>Ga0182024_10023569_pt1 | contig 11009 bp, 9 predicted proteins | sample P32metaG_FD_120480 | JGI IMG/M metagenome (GOLD analysis project Ga0182024, IMG submission 120480) | Permafrost microbial communities from Stordalen Mire, Sweden - P3-2 metaG (Illumina Assembly) | ecosystem: Environmental > Terrestrial > Soil > Wetlands > Permafrost | place: Sweden: Stordalen... | reverse complement strand
GGACAGAGTTCGCTCCGGTCAAATACCAAGGCCCCCCTGGCCATGACTCTGAAGCTCAACGGCTACTCGACCGCCCAGTTCGGTAAGTGCCATGAGGTTCCCGTCTGGCAATCCTCGCCCATGGGACCGTTCGATATGTGGCCCTCCGGTGGGGGCGGGTTCGAGTACTTCTACGGCTTCATCGGCGGCGAGAACAATCAGTGGTATCCGGCCCTCTATGAGGGTCTGTCTCCCGTCGAACCGGAGAAGACACCCGAGGAGGGCTACCACCTCACCGAGGACCTGGCCGATCACGCCATCGACTGGGTCCGCACCCAGAAGGCTCTGGTGCCCGACAAGCCCTTCTTCATGTACTTCGCCCCAGGGGCGACCCACGCGCCGCACCACGTTCCCCAGGAGTGGGCCGACAAGTACAAAGGACAGTTCGCCCACGGCTGGGACCGCCAGCGGGAGATCACCTACGCCCGGCAGAAGGAGCTGGGCGTCATCGGGGCCGATGCCAAGCTGACCGCCCGACATGCCGAAATCCCCGCCTGGGACGAGATGCCCGAAGAACTACGACCGATCCTCGAACGGGAAATGGAGGTCTACGCCGGTTTCCTCGAACACACCGACTACCACGTCGGACGGGTGGTCGACGCCATCGAACAGCTCGAAATCCTCGACGACACACTCGTCTACTACATCATCGGTGACAACGGGGCTTCGGCGGAGGGCACCATCCAGGGTGCCTTCAACGAGATGGCCAACTTCAACGGCATGGCGGCGCTGGAGACGCCGGAGTTCATGCTCTCCAAGTTGTACGAGCTGGGTACGCCGACCTCCTACAACCACTACGCAGTCGGATGGGCCTGGGCCATGGACACTCCCTATCAGTGGACCAAGCAGGTCGCATCGCACTGGGGAGGAACACGAAACGGCACCATCGTTCACTGGCCACGTTCAATCAAAGACGCTGGCGGCACCCGCTCCCAATTCTGTCACGTCATCGACGTGGCACCGACCATCCTCGAAGCGGCCGGCATCCCAGAACCCCTCTCGGTCAATGGCGTACAGCAGTCCCCAATGGAAGGGACCAGCATGCTCTACAGCCTGAATGACCCCGAGGCCGCCGAGCAGCACGATCTTCAGTACTTCGAGATGTTCGGCAATCGGGGCATCTACCACAAAGGTTGGAGCGCAGTGACCAAGCATCGGACGCCGTGGGAGATGGGAGCGGTTAAGCTGGCGGCGTTTGACGATGACGTGTGGGAGCTCTACGACGGAACCAAGGACTGGAGCCAAGCCGATGACCTGTCAGCAGAGCTGCCGGAGAGATTGCACGATTTGCAGCGTCTGTGGTTGATCGAAGCCGTCAAATACAACGTGCTGCCGATCGACGACCGTACCGCAGAACGAGCGAATGCCGATCTCGCCGGGCGGCCGCAACTGATTCGGGGAACCTCCCAGCTCCTCTTCCCAGGGATGAAGCGACTCTCAGAGAACAGTGTCATCAACATCAAGAACAAATCGTTCTCCGTCACGGTGCAACTCGAAGTACGTGACCCTCCAGCGCAAGGTGTAATGATCGCGCAGGGCGGGGCATTCGGCGGTTGGGTGCTGTACGCAATGGACGGCCAAGCGAGGTTCGTCTACAACGTGCTCGGCATTCAGCTGTTCACGGTTGCAGCACCCCAACCGATTCCGCCTGGCGAGCACCAAGTCCGAATGGAATTCGCTTACGACGGCGGTGGCTTGGGAAAAGGTGGGAGCGTCACCATCTTCTACGACGGTCAAGCCGTTGGAGAGGGGAGGGTGGCGGCAACTCAGGCGATGATTTTCTCAGCCGACGAGACCACCGATATCGGCGACGACTTCGGGATGCCGGTGTCTCCCGACTACGCCAACAGCAGCAGATTCAATGGAAAGATCGAGCTGGTCCAGATTGATATCGGCGATGACAGCCATGATCACTTGGTCGATCCAGAGCAACTCATTCACGTGGCGATGTCACGCCAATAGCTCCCTCATCGATACCGTTGAGCACTCCCTCGTCGCCCGGCGTATTGTGACGGATTGACACCTTCACGAACCCTCTTTGGCTAAGAATGACTCTTTCGATGCCAATCGTGCGGCCCGCGAACTCGCACACCTGAAGCCAATAGTTGCTGTCGGATCGTCTCTGCGCTGAATCCGAGAACCTCACCGATTCTCGCAGTCGAATGCCCCTTCCGGTAGAGCCGGATCGCTCGTTGGAGCTCCGAATCACACGGTCCTTTCCCGCGTCGAGCGATGCCAGCTCGCTCCAATAGGTCGGCTGCCGTTGTCCGATGGATTTGGAACTCACGAGCCAACTCCCGAAGCGTGGCTCCTGACTCGTAGGCCTGTTCCAGTCTTTGAATCTCAGACGTCTCCAGACGATGCTGAAGCTGCTTCGGGGTTCGAAGATCGACCTCTACATTGGCTTTTGGGACAATTTCCAGGAGCTCATGGATACGTTCTCCCTGCTCACGGAGGTTCGAATAACGTCCCAGTACCTCCACCACGGTAGCGCCCACCGAGGCACGAACGACCATTGATTGGCGTCGCCACACACGGAAGTGATTGTTACCGAATCGATGACTACCTATCACTCCCCCCATCATTGCTGCAAGGGATTTGGGATTAGGCGGGGCCGATCTCGTAGAGAGCACGGACGACACCCATGCGGACAGCCATGGCCCACTCAGGGGACCGAGAGGAGCGGCGACGCTTCATTCGTGATAGACCTCTGCGGCATCGGCGCAAGGAATCGCAAAAGAAATTGGGTGCCTAGTGGTGTTTGCTCGTCCTATACGAAGAGTCGCTCTTGGCCTTGCTTGGTTTGGTGTGTCTGCTCTGGCGCTAGGGGCATGTAGCAGCAGTAGCTTCCCGACGGCAGCCCCCAAATCGGCTTCTGGAACTCCTACTGCCCCTTCCGGGACAAGCAAGACTGGTCTTTTGCGCAGATCTCTGGAACGTCACATATTCACTCGCCTCCCTTGACCAGAAGGCAAGCGGCGTTGGCGCTCCGCCATCCCAGTCTGATTGGCAGAAGGCAGATGTGGCTGTCCACAAGCTAGCCAATGAGTCACCTTCTGTAGATCTCCCAGGCGACGCCGGATCGAGCTTCAAAGATCTAGTAAACAACCTTGCTGGGGACGTCGACGACATTTTGAGCAATGGATACAACGGCGGCAATGGCGGTGCAAGTCTCCAAACTGACAACGGAAGAGTGCAAGCTGACGGCAGTGGAATCAACTGCCCTGCGCCTAACTCCAATAACTCCGGCAACTCCGGCAACTCCGGCAACACTGGGATCGGATAGTTCCTGAGTCGCGAGACGTATCTGACAAGTTCATGCTGTTCCTGCCGGATAGGGAGCGATAACTTCAGCGAACAGCGCTCGCTACACGCCTCCGAAGAACCGGCAGGATGGCTCGTCGGTGCGAGGCCCTAGCGTTGGCGGACAGGTCCGACCATCGCCAAACTGCATGATCCCAAGTCGAAAAATTAGAATGTGTCCCCTTCGCCCTCTGAGGTCACAGCAGCGATCAGAAAGCTGATCAGTGCAAACCGACTTCTTCGCTCCAAGCTCCTCGCCAACGAGCGAGTTCTCCTGCGGGCCGTGCGACTCATCGATGGTGGGGTAAGTGTTGGGCAGACGTTGGTAGCGGTGCCTTCTGTGCAGGAACGCAGAGCCGCCGAAGATGCAGTGATAGCTCTCTACGAGGCCCGACATAAGATCCGGGAGGCGGTCATTCCTGCAGCCATTGCCGATGGGATCTCGGTTGGCGACATCGCCACAGCCTTCGGAGTCCCAATGGACATGATCGTTGGCTACGCAGACAGGGTTGCAAACGAAACCCGATAGTGGCCGGTGCCGAGATCTCTTCCAACCCCAGTCGGTGCTGAATCGTCTGAAGTTGAATGTCTATCGATAGTCGTGGGTCGGCGACCGCCTCGACGAACCCTCAGCCGGACCAGGCGGCCGGCGGATTCGTCGTCGATGTCGCCCAACAATCTCTCCGAAACCGGCTGCGACCCCACTGCCGCGTGCCGATCACGGATGATCTCGACTTGGATGCGTGGGGTGTCCAGATGTTGAAGATGTGGTTGTGCTTCTCCAGTTGTCCAGCTGAACAGGCGACCGCCCGTGGAGCCTTTTTGGGCTGCACGACCGGGCCGGGTGGCGTGCACCGCGCTGGTTCACCTTCCATTGGCTTGTGTGCCGGCACGCATGGGTTGAGGAGCCGGCGTGCACCGACGGGCCTCGTAGTCGACGGGTTACGTCGCGTCCGCATCCACCGAGGCGGCCGTCTGGCCGTTGTCCTCGGGGCGTTGCCACTCGCTGGTCCCCGGCGGGTTCGCATCAGTTCTTGGAGAAGTATCGGGCCGGGGTGGCCTCGGTGCTATCCAGGCTGGTAACTCACCCTCGAACAGGGGCGCAACGATCAAGGTATCGATCTTGAATGCGGCGATTCTGGCCAAGCCGCCCAGGAGACTCGCGAGGTCCTGCGTTCGATAGGGACTTCCTAGGGGAGCTTCGTCAAGTGCGATCTGCGGAACGAGATGAGGATTGAACACCTCCGGCGCCACGGGCTCATTGAACAAGAACCTCGCGACAACGTCACCTTCGTTCAGGGCCTTGCCCACAGGGAACCACCAACTTGGAGTCGTGGCGCCCTCTGGGAGACCCCAGAATATGTTGTCAACGTTCAGCATTGTCGAGACTGCAATGGGCAGACGATGCTTGTCAATCCCCGACAACTCGGCAACAACTCCAAGCTGGTCTCCCCACCTGCCGCCCCCGTGATATGGCTGCATCGATTCAACCGCTGCCAGAATGTCCGGTCGCTTGATTCCAGGAGCGATGTCCACAGGTACCTTGTGCCCACTCTTGTCCCTATTCGTGTCCAGCAATGGAAACTGGGTAGCTTTGGTGGGCTCCTGGCCGTCGAGGAGTACTAGTTGCCAGGCGAGATGATCGAGGGCCGACCGGATGTTATAGATCCCCTGTCCAAAAATTGCGCTCCAAGCCGGATCAATCCAGGGAACGTTCGCGATTTTGTAGACGACCTCGAACGGATTCTCGCTGGGCGTTCGCTCGATAGACCGCTGGGCTGCTTCGACGAAGGGTCTTAGCAAGGCGTCCAGTTGCTCAGCGTTGGCGCGAGCCATCGCCAACTTGACACGTACCCCGTCCAGATCAGTCACTCTGCGCCCCGCAGTCCCACTGCACTCAACTCTCGACCGCCTCTCCCGCCTCGGCCCGCTAGCTTATCGCCGCAACCACTACGCCACCCTGCGAGAGTTGGCGGCATCGCTCACCAGTGCCCGTCCACCGTCACACTCGCCTTGTCCGGTCCTCCTGCTGGTCGGTGATCAGGGAATATCCGTATGTCGGCGCTGACGGTCCTCCTCCCTTTGCCCTTACTCCAGTGTGTCATTACTGTGAATTTCACAGGGCTGGACCCGGTGCTGCTGGGTCGTAGCGATTCCATACAGAGGTCGGTGATATGGAAGACCCATTGACTCCGACGAAGTGCCCGAAATGCGCAACGGTGGACACTCCGATCCTTATCGTCCTAGGGACAGGGATCGTCAGTAGCCAGGTCAACCGGCAGTGCCGGAGCTGCGGAACCGAGTGGAGACCAGAACAGCGAAACGACCGCCAAGCTTCATAGTGCCGGCAAGCCAACGTCGATGTACCACGACAGTCGAGCTTGCGCGAGCCCCTCTGACCCCGGCCCGGCGATCAGGATTGTCAGTTTGACCCGGGCGAAAGTCCTCATCCTTCAGACCGGCATCCGTCATTTGCGGGGATGTCGGAAACCGCGCCGCACTGCAAGGCCGGGGTCTCCGTAGGAATTGATGTCGGTGACGAGGGTCCGTATTGCCCCGGATGGTGACGATCTGTGGATGTCCCGCCGGTCCGTATCGTCTGATCGAATTTGGTAGTTCGGCCGCTATGCGGTGCACCTGACCGATCGACCGCTGGGAGATCGACAGGGCGCCACGAGGCCCAGAGTTGGTTGTCATCCCCGTCCGACCAGTCGACGTGGCAACTACGACATTCCCACCTCGACCCGCCGGAGCATGTGCTAGCTGAGCCCAGGATCAGCTTCGGCACCTCTCGCGATCCACAGTGTGGACAATACGGAACGTCTCGGACTCGGTCATTCGCCGACCTCCGACATAGGCGGCCTCGTGTCGTTCACGACTTCTGAGATGAGAATACCGCTTCAGACCTCGACGGACTGGTCAGAGCGTGAGATTGCTGTCCGTAGGCCGGTGGGAATGTGACGTCGAGGTGACAGACGAGACTGTGGTTTGCAACACGGTTCCGTCTACTCATAGGGATGTCACCCAAGGTTTGTCTGGACTTCAGCCGCCTGTGACGGAGGATTCACTCAGGTGTTGTTAGATCTGAAGTGATTCGAGCACACCTCCCCCGTGCCACTGTCGGCGAACCGAGGGGTCGCAGTCTCTCGCGCCGGGTCACCACCCTCCGGCGCGAGGGGCTGCACTTATCTGATCGACGGTGCAGAGTTGGGGTCACGTAGTGGAACGGCGTAGGGAATACGAAGTCCTGGTTAGTAGGTTTCGAGGCTGGTGGTACGTCGAGGTTCCGGCGCTCGGAATCATCACTCAGAGCGGAAGCTTCACCAAGGCCGAGACGGCAGCGCGTTCTTCTATCGCCCAAGTACTCGGAGAGGACAATGATTCCTTCGAGGTGGCGATGGAGCTTCGCTCAGCGTTGCAGAGAACTGTGTCGGATCCCTGGCTCACCCCTGCTGGGCAGGAAACGTAGGCAAGCTGACCAATACACCATTCGCTGCGGATCGGCCATTACCTACACTGGTTCCATGCCAACGCCAGTAGGTCCGGTGCAGCCTGACCCCGACGATCCCGACCTGTGGGACTGGGGCGAATACGACGATGAGGACTTTCGTCCTCGCCACACCTGGTTACGCCTTCTTCTCGTTGGCATCATCGTGGTGGGACTCGTACTTTTGCTGGTCGTCAGCGTCCTGTAGTCCGTTGCAACGACAACATGCCGCGCGTGTCACAGACTGCCGTCCCGAATCACCGATTGTTGGTTGTGCCGGACCTGCAGAGGATTCTGTTCGGGTTCGTCTTGCTCCTGGGGTGGGTTCTCCTCGCCGACGGTGCGAAGGAAGATGACATCCGAGCGCCGTAAAGGACGGAATCGGAATTACAATCAGCAGGTCATCGGTTCGAGTCCGGTAGCGCCCACTGGGTTTGAGCACGATCCTAATTCAGACGTTGAGCTCCCAGCACCTGAGCGGAGGATGCACGCACACCGCCCATGAAGGAGATCTGATGCCCCCTGACCGCGCCAGTGCCATGGACCACGTGGTCCTGGTGCTCTTCGAGAACCGTTCTTTCGACAACCTGCTTGGTCATCTCTATGAACCGGGTGAGGTTCCTTCCTTCGAGGGCGTGATTGGCAAGAATCTGTCCAACCCGATTCCCGAATGGGCTGAGCACGGGGCTGAGAAGCAGGTGGTGCCCCTCGGAGTGGCGACCAGCATGGACTCGCCCAATCCGGATCCCGGCGAGGAGTTCCAACACACAAACACCCAGCTGTTCAACGTGTTGGATGAGCGCAACCGGTTCAAGGACGCTACCGAGATGGTGCCGCCGTTCAATGCCCCCGCGCCCGACCAAGAGCCGACCATGGACGGTTTCGTCACTGACTACATCAGCTTCTTCACGGTCCAGATGGGCCGTCAGCCCACGTATGACGAGTACAAACAGATCATGACCGGCTACATGCCCGAACAGGTGCCGGTCATCAGCTCCATCGCTCGGGGATTCGGTGTGTTCGACCACTGGTTCTGCGAGGTTCCGTCCCAGACCATGACGAATCGTTCCTTTTGGACCGCCGCCACAGCATCTGGGCTCGTGGTCAATCGACCGATGAGCCACTTCATGCACCACAACAACGCGGAGACGATCTTCAACCGGTTGGAGGCGTCTGGAAAGACGTGGAAAATCTACGTGCTTGAACCAGATCCGATCTCGTTCACCGGGATCATCCACATGTCCCGTCTCCGAGAGCGTTTCGCGACCCACTTCGTCCCGTTTTCTGAGTTTGAGCGCGACACCACCGAGGGGACGCTGCCCAACTTCTCGCTCATCGAGCCAAACCTTTTGGCGGGTCACGGTGACTATCACCCAGCTTTCGGGCGGGCGTTACTCCCGGGGTCGGACGTGGACATCGATCCGCCGTCGTCGATTCTGGCCGGTGAGGCGTTCCTGGCCCGCATCTACAACGCCGTCAAATCGGCGCCGACCTCGGGCGGCTCGAACATCTACAACACGACCCTGTTCATCGGGTGGGATGAACCAGGCGGCACCTACGACCACGTTCCCCCGGGTCTGGTGCCGCCACCTGATGCTGCGATACCGAAAGGAGCCCCGACATTCGAGTTCGATCGTTCGGGTTACCGGGTACCGGCCCTGATCGTGTCGCCGTGGATCCCTGAGCATTCGGTCTTCACCGACGAGTACCGGCACACCTCGTTGATTGCCACGCTGCGCCGGGTCTGGCACCTTGGAGAACCGTTCTCGAGGCGTGACGCCGTGGCCCGGACCTTTGAGCACATCTACAGCCTCGACCGACCACGCGAGGCTGCGGCGTGGCCCGAAGTAGTCCCGCTGCCGGTCCCAGCGTTCCAACAGCACTGGGCCAACGAACGTGGCGCCATCAGCACGTTGGGTCGGAACGTCTGCCACGGTCTCCTCCTGCACGCTGAGAAGCTGGCGAAGGGGATTCCATCGGCCCCTGCCGACACTGATGGTGAGGTGTCGCCGGCCATGGCGCTCGATATCGTCCATCGCATCTCGGCTCGGCTGTTCCCGAAGTTGAACCCAACCAAAGCCCCTGGGGACCCCGGCGACTGATTCGACATCCGGCCCTTCGACCGCCGGAGCTGACTGCGAAGCAGCCCTTCCGTGGTCCGGTGCACCCTCTGTCCGGGAGTGTCGGAACTCGCGCCCATGGAAACGGATCATCAAAAACCCGGTGAGCACATACGCTGCAGGCATGCCGATCGACGGAGAGTACAAACCGAGCTCGTGGGACTGGGTCCGAGACCAGGTCGCCGAGTATGAGGCGTCCGGCGGCGAGCGGGCAAACACCCTCATGGACACGGGCATGCCGATCATCGTCCTGACCACATTTGGTAATAAGAGCGGAAAGGTCCGCAAGATGGCCCTGATGCGCGTCGAGCACGAAGGCGAGTACGCCCTCGTCGCCTCGCAGGGTGGGATGCCGACGAACCCTTCCTGGTACCACAACCTCGTAGCCGACCCGGCCGCTCTCGTGATACAGGATGGTCCCGAGCCCCACGACTACATAGCCCGCGAGGTCACCGGCGATGAGAAGGCCGTCTGGTGGGGGCGGGCCGTCGCGGAATATCCGCCTTACGCCGAGTACCAGGCAGCAACCACCCGGATCATCCCGGTGCTCGTCGCCCGTCGGGCCGACACATAGGCGCTCTGCAATGAAAGGACCCATCCAAACAGCCCTGCGCAGACTGACCCGAGCGACACGGCCACTCGCCATGCGATCCGCAGGGACGGAGAAATCCAGCACCTCGATCGTCCGTCACGTCGGACGCCATTCGGGTCGGTCCTACGAAACCCCGGTCGTAGCGGTCGAGCACGACGACAGCTTCTTTATCGCCCTCCCCTATGGCGAACGTACCGATTGGATGAAGAACGTTCTCGCCAGCGGAACGGCGACTGTCGTGACCCATGGGCGAACATATGGAGTCGATCAGCCGAAAGTAGTCCCGATGGCCGAGGCGACAATGTACTTCGGTCCAAAGGAGCAGAAACTGCACCGGCGCTTCGCCGTCGACACCTGCCTGCGGGTCCATCTCATGGCGACCTAGAGGCGACTACGACTGGCGGCGTCGACAGCCCTGCACTGTGGATCCCGGACAGTGACCTTCCATCCAGCCATCCTCACAGTCCGAGCGGGTGCCGGACTGAGTCACTGTCCTGGCGAATAGGGGTACCTACAACGCCGCAACGAGCGTCGGCGCTATTGCTGCAGACGTGTCAATCGACCGAAGGCCTCTGGACCAATCTTCAGACCCTCCTCTGCGGACACCGCAGGGGACACGTCGATGTCGAACACGTCGCCCCACTCGAGCTCGAACTCCATGATGGCAGCGATGCTCTCCGTGCTGAAGATCGACACCACCTGCACGTCATCTGACATGGGCCAGTATTCGGCTATCACTTGGACTCCGGCTGGGTACTTCCATGCTCCCCGCCGAGCCAGTGCAGCATCCCGGTCCGCACCGGAGACGGACGATCGAAATCGAAGCAATGCCACGTAGTCCATCTTGCCCTCCATTCTGGACGCAACCGCTTGCACGTCCAGACGAGAAAGTACACCCACCACACGGTGCCAGCCAGCTACTAATTATTCGGCGAACTCTCCTACATCGACCGGCCGCTTGCAGATGACGTACGAATGGTCCCCAATGGCTTGAACGCCGACTAGCTCCCAGCCCTGCTCTCCCAACCGGTTGAGGGCCGCCTCGACGGCGGTGTAACCGTCCTTTGCCATGAGGTCGAATCGCTCCAACTTGTAGGACCAGATGATCATTCGCGAACCTTACACGCAGGGCATCGCCGCTGGGAGTAGGACTGATGACCCTGTTCATTGGTGTTAAGGGCACCCCAAGGGCAGTAGTGACAAACTTCCGGCCATGGCCCCCGCGATCGCCGGAACCCACCTGCTTGATCCAGCCGTGATCGACGAGCCCTACGACTTCTACGACGAACTGCGGGCTGATGCGCCGGTGTGGGAGGTACCCGGCACAGGGATCTTCACGGTGGCCACATTCCATCTTCTCGCTGAGGCCGCTGGCCGAGTGGAGGACTTTTCGTCGAATTTGAATTGCCTCCTCTACCGAGACGACCATGGCATGCCTTGTCGACTTCCATTCGGCGATGCTGGAGTC
>Ga0182024_10023568_pt1 | contig 11009 bp, 14 predicted proteins | sample P32metaG_FD_120480 | JGI IMG/M metagenome (GOLD analysis project Ga0182024, IMG submission 120480) | Permafrost microbial communities from Stordalen Mire, Sweden - P3-2 metaG (Illumina Assembly) | ecosystem: Environmental > Terrestrial > Soil > Wetlands > Permafrost | place: Sweden: Stordalen... | reverse complement strand
AGAAGCGGCAATGGTCACTCCGGATCGCCGGCTTCCCAACATCATTCCTAAAAATTCTTGCGTCAAGTGAACCTTATCGGATCTCACGCGATCATGCGTCATTAAAATCCAGCGCGCGCACCGCTCGTAGAGGCTATGCAGGCGGTTGCACGCGGCGAGTTGCCCCAAAAGATTGATATACGCTTGCAAATAGCAGTCGAGCTGCCGCCGAAAAGCATGATTCGCCTGCATCAGATGGGCAAACAGATCCGTTGAGATCATAACCGCGTCGCCTGGTACCTGGCAGTAGCTGTGATTCGCTGAAGTGGTGGAACCCAGGATAAGAGGCAGAGCCGAGACGCCTTCATAGCCGACCGTACCGACTTCAATCATGCCGCCGTCCTGCATCTCGGCAACAACGGAAAGTACGCATGTGAGAGGAAAATAAACGTGGTCGATTTCGGCATTCGCGTCGTAGATTTTTTCCCGCAATTCCAGGCGTACCACTTTTCCGGCTTTCAAAACGCTCTCTTCATCGCGGCCTGTTAAATGCCGCAAGAGGAAATTCTGTCCGAGTGCTTCGGTAGTCGGGATTACCGAATCAGGAGATGCTTTTTCTTGTGTCATGCGTTCGCTCGGTAGGCTACTTTCCAAAGTTACAGAGAGGCATTTATGCCGTCTCCTATTGTACCGTGTTTGCCGAAAATCTGTTCGTGCGGTAGCGTACAGATACGGCGTATATTTTGGAGTACTATGAATATTACGATAGGAGACAAGCGAGTAACGCAAGCCTAAGCATAGGGACGCGATCCGCATATTGTCAGGGAAGAATAATCATGCAATTATTAATTGATCCGCGAGAAGTAAGTTTACCCGTAGATAAAGAACAAAGCGCAATCGAGGGGTTTCAGGTCATTGCGGAAGCCATGCCCTGCATTGTTTGGATCGCGGACTCTTCCGGTGCGGTTGAATGGTACAGCAAGAACTTTTATAAGTACAGCGGGCAAGCGAGCATTGTGTCGATCACTCGCGGGTGGACTTCCATCATTCACGAAAAAGATCGGCAAGGGGTCATGCGAGCTTATGCGCACGCCGTCGCGACCAAAGCCAGATTTGAGACTGTCGCGCGCCTGCGTAAAACTGACGGCACGTATTGTTGGTTTAGCGTTTGCGCTTGCCCTTTCCCCGGGTCCACGCCGAAATGGTTGGGTACCCTTACGGACATAAACGATCGGCAAGTGGCCAGCGAAGCGAACGTTCACGTCGTGGATGCTTTGATGAAAGGCTATCTCACTAACGAATTGCCGAAGGGTAAAGGCTTGAAATTCGACGCGCTCTACAAGGCCGCGAACATCGTGGAGAAACTTGGCGGAGACTGGTATGATGTGTTCAATTTGCCTGACGGGCGCATCGGCTTTTCTATCGGCGATGTCTGCGGTCACGGAATTGACGCCGCGGTGAAAATGGGCGAGGCGAAACAGGCTATTTTCGTCGCGGCTTGCCTTGACGAGCCGACGCCGGTGCCCTCAGACGTGCTGAGCACGGCTAATCGTGTGCTGTTTCTCCGGCAAAATCATATTTTAACGACGGCTCTTTACGGCTCCGTCGACGTTGCGAAACGTACCTTCACGTACGCATCGGCAGGACATCATCCGCCGATGCTTGCCAAGCCGAATGAGGCCACGGTGATCCTCCCCAATCACGGATTCCCTTTGGGCGTGGAAGAACACATGCCGCTGTGCAGGACCCATGAGTTCCCCTACGAGTCGGGATCGATGATTGTATTGTATACCGATGGCTTGATCGAGTTCACTCGGGACCTCGCTGAGGGAGAAGCTCGTTTGCTGAACGCTGCGGCCGAAGCGCTAAAGCGCAAAGCCGAGCACCCGGCGGCGTTTATTGCCGACCACGTGCTTGGGGATGCTCATCCGAATGATGACATAGCCGTTCTTACGCTTTCGTTTGAGGAGGGGTGAATGCTCGCGGAGATATTTTCGCTGGCCGAACGCGTCGTGTGAGCATCTTCGATGCCCGCCGCCGCATCCGGGAAGCCGGCGTCTTCGAAAACTATCACCCATTGCACGGCGGCGGGATCGACGAGGGCGAGGAACTGCACTGCTTCGTTTGCGACTTCGTCAGTCGGCAGGTGGGAATGTTCTCGCATGCCTGGGGGCAGACAAATCAAACCGCCCTCCCGCCCATCGTCGAACTCTGCGAGTTCTGCCACTTGGCCGCGCAAACAGCTCAGGCAGCGCAGACGGCCGTGAGGATTGCGACCCAGGAGCGCACGGACCGTCCTTTTCGTGGGTAGACGGTCTCGCTAACTCTCTCCCATAATCCTAGGAACTAAATGCACCTCAAAAATCGCCGACAACTCTAGAGAAATTAGCGTTCAAAGGGTGGTGCGGATTGTCTACTAAGCAAGTCTCTACAGAAGCTACCGAAAAATAAAAGGTGCAATTTGTAAGGCTAGGGGCGCGGATCTCTGGCCTTTTACATGCCTACGCACGGTTTTCGACCCGGTAAGGACAAGGCAGTGCTTGCGGAGCGCAATCATCAATATCGTTGGGCGTCGGTGCGACGGTTAATGGGAGATTATTGGCGCGCGCCGGTGAGGTAACGTTACTCAGCGACGCTATCGCCGAGTCTGCCCCATCGTAAGGAAAAGAAGCGTCACGAGCCGTTTGCCGTCCTCGCACCGTGATCCGCCGATTTCTCCACGATGTTCAGCGCCTCTCTGCCTAACAAGAAGCAACGTCTTATGTTTAGCTCACGCATTTTAGGGTATGAATGTATGTTGAGCTGGTAGTTTCAGCTAGGGACGTGGACGGTAATGTTTTGGAAAAATCTTCGTCCGCTAGCGATAACGGCGTTTCTGTTGTCGCTAGCCATGCCCGTTCTTTTCATCGGCGGCTTTTCGGTTCAGAATCTGATTTCCGATTCATTCCAAGCCGAAAGCAACGCAAGCGATGCCAGGACGATGCTCTTTTCACTGCTTCTTAACGATCAGCTTGATGAGGAAACCGGGATTCGAGGCTACGCCGCCACGCGTCAAAAGCTCTTTTTAGAGCCGTACCGAACCGCAAGCGCCCAAATGAACGCGCATTTCGATCAACTTGCGAAGATGTTTCGGGATCATGAACTCACCCCGGCCTTGGGTATTCTTGCCGACGCGGGCGCAACGAACGATGAGTGGCAGCGCACAATTGCGGCTCCCATACTTAAATCGAAGACGTATAGTCCGCTTCTCCAACAAGCAGGGAAAGTGTTTGTCGATCGCTTCCGTCAAGATATCGGTCGCATCGACGAGATGATCCAGGCGCGGCAACTGGCTTTGCGTGAGAATGCGCGATCTTCGATCAATCGCATCAGCGTTTTGATTTTTGTCTCAGTTTTTTTGATCGCCGTGCTTGCATTGAGTATAGGAGGCATTCAAGGGCGCTTCTTTCGTCGCCTCGATGAAGAACGTCGCGCATCTGAGGCAGTGCGTCTGCTATATGAAACGGAGAAAAAGGTCGGCGACATGCTGCAAGAGGCATTCGTGCAAAAGCCGCTGCCGAAACTCTCCGGCGTGAGCTTTAGCGCCACATACGTGCCGGCCAGCGAAGCCGCGAAAGTTGGAGGCGATTGGTACGAGGGCGTTGAGTTGTCCGAAGACCGGGTGCTCTTTGCCATCGGCGATGTCGCGGGGCATGGCTTGGCCGCCGCCGTTTCCATGAATCGCGCTCGTCAAGCCTTGCTCTCCGCCGCCGTGCTCGATCCCGATCCGGCGTCAATGCTCACCCGCGTTAACGAGGAGCTTTTGCGACAACGCGCGCCTATGGTTACGGCACTTTGCGGCTATGCCGATTCGCAGACGTATCAAATCACTTATGCGACGGCCGGACATCCGCCGCCAATTCTCCTTGAGCCGGGGCAACCGCCGAGGTTTTTGCTATACGGGGGTTTACCGCTCTCGACGGTGCGGGATGCCGTATACCGCACGCACACCGTGCAAACGGTTCCAGGAGCGATGCTCGTGCTCTATACAGACGGTCTCCTCGAACACTCGCGTGATGTACTCGTGGGTGAAACGTTGTTGCTTGAAGCCGTCGTTCAATCCATGCGTGAGGAAGCATCGGAGCCTGCCGTTGCGATCCGCGACGTGATTTTTAGGAAGCGCACCGTCGGCGACGACGTAGCAATCCTAACGATTGCCTTTATCGCAAGCTTCGTCGCGCAAAATACTCTGCTCGGTGAAAATGAAATCGCCGGAGGAAAACGCGCTTCAATATCGGCCAGCGGGGAAACGCCTGCTGTTCCTCATTTCGTTTACGAGCCTGCAATCTAAATGAGAACGCTTGGAGATTAGCATCATGCTTACACAGTCCTCTATCAACATTATCAAGTTAATCGGGGAACTCGATATCGGGCGGCGAGAGGAAGTCCGTCAAGCGTTGCAAATTGAGGGTCCGGGCCCGGGAATTCTTGTCGACTTTGTCGAGGTGAGCTATACGGACTCGACGATCATAGCGGAAGTGTTGCGCTTCTATAATGATGCGCATGCCGCAGAGCGTCGGATCGCGATATTAATTGGAAGTCCGCGCTTTGAACGCATCTTGCAATACGCCGGCCTTTCCGATGTGTTTCCGATCTTTAAAGATCGGGCCGAAGCATTGAGTTATCTGACGAAAGAAGACGCCTAATGGATGATTGCGAGCTACGAATCAGCCACGTTGCGACGCTTGAATGCGCGAGGCCCTTGCGTCACGCGCTGAGCGCGTTCATGATCGCGCTTGAAGTAGACTCCGTGCTTTGCGAGGATGTCCTCACAGCCGTTGGAGAAGCGTTGGCGAATGCTCTGGAGCATGCCTACAAAGGGCACGAACTGGGAAATGTCGAGCTGTACGCAAAAGATGACGACAGGAAAAATCTGTTCGTCGCGGTGCGCGATCACGGAAATTTTATCGTGCGAGATGAGAATCCCGGACGAGGATTCGGATTGCCCATCGTCCGAGCGATTGCGCAATCCATCCTCGTCGACCGTACCGCCGGCACGCACGTGCAGATGACCTTTGATATTTTTTCACCCGCTCAAGCAATATCGCGGTAGGAACTGTGTTAGTCTTCAACGGGTGCCTTATCTAGCAAAGGACTCAAGCTCTCCTTAATTTCGAGCATAGGGTCAGACGCGAGAATCGCGGTAGATACGGTGTTTCTCCGTGCGTTTCCGCGTCAATGTATCAGAAAAGCAACAGCTTCGCCGCGTTGCTCGTTAACAACCCCATGAGACGCCGGGGAAACATATCACACGGTCCCCGGACGACATTCACGCACGAAAACTTTCCGCATACGCGTGCGCGTCTGCGGAAAGTGAGCGGGTTGCGCGAGTTTTATTTCATCAACCGAGCGCGCACCTTGCCGCCATTCCGATTAGCTCTTCGTCATGTCATAGTGAGCGTAGTAGTTCGACCGTCCCGACCCATCGGTAAAATGATCAAACGTCTCAACCGTGAGGAGCTGTCCGGCGTCCGGGCCTTGGTGGAGGCGGCCGACGACGATGGTCTGTTTGAACGAGAACGTGTACGTTGCGCTGAAGGCAACCGCCGAATTCCCCGTAACGTTTGCGGCGTAGTCCATAGCCGGGGCGGAACCCCAATCGCACGGAGTCGGCGAACAAGCGCCGAAGCCCTCGATCGTCACGCCGGTGCCGGACTTCGCAATAACGAGTTTGAGTAAGCCTTCGGTCTTTTGGTTGACGTTCTTCCACGTCCCGACGAGCGGGTTGGGGGTAATCGCGGCGGCAAGTTCGACGCCCTCGCGAACGAGGTCGGTCGGGGCCTTATACTCATGTTTTGCTTGAGCGACGGGCATGTGGCGTCCTTTCGTAATGTCGTGCTGTTGTCTTGGGAAGACAAACATTCTATCGGCAAGAGCGTAAAGTTCTTGAGTGGACGCCTGGGAAGTACTTCGCCAAGCAAGGTGTGGACCTACGCCGCCGCGTTGAACGGTTTGATTTTGCGACGCTTTGCTGCGGCAGCCTTGTCGTGCTCGACCGCGTAGAGATCGCACACAAGCTGGGCGTTTAACCAGAAGCGCGCCGGCATTTTTAGCGCAACCTCAAAACGAAGCGCCATTTCCGCCGAAACGCCTCGGCGTCCATGAACGATGTCGCTTATGTACGCCGGGGCGACGCCGATCGCGGCCGCAAAATCACGTTGGGTAATACCCAGCGGCTCAAGGAACTCGCCCAGCAGTATTTCGCCGGGCGTGACCGGCGGCTTGTCCCCGCTCATTCTCGACATGAAAACCTCCTCAGTGGTAATCAACGATTTCGACGTTGTTTGGGCGCCCGTCATTCCAACAAAAACAAATGCGGTACTTATCGTTGATGCGGACGGAATGCTGCCCTTTGCGGTTGCCGTCGAGTGCTTCGAGATGATTGCTCGGCGGGATGCGGAGCATATTCAAGTCGCTTGCGTAGTCGATGACCGCGAGCTTGCGGCGAGCGATCCCGTGGAGTTGCATGGGGAGCGTCCGACGCGCATCCTTGGTCGAGCGTCCGTAGAAAATGTCTTCGGTGCCTTGATCAGCGAACGCCTCGATCACGATTCCTATGTTATCAGAATATAGTAATAAATGCAAGAGGCGGACGTACGATCCAAAGCTCGGCGACATAGGACGCGACGGTTTGCGCCGCCGGCAGCGTATCGAGCCCGGGGGCGAAGTCGCGCCAGTCGGCGGCATACGCGCGTGCTCTCGGCGCTGGTGGCGTCCGCATACGCGATCGTCATCGGTATCCGCGTTTCATGAAGACGACCACGTTCCTCACGTCGGCAGTCCGGCGCGGAAGGCGCGCGCGTTCGCGGCGAGATACACGAACCGCTGATGCTCGGCGGCGAGTACAGCGCGGGCATTGCGGCGCAGGTCGTCCTCGCTATCCAAGACCACGGGCAGGGCAGCGAGCGCGTCGCGCAAGACGGCGTACTCGGCGGCACTGTGTTCGTAGAGGGCGATCAGGTTGTCCAGATGCGCACGATCGCTGCGGGGGGCGCGACGCAGCAGAAGACGGAGCGCTTCGAGGACGGGGTCGGAGGCGGGCATGGGGCGCTCGTTCGGCGTGCGGTAGAACGCGTCCGTTTGCGCATCCGAAACCCGACGACACGCTGCCGTCGAGATTTCCGCCGATATTGCAAAGCATGACCCTTGCACAACGTATGGCCGAAAACTCCATGCCTCCCCGACATTCTATACGGAGAGCGCCTCCTCATCGGTCACCTACCCGGCGATTTTCCGTCGCGATGATAAACAGAACACGCCCACCGTTCTTCGTGTCTTTCGGGAAATTGCTCTAGGCGGCTTCTTCCTTTTTTTTCTCGCTTGCTTCGTTATCGCTTATGATTTTCTTCGCTTCAGCAATCAATTTTTTGACTGCCTGACCGCCCTTGTGACCGATTTCCTCATAAAATCCAGCCCCGTAACGAGCCTTCACCGCACTGCCGCCCTTTTGTCCGATCGCCTCGTAGAATTCAGAACCATGGCGCTCACGCGTCGCTTGCCCGCCTTTACGACCGATTAGCTCGTAAAACGTGGAACCATAACGCTCACGCACGGTATCGCCGCCTTTTTTGCCGGCTTCCCGAACCGACATCTCGCCATTCGGCTTACCGCCGTCGTTACTAGGTTTTTCAGAGTAATCGCTCGGTTTTACGCCGTGGCTTTTTATCATAGACTCCCTCGTGGAAAGTTCGTCAGCCGTTAAATACGACAAGCGTATAGTTGATACTACCCAAAACTATTAGTCCTAAACCTAACTTACGATTCTTGAGGTTAGAAATAAACGCGACGTTACGCGAGAGGCGATCCAGGCGCGCGATGACCAGGACGGCACGGCGCTTGCGGCATTCATCGAGCGCGGTCGATGATCGAAAGCTCGGAAGAATCTGCGACGCACCTCTCAGAGTAGATAAACGAAGTAAACATAACCATTACGAAAATTTTTGGCCGTCTTTGAAGCTCAGAACGCCGTGCGCCGGATCGGATCAATGGGGCAAGGTTAAGTCGTCTCGCAATTTCCACGGCGCGCGGCGACAATGAAAAAAGCAGAACGCATGTCACGCCTTATTTTCGAGATGCTCGATAGCATCGGCAAGTTCTCTCCCGCCGGAAGCGAGCGCGGCTATCATCGTTAATCGGTCGTCGGGTCCAACGTGCTTTTCCCGTCGATCCTCATTTACGACTTTTACGTGATTGGCTGTAAGCAAAAATTTCTCGCGAGCGTTTTTTGTTGATGCAGACATACCTTCACCTCGACATGGATCGTCGGCGATCCGCGTGCGTTGTTTAGTGCCTTCGCGCGACGTTGGTTGCGAACCGATCAATGACTTTGTTTTTGCTGAATTATGCCGAGCATTCGGTTGTTCTCGTCGATAGCGTCGGCGAGTCTTTTTGAACCGACGACAAGCGCAGCTATCATCGTTAATCGGTCGTCCGGCGGTAGCTGCTTTTCTTTTCGAGATTGAATGTCGGCTTGTGCTAAATCGTCTGCTAGGTTAAATCCGGCGCGAGCCTCTTCCGTGAGTTTCGACATGCTTTACCTCGGCACGGATCATCGGCCAAACGTGCGGATAGTTTAGCGCCCGTGAGGATCAAGCGCGTCCTCCTGTCTTGACGAACCGATAACACAGTTATAGAGGTGGCTTCGGAAAACCGCACACGTCGCTAAGTGGAGTTTTCCGGAGTATCTTGCCTCGTGGATTGCCCTTTTGCGTGTCGACGCTTGAGCGTTGTTTAGCGTCTGTTCGAAGGCAAGGCAAGCTGTGGAATATTTCGTGCACTTGAGCGGGCTGCGCTCTGACGTTGCAGCGGAAGAAGAATCGGCGGAATCTGCCTAATTCCGTTGTAGCGATGACATCGTGAAGCTAGCGCGTCTTCATCGCGAATCCTTCATTGGTGTTGGTGGCGGGCCGCGTCTGCACCGCATCGCTTCGAAGATGCAGCATGCGACACCGGGGCATCGCCCCGCAAGGGTCTGCGCTGCGCTCCGATCGCTACGCGACGCGCTGCGGCGCGCCCTTGCGGGGCGATGCCCCGGCGCCGCTAAAAGCGTGCATCAAAGCGACGCGGTGCAGCCGCAGGAGGTAACCATGATTGAGCAATTGACGATCCGGGATGAACGCACGAAATTTTGTATCAACGCGATGCGCGCGTGCGGCGGGGCCTGGATGGGACAACCCGTCGGGTGGCTCTTCCGCGAGGAAGCCGATCACGCGAATGCGCTCGTAGAATTGTACCGCGCGACGCGTGCAACGCACAATCAGCGCGAGGGGCTCCTCAGCATGATCGCCGACGGCACGGCGCTGCTCGCGTGGGAGATCGACCTCGGCGCGCTCGATCCGTGGTGGCTTGAGGAACTCGATAGCGATGAAGCGCGTCGGCTTATCGTCCTCGGCGCGCAAGCGCGGCATGTGCTCGGGCGTCATCCGCTTGAGGACGTACCCGAGGAGGTCGGCGACGATCGCTTCGACACATCTGTTTTCGAGCGCGAAGCCGAGGCGCGACGTACACGCGTGCGGAGCGTCGCATAACGCGCGTCGTCGGGGTGAACGCATAAAACGTGCTCAAAGCCCCCGCGCCCTCGGGAATGTCTGAAGGCGCGGGGCAAAATTTCGCACGCGTCGATGCGTGTGCGTATTTACGAAAAGAGAGTCAAGCGACGATCTAGGTCGCTTGACTCATACACCGCAACTTCAAAGGAGTTACGATGCCAGAACTATTGTACAACACGCAGACCAGCGTGTACGATGACCAAACCGCTTGCAATGCGGGCGAGACGCAGCCGGGTGAGATGAACGCCATGACGGCCGTTCCCTTCAATCGTATTGTCTGCGGCGATTGCCTGAGCGTCCTTCCGGCGTTGTCCGAGGAGAGCGCGCAGTTCGTGCTCACCGACCCGCCATACCTCGCCCACTACCAGTCCCGTGACGGGCGGCGCGTTCCGAACGATGACCACAATGCCTGGCTCAAGCCCGCTTTCGCAGCCATCTACCGGGTACTTGCGCGCGATAGCTTTTGTGTGAGTTTCTACGGCTGGCATAAGGCCGATCAGTTCTTGCAAGCGTATCGCGCCGTCGGATTCCGCGTCGCCGGGCACTTTGTCTTCCCAAAGCGCTACGCATCGGGCACGCGGTTCGTCCGGTACCAACACGAATGCGCCTATCTGCTCATTAAGGGCAATCCGTCGATGCCCGACAAGCCCGTCAGCGACGTGCTAGCCTGGCAGTACACCGGCAATAAGCTACACCCGACGCAGAAGCCGCTGTCGGCGCTGCTGCCGCTTGTGCAAGCCTTCTCGCGTCCGGGCGATCTCGTACTTGACCCTTTCGCGGGTTCAGGCTCAACCCTCGTTGCTGCGCAACGGCTCGGGCGCCGTTTCTTCGGTATCGAACTTGACGCGGGCTATCACGCCATCGCTGAAGGGCGGTTGCAGCCATTGTCCGTCGCCGGCACTGGGCGCGGCATGTAATCGTAATAGGGGTCGCTCAGCAATGAGCGGCCCCTATTGATCAACGCTGTTTGAGCCGCTTATTGCCATGTGTGTGCTGTGCTTTTTCATACGTTGTCAAGAACATAGTCGCCGCTTGCATCGACGCCGCTGACGCGTTGAATGTCGCCGATGCGTCGATTACCGCCTGCATCCATCTCCATGAAGACGATGAGATGAACGAAGCGAGTAATCATCTGACGCTTGGGCAACGCACCGGCAACGTGAAGCAGATCCTCCAATCGGTAAAGCGCATCGAGGGCGCTGTCCGCGTGTAAGGTCGTCGCCAAGCCTCGCGCACCCGTGTTGAGTGCCATGAGCAAGGCCAGCGCTGAACGCGGATCGCGCAGTTCTCCCCAGGCGAGAATGTCGAAGCCCGTGCGCAACGCATCCTCAAGCGCGTCGGAAAACTCGTATTCGTAGCGGTCGACCCGTCCGGCACTTTCGTAGCGGGCCTGCTCGACGCGCGCCATGATTTGAATACAATCGCGGTGCGACGGCTTGAGTT
>Ga0182024_10023567_pt1 | contig 11010 bp, 9 predicted proteins | sample P32metaG_FD_120480 | JGI IMG/M metagenome (GOLD analysis project Ga0182024, IMG submission 120480) | Permafrost microbial communities from Stordalen Mire, Sweden - P3-2 metaG (Illumina Assembly) | ecosystem: Environmental > Terrestrial > Soil > Wetlands > Permafrost | place: Sweden: Stordalen... | reverse complement strand
TGTTCGTGCGCGGCCGCGTCGCTTGGGCGGAGGGCATTGGCGAGCGAATCACGCTGCTGTATCCACCACTGGCTCCGTTGGAGACTAACTATCTGATTTTGAAGCCAAATGTCTTCGTCAGCACCGCCGAGGTGTTCCAGGACCCTGAATTGACAAGGAATTCTGCGCCCATCACAATTCACGGTTTCCTGGCGACCGGTGGAAGGAACGACTGCTGGAGCGTGGTGCGCCGCCGTTTTGCGGAGGTGGCACGGGCGTTCGATTGGCTGTCGAGGTTCGGACCCGCGCGCTTGACGGGCACTGGAGCCTGCGTGTTTTTGGCCTGCGAGACCGAAACTCGGGGCCGCGAAATATTGCGAGAGGTGCCGGCCGCGTGGACTGGGTTTTTGGCTCGCGGACTGAATGATTCGCCCTTGCTTGAGAGACTAGCGGCCGGCTGATGGGCAGCGGCCGAGAGTGCGCTGATTGTTGTTACCTAAGTTGGGGTGTCGCCAAGCGGTAAGGCAGCGGGTTTTGATCCCGCCATACGGAGGTTCGAATCCTTCCACCCCAGCCAACTCGAGCAGGGCCGATGTCGCAAAGTAGTGAGTTTGATGCGTTGTCGATCGCCGTGTTCACAGGCAATGCAAATCCTGCGCTGGCCGAGGAGATAACACGGCATCTGCGTGTGCCGTTGGGCCGCGCGGACGTCGCGAGATTCAGCGACGGCGAGGTGAGCGTCGAGATCATGGAGAACGTGCGCGGCCGCGATGTGTTCATCGTGCAGCCGACATTGCCTCCGGCAGACAATCTGATGGAGCTTTTGCTGATGACGGACGCCTGTCGGCGCGCATCGGCGAAGCGGGTCACGGCGGTGGTGCCGTACTTCGGTTACGGGCGGCAGGATCGACGTCCACGCGCGACCCGAGTCGCCATTGGGGCGAAGTTGGTGGCGAACATGATCGCGCGCGCCGGCGTCGACCGGCTGCTGACGGTGGATTTGCACGCGGACCAGATCCAGGGATTCTTCGATATCCCGGTGGACAACGTGTATGCATCGCCGGTGCTGCTGGGCGATGCCTGGAAGCAGAAGTACGAGCGGATGATCGTGGTGTCGCCGGATGTCGGCGGCGTGGTGCGTGCAAGGGCGCTGGCGAAGAGATTGGACGATGCCGACCTTGCCATCATCGACAAGCGCCGCCCGCGCCCGAACGAGTCGAAGGTGATGAACATCATCGGCGAAGTGGAAGGCCGGAGCTGCGTACTGGTCGATGACATGGTGGATACCGCGGGCACGTTGTGCCAGGCGGCGAAGGCTTTGAAGGATGAGGGCGCGGTCCGGGTGGTTGCTTACATCACGCATCCGGTTTTATCCGGCGCGGCGATCGAACGCATCTCGACGTCCATGCTGGATGAGCTGGTGGTGACGGATACCTTGCCGCTGTCCGAGGCCGCGAAAAATTGCACGAGGATTCGCCAGCTGAGCGTATCGGGCTTGCTGGCGGAAACGATACGGCGCATCAACGACGAAGAGTCGGTGAGTTCGCTGTACATCGATTGAGACGGATTGGTTGGCATCGGGGCGCTTGGTCGCGACGCCTCGGTGCTTGTTTTGTGACTTAACTGGAGAAGATTATGAAGACCTCTTTTGAACTCGACGCCGAGTTCCGCGAGACGCAAGGCAAAGGTGCGAGCCGCCGCCTGCGTCACGAGGGAAAGGTACCGGCGATATTGTACGGCGGACATCTCGGCGCGCGTGCGCTGACCTTGAGCCACCAGAAATTGGCACTCATGCTCGACAATGAGCGCTTTTATTCGACCATCCTGAGTTTGCGCGTGGGCGACCAGAATCAGGCGGCCATCCTCAAGGATGTGCAGCGTCATCCGTTCAAGAACGCCATCGTGCACGTCGATTTTCAGCGCGTCGAGGAAAACGAAAAAATCCGCATCAGCATTCCGCTGCACTTCAAGGGCGCGTCGGTTTCCCCCGGCGTCAAGAATCAGGGCGGTCTCGTGTCGCACATGCGCACCGAGGTGGAAGTGTCATGCCTGCCGAAGGATCTGCCCGAGTTCGTGGAAGTGGATATTTCCGGTTTGTCCCTCAACGAGAGCATCCACTTGTCGCAGTTGAAGGTTCCCGAGGGTGTCATCCTGGTGGAAGTCGCCAAGGAAGATGCCGCCGTCGTGGCGATACACAGCCCGCGTGCGGAAGAGCCTGAGCCCACTGCGGCGGCGGCAGCCGCGGCACCCGTGGAGGGCGCGGCAGCGGCGCCGGCGGCGGCTGGAGCGGCGGCCGGCGATGCCAAGAAGGCGGAGCCTGCGAAGAAGGAAGAAGCGAAGAAGGAACCGGCAAAGAAAGACGCCAAGAAATAGTTTCTCGAGCGTGATCGTTGCAGGGGCCGTCGAGTTGGCGGCCCTTGCTTTTTGCAGAGCTTGGGTGGTTTTCAATGGCTGGTCTACCATTGCGCATAATCGTCGGCTTGGGCAATCCCGGGCCCGAACATCAGGTGACCCGCCACAACGCGGGTTTCTGGTTCGTGGATTTGCTCGCGCGCCGCCATAACGCGGAATTTCGCGATTACCGCAAATACTCGGGCGAGACCGCGCGCATCAAGGTCGCCGGCCAAGAGATCACGTTGTTGAAGCCCACCACCTATATGAATCGCAGCGGCCTATCGGTGCGCCAGCTAAGCGATTTCTTCAAGATCGAGCCGTCGGATATTCTGGTGGCTCACGATGAACTGGACATCCCGGTGGGTAGCGTGCGCCTCAAACATGGCGGCGGCCACGGCGGACACAATGGCTTGCGCGACACCATCGCGCATATCGGCGATGAGTTTTGGCGCCTGCGCTTAGGCATAGGCCATCCCGGCAACAAGGCCGATGTCATCGATTATGTGCTGACGCGCGCGTCGCGTCCCGAAGAGGATTTGATTCTGGAGGCGGTGAGCGCCGCCGCCGATTGCGTGCCGTTGTTGATCGAACATGGTGCGGAACGCGCCATGACGCGGCTTCATAGCCGCACAGGAAAAATCTAATGCCCATACGTTGTGGAATCGTCGGGTTGCCCAACGTGGGCAAGTCGACGCTGTTCAATGCGCTGACGCGCGCGCAGATTGCCGCAGAGAATTATCCGTTCTGCACCATCGACCCTAACGTGGGCGTGGTGCCCGTTCCGGATCCGCGCTTGGAGAAGCTTGCCGCCATCGTGCATCCGGAGCGCATTTTACCGACGACGGTTGAATTCGTGGACATTGCCGGCCTGGTCGCGGGTGCCTCCAAAGGCGAAGGCCTGGGTAATAAATTTCTCGCGCACATCCGCGAAGTAGATGCCATCGCGCACGTGGTGCGCTGCTTCGAGAACGACGACATCATCCACGTCGCCGGCAAGATCGATCCTGCGCACGACATCGAAGTCATCAATACCGAGCTGGCGTTGGCGGATCTCGACAGCGTCGAGCGCACCTACCAAAAGGCGCTGAAGGCGGCCAAAGCAGCCGACAAGGACGCGGTCAAGCTGCGCGATTTGCTCGAGCGGGTGCGGGCGCAATTGAACGAGGCCAAGGCTGTGCGCTCGCTCAAATTGGACGCCAACGAACAGGCGCTGCTCAGGGATTTGCACTTGCTCACCGACAAGCCGGTCATGTACGTGGCGAACGTCGATGAGAGCGGCTTCACGAACAACCCGCGTTTGGATCGCGTGCGGCAGATCGCCGCGGGGGAGGGCGCGGTGGTGGTGCCGGTGTGCGCAGCGATCGAGGCGGAAATCGCGCAGCTCGACGAGGCGGATCGGGCGGATTTTCTCGCGGAATTGAAGCTCGATGAACCCGGGCTCAACCGCGTCATTCGCGGCGGATATTCGCTGCTGGGCCTGCAAACTTATTTCACGGCCGGGGTCAAAGAGGTGCGGGCGTGGACGGTGCATGCGGGGGCGACCGCACCACAGGCCGCCGGCGTGATTCACACGGACTTCGAGCGCGGCTTCATCCGTGCCGAGGTGATCGCCTACGATGACTTCATCGCGTACAAGGGTGAGGCGGGCGCGAAGGAAGCGGGCAAGCTGCGCCTGGAAGGCAAGGAATATCACGTCAAGGAAGGCGACGTGATGCACTTCAGATTCAACGTCTAAATTTGGGACGTTGTGCCGGCTGGCCGCCGCGGCTCGAAATACAAGCTGCGAATCTGTACAGATGCGATAGATATTCCCCTTGACGCTGATTCGTGCGGGGCGCTCCATACAGTTGTTAGACAATTGCTCCAGCTTGAGCTTCCGGAAGGGAAAACCGGGGATGGAAGATAGTCGGTGAGTACGCCGGCGTGTGAGCAGGTCAGGTGCGCCGGTCCCCGCTAAGTTGTTGATTTTGCGGAGATACAGTACAACTTTACCTTGACACGGACGGAGTTGCTCCACACAATTCGCGCCTCGCTGTGGTGAAGTAGCTCAGACGGTTAGAGCACGGCATTCATAACGCCGGGGTCGAGGGTTCGATTCCCTCCTTCACCACCATTTCCCAAAAAAACTGATGGCGACCAAGATCGGACGAAACGACCCGTGCCGCTGTGGAAGTGGCAAGAAGTACAAGCGCTGCTGTCTCGAGGAAGATCATTGCTCGAAAGCAATGCTGCCACGAGCCAGCAGCGCGGGTTAAGGAACCAAGACCGCGGCACCCTCGAAACGTCCGGCGCGAAGATCGTCGAGCGCCTCGTTGGCTCGGTACAAGGGGTAGGACGTGGTTCTGGTGACGATGCCGATCTGCGGCGCGAGCCGCAGAAAATCGCGCCCGTCCCGGCGCGTGAGGTTGGCGACCGAGAGCACCTGCCGCTCTTCCCACAACAAATCGTAGGGAAAGCGCGGAATATCGCTCATGTGAATTCCGGCACAGACCACGCGGCCCCCTTTGCACACGGCTTTTAGTGCCAGCGGAATCAAGTCGCCCACGGTTGCGTAAATGATCGCGGCATCGAGCGGCTCGGGTGGCATCTCATCCGAGCCACCAGCCCACTTCACACCCAGACTGCGAGCGAATGCTTGTGCCGTCAGGTCTTTAGGACGCGTGAACGCAAACACCGCACGGCCTTGCCACTTGGCGACTTGCGCAATGATGTGCGCTGCGGCACCGAATCCGTAAATGCCCAAGCGTTTGCCCTCGCCTGCCATGACGAGCGATCGCCAGCCGATGAGACCGGCGCACAGGAGCGGCGCGAGGGAGACATCGTCGCCTGCCTCGCTGAGCGGGAACGAGTAACGAGCATCCGCAATGACCGCGCCGGCATAACCGCCGTCACGGGTGAACCCGGTAAAAAGCGGCCGATCGCAAAGATTTTCACGTCCGGTAACACAATAGTTGCAGGTTCCATCGGTATGACCCAGCCACGGAACACCGACTCGTTGGCCGAGTTCAAGTTCGCGCACACCGGCGCCCAATGCGTCTACGCGCCCGACGATTTCGTGGCCCGGAATGATGGGCAGTTTGCGCCCCGGCAGATCGCCATCGACGACGTGCAAATCCGTTCGGCATACGCCGCATGCGCCGACCTTGACGCGAATCTCATTCGGACCGGGCAGCGGGTCGGCGAGTTCGGTCAACCTCAGCGGTGTGCGCAATTCATTGAGGACCATTGCGTGCATATGTGGGTCACACGATCTCGGTGGTCCTCTTCACCGCCAATTTTGCGGCCGACTCAGTTGCGGATGTACCGGGCGGGGCAGGATCGAAGGCGATGGGCAGGGTCTTATAGCCCCAGGTCCCGAGGAAGGGTCGCCAGCTAGGCTCGGCGGTAAGCCGCGGATTCTTCAGCCGCTGCGTGATCAGGTGCAGGCCCTCCTCGAGTTGGGCACGCGCGATGAACTGGCCAAGGCAGATATGGGCTCCCCGCCCGAATGCGACGTGGCGATTATCGGGCTTACGTTCCGGATCGAACACCAGTGGTTCGTCGTATGCCGCGGGGTCACGGCCGGCTAATGCGGTGGCGAATATTACGACTGTGCCCTTCTCGAAATGAAAGCCACCATATTCGAAAGCGCTGGACACGGTGCGGTAGGGCGTGGTGATCGACGAGTGGCGAAGCGCTTCGTCCAACACCTTGCCACAATAGGCGAGGTCCTCGGCGCAGCGGGCGTAAGTCTCCGGCCTGGCGATGAGCTGGCGCATGGTCAGCGCCAGCATGTTTTTCGAAGTGTCGTAGCCTGCCACCACCAGCACAAGCAGCATGAAACGCAATTCCGTCTCGTCGAGCAGTCCCTTGTTCTTGGTCTCGATCAGGGCGTCGAGCAGTGAGTCGGGGTCGTGCGCGCCGCTTGCCTCGCGCGCAATGACGAGCTGATCGCCGAACTCCCACAGCACGTCCCAGCCCGCCAGGAACAGCGGCTTGGCCGCCGGGTCGAAGGTGAGCGAAGACAGCTGGTTCTCCAACCCGAGCTGAATCTTGGGGATCACCTCGGCCGAGACGCCGAGCAGGCCAAGAACGACGGCCACAGGAAAGTGTGCAGAGAATTCGGCGAAATCGAATGCCCCTTTCGGCGCCCACTCATCGAGAAGTTCGGAGATCACCTTGCGCATCAGGGGTCGGACTTGATTGGCGCGCCGAGGCGTGAATGCCGCGACGACGCTATTGCGCAAACGCTTGTGCTTTTCGCCGGAAACCGAGAGCAGCATCTCTTCCATGAACCGGCCCCACATGTGGTCCCTCAGTCCGTAGAACTCGACCACCGGCGAGAAGCCGGGGTGGAAGTGCTGATCGTCGGCCAGGAGCTCTTTGGTTGCGTGGTAACCATGCACCACCAGGCCCTGGGAGAAGCGCGCGAGCCAAGGATGGACTCGTCGCGCGGCTGCGGCGTATGGGTCGGGATTTTTGGAGAACTCGACCGTTTCTATCGGCAACTCGGGAAGATCGGCTTGGCTGACAGTCGTCATCTGCAGTCCCTCCTCGGGTGACCTAAGGGCAGATACAATACCAAATGGCTCAATTCAATAAACTGCGAATCTCATATGTCCGCCATTGAATCCCATCCCATCTGTATCCCGGAGGCGGCGTTATCGGACCTCGCGACCCGGCTCAAGACGGCGCGGTGGATCGATGACCCTTTCGAAGGCGACTGGCGCTTTGGCGCACCGTTACCCTTCGTGCGGGCGCTCTGTGAGTATTGGCTGCACGAGTTTGATTGGCGCGCGCTGGAGGCTCGCCTGAACCGCGACTCGCAGGTCACGGCGGAGATCGACGGTTTAAGGCTCCACGCGATGACGCGCCGTTCGAGCCGCACCAATGCCTTGCCCCTTATGCTTCTCCACGGATGGCCAGGTTCGTTTCTTGAATTCCTCGACCTTTACGATCCATTGTGCGAACCGGCGCATGGCGACGCTGCATTTCACGTCGTGACGCCATCGCTTCCGGGCTACGGCTTTTCCAGCACCAAGCCCGGAATGTCTCCGCAGCGCATCGCGCCATTGCTGGTCACCTTGATGGAGCGGCTCGGCTACGAACGCTTCCTGGTCCAAGGGGGCGACTGGGGTAGCTTGATAGCGACGGAAATCAGCCGTCAATTTCCGGAAAGAGTCATCGGCCTGCACTTGAACCTGATAAACGGCTCGCCTCCGTCCGACAAAGACAGCACCCCCTTGAGCGCGCAGGAAAGGGCCTGGGTCAAGGAGCTTGATCTCTGGCGGACCTATCCACATTTGATCCTCCACTCGCAAAAGCCCGCGAGCTTGACGCATGCGCTCAACGATTCTCCTGCGGGACTCGCCGCGTGGATCGGAGAGAAAATTCATGACTGGATCGACAGCGACGGGCTGGTCGAACCTTTCGTTCCTTTCGACCGGCTCCTGCCGAACATTGCGCTCTATTGGTTTACGGGAACAGCCGGGTCGGCCGCGCGCCTCTATTACGAGATGGCTCAGAGCCCGCCCGATTCGCAGTATGTGAAAGTGCCCACGGCGGCAGCAATATTTCCAAAGGAAGTCGTGAAGCTGCCGCGCGCATGGGCTGAACGCCACTACAACATCGTGCGCTGGACCGTTTTTGACCACGGCGGGCATTTCCCGGCATTGGAACACCCTGATGTCTTGGTGCATGACCTTCAGCGGTTCGCCGCTGTTCTTTAATGACGGGAAACAAGATCGGGCTGCGGACTCAGAACGGTTTGGTAACGCGCAGCTGAACGGCACCATTTCACCAAACATGCACTGCTCCAATTGCGGGAAAAGCCTTACCACCGAACAGAAGTTCTGTTCCAAATGCGGGACATACATCCCGCAAAGGATAGGCACGGCGCTTCCTCCCTCGATGCTTCCATATGCTGGATTTTGGAGACGATTCCTTGGGTGGCTGATTGACTACGTCCTGACGGTAGCTATCGCCGCCGTCAGCGTCGAGTTGCTGGTTCCACGAATCGCGGATTCCCAGCAAACGGCCGCATGGATGGGCTTCATCATCTACTTTTTCCTGCCTCTGCCTTATTTTGTTCTCATGGAAAGTTCGCGATTGCAGGCGACTATCGGCAAGCTTGTGGTCGGGGTCAAAGTTACGGACATCGAAGGGAATCGCATATCGACAGCGCGCGCTTTATGGCGCTTCGTTGCCCGGTTTCTGGACGGTGTTACATTTGGCGTTGGTTACGCGATGGCGGCCTTTACCCAGCGGCGCCAAGGGTTGCATGACAAACACGCGGGCACGCTGGTAATTCTGAGAACGGTCGATGCATCTCAGGTGCGTTCCGCTCCTCTCGCTCCTGCGAGCGGCGGCCGCACGGCCCTGGTGGTCGCAGCGGTGCTGATTTCTGGGCCATTCAGTATTGCCGCGCTTGCGGCCATTGCGATCCCCGCTTATCTGAATTACACGATACGCGCTCAAGTAACCGAGGGGCTAATTGCCGCAGATTCGTTCAAGATCGCGGTTGCACACGCCATGTCTCAAGGCGTTGACTGGAACAAAAATGATTCAAAGAGTCTTGCCGGTGATCAGCCCAAGGGTCTTCACTACGTCCAAGCAATCAATGTGGAATCCGGAAGAATCGTGATTGTCTACGGCGTCGCTGCAAATGCAGAAATCAACGGCAAAACCCTGGCTATGGCGCCAGGAGTGAATGGCAATCGGGATGTGGTTTGGATTTGCGGGCGCGCCCGTATTCCGGATGGTGTTCAAGTGGCGATCGACAATCCTGCTCAATATACGACAGTCGCCGACGCGTACCTACCAGCCGCGTGTAGACAGTGAAATGGATTGCGGCCGTGCGTGGTACAGTTCTGTCACGCTAGACATTCTTGAGCTTTGTAGTACAAAGTACACTGCGCTGCGGGGAACCCGCGGCGCGGCGCAGCGTCGGTTGAAGATTTTGCCTCAGCTGTAAGAGCCGCGGCCACCGGAGGGCCCCGCAAATGAGCGACACACCCCAATGAGCGATACACCCGATCGGCCATCCGATGCGTGGTCCGAGTGGCTGCTGCATATCCGGCACGGCAATGACCCGGCAATTGCCGAGAGCGTGCGCGCAGACGCTGAACGCTACGCCGATCACGTTCTTGACGCGGCCCAACTTGCCCCGGGAATGCGCCTCGCTGACATCGGCGCCGGAGAAGGTCTGATCGCGTTCCGCGCCATTGAACGCATCGGTCCGACGTTGAATGTCTTGCTCACCGACGTCTCCGCGCCGATGCTGCGGCATGCAGAGTCGGTTGCGCTGCAGCGTCAAATCCATAATCAATGCTCATTTCTACTTTGCCCGGCGGACCGGCTCGATGGCATCACCGATGCTTCCGTTGACGTCGTCACGACGCGTGCCGTACTGGCGTACGTCGCCGACAAGAGTGCTGCTTTGCGCGAATTTCGTCGCGTGCTCAAGCCCGGTGGGCGCATTTCCATCGCCGAACCCATCCTGCAGGATGACGCGCTTTTGGCCGCAGCCTTAAGAACCAGGGTCGACACGCAGGGCGTTCAGTCTGAGGATCGCTTCCTGCCCCTGCTGCATCGCTGGAAGGCGGCACAGTTTCCGGACACTTTGGAGACAATCGCCAAGAGCCCGCTGGTCAACTATTCGGAGCGAAACTTGTTCGAATTCGTTCGTAGCGCCGGCTTCGTCGATATCCACCTGGAGCTTCATATTGACTTGAGCCGATCCGTCATTAGTTCCTGGGATGTCTTTCTCCAAACCTCACCCCATCCTTTGGCGCCACCGACAGGCGTCATCCTCGCGGAACAATTCTCGGCAGAGGAACGAGCATTCTTCGAGAAAATCGTGCGTCCCACCGTTGAATCCCCGGACGCCGTAGGGATCACTCGCAACGTCTACCTCAACGCAACAAAGCCGGTCGGCTGACACGGCGATACTGTGCCGCGTTCGGACAGCGGACCTACTTCATCACCACCATATCTTGGCTTCAATGGAGAATACTATGCAGCTGCGGCCGCTTTCCTATCAGGTAGATGGCGGTCTGTTCGATGAGACCTTGCAATCGAACAGTCGTTGATCGGCATGCGGGTTTCATAAGGAGTGGTCATGAGTACGAAGCGGTACCGAATGGCACAGTGGGGTACGGGAAATGTGGGCCTGCGAGCCCTACGCGCCGTGATCGAGCATCCGCTGATGGAGCTGGTGGGCGTTAGGGTCTATTCGGCGGCCAAAGAAGGCCGGGATGCCGGAGAGCTATGCGGCACGGCTGCGACCGGCGTGATTTCGACCCGAAAGCTGCAAGCCATCATCGACGCTCGGCCGAACTGCGTGATCTACCTGCCTGACCACCCCGACCTTGACGATATGTGCAGGCTGCTTGAATCGGGTATCAACATTACGACCGCTTGTATCGGCTTCAATCATCGAGATACGCTCGAGCCGGCGACGCGTGCTCGCCTGGAGGGTGCTTGTTCACGCGGCCGGTCGTCGCTCTATTCAACGGGATCCAGTCCGGGTTGGAGCACCGAGATGATGCCCTTTACGCTGCTCGCCATGCAGCGCCGGCTCGATTGCCTGACCATCACCGACTATGCCGATAATTCGTCGCGCAACTCGCCAGAAATGCTTTTCAATTTGTTGAAGTT
>Ga0182024_10023566_pt1 | contig 11010 bp, 9 predicted proteins | sample P32metaG_FD_120480 | JGI IMG/M metagenome (GOLD analysis project Ga0182024, IMG submission 120480) | Permafrost microbial communities from Stordalen Mire, Sweden - P3-2 metaG (Illumina Assembly) | ecosystem: Environmental > Terrestrial > Soil > Wetlands > Permafrost | place: Sweden: Stordalen... | reverse complement strand
TAGAAAAAACGCCCTTCACGCCCTTAATACCAGCAAGGCCACCACGATGCTTAACATGAAATTCACCAGTGGGCTGCTTTACAATTGATACGTAGCCGTGATTAGGATGATTCCAATGAACCGCTCCAGCTTTCTTATCAACCTTAGCAGGAGACCAGCCTTTAGGTTCGGATTTGCCTAGATTTGGTTTTGGCATTCGCTTAAGATCTTTTAGATTTTGACTTGCTTTCACTTTAGGATCAACCATAGTGGGGCGTGGATTCCTAACATTGTATCCCATCGAACTCATGCCTTGCAATGTTTTGTCCTTGGAATTTTTACTTCCTGGAGCTGTAGTGGCAGCAAGCGAAGTGTGGACGCCTTTTTCATATCCTTTATGAAGCTCGCAAACTTTCTCATTCTTGGCCATCAATTGTTTGCCTTGCTGATTGGCAATATTGTTTTTGTCATTCAAAGATAACGCTGCACGATTTTCTCTACGCCCACCGGCAGCGGTTGCGGTAGCGTTCATTTTCATTCGGCCTTGTTTATTTTCCTGAAGTTTAGGATTTTTAGCCATGACATTAGCGTGTTCGTGAAATTCGCCGCCTTCTTGATGTTCGGCTGGATTGAATTTATAGGGAGCGATATGGCCATGGGAGTAAGCGGCTTCGCCACCCTTAGTTTTACCGTGTTGAATTCCCTGGCCCTGATATTCGGCAGATGGGCTCTTCGGAGGCTTTCCACCTTGACTGGGACCTTCGGCTTCTTTTTTAGCTAAGTAGGTTTCGTAAATTTTTACGCCTTCGCCGGATTTGAAGAGTGTGATCGCCTCTTCAGTATTTTTAAATATTGAATCGAAGTCATCTTTTACTTGAGATTTTGGGGCGGTTTCTAAAAGCTCAGCAATACAGAGACTGTTACAAGGAGAGCTTGTTAATGTGACCTTACGTGCAATGGATCTAGTGATCAGTTGTCCCTTGCGAGTATTTGGGATTTCCGAACCTTCGACACTGAATCCGAGAATGGCGTTACTATTTTGATCTTTTTTATCGTGATCGTACCGAAATACACCAGCGGCGTCTTTACCGCTTTGGCAATAGTCGTCCAAGAGTTCGGCAGTGATGTAGACGAATGGAGCCTTGCATTTGTTCCAAAAGTATTCTTCGTGATCATTAGAACAATCGTCTTTGGAATAGATTTTCTTGGCGGTTAAGATCTTACCGCAGATTTGACCTGGGATGTCGCTGCGGTGTTCATAGTTCAGGATTCCACTTTTTGGGAGACTGGTGATGTCTAAACCTTTAATATCAACTATTTCAGCTGATTTATCAAGTACCTGACAGGACGCGATTCCATGACAAAATGTGCTCATCCTATAGGGCTCCTAATAGGATAAGATTGGAATTAGGGGTTTTGGGCGAACTTCTTAATTAAAAGGAATAAACCAATACGATCATGTTCGATTTGATCGAATTTGTTGCCTTTGGAAGTGTTTAAATTTTCCGGAAGGATCTGGAGGTTCCACGGCACATGAAGACCGGACACGTTTTTACCATGTAAAGGAACGATATGATCCACATGTAGTGGTTTTTCGCTTAACCACCGAAGTTCATGGGCTAACTCGTAGAATGATGCGCTTTCCTTATGATGTTCGGTAGTTAGCCAAGGTGGTGTCCTCTTTTTAGAGGATGCGTAACGTTTCATATTTTTGGCAATAATTTTGCCTAAATTTGCTTGAATGTAGTCCGATTTCTTAGCTAAAATTTCTTCTCTATTCTTATCGTAGTAATCCTTATGATAATTGGGTTTTTCTTTTTTGTGTTTAAGATTTAAAACTTTTTGTTTTTTTCTTCTATCTTCTCTATTTTTCAGATAGCTGTTTCTATTGTATTCTCTACGTTCTTCTACATTATTTAGATAATCCCCTTTCTTTTGTTCTACCACACATGCTGTACACCATCCACGTAATCCGTCTTTAGAATCCTCTCTCTTATCAAACTCACTTAAATCTTTGATTTGTTTGCATTTTCCAGTACATTGTTTTTTATTTTGCTTTTTTAGGTCTTCTTTTTTTGTTTTTTCAAATTTTCTCCCCTGTTTATCTTTTTCCCATGAAGAATGGGAAGCATTTGCGCAGGACTTACACCAATGACTGAGACCGTCTTTGGCATCTTTTCTTTTACGAAATTCTTTTAATTCCTTAATTTCTCTACATTTTGTGCATGTTTTCATATGTATAAGATTCCCGCTTCTCAATTTATGGTACCCGTTTTGGAATATAAAGTCAACAATTTAATTGGAGTTTTGTATGTTTTATCAACTATTTGATTTTATTGATTTTTTCTCGATCTGTCCTAATAATTAACAGTAACCCCATAGGGTTAGTCACTTCTACGACTTAGAACTGGCTTGTACGTACAAATAGATAAAATTTAGGAGACTTTAATATGGGCCTTATTTACAGTATTGATCACTGCGTTGGCGCTGCACGGGACTTAGCTGATCGTCTTACTTTGCGTTTGGAAAACCAAACCGGTTCGACCGCACTCAATTTCGTTCGCCAAACCCAAGACAGCCTAGGCTATCCGATTCTCGTTGTTTCTCACGCTGGTGTTGAAACCGAGAGCAATCCCGTAATTTGGGTGCGTATCGCCAATCTGTTTGAGCCGATTGCTGGTGTCAGCCCTGCTGGCGCTCCGGTTGACGTTTTCGGTAACGCTTCTATGCCTTTCACTCCCTCCGTTTGTCAAATGGCGGTTGAATTGAATGGTGTTGGCGCTCCGATCCCTTCTACCCAAGACTACACGACTTGCTTGTTCGAGATTACTCGTATGGGCACCGTAATTGCTGAATTTGCTATCGCTAACGGAATCGCTGTGAATCAGACTTCTGTCGAAGCTCAAATCACTGCTGGCACGGGTCCTGTTCAGGTTCTCCGTGACATTGACTGGCGCAATTCGGGTAACACTTAATATTAGACGTAGGAATAGGAGACTAAAACTATGTCTATTAAAAAAAGTTACAGTGAATCAGAGCTTAACTCTCTGATGGCAGATGTTGCGAAAGAATTTTCGACACATATTGCTAAAGCTGAAGAAACTCTTGGACTTAAAAAGTCCGAAGACGATCAGCCCGATCAGAAGAAAGTCAATGGAGCTGCCGACGATAAGAAAAATAGTGCTAAGGATGAAAAGACTAGCGCTATGGAAAATAAAGACGGTGGAAAATCGGACGACAAACGCAATGCAGCTGCTGACGAAAGTCAAAGCCAAGGCGATCGTTCGAAAGAAGCAGCTGAAGACAAATCTGGGAAACCTATCGAAGGCGAAAAAGCGGGCGATAAGGGCGTAGATGATCAACATCAGCAACAAGATGGCGCTAAAGAAGGCCAAGCTGACATGGGTCATAATTACGACGATGAAGACATGCAACATATGCACAGCATGTATTCTTCGATGTCCCCTGGCGAGTTGAAAGCTCATCACGACAGTATCCGTAAATGCATGGACGGCCACGGTTTGGCTAAGTGCGAAGGCGGCATGATGAAAGCTGAAATGGAAGACGGCGCTAAGGATGCCCAAGGCTATCGTCCTAACGGCGGTCCAAAAGACGGTAAGGCTGAGAATGAGTGTAAAGCTGCGGCTCCAACTGATACTCAGGCTTTGAACAAGTCTGAATCTACGCAAATCGATCTCATGAAATCAGAACTTCAGATCGCTAAAGCTGATGCTGAAAAGAGTAAAAAAGAAGTGGCAGCGGTAACCGATTTCCTCAAGAAATTCGTTGAAAAAACCGCTCCTGCTGGTAAGGCTATCACGTCCCTTGATATCATCGCTAAAACCGAAGGTAGCACGGAAGAAAAGCCTCTCCAAAAGAGTGAAATCGCTGCTAGGTTGACAGCCAAAGCTAGAGAGTTGACTCTTTCGAAGTCGGATCGAGAAGCCATTAACGACTACTATTGTGGTAGTAAAAATATTGAAAAGGTTCGCCACCTGCTTAAGTAAGCAGTAGGCAAATTTAGGAAACAAGGAGAAATAAAATGTTGGAACAATTGCAATCACTTATGAAGGCTTTGGAAGCAGGTAGCTATAACGCTGCTCCTAGCACCTTGGTACAAGGCGCTGCTTATCAAATCGAAGATCTGGCTCCAGTCATGGTTAACGTGACCGCTGCAGAAGAAACTATTAAATTGCAGAAGATGCTCGACGTACGCAATACGAAAAGCAACCTCTACCAATACAACCGCAAATTGTCGGTTGGCCGTTTCGGTGGATCCGCTGCTTACGAAGGTATGCTCGGAGCTAAAAAGACTGGACAAGCTGCTCGTCTCGTTGTGCCGATGGCTTATTATGTTGATACACGCGAACATTCGCTCGTAGCGAACGCTGTTGAAACGTTCGATAAAGTGACTGCTGAGGAGCGCCAAGCTCAAGACGCTGCTCTTAACCTTGCTCAAGATATCGAGTTTGATCTGTTCGCAGGTAACTCTGACTTCTCGAACCAAGGCGTGTTTGATGGTAATCCGGCCCTTGTTCCGGCTCTTGCTAACATGCGCGGTGTTGACCTCCAAGTTCGTGCTTCTGACTACGAACGTAACGGCCAAGACTTGATGTTCGCTAGTTACGGTTCGAGTGCGACGGTTGTGTTTTCGGCTGGTGGAGCTGCTTTGACTCAGTCTTTGATTGAGGACATTTCGGTTCGTTCCGCTCTGAACATGGGCCGTGCAGATAAGCTTATGTTGGACCCTTCGTCCCTCAGTGCTTATAACAAAATCAGCCAAGCTAAAGAACGTATCGTTCTCGCTGGCAGCCCTCAAGAAGCTACGGGATCTCATCTGAGAACTCAGTGGACTTCAAGTGGTGCCATTAGTTTAGAGATGTCACAATATCTTCGTAAACAAATCAATCCGATCAATCAGTCGACCGTAGGCGCTCCTGCTCAACCGACGTTGGCTACTGCTGACGGTGGTGCTGCTGGATCTCTGTTGGCTGCCGGTACGTATACGTACGCAACGGCTGCTGTAAACACCTACGGTGAAGGCCCTCTCTCGGCTTACTCCACTGCTACGATCGCAACTGCTGGCGATAAAGCTACGTTGACGATCGGTGCTGTTGCTGGTGCTTTGTACTACAGAGTTTATCGTACTGCAGTGAATACTGCTTCTACGGTTGCTCCTGGTGTGCTCTTCATCGGAAATATTGCCGCTCAACCTGCAGGCGCTACGTTTACCGACCTAGGTAACCTAAGTCCTGGAGCTTTAACGGGATTTTTGATCCAAAAAGACACAATGCATATGGGCGAGCTTTCTGGGTTCAAAAAACTACAATTAGGTATCAGCCAGCTCTCAATTAATTCGGCTTTTTATAGATGGACTACTTTGGCAGTCGAAGGTCCTCGTAAAAATGCTATCGTTGAGAACCTTCAGGGTCAGCTCTATACTTAATAGTTTCATATAGTTAGGTAATATTAAGGCCTCCGTAGAGAAATCTACGGGGGCCTTTTTTATTTGCAATTATTGAAATGTCATTTGATCATTAACATAGAAATAGTTCTTTTATTGGTTGACACAATCTTATATTTGATATATAGTTGATAAATAAGGAATTGGAAATGCCTATAAAGATTTTTGGTAAAATAGAAGAGGATGTTAAAAAATTAGTTTTAGAGGGCTATACTAATGAGTATATCGCCAAATCAGTGGGATTGAGTCAGGGAACAATTTTGAGTTGGTGCAAAAATAATGGCTTGGTTCTTGGAAAATATCGTAATCCCGAATTACGCGAAAAAGAAATCAATTTTGTACAATTAATTAAAAAGGGGATGGTATTAAAACAGGCCTGTAACGTGGTTGATGTTTGTGATCGCACGGGCCTATTATGGGCTCAGAGAAATGGAATAAAAGAAGCAATAAGAAGTAGGGCTGAAGCCGCCCTAGATAGGATCCTTTCCTTAGAAGAAGCTAATTCTAGACTTCCTAAGGACCACGGTACCGTCATTAGGTACGACCAATCTATTGGAGGGTATATTATCCAAAGAGCGGACCTTACCACCTATACTCGTATAACTAGTCAAATATTCAGAGGAGACCCTCTTTTAAGTCAATTAAAGAGAGATACGGAAGAGGAAATTAAAGAAAAACTATTAACGGGAGGGTATAGATTAATTCCTGGTACCTACACTACCAAAAACGCCTCTCTTCAGGCTGAACACATCGTTTGCGGCTATATAAGACAGAACGATTTTAAGATGATCTTTAAACAACAATGTCCTAAATGCTCCAATACTGGAACTTCAGGGCCAGAACAAGAAATTAATTCATTTATATCTTCCTTAGGCTTAAATACTACCAAATTTTACTTCCCTAAGGATTATTCCGGTAAGGGCAAGGCGAAAGAGATCGATGTTTATGTAAAAGAATTAAATTTTGGAATAGAATATTGTGGTTTTTATTATCACGGAGAAAAGAATAAAAGAAGAGGGCTAGAGAGAAAACTAGAAAAATTTGAAAAGAGAGGGAAGAAGTATAAAAAAACCGCCTTTGATAGTCCAGTATTAACGCATAAGGCTAAAATGGATAAAGCTAACGATTTAGGTATTGAGCTTATTACCATTTTCACTCATGAATGGCGCGATAGCAAGGATAAGGTTAAATCTATCTTAAAGGCAAAACTAGGTAAGAATGAAATCAAAATATATGCCAGAAAAGCAGAGATAAAGGAAATAAACAAAAAAGAATGCAAAATATTCTTAGATACTTACCATTTACAAGGTTACGATTCCAGCACGATCTGTTTTGGTCTTTTCTATGAAAACGACCTTGTCGGGGTTATAACTGGAGGTCTTCACCATAAAAGAGGTAGAGAATTTATTCTTAATCGCTTGTGTTTTAAGGCAGATGTTACTGTGGTGGGAGGAGCTAGTAAGTTGAATCACGCATTGGAAATTTGGGCTAAAAATAACGGATATGATCATATTAAAAGTTGGTCTGACAATAGGTGGAGTGAGGGGGAGATTTATAAGACTTTGGGATATGAACTCACTAATAAAATTAGACCATACTGTCTATACTTCGATGGACAGGGTAGAACCCTAACTCAATATGATTTGAGTCGTAAGCATTTAGTCAAAATGGGAGTTGCGGGGAAAACTGCAGCGGAAATGGCTAAAAATCTCGGATATGATCGAATTTTCGACTGTGGTAAGAAGACTTGGGTTAAAAAGTTGATTTAGACCCATCTCTCCTATATTCCATCTGATCCACTTTCAGTCATTTTTGCTCCAATCTTATAGGTTAGAGAACCATTTAGGGGTATAAAATGCGTCTAACCTCCGTGCCCATCATAAATTTCAGCAATATCAATGACTTCCAAGAGGGTAGTCAGTGGACCATCCGTGCGACTGATCCGCAAACCCTCTATTATCAGCTTTTCGACTTGGATAATGTCAACAACCTTTCTCCATTTGCTGCCCTCAACAGCGGCTTCTTCAATGCCGCCATTCAATCTTCGCCCCAGCGCTATATTGCGGGAGTTGGCACTTCCAATCAACCCGCTGTCATGACAGTAACCTTCCCTAGCCTAAACGTGGGTCGTACCTTCACCTTTAACGCGACTCCAGATCCCAACGATGCCTCGGTTTGGTCAATTACGCTTCCCGGCTACACCAACACTACGATCGCTCCTTCCAGTGGAAACGTTATGTTTAGCTTGACTCAAGGACTTCAGACCGTTACTTGGACCGTAGTCAATATGATCGCGGTTGAAATGACGAATTGCGGGAGCTGCTAATGTGTGGATGTGGAAACGGTAATTGCGGTGGATGCAATATTCCCCAAGGCCCTCCTTTCAATGAGCAAAGCGCTCCCTATCAACCATCGCCTATGCCAGTGGATGGTTATTTAGACGGAACCCCACGTAAACCAAATTCTGCTGTTGATAAGCAATTTTATAGTGCGGGCTACCCAGTACATGCAACCCGTACGTCAGGATTGGTCAAGCGCTGCGAACCTGTCCTTACTCCTCAACTTTTGATTTCTCGATATTTGAAAGGTATTCCGTTAGCATTTCCAAATGGCGATAGTTTCAATAGCGAAGATATGAAAGATCAAATTGTCTTAGCTACCAATGAAGTTGAGATCATGTGTAAGATCACCGTCAATAGGGAACAGTTTACCGATAAAGTTCCTTTCGATATCGCACTCTACAAAAGTTTTATTTACCTAAAGACTGAACAGAATCCAGTTTTATCTGTCGAGAGCGTCCAGATCGTCAGTTCGGATGGATATGCTGTTTTTAAAATTCCTTCTCAATGGTTGGAATCCAGCAATTTTAGTAAGGGCATCGTTAATGTCGTTCCGATTTTAGGTGCATATTCCGTGGCAACGGGTGGCGGGGTTGGTGCTTATGGCGGTATTCCCTATCTGAATGTATTTTCTCAACTGACGTTTGTACCCGGATTTTGGCAGATTGTTTACACGGTCGGCACCTCGAAAATAGAGGGCCAATATCCTGTTATTATTAATGATTTGATTGGTGTAACTGCAGCAATAAATCTACTCTCTATTATCACAAACATGTTTTTGACCACGAGTCAATCCCTAAGTCGTGATGGAATTTCACAGTCGTCATCTGGTCCAGGGCCTAGAATGTATCTTCCCTATATTGAAGAGTTACAGAAAAAACAGGCGGTTTTAGTCGGTAAAATCAAAGCTACATTTGCCACGAAATTTTTAATTAGTAATATTTGATGGTGTTACTTTATGGCCGCTGATCCAAAAGAATATGCTAAACGAGCCAACGAGGGAATGATGCTCGGTTATCCCGTAAAAATTGCGGGCCAACACGTTCGTCCCGATAATGGAATCGGTTACCATTCTACAATCAAAGTTTTCAATCCAGAAAAAGATCACGCCCACAAGGTCCACGAACTCGCTCAACACCTTCCACTAAATCCTCCCGATGCTAAAAATACTCAAATTGAACCTACAACGTTCAAAGATCGTAATGGTAATGATGTTCATGTTTTAAAACTGAAGGGCAATAGTGCGGAAAAGATTAAAGAACATAACGGCAAGTTTGCTCACATGGGCGATCCCCAACCCTACGAATATAATGCTCATATTAGTCTTGACAAACCGACTTGGGATAAGATAAAAAGTGCGGGCCACAAGACGGCACACGAAGCCGGGATTGAATTTGGAAACGCCGAATTAAAGCGTGGACCCAAAACTATTAAAACTTACCACCATGCGCCGGATTCAGCTGAACCTAAGTTTCCCGATGAAAGCGATTTTACGGCTAAGATGAATGTGCCCAAAACCAATTTCGATAAATCCGAAGTTTCTCTGGAAAAATCGGAAGAATTAATTCCCGCTCCTAGTGAGAAGACCTATAGGGAACTTGACCTTCATCATGGAACTAAATCTAAAACTCCTTTTGATAGTTTTGATATGAAGCAACATCGATCTGGGTTCTATCCTGGCGTCTACACTACTACCGATCACGAAGAAGCTAGAAAACATGGAAGCCCAGTAAGAGTTAAATTTAAGGGGCACATTTTTGAAACTAAGGGTCCAAAACATCTGGACCAACTTCATGAGCATTCTGGAGGGGGCGGCAGTGGACATAAGCTGGTTCAGAAATTAAAAGCCGCTGGTTATCATGGCATGAATCGTGGAAGCGAACATATTATATTTGACCCAGAGCACGCCAAAATACAGAAATCAGAAGTTTCTCTGGAAAAAGGCGCACTCAAAAACGCAGGAATCGCTCTTGGTATGGCCGGTGCATTGGCTGGGGGTGCTCAACCAGCAAATGCTGGGAATCGGGCCCCTGCAAGTATTCAACAACCAAAACCTCAAGCTCCACAATACGATCACGGAAAAATGCTTAGAACTATTGCTCAAGTTGAAAGCAATAACGGTGCCAATACAAATCACCCCGTTGCATCCAATGGGGAAATGGCATTCGGAAAATACGGTTTGATGCCTGGCACCATTAAGGACACCATCAAGGGTCATAAGGATCTTGCCACCAAACACGGAAAAGCATTGGCATTGCAAGGACAACAACTCCAAAATTACATGCGTGACAACAAAGGTCTTGAAGATCAAATCGCAGACCGTCATCTATCTCATATGGAACACGTCTTAGGTAAGAACCCTGAACATCTTGGATATGGTTGGTTAAATGGTGCCCAGGGCACTTTGAATGCTATCAAGCAGAAAAAAGACATCAAAAATCATTGGCACGTTCGCAAAATTCGTGATGCCTATAGTAAGGGAAAATAATATGAAAATTAGTGAAAACGATATCGCATCAAAAGAATTATTTGGAATGTTGGATGGTAAACCCGTCAATCTCTTGCGCACCAAAGGTGGTTTGAATTTGGCGGTCAAAACTGACACTAAAGGTGACGAAGAAGTCATTGGTGCCGCTAGTCATCAAGCCATTCTGTGCTATAACGTAGAGCAGCGCTTCCCAAGTTTCCAACCAGCTATTATGAAGAGCGAAAGAACGAATTACGTAACAGACAAACATTCCCATTTCCTATCAGACGACCTTCGCAAAAGGGGCCATGATATTTATTCCGTTCAGGATGGTGTTGGAATCGATTTCTATATCACCAAGCAGGATAACGTAATTGCATCCGCCAAATCCGTTATGATCGGAGATCTTCTTTTGGTTAAATCCCTGGATGCCTCTAAAGAATTCGTTGATTGCTTAAGTGGTGCGGTTAGCGAAAAAGCCCTAAGTCAAGGCCTGAAGGGTGTGAGGGTCAAATAATGTGTGTTAAAATTATCTGTAGTGATCACGAACACGAATTTGATATGTCGGCCCCACTAGAGCAACAATTGGCTAGCGCTAAAGAAGTTGTTGTTAGCTACGATCCCGAAGATCCTAAGATCCCTTCTTTTGTCGGCCAAATTGAAATGATGGTTAAAAACGGCAGTAGCTGTGGCGCCGAAATTCGAGTTGACGCTAAGGATACTTTCAGTGGCATGAAACTCAAAAGATATATGGGAAGACT
>Ga0182024_10023565_pt1 | contig 11010 bp, 7 predicted proteins | sample P32metaG_FD_120480 | JGI IMG/M metagenome (GOLD analysis project Ga0182024, IMG submission 120480) | Permafrost microbial communities from Stordalen Mire, Sweden - P3-2 metaG (Illumina Assembly) | ecosystem: Environmental > Terrestrial > Soil > Wetlands > Permafrost | place: Sweden: Stordalen... | reverse complement strand
GATGGGCGGCAACATGGTGAATCGCCTCCTTACCAAAGGGCACGCCGTCACTGGGTACAATCGCACGCGTGCGAAGGCGCAGCAGTTGATTGACAAGGGCATGAAATGGGGAGATTCGCCCCGCGCCGTCGCCGCCGCCGCCGACATCGTGTTTGCCATGGTGACCAACTCTGCCGCGCTCGATTCCATCGTGAGCGGACCGGACGGCCTGCTCGCAGGAATCGGTCCGGGCAAAGTGTTTGTGGACATGAGCACCGTCAACCCCGACGTAAGTTGCGCGACCGCTGCCAAAATACGGGAGAAAGGTGCCGACATGGTCGATGCGCCGGTATCTGGCAGCGTCATCACGCTTCAGGAAGGCAAGCTTTCGGTGATGGTTGGCGGGCGCCGTGAAACCTTCGACCGCGTGAAGCCTGTTCTCCAGGATATTGGTCCCAAGGTGACTTATGTGGGGCCGAACGGGCTTGCCGTCAGCATGAAAATTGCCACGAACTTGAGCCTAGCCGTGCAGATGCTCGCGTTTTCGGAGGCCGTGCTGCTCGCCGAGAAAAGCGGCATCTCCCGGGAGACAGCAGTGGACGTCCTCACGCACAGCGTAATCGCCTCGCCGATGGTCCAATACCGCGGTCCGTTCGTGCTCCAAATGCCGGAAGAGGCGTGGTTCAACGTCAACATGATGCAAAAAGATATGCTGTTGGCGCTCGAGATGGGCCGCAGCCTTAATGTTCCTCTGCCCACCACGGCGGTCACGAATGAGTTCCTGACGGCGGCACGCGGCATGGGCCTGGTGGAACAGGACTTTGCCGTTGTCTTTAATGTGCTTGCGGAAATGTCGGGAGTCAAAAAATGATGCATGCTGACCGCGCCCAGCAAACCAAAGAACCGGAAGCCAGCGCCGCCGTCGGTGCCGAGATCGGCGCTGATCGTCTGCTGCGCATGTACCGGCAGATGGTGGCTATTCGCGAATTCGAACAGCACGCCAACGATCTGTACTTGCGCGCTCTCATGCCTGGCCTTACTCACCTTTACGAGGGCGAAGAGGCTGTGGCAGTTGGCATTTGCGAGGCGCTGCGCGTGGACGACTACATCACCAGCACACACCGCGGCCACGGACACTGTCTCGCGAAGGGTGCGGAGCCGAACTTGATGTTCGCCGAATTGCTTGGTAAGGAAGCAGGGTACTGCCGCGGCAAGGGCGGCTCCATGCATATTGCCGACCCGGCGACGGGTAACCTGGGAGCTAACGCCATCGTTGGCGGGAGCGCGGGAATCGCGACGGGTGCAGCATTTGCTTCGAAGCTCCTGGGCAACGGGCGAGTGTGCGTATGCTTTTTCGGTGAAGGCGCCTTGGGGCAAGGCGTCCTCTATGAAGTCATGAACATGGCGGCCTTGTGGAAGCTGCCGGTAATTTATGTCTGCGAAAACAATATGTATAACGAATACACCCACTATTCGGAAACGACTGCCGGAGAAGTGCTGGGGCGCCCGGCGGCATTTGGCATACCGGCAGAGAGCGTCGATGGCCAGGATGTGCGCGCTGTGCATTCGGCCGCAAAGCGCTTCGTGGAACACGCGCGGCAAGGCCAAGGCCCCGGATTTCTGCTTTGCAACACGTATCGCTATCGCGGACATCACGTGGGAGACATCAATCGCGAATACTATCGCGCCAAGCAAGAGGAGCAGAACTGGTCGTCCGAGCGGGATCCGATTAAGCTCTTGGGCCTCTGGCTGATCAGCCAAAAACTAACAGATGCGGCTGTTTTGGAGAGCATTGCGTCAGAGATCAAAGCGCAAATGGAGGCTGCGGTAGAATTCGCGATCGCGGCACCCTACCCCGAAATTAACGAAGTGGATCAGGACGTGTATGCCTGAAATCAAAACACAGAACCAGACCGCCACTGGCATTCGCGAGTTAACCTTCGGAGAAGCGATTCGCGAGGCCCTCGCAGAAGAGATGCGCCGCGATCCGCGTGTATGCATCCTTGGTGAAGACGTCGCGGAAGCAGGCACACCATTCAAGGTTTTATCGGGTCTGGTCGAGGAATTCGGCAAACAGCGTGTCGTCGATACGCCGATCTCCGAGCCCGGCTTCACCGGGATTGGGGTCGGCGCCGCCATGACCGGGCTCCGGCCGGTGGTCGATATCATGTTCGGCGATTTTCTCACCCTGATCATGGATCAAGTCGTGAATCAGGCTGCCAAAGTTCACTACATGTCGGGCGGGAAGTGGAAAGTTCCGATGGTGCTGCGCACGACTATGGGAGCCACACGGCGGTCGGCTGCGCAACATTCGCAATCGCTGCACGCCTGGGTCAGCCACGTGCCTGGCTTGAAAGTGGTGCTCCCGTCTACGCCCGCCGACGCGAAAGGGCTGATGAAGACGGCCATTCGCGACGAGAACCCGGTGATCTTCTTCGAAGACAAGATGATGTACAAACTGAAGGGCCCGGTGCCCTCTGGTGAGTACACCATCCCGTTTGGGCAGGCCGACATTAAGCGCGCCGGCACCGACATCACCATCGTCGCGACCAGCAGCATGGTACAGGTAGCGCTCGGTGCAGCCGTTTCCCTGGAAGAGATTGGCATCAGCGCTGAAGTCGTGGACCCGCGCACCACCTGGCCCCTCGACGAAAAGACGATCATCGAATCGGCACGCAAGACTTCACGCGCCATCGTTGTCGATGAGGGCTATGGACGCTACGGAGTCACGGCGGAAATCGCGGCGGTGATCGCCGAAGGCGCGTTTTACGATCTGGATGGACCGGTGCGACGCATGGGGGCTATGCACGTTCCCATTCCTTTCTCGCCCCCTCTCGAAGATGCGACAGTTCCCAGCGAACGGTCGGTATTTGAATTGGCTCGCGAGCTCTGCGGCCGGTCCTGACAGCGTTTCTTGCGACAGCGCCCCCTTACCGGGGCCTGTGTGACGAACAGGAGGCATATCATGGGACTTAAAACTTACGGAACGATGGCCGTCGATTGGGAACAGCGCATTGATTTCGATCGGCTGCGCCGCGAGCGCTTGGCACGCATTAAGGACGGGTTGGCGAAATCCGAGATGGGCGCGTTGCTCTGCTTCGACATGAACAACGTCCGCTACATTACGTCCACGCACATCGGAAGCTGGGCGCAGGACAAGATGAGCCGCTTCACCCTGCTGCCGCAAAACGCAGAACCGATTATGTGGGATTTCGGCTCCGCGGCCCGCCATCATCAGCTCCATTGCCCCTGGCTCGGCGAACGTTCGCGGGCAGGCATTCCGCTGCTGCGAGGAGCGATGTCCCCCGAAATGGGGCGCGCCGAAGACGTGGCGCGTAAAATTCGCGTCGAACTCGAAATGCGCGGCCTGCACAAGGAGCCGCTGGGAGTGGACATTGTCGAGCCGCCCATCCTGTTCGCCTTGCAACGCGAGGGAATCACGGTGGTCGATGGACAACAGCTGATGTCCGATGCGCGCGTCATCAAGACGCAAGACGAAATTTCTTTGCTGAACACATCGGCCATGATGGTCGACGCCGCCTATCACGAGTTGTACGTGGCGATGAAGCCTGGTATGAGTGAAAACCAGGCGGTGGGCCTGGTAAGCAAGGTGCTTTACGATCTGGGCTCGGAATATGTAGAAGCGGTGAACGCCATTTCCGGCGAACGCTGCAATCCTCACCCGCACGTCTTCTCGGACCGCGTGCTGCGGCCGGGAGATCCCGTCTATTACGATATTCTCCATTCCTATATGGGTTACCGCACCTGTTATTACCGGACATTCACGATCGGGTTTGCATCGCGCGCGATGGTGGATGCCTACAAGCGCTGCCGCGAATATCTGGATGCCGCCATCGAACTCGTCCGGCCGGGACGCACTACGGCGGAAATCGCTTCGGTATGGCCGAAGGCGGAGGAGTTCGGCTTCGCGAACGAAGAAGCGGCATTTGCGCTGCAGTACGGCCATGGTATCGGCCTTGCGATCTGGGAGAAGCCAGTGATCAGCCGCCTGGTTTCGCTCGATCATCCGCACGAAATCAAGCCGGGCATGGTATTTGCACTCGAAACTTTCTGGCCGTCGACCGACGGATGGAGCGCGGCGCGCATTGAAGAGGAAATCGTTGTGACGCCCACCGGCCACGAAGTCATTACACGTTTTCCCGCCGAGGAACTGCTCGTGGCAGGCGCCCATTATGTTTCTGTCAAAGGACCGCTTCCGACGGTCCGCGAAACAGAAGCGCCACCCAGCCAGCACGTTGTGGAAATGATCGAAGCCAGTGCCAAAACCGAAAGAGTGGGGGTCGCGCGCTAAGGTCGCCTTGCTTCGCGGCGCCTTTTCACCAACCCATGGCTATCAGTGTCATCATGCCGGCCCTCGAAATGGCCCAGGAAACCGGGAAAGTCCTGTCCTGGCGAAAAAAAGAAGGCGATCGTGTCTCCAAGGGCGAGCCTTTACTCGAAATCGAGACCGATAAAGCGGTGGTCGAGATCGAGTCTCCCGGCGAAGGTATTCTCGCGGGCGTGACCGCGCAAGCGGGCGCCGTCATACCCGTCGGACAAACCATCGGCTGGCTCGTGAAACCTGGCGAAACTCCACCCGCCGCCGCGGCACCCGCGGTAACCGGACGAAGGCAAGATAGCGAGCACACGCAGGCGTCTGCCAGCCCTCAAGCCGGTCCTGCTACACCGTCGCCAGCAGGAGGACGCGTTTCACCGAAAGCGCGGCGGTTGGCTCGCGAGCATGGCGTCGATTTGGCGCGCGTGCGAGGCTCCGGCTCGGGCGGTGAAATCCTCGCTGAAGATATTCTGGCGGCGGCGAGTTCGGGCAGTGCGCGCGCCTCTGAGAGTGCGGCGCCCGGTGCGGGCGGTACCATCAGTGCCGGCAGTGCGGGCAGTGCGGACAGTTCCGTGCGTGCAACGGTCGCAACCACCGCAACTCCAAACGCGGACCTGGAAACGCCCGGTTTAGTTGGCCGCCTGATGGCGGAGCGCACCACACAGAGCTGGACGACAGCACCGCATTTTTTTGTCACCAGGGAAATCGATGCGGGACAGCTGATCGCGGCGCGCGAAAAATTCGTATCGACCTTTGTCTCCGGAAGCGATGGAAAAACCACAGATAAACCCACGCACACCGATTTACTGGTGGCGCTGGTGGCGCGGGTGCTGGCTGTGCATCCGCGAATGAACGCCAGCTGGACCCCCGCAGGCATTCGCCTGCACAGTGACGTGAACGTTGCGGTAGCCATGGCCGTGGACGACGGGGTCGTAGCACCGGTCATTCACAAAGCAAATACCGCCACGGTGGCAGAAATTAGCTCGCAACGGCGCCAGCTGACCGAGCGCGCCAGAACAGGCAAGCTGCAGCCAGCCGACCTCGCGGGCGCGACATTCACCATCAGTAACCTGGGCATGTACGGCGTGGACGCATTCACCGCCATTATCGTTTCGCCGCAAGCCGGTATTTTGGCTGTGGCGCGCATCGCCGACCGCGTCGTCCCGGTTGATGGACATCCCGTTATTCGGCCTATGCTGACGCTAACGCTCTCGACCGATCACCGGGTAGCGGATGGCGCGCGCGCTGCCGCCTTCCTGAACGATCTGGCAACGGCAATCAGCGATCCGCAAAAATCGCTCGGCTAAGCTGCCTGCAAGGAACTGGGAGCTAACAAACCTGCTCTGCTAAGCGGGCAGCTGCGCGGCGCGGCTGCGCTTCCGTTTCCATTCGTAATCCTTGCGCAGACGTGCCTGGTGCTTCTTGATCTGCGCTTCCATCTCGACGAACCCTTGGCGAGCGCTCGCGCGTGCGTCAGGCGCCTTACCAGTAGCGTGCAAGGTTCCCGTGGGTAGGGTGAGATTGAGGGAAAAGGCGAATCCATTGTTACGCGGATTCTTGTCGAATGTTCCGTGAACTTGCACCAGATCCGGCGCGTATCTCTTCAACAATGTGCCGATTTTTTGAAGATGGCGGTTCACGGCCGCCTCCACAGGCTCCGGAAACTCAACATGCCGGTAACTAATCGCTATTTTCATCGGGGCACCCTTTTCCCTATGTTTCGGAGTTATACGGCAGACATCTGGCAGGCAAATGGTCGTAACACGCATCCTAAATTCAGCATAACAAGCCGATAGTGAAGTGTAAACGGCGCCGCGAGGTATGATTGCACCGATCTTGCAAGCCGCGCCGATTTGCAGAAAAGGCTCCTGCGCAGGGCTGTACACGTGCGCATTACGGAGGGCGACGCAGCGTGGCCGCACCGCCTAAAACCGATTCGCTGGCCGGTAAAATCCTGGTAGGACCGGCCGGCTGGTCCTACCCCGATTGGGCCGGAATCGTTTATCCGGCGCCGCGGCCGCGCGAGTTCCATGAAGCGACGTACCTCGCGCAATTCTTCGATACCATTGAAATCAACACATCGTTCTACCAGCCGTTGCGGCCTGCGCTCGCCGCGCAGTGGCTTGAGCGCGTCTCGGCGAATCCCCGGTTTGCGTTTTCGGTAAAGCTCTGGAAGAAATTTACGCATGAAGCCGATGTTACTGCCGACGATGAACGCGCCGTCCGCGAGGGTTTCGCACCGCTGGCCGACGCCCATCGGCTGGCCGCTGTACTACTGCAATTTCCTCACTCCTTTCATCGCCATCCGGACAACATTATGCGCTTGCACAACCTCATCGATCGTTTTGCCGACTATCGGCTAGTGGTAGAGGTGCGCCATAGCTCGTGGAATGATGCTGAATTTTACGCAGAAATCGCGGGGCGCGGCGTCGGTTTCTGTAATATCGATCAGCCGTTAATCGGGCGCGCGATGACTCCATCGATGCATGCCACAGCACCGATCGGGTATGTCCGGCTGCATGGCCGCCGCTACGATACATGGTTCAGTGACGATCCTATGCTGCCTCGACACGAGCGTTACAACTATCTATATGCCGAAGACGAACTGACTCCCTGGGCTGCGCGCATTCGGAAGCTGGCCCGCAAAACGCAGACTACTTTTGTAATCGCTAACAACCACTTCCAAGGAAAATCGGTTGTGAACGCGCTCCAGCTGATCCATATGTTGACCGGAGAGAAGGTTCATCTTCCCGAACCGCTGCGTCAACACTACCCGCAACTTGAAGCCATTGCCGATGCGCCCGCCGATCAGCCGATGTTGTTTCCTACGCCTCCCCGATAGAAAACCGGAGCGCATCTTTGGCGAACCAACAACCGGTCATTCCATCGGGCAAATATCGGTTCAGCTATCAGTTCAGCGAAATACAAGTTCGTAAGATCAGGAAATTCGGCGACATCCGGGAAGAGCGGTAGCAGGCGTCCTCAATAGCTAAGATACTTCTCTTGTGTGAACTTGTTGCGAGGGCTATTTCTTGAACAGGTCGTCGAAGGCTTTGCGTGCGTCATTCGGCCGATACGCATGGCCGTTTCCCGAGGACACGGAGACAGGCGCAACGGCCGTGGGCGCCGTATCCTTTTCCACCGTGGTGCGGAATGAGTAGAACGTGCAGTCGTTGCGTGCATCCTTCTTGGGCATTCGTTCGGGGATGGGTTGCGTGCATTCAAATCGCGCGCTCGTGTCAAAATACATGCATTGTTTGCAGCAGTGGAGCTCGAAGCCGCACTGCGGACATCGCCCTTTGGGATCGAAACCGGCCCGCAAAACCACGCCACAATTCGAGCAGCGCGCCAGCGTGATCGTTCCGACCATGCGCGGCGTGCGCGGACCGATCTGCTCCTGACGAGCGCGGTTCTCGGGCGGACGCTTCTCTTTCTTTTTCGGGGCATCGCTATCCATATAGCCCCGATGGCTATACTTCCGCTCCAAGAGACCTCCGAGGGGGATTCCCTATGATACTCGCAATCGCCCGACGCGACAGGAAAAAGTGCCCCAGTTGCGTAAACGTACTTGTTTCTTAGACGCCTGCGCGTGACGCTGCGTTTCACTTCAGGCGCGCACGTTTCATCGTGACCCGAAGCTGACTTGGCGCGAAGTTTGCGCGGTTCGAAAAATTTCCGGAGCGCTGCCTGTCAATTTGCCGGCTCGCGTAGCGCTTTCTCAAGCGGGAACTGCACTGCGACTCCATCAAGTCAGAAAGTGGGCTGCAAAAAAAATTCCTTGACACTTGGACTTGCCGGAAGTATTAGGTGACCAACTTAAATGCAGCCAGCGTAATGGATACAGCGATTCTACCGGGGACCTCGCAAGTTTTGGCAACGAGCAGTTTCTGGTGATGCTGAAAGCCGCCTAGCGGGAGAAAACAAAATGCAGAAGATGCGCAAGCCTGGCTTCATCTGTGCGCTGGTTTTGGCCGCAGTGTTCTCGATCGTAGTGGCTGGCCCACATTTGGCGGCGCAGACCGCTGCCACAGCAACCATTTTGGGCACGGTGACGGATTCGTCCGGCGGGGCGGTTCCTGAGGCCAACGTGCAGGTGACGAACACCGGCACGGGAGCGATGCAAACCGTCGCGAGCGACGCCCAGGGACGATACCGGGTGCCGGATTTGCCTGTGGGCGAATACCGGATCCAAACAGAGAAGGTTGGTTTTAGGGCCGTCGTGCACACGGGTATCACCCTCGACCCCGGCGCCAACGTCGTCGTAGATTTTGCTTTACCGGTCGGACAGGTAACCCAGACCGTCACGGTGGAGGGCGACGCTTCACAGGTAGAAACTACTTCGTCTGCGATCTCGACCACGGTCGAACCGACGCAAATGCGCGATCTGCCGCTGAACGGGCGCAATTTCGAGGAGCTGATCCTTCTAGCGCCGGGCGTGGTCAATGAGACAGGCGCCGGGGCGGCCAAGAATTCCTACATCGGATTTGGTAGTTACTGGTCGGTTTCCGGATCCCGCGCCAACGGACAAGGCGAACTTCTCGACGGCACGGAAGTTCAAGACTATCAGGACCGCGGATCCGGTTCGGGCATCCTCGGCACCACACTGGGAATTGATGCCATCTCCGAGTTTCAGATGCTCACCAATACGTACGGCGCTCAGTTCGGCGGCAACGGCTCCGTGGTGAACGCGGTCACCCGCTCGGGCACCAACAGCCTCCACGGTTCGGTCTATGAATTCCTCCGCAACAGCGCCCTGGACTCTACTACTTTTCCTGCTAAGACGAAGCAGCCCTTTGAGAAAAACCAGTTTGGCGGCACGCTGGGCGGCCCGATCAAGAAAGACAAGATGTTCTTCTTTATGAATTATGAAGGAATACGCCAACTCACGGGTCAAACGAACCTGAGGACTGTTCCCGATGCCAATGCGTTAAACGGTGTCATCCCGGAACCGTCGACTGGGCTCACCCCGAATTGTAGTGTGGTTGCCGGGACAAAACCCGTTATGGAGAATTGTGGCGTCGGAAGCCCAAACGCCGCCACATTCACGAACATAATCCAGCCGTACCTGCATCTTTACTCCCCGTTCACCAATCTTCCGGGAGCGATTGAACTTGCACCGGCCAACGGCACCGAACAGGTACTTGTAAACGCGAACTCTCCCGCGCGCGAGGATTACGTGATGGGCCGTTACGATTGGGCTATCTCCCAAAGCGACTCGCTCTTCGCCAGGTATCTTTTCGACAACGCGAACCTGACTGAGCCCTTCTACGGCGGTTTCCCGCAGTGGCCGAATTATGACCGCACGCGAAATCAGTTCACTACGGTTGGCGAGAAGCACATATTTTCGAGTTCTCTGATTAACTCACTAACGCTGGGCCTCACTCGAACATTTCTGTACCTTCACAGCAACGGCAATAAAGCGGACATCTTGGACTTTTCGGGCGATCTAACCACGGGACTCGGGATACCCGTAGCGGATGGAAACGTCAACCCTGGAACCAGCATCACCAGCGTGGGTCCTGGCGGGATCAGCCCGGTTCGATATGCTCAGAACAAGTTTTCCACGGGCGATGAAATGTACAAGACGGTCGGAAGCCATAACCTGCGCTTCGGTGGTAATGTCATAAGAGTTCAAACGAACGGTGTTCACATGTTGAACCCCGGTGGTAGCTGGACCTTCACGACCCTGGCGAGTTTCTTGACGGATTCCCCGAGTTCGTCCACCGGGCCATGCAATTTCTACAATAATGAGCCAGGCTGCGTTTCCAATGGCGTCCCTTACCCGCAACCCCTGGCTTCGCATGATGCGCGTGAAACTGATTTCAACATGTATGTGCAGGACGATTGGAAAGTGCGTCCTACACTAACCCTGAATATTGGCCTGCGCTACGCGCCGACGACCAACCCTACGGATGCAACTCACCAGCTCTATGACGTTCTTCCTGTGCCGTTCGGACAGCAAGGGAATCTCCCGCCCTCTCAAGGCACCGTACTGGCCACGGGAGTCACGCCGGTAAACAACTTCATGCTGAAGAACGATTCGCTGCACAACATCGATCCCCGCATCGGCATCGCCTGGGATCCCTTCAAGGATCACAAGACGTCGATCCGTGCTGGTTACGGAATTTTCCACCAGATCATGTCGTATCGTGACTATCGCAATTCCGCGTACGCTCTGTACCCATGGACCGTCAAGACCCAGACGTCCAACTTTGACTTTCCATTTCTTAACCAATCCCCGGCCAACTCGCCGACAACCGAGACGAACGGAACGAACCCCTACAACACGACGCCTTACCTGCAACAATGGAACCTAAGCATTCAGCGCGAGATCATGAGGAACACCGTCGTGACCGTAGCGTATGTGGGATCTCATGGCGTTCATCTTCTGGGCCAACAGGACTCGAATCCTCCTGTGCCGGTCGGAGGCCTTAGCGCGGCTGGCACGGGTGGTCTTCAATTCAGCGTCAATTCAACCGTGTATCCTACATTTAGCGGGGAATTCACCAACCTCGTGTCTGCGCCTACGTTTAACACAAACGGGACCGTCAGTCCCGCCGTGCCGGGATCGCTTACTTTCAATGCGGACGGTAGTGTTACTTGTGGCGGGACGGCGGTAAATTGCAGCCTCGCTACTGCAAACGGGCAGCCGATCTTGGATCCGAACACGGGACAACAAGTGCTCTCTCACGTTG
>Ga0182024_10023563_pt1 | contig 11012 bp, 8 predicted proteins | sample P32metaG_FD_120480 | JGI IMG/M metagenome (GOLD analysis project Ga0182024, IMG submission 120480) | Permafrost microbial communities from Stordalen Mire, Sweden - P3-2 metaG (Illumina Assembly) | ecosystem: Environmental > Terrestrial > Soil > Wetlands > Permafrost | place: Sweden: Stordalen... | reverse complement strand
TCGTCACGATAAGCCTGCCGACGGGCAGGCCCACGACCTTGGCCGCGCGGATATTGCCACCCGAGATCCGCGCGGAAAATCCGAACACGGTATGGAAGACGAGAAAATACGCGATGACCGCCGCGACGATTCCATAAGCAAATCCCCAATGGACATTGAGCCAGGGAATTTGCCCGATCATGTTTTCGTCGCCGATCGAATAGGAGGAAGGCTTGTTCAGGCTCGCCGGATCGCGCATCGCGCCTTCGACGAGATGATTCATGATCGCGATGGCGATGTAATTCATCAGCAGACTGGAGATGGTTTCGTTGACGCCGCGATAGTGTCTAAGGGCTCCGACGATCGCGATCCACAATCCGCCTGCAAGCATACCCGCAATAGCCATCAGGATCTGAACCGCCAGGGACGGCGCACCCAGAATCGAGAGACCCACCGCCGTCGCGCAAAGCCCTCCCATGACCAGCGCGCCCTCGCCGCCGATCACGACCATGCCGAGTTGCGCCGGCAGCGCCGTGCACAGCGCCGTCAGGATCAACGGCGCCGCGCGCGCGAGCGTGTTCTGCCACGAAAACGACGTGCCGAACGCGCCTTGAAACATGTAACCGTAAAGATCGAGTGGGTTGACGCCGAACAGCCCCACGAACCCGCCGAACACGATTAGCGCCGCGACGACGGCGAGGACCGGAAGCGCGACGACTTCCGCCGCGCTCCCGAACCTGTCACCGAAGAGCCTACCGCCCATCGGTTTGGCGACCACATCCATCTGCATGAGCGGAAAGCCGCCCCGATTTATGACGTCGAGCCGACCACCCCCGCGACCAGATAATTCATCGATTCGAGCTTAATGTCGGTTTGGACCAGACCGGCACCCGCGGGAATCACGGTATTGCCCTTGTTGTCCTTCAACCCGCCTTCATAGATCACGAAGTTGCCGGACATGAATTTGGCCTTGGCACCGTCGCCCTGTTTGCGCGCGGCTTCGGTGACCATGGCACCATAGGGCGAGGATTTAACAAGTCCTTCCTTGTATCCGCCGCGGTAGAAGTTCGGGATCGTCTCGCCCTTCATCGTCATGGTGACGAATTTGGGATAAAGGTCGACCCAGTCCCATTCCGCGCCGGTCAGATAGGCTTGCGGCGCGAGAGCGGCCTGGTCGCAGTGATAGCCGCAGACCATGGCGCCACGGCCCGCCGCCGTCTGAATCACGGTCTTCGGCCCGTCAACATGACAGGTAATGACGTCGGCGCCCGCGTTCACGAGGCTTTGGGTGGCCTCGGCCTCCTTGACGGGCATCGACCAATCGCCGGTGAAGATGACTTGCGTCGTGATCTTAGGATTTACGGCCAGCGCCCCCAGCGTGAACGCATTGATGTTGCGCAGCACTTGGGGAATCGGCTTGGCCGCGACGAAGCCAAGCTTGCCGCTTTTCGTCATATGCCCCGCGACGATGCCGTTGACGTATTGCGCCTCGTCGATATAGCCGAAATAGGAGCCGATATTCTTCGGCATCTTGTCGACCCATAGGCCGGCCGCATGCTCGAACCTGACCTTGGGATATTTCGGCGCGAGACGCAGGATGTGCGGATCGAAATAGCCGAAGGAGGTCGGGAACAAGAGCGTCGCGCCGTCGAGATTGATCATCGATTCCATGGTCTTGTCGACGGCATCGGTCTCCGGCACGTTTTCTTCCTCCGTGACCTTGACGCCGGGCATTTTCTTGACGGCAGCGGCACCCTGCGCGTGGGCTTGGTTGTAGCCGTAATCGTCGCGCGAGCCGACATAGATGAAGCCGACCGCCATATCCATGGCGAAGGCAAATCGCGGTAATGCGCCGCTCAACGCGACCGCAGCGGTACCGCCGAGAATCTGGCGGCGCGACAGCTTATCGAAACTCATTCTAATACTCCCCTCCTCCGACACCGCCTATCGGGCGGCCGATCACGCCCGCGGAAAGCGGACTTCTCGGATAGGTTCGCAAGCTCCGTGCCACGTCCCTGCCTTCGCTACCGGAGTTACCAGAGACTGTATGGGCTTAGAGGATTGGTCAAAAAATAGACTGACTTGTGCTATTTGTACGCACTAACCCTGCTCGCCAGCGTTTCCTGACGATCCGGACGGCGTTTCCCTTCTGGCATCAAGCCTGCTAGGAAGCGGAAATACGGGCGGGATGCGAGGATGCCGGGAAATAGCTTCGATCTTCAGCGTTTGCGGAAGGCGTACCGCGCCGAGGGGCAACGCGTTTCGGCTCTAGTCAGCGAGGTGATGGCGCGTACAGAGGCGGCGGGCGACGATCATGTCTGGATCAATCGCGTTCCGGGAGAAGCCTTGCGGGCTCGGGCTCAATCTCTCGATCGTATGGCGGCGAGCGATCGCGGCACCCTCGAGCGCTTACCGCTCTTCGGAATTCCGTTCGCGGTCAAAGACAATATCGACTTCGCCGGGATGCAGACAACCGCCGCGTGTCCCGGCTTCTCCTATCGGCCAAAAAAGAGCGCGCATTGCGTCGAGCGGCTGCTCGCCGCCGGCGCGATCCTCATCGGCAAAACCAACCTCGATCAGTTTGCAACGGGGCTGGTCGGTACACGCTCGCCCTACGGCGTGCCGCGGAACCCGTTCGATGCGCGTTATATACCGGGCGGTTCCAGTTCGGGCAGCGCGGTCGCCGTCGCGAGCGGACTGGTAAGCTTCGCTCTCGGCACTGACACCGCCGGCTCCGGCCGCGTCCCCGCCGCATTCAATAACATCGTTGGACTGAAGCCTACCCGCGGTCTGGTCAGCACCCGAGGTGTTGTGCCGGCCTGCGCCTCGCTCGATTGTGTCTCGATCTTCGCCCTCACCGTAGGTGACGCCGAAGAGGTTCTAGGAGTCGTCGAAGGGTTCGATGTCGAGGATCCGTTCTCGCGCCGCGCGCCGGCCACAACTAGGTCTTTCAACCGACCCTTCCGCTTCGCGTTGCCACGCGCCGAAGATTTGCAATTTTTCGGAGACAGCGAGGCCCCGACCCTTTTCGACGCCGCCGCAAGGGTGCTGGAGGCATTCGGCGGCACGCCGGTCGAAATCGATTTCACACCTTTCCGCGCGGCCGCCGAACTGCTCTATGGCGGGCCATGGGTGGCCGAACGCCTCGCCGCCATCGAGCATCTGTTTCAGACGACGCCGGAAGCACTGCTCCCCATCACGCGGCAGATCGTCGGAGGCGCCACCCGCTTCAGCGCCGTCGATGCCTTCAAAGCGAGCTACGAGCTGGCGGCGTTGCGGCGGCAGGCCGAGCCACTGTGGGACATCGCGGATGTTCTCGTGCTCCCGACCGCGGGCACGATCTACACCATGGCCGAGATCGAAGCCGATCCGATCCGCCTCAACACGAATCTTGGCTACTATACGAACTTCGTCAATTTCTTCGACCTGGCCGCGCTTGCGGTGCCGGCAGGGTACCGCCGCGACGGCCTTCCCTTCGGCATTACGCTCGTGGCCCCCGCGTTCAGCGAAGCTGCCTTGGCGAGGCTGGGAGCCGCGTTGCTGCGACACCTCGATCTGCCGCTCGGCGCGACCCGGCACCGGCAGGCGCCGGAAATCCCTGGAGCAAAAATTTCCGCCGAGGGCGGTCGGTTGGAGCTTGTGGTTGTGGGCGGCCATCTATCGGGAATGCCGCTCAACCGCGAGCTGGTCGATCGGGACGGAACGCTCGTCAGCGCATCCCGCACGGCGCCGGTCTATCGCATGTTTCTGTTGGGAGGGAGTCCTGCCCGGCCCGGATTGGTGCGCACCGCCGGGAGCGGCCGAGCGTTCGATGTCGAAATTTGGTCTTTGGACCTCGCCGCGTTCGGCTCTTTCGTGGCGTCGGTGCCTTCCCCGTTGACGATCGGCACGGTGCTTCTCGAGGACGGCCGGGGGGTCAAGGGCTTTCTATGCGAAAGCAGCGCGACCGCCGACTCCCAGGATATTTCCGACTTCGGGGGCTGGCGCCAATTCCTTGGCCACCGCGGCGGCTGATGCGCGCGGGGGTGGCGCGAATTGGGGACGGAATGCCTATCTGTACTCGGTTGTGACGTTCCAGCTATGATCGGTCCTCGATGTCATCCGAATTAGCCATGCCGGCCGGCCCTCAATCGCGCGAGCCGCCGCTTCCCATTCAAAACTTCGACAACACCCTTGGTCGCCGCATCATCGAGATCCACCGTTGGGCCGTCCGCGAAGGCCTGCGCGGCGCGACGATCGAGACTCTCTTCGACGGGTTTTGCCAGCGTCTCATTGCCGAGGGGGTGCCTCTGTGGCGGGTGTATGCCGGCATGCGCACGCTGCATCCGCAATTCTCCGGCTACGGGTGGATGTGGCGGCGCGACCTCAACGCGATCGAGCCCGAGCAATTCGAACGCGGCAGCGGGATCGACGAAGTCTACCTGGTGAGCCCGATCCGCCATTTGATCGAGCGCGCCGAGACCGGCGAGGCCAACCCGACGATCCGGCGCCGCATTTCAGCCGGAGCGGATCAGCGCGACTTTCCTGTTCTAGAAGAGCTGTTCGAGTCGGGCGCTACCGACTATTTCGCCCAAGTATACCTCTTCGCGGGAGGCGATCCCGGTCAAGGGAGCGGCGTGTTCTTCTCCTTCACCAGCGACGGGCCTGGGGGGTTCAGCGAGGACGATATCTCGCTCCTGCAAACCACCTTGCCGGCCCTCTCGCTCGCGATCAAGGCCCGCGCCGGCTATGTCATCGCGGCGGGACTGTTGAGCGCCTATTTGGGCGAGGATGCGGGGCGCCGGGTTCATTCCGGCTCCGTCGAGCGCGGCTCCGTGGAAAACCTACGTGCCGTGCTGTGGTACACAGACATTCGCGGCTTCACCCCGATCGCGGACCGCGAGCCGGGCCACACCGTCGTCCGTCTCCTCGACGAAGTGTTCGAGACGCTGACGGCGCCTCTGCGCCGACGCGGCGGACAGGTGCTCAAATTCGTCGGCGATGGGATGCTGGCGACGTTTTCCTTCGCCGACGCCGACCCGGCCGAAACATGTCGGCTCGCGCTCGAAGCCGCGATCGAGGCGAGGGCGGCGATCGAGACCATGAACAACGGGCGCGAGTACACGATGCTGCCGGCGGCGCGGGTCGATTTCGCGCTCCATCTCGGCGACGTGCTCTACGGCAATATCGGCGCGGCCGACCGGCTCGATTTCACCGTCATCGGTCACTCCGTCAATGAAGTCGATCGCATCGAGAAATTGTGCGAGCCGCTGGGCCGCTCGATTCTGCTCTCGGCGGAGTTCGCGGCGGCGGCGAAAGCCGGCGACAAGCTCGTCTCGCTCGGGTACCACCGCTTGCGCGGCGTCCGCGAGGACCAAGAGATTTTCGGGCTGGCCAGCGAAGAGCAGGATGCGGTCGGCGGCGGTCGAATCACTCCCCTCCTCTCAGCAGACGACGCTTCATTTCCGTGATTCCATTCTCGGTCCTCGACCTCTCGCCGATCGTCCAAGGCAGCACCGCGACGCAGGCGTTGCGCAACACGCTCGATCTTGCGCGTCATGCGGAACGCTGGGGCTACAATCGCTATTGGCTGGCGGAACATCATAACATGCTTGGTATCGCCAGCGCCGCTACCTCCGTTGTGATCGGACATGTTGCCGGCGGAACGTCGACGATTCGCGTCGGCGCGGGTGGAATCATGTTGCCGAACCACGCACCCCTCGTCATCGCCGAACAGTTCGGCACGCTGGAGACGCTCTATCCCGGCCGCATCGATCTGGGGGTCGGTCGCGCGCCGGGTTCCGATCAACAGACCGCCCTGGCAATGCGGCGAAATCTGAACAGCGACATCGATGCTTTTCCACAGGACGTGGTCGAACTGATGGCCTATTTCCGGCCGGTCATGCCCGGCCAGCCCGTTCGCGCGGTTCCCGGGGCTGGTTTGAACGTGCCGATTTGGATCCTGGGATCGAGCCTGTTCGGCGCGCAGCTGGCGGCGGCCCTCGGTTTGCCGTTCGCCTTCGCTTCCCATTTCGCGCCGGACCAGATGATGACCGCGATCGAACTCTATCGCACTCGCTTCCAGCCTTCGGAAAATCTCGCGCAGGCGCACCTTATGCTCGGCCTCAACGTCTTTGCGGCCGACACCGACGCGGAGGCCAGGAGCCTCTTCAGCTCGCTGCAGCAAGCCTTTCTCAATCTGCGCCTAGGCCGGCCCGGCCCACTGCCGCCGCCGAAAGACGATTTCGCGGCCGGTGTGCCGCCGGAGGCGATATCGATGTTGGCGAGGGCGTTGTCGTGCGCCGTGGTTGGCTCGCCGCAAACCGTTCGGCAGGGTCTGGACGCCTTCATCGCGCGAACGGGCGCCGATGAAATCATGATCACGGCGCAGGCGTTCGATCATGCCGCGCGGCTGCGCTCGTTCGAAATCACCGCCGAGATTCACCGCAAAATGGCCGGGATTGTTTGATCCGGCCGATCGCGGCCGGCCCCAGATTGAAAAGGGAGAATACCGTGAAGGCGATATTGCTGACAGGCCATGGCGGGCCGGAGATGTTGCGTTACGGCGACGCGCCCGACCCGGTCGCGGGACCGGGTGAAATCGTCGTCGATGTTTTCGCGGCCAGCGTCAATGCCGCCGACTACAAGGTGCGGCTCGGCGGCGGCCGCACCGGCAACATCCGGCTTCCTCATATTTTGGGTCGCGACTTTTCCGGCGTGATCGCGACGGTCGGGCCGGACGTCACCGATCTTGCCATTGGCGACGCGGTCTTCGGTGTCACCGACCAAGGCGTCGAGGGAGCCTATGCGGAGAAGATCGCGATCAAGGCCGCGATCGTCGCCAAGAAACCGGGCACAATCGGCCATGCCGAAGCGGCCGCGTTGGGTCTGATCAGCCTCACCGCGCTATGGGCGATCGAGGATACCGCACGGCTTAAGGCCGGCGAAACGATTCTGATTCAGGGCGGCGCCGGCGGCGTCGCCGGCTTTGCCATCCAACTCGCCAAACATATCGGCGCCACGGTGATCACCACCGCCAGCGCCGGTAATCATGATTACGTGCGGCGGCTCGGGGCGGGCCAGGCCATCGATTACAACAAAGAAGATTTCGCGTCGGTCGTATCCGGTTGCGATGTCGTCTTCGATACCGTAGGCGGTCCAGTCCGGGCCGGTTGTTATCGGGTGCTGAAGCCCGGCGGCCGACTAGTATGGATCGCGCCGGCGCCCGAGGGCTTCGAGCCGCCGTGCGCGGACGTGCAGACCTTGCGCCCGGCCGTCACCCGCGACCGTGCGCATCTCATGCGAATGCTCGCGTTGCTCGACTCCGGCGCGATCTCGCCGCCTACCATCGTGCGCTACAAACTCGCCGACGCGGCTGAAGCGCACCGGGTCAGCGAAGCGCGCCATCTCCAAGGCAAACTAGTGCTGGAGGTGCGGCCGGACGCGTGATGCCACCGGAGCCAACCCAGAACATGGTCCCGCACACGACTGGCAAAGGCGCAGAGGCGGACACCATTCACGGATATTCGACCTCAAGCTTACCAACGCTTGGTCTCGCGGCGCTTGGGATCGTGTTTGGCGACATCGGCACCAGCCCGCTCTATACGCTCAAGACCGTGCTGGGTCTTGCGAGCGGCGCACCCGATCCGGCAACGGTTCTCGGCTTGCTCAGTCTCATGATCTGGACCTTGATAATCGTCACCACACTCAAATACGTCACCGTCGCGATGAGCATCGACAATGACGGCGAAGGCGGCATCCTGGCCCTGATGTCGCTAATCGGCATCAAAAAGAAAAACCGCCCCGCCATCATCGCCGCCGGATTGTTCGGCGCCGCTCTGATCTATGGCGACGGCGCTATCACCCCCGCCATTTCCGTCCTGTCCGCCTTGGAGGGATTGAACATGGCGACGCCTCACGTCGAGCCTTACATTCTGCCGGCCGCGGCAGCGATCCTCGTTCTCCTCTTTGCCGTCCAACCGCTGGGGACCGCGCGCATCGGCCGAACCTTCGGCCCGGTCATGATAGTGTGGTTTCTGGCGCTTGCCGCCATGGGCATCGCCGGCGTGGCGCATCACCCCACCGTGTTCGCGGCTCTCAACCCGATCCATGGCCTGCATTATCTCGCCAACGGCGGCATGAAGGGATTCCTTGTGCTTGGCGCCGTCTTCTTGTGTGTCACGGGCGCCGAAGCGCTCTATGCCGACATGGGGCATTTTGGCGCAAAACCCATCCGGGTCGCCTGGCTCGGCATCGTCTTTCCGAGCCTGGTCTTGAACTACGCCGGGCAAGCGGCGCTCGTTCTCGATGGCGCGCCGAGCGATGGCAACATCTTCTATCGTCTTTGCCCAGGACCCTTGCTCATCCCGCTGGTCATCCTAGCGACCTTAGCCACCATCATCGCCAGCCAGTCCATCATCACGGGTGCCTTCTCGATGACACGCCAGGCCATTCGGATGGGCTGGCTGCCCCGCTTGACCGTCAAGCAAACATCGGACAAGGGCTATGGCCAGATCTATGTCGGCAGCGTCAATTGGCTGCTGATGATTGCGACCGTAGCACTGACGCTGGGCTTCAAAAAGTCCGACAATCTCGCGAGCGCCTACGGCATCGCGGTCTCCTTGACGATGTTGATGACGACCGTGCTGCTGTTCATCGCGATGCGCGAGATTTGGAAATGGAGCGTGCTCGCCGCCGGGGCGCTGGCAGCGTTCTTGTTGGTCGTCGATGCCGCCTTCTTCACCGCCAATCTCGCGAAAGTCGCGAATGGCGGCTATGTACCCCTGCTGCTCGCGGCAGCGGTCTATGCCATCATGTGGATCTGGCACCATGGATCGGAGGCGGTCGCGCGCCAACTGGAGCAAAGCCTCATCCCGGTCGCGGATTTCACCGCCCAGGCCGTGGCGCGCCAAACGCCTCGCGTACCCGGGACGGCGGTGTTTCTGACCCGAACGAACCGCGATGTCCCACCATCCTTGCTGTGGCATTTGCAGCATGATCGGGCCTTGCATGAAGAGTTGCTCGTCCTGACCGTCCAGACGGCGTCGGTGCCCTGGACCATCGCATCGAAACGCCTGGCCGTGCACGAGATCGCGCCAAAATTCTGGCGCGCCGAAGCCGTATTTGGCTTCATGGAACGCCCCGACATCCCGGCGTTGCTGGCGACCGCGAAGCTACATGGTTGCGGCATCGACCTTCGCGACGTGACCTACTACGTCGGCCACGAAACCATCGTCCATCGCGACGACCGAAAAGGTCTGCCGCGGTGGTTGGAGGCGCCTTATGCCGCCATGGAGCGCAATTCGAGCCATGTCGGCGATGTGCTTCGCTTGCCCCAAGACCAGACGGCTGAAATCGGGCGGCAGATCGCGATCTAAAGCAAAGCGCAATCCTCGGGCCGATGTCGATGAAAAGGTTCCGAACCGCGCGCGATCCCAGCAGCATACCCCGACGACAAGAGGTCAGTGGGGCCAGGGGACCTAGGCCAAAGTTCTTCCGACGCGAGCTTCGCGCCTTCGGTCAAGGAACGAAGTTTCGCCCAGGCGATGGTTGGGTGAACAATGACGCTCGCGGCAAACGTAGCGAAGCCGCAATCGGTGCCGGCAATGAGGTTCTCCCGCCCGACGACATTGGCGAAACGAACGATCCGGTCGGCGACGACGCGCGGATGCTCCACGGCGTTGGACACCGAATCGAGCACGCCCGGAATAATCACTTTGCCCGGCGGCAATTTCACCTCCTGGAAGACGCGCCATTCATGCTCGTGGCGGGGATTGGCACCCTCGAAAGAAATCATCGTCGCCCGCGAAGCGAGTACCCGATCGACGAATGTCGCGCAGAGGGATGTCGTGATTGTGCGGACCGGCATAGTTTCCCCAACAAAGGTGAAGCCGCAGCCGCTCCGGCGGAACGTCGCACAGTGCTTCGTCCAGGATCGTGAGGTGAAGCCGCACGATGTCGCGGAATTCCGCCACGGAGCATTCCGCGAATTGATTGTTCCATCCCGACGCCAAATCCGGACAATCGACCTGCAGCGTAAAGCCGGCTGCCGCGATGGCATCGTATTCATCCTTCAGGATCGCGGCCAACGCGCGCAGATATTCTTCGTGCGTCCGGTAGTAGCGGTTGCCGAGGAAACGCGCCGCGTGGCCCGGCGACACCGCGGTCATGAAGGCATCGTCGGATGAGATCGCGGCGGCCTCTAGCGCGGCCTTGAAACGTACGATATCCCGATCCACCGCTCCACGGTCGCGCCAGGGAATCGGTCCGGTGCAGCAGGGTCGCGCGGTCATCACGGTTCCGGCACGATTGCCGGCGAAATATTCGGGAAAATCGCGGGCATCGCGCGACACCGGATGGATTTCCATCTCGCCGTCGAATCCGTTGAGCCGGTTCTTGATGTAGGTCGAGTAATCGGGTTTGCTTTGCTCCCGGTCATTGACCAGGTCGATCCCAATCTCTTTTTGTGTGCGGACGATGTCTTGCACGGCCTTCACCGCTTCGCGCTCGAACGCGTCGGCGTCGATAGATGCGCCGCCCTCGCCCGACCTCAGCAAATCGAGAAGCTCGGCGGGACGCGGCAGGCTGCCGGTATGCGTCGTCAGGATTCGGTCGCTGCTGCGCGGCATGCTCATCCCGATAAGTTAGCCCGTGGTGATCGCCACGTGGGAACAGCCATCGTTTCCGAAGCCAGATTACCCTGGGCCGCTCCGTCTTCCCTGGCGTAAACGCTCCGCAACGATGTAGAGCAACGGAATCAGGAAAATTCCGAAGAGCGACGCGGCGATCATGCCGCCGAACACCGGGATGCCGACCGCGTGGCGCGTGACTGCCCCCGCCCCCGTCGCCACGACCAGCGGCAGCAATCCGAGGATGAAGGCGAAACTGGTCATGATCACCGGGCGGAATCTCAAGCGGGCCGCCTCGATCGCGGCGCCGCTTATGTCCTTGCCGAAGCCGCGCTGCTCCACAGCGAAAGCGACGATCAGGATGCCGTTCTTCGCCGCGAGCGCGATCAGAACCACGAGGCCGATCTGGGCATAGACATCGAAGCT
>Ga0182024_10023562_pt1 | contig 11012 bp, 10 predicted proteins | sample P32metaG_FD_120480 | JGI IMG/M metagenome (GOLD analysis project Ga0182024, IMG submission 120480) | Permafrost microbial communities from Stordalen Mire, Sweden - P3-2 metaG (Illumina Assembly) | ecosystem: Environmental > Terrestrial > Soil > Wetlands > Permafrost | place: Sweden: Stordalen... | reverse complement strand
ATTCCCTGCGGTTCACGGGGCTCTTCGGGCGGCCCCAGATATTCTGGCCCATACGGCGATCGATCTTGTATTTCGCCTCACTGCGCTTTGTCATCGCGTCCTCTTGATGAGTTTGAGTTTTGAGGAAACGCGCCCTCCTGTGCGCCGGGGGATTCCCGGAGCCGACAGGCCCGTCCCTTAAGCTTGAAAGGATGGGCCGCGGGTCGCGAAACGCATCGCGGGCCGAAACCGGCCCGCGAGCAGGGCGGTTCTAGGGAAAAGCCCCTGTCGTGTCAAATCCAGCGACGGCCTATTCCGCGGTGGTCTGCGGGACCAGAGCCGGAATCCCGCGATTCCGGGCGCGTATGATGGTGAAAAGCCTTCAAGTCGCGACCGCCCGGACCGGTTTTGGCTCCGCCTGCTGCCTTTGGCCGCGAAATTCGGCCGCTATGTCGGTGTTCAGCACCTGTTCCAGCCGGGTCATGGCCCTGGCGATGGAGGCGGCATCGGTAATGCGATGGTCCCAGCGGATCACAACGTCAATGGTCCGGTCGGGGCCGACAATGTCGTAGCTCAGGATGAACGGCCCGGGGCTCAGCGCATGGAGTTCGCCACCGCCGTAGGCGGCGACCGAGGTCACGGCGACGCTGCCAAAATAGTTGGCGCGCTGCCGCGCGATATTGAGACCGATCAGCCAGACCAGGCGGCGAAGCGGCAGCGGCAGCGCGGTGGCCCGCAACATCTTGCGAAATGCCGGTATCTGGTCGACCGATGCGGTCTTGGCATGCCGGATCAGCCGGTCGATTTCGGCCAGCGATTCCTTGCCCGGCTCGGGGGCGATTTTTTGCGGCAGCACGCAATCTTCGCCGTCTTCGCGCCGCGCGATCGCAGCCATCGCCACGCAGCGCGGTAATTCATAGAAATGCGGCCACGGCCATTTGGCGTAGAGCGTGCGCAGCACCGGCTCGTCCTTCGCGACGAGGCCGAACGCCCTGACGAAGGTCGCTGCCCATCCGGGCGGCTCGACGGCCAGCGCGCGCGCCTCCAGCAGAGCGGCGATGTCCAGGGTACGGCGCAGCGAAACAAAGGGAATGCCGGCCGAGGCATGCATGAGGTCGGCGATGAGGCGGCGGGGCAGGGATATCTTTCGAACCGTTCCGCGCATCGTTCCGCTCAAGTTCCAGCGCCGGCAAGTCGGGATCGGCCGACGGTCAGCCCATCTAGCACGAACCAGCCGGCCTGACGCCATCGTCTCACGTAGGTTTTCCGATAGTTTCGCGGCGCTCAGTTGATCGTAGCCGGCGGCGATGGGCGCCATTTTTCCAGCATTCCTTCAGGAGCCTTCGGGCCGCTAACCAAGAAAAAGAGCAAGATCAAGATGCAAATGGGAGCGGCCTCCCAATTCGCGGATCTTTGCACGCTCAATTGATCGATATTCGAGCCATCCCGCGGCCCCAACGACAACAAGGGCGAAAAGTGGGGCTGCGACGGCTAAGGTTTGAATTGTGATCATGGTTCGTAGCCTACCAGAAAAAGGCGTCCGAGGGCGTGGAAAAGTACTCCAGCTATTACGGCTGATGCGATGACCAGCGCGAAGGTCTCAGGAGCAGCGCCGGAGGGCACACCCAAAAGCAGAGCCGCGATGGGGGTTATGACTCGATCGGACCGTGCTCGAGATCGACGATGATCCAGTCAAGCCCCGAGCGCGCCATGATCTGTACGGTCTGAATGCTCGGGATGGTCGCGATCGCGCCGAAGGTGGGGCGGTCCTCCCGTCATTGCTGGCGGAGACGATGAAGCGGGGCCGGCGTCGCGGGCGTCAAATCCGAAGCTCCGTTGGCGATGGCCGATCGGCCGAGGGCGGTCGTTCGAGGCTAGCAGCGCCGCATCGCGCCGCAAAGATCAAGCTCGGTTCACGCCGGGACGCGGCCGCCGAAAAACGGCATCAACGCCCGGCTCAGCCGGTGCGGCCGCTTCGAGGTGAAAATCATTTCGGCGCCGGCGCGATCGACGTCGCCGGCGGCCGGCCCGAGCAGATCGGCCACCCGGCGCGCGATCGCCGGCGCAGGATCGATCCAGTCGACCGCCCATGGCGCAAGCCTGACCAGCCGGTCCATCAGCAGCGGATAATGGGTGCAGGCGAGTACCACGGTGTCGGTGCGCGCCGAACCGTCGGCGTCATCGCCGACAAAGCAGGGCGCGAGTTCGGCCACAATCTCCGCATCGTCCACCGCGGCGCCGTTCAAGGCGGCTTCGGCCAGCGAAGCGAGCTCTGCCGAACCCACCAGGGTGACCTCGCAGCCCTGCGCGAAATCGCGGATCAGGGCGCGGGTATATTCGCGCCTGACGGTGCCCCTGGTGCCGAGCACCGATACGCGTTTGGTTTTCGAACGCGCGCAAGCCGGCTTGATCGCGGGCACCGTCCCGACAAAGGGAATTTGATATCGTTCGCGAAGCCGCGACATCACCAGCGTCGAGGCGGTGTTGCAGGCGATCACCAGAAGGTCGGGAGCGTGCGCGGCGATCAGTTCACCGATCAGGGGCACCACCCGCGCGACGATCGCCTCCTCGCTGTGATGGCCATAGGGGAAGAACGCATCGTCCGCGACATAGACATAGCGCGCATCGGGCCGCGTCGCGACAATCTCACGCAACACCGTGAGGCCGCCAAGGCCGGAATCGAACACGAGAATCGTCGGGGCCGCTGACACGCTTTCGATCTTAGCCGATCCGGGGTTACCATTCAGTTGTTATTGCGTGTTATTGCGCCGGCGGTCGGCGCCCGGTTCTCGCTTGGATTGTGCCTTGTACTATTCACAATTCCAGACCAGCATGGAAGTTTGGCGGCATTCGGGAGCCGGGGGCATCCATGTCGAAAAACATTGTCCTGCTGTCGGACGGCACCGGCAATAGTTCATCAAAATTATTTACGACCAATGTCTGGCGCATCTATCAGGCGCTCGATCTCACCGATCCGGCACGGCAGATTGCCTATTACGACGATGGCGTCGGCACATCGTCGTTCAAGCCGTTGGCCATTCTGGGGGGCGTTTTTGGCTTTGGACTGAAGCGCAATGTCATCGACATCTATTCATTCTGCTGCCGCAACTACCGGCGCGGCGACAGGATCTACGGCTTCGGCTTCAGCCGGGGCGCGTTTACCATCCGCGTGGTCGCGGGCTTCATCGCCCGTGTCGGGCTTGTCCGCTACCAAGGCAATGAAGCCGATTTGGCGCGCGATGCCGAAATAGCCTATCGCGAATACCGCAAAGCCAGGAATTTCAAGTCGGCCGCCAATATCCTGATCGGGCCGTTGCGGCGGCTGCGCGATTGGGTGAGCCATCACGTTTTCCGCGCGCCGTCATTCCCGCAGCTCGAATTGACCGAGGTCGAGAAAATCGACTTTCTCGGCGTCTGGGACACGGTCGATGCCTATGGTGGTCCGATCGACGAGATCACCCGGGCCATCGATTACTGGTATTGGCCGCTGTCGATGCCCGACCAGTTCATGAACCACAAGATCGAGCGCGCCTGTCATGCGCTGGCGCTCGAGGAGGAGCGCGACTCCTTCCATCCGGTGCTGTGGGACGATCGCTATGTCCGCGACGGCAACAAGCTTTATGCCGTCGCTCACGACTGGAAGCCGATGCCATCGGACCCCGACCAACCGCTGGCGGAAATCGACCGCGAGCGCATCAGCCAGGTGTGGTTTGTCGGCGTTCACTCCGATATCGGCGGTGGCTATTCGCGGGCCGGGCTTTCCTATCATGCCCTGGCATGGATGATGGAACGCGCGGATGTCTACGGCCTGCTGTACCTGACGGCACAGCAAAGCTGGCTCAGAACCTTCATTGATCCGTACGACAAGCTCAACGATTCGCGGCATGGCCTTGCGGGCTATTATCGCTATCAGCCGCGCAAGCTCGCCGACATCTACAGCCGGCCTCCCTACAAGCTATCGCTCCGCAACGATTTTCAGCACATCGTCGACATGTTCAAGAACCGGCCGGACCCCGAGCGCGAGGTGAAGGCCGAACTCGCGATAGCGCCATCCTATGTCGTGCGGCCTAGTCCGAAAATTCATCAGAGCGTGTTCGACCGGATCCGGATCGGAAATGACGGCTACGCCCCGATCGTGCTGCCGGAACGCTATGACGTCGTCGGCCATGACGGCGCCATTATTCCGAACGGCGCCATGGCGCCGGGCGACGCCCGCTCACGCGCGATCCGCCAGGAGAAGGTCTGGGATTGGGTTTGGGGCCGCCGCCTTGTCTACTTCCTGACCGTATTCGCCTCGCTGTACCTCGCAGCGTTGCCGTTGATCGAAAAATGGCGGCCGGGACGCGGACCGGTCAGCCCGGCCGAATTCGTGGTGCCGATCATCGATCTGGTTGCGGCGTTTCTGCCCAGCTTTGTAAACCCCTGGCTCACTGCGTTCCGAAATTCACCCGGGCGATTCCTGATCGGCGTCCTGCTGGTCGGCGGATTGATGGTTGCCGGAGGCTGGATGCAGGGACATATCCGCGATCTGATGCGCGTTATCTGGCGAACGCCGGGCGTTTCGGCGACGCAACCCGACGGCATCGTCTACCGGCTTCGTTCGGCGGGACCGTATCGCGCCTTCTTCTACTTGCTCAAATACTGGATTTTGCCGAGCTTTTTCGCGCTTCTGATTTTCGTATTGCTGCTGGCCGCAGCCATCACGCTGGTCAACCGGGTGTCGTTTACCGCCTTCGATCTGGCCGGGCGAGTGTGTGCATCAAGCCAGAATCCGCCGGCGCGGCAGGTCACCGGCGTTGCCACGGCACAATTCGAAACCAGGACGCTGTGCACGGCGACGGGGCTCGCGGTGGAAAAGAACAGGTCCTACCGGATCACCCTCGTCGTGACCGACCCCTGGGAAGACGGTCATGCATTCGATCAGCCCGATCCGGACAAGGCCAAGGGAATCGAGACTGGGCCGCAGGGCTTTGGCTGGGAAAAGATGACGTCGGCGATGGTGCTGGGTCTGCCGATTCGACGCCTGCTCGCCACCAACTGGTTCGCGACGATTATTCGTATTGGAAACACCGGTCTCGGCGAGGTCGTGCTTCCATTTGATCGCCAGGACTCGCCGCCTTGCCAGTGTCCGGCGACCACAAGTTACACGGCGACGTTCAAGGCCCAGAAGACCGGCGAGGTGTTCGTCTATGTCAACGACGCCGTGATCGGCCTTCCCGGATATTTCGACCTCTTCTATCGATCGAACAACAGGGGAAAGGGCGATTTGACGCTACAGCTGCTGGCGGACCAATAGCGCGCGGCCAACCTTCGCCCAACGACTACACCGGCTGCAGCCGCCGATGCGGCGTTCTCGGCAGCTCGACGGCGATCGCGTCGCCCGGCCTCACCTCGCCGTCCCTGATCACCACGCTCATGATGCCGGCCTTGCGAATGAGATTGCCGTCGGCGTCGTGGTCCAGCGTGGCGGCCATCAGGCCTTGCCGGAAATGGTCGATCTGGACACAGGGGTTGCGCAGGCCGGTGATCTCGACCACGGCGCTTTCGCCGAGATGCAGCCGCGTACCGGCCGGCAACTCCAGCAGGTCGATCCCCGACGTCGTGATGTTCTCGCCGAGTTCGCCGGGCTTCACCGCAAAGCCCTTGGTCCGCAGTTCGTCGAACAGTTCGGCATGAATCAGGTGCACCTGACGCAGATTGGGCTGCGTCGGGTCCTTGCGGACGCGCGAACGGTGTTTCACCGTCGCGCCCATATGGCCATCGCCGGCGACGCCAAGGCCCGTGAGCAGGCGGATGCCAAGGCTCGGCGTCTTGCTGAAGTGATGACCGGCGCGCAGGCTGATGGCATCGACAACGCCCATGGCTGCCGCTCAGCCTTGCTCGAACACGCGCTGGAAGATCGTGTCGACGTGCTTGAGGTGATAACCGAGGTCGAACTGCTCCTCGATCTCGGCATCGCTGAGATATTTCTTCACGTCGGCGTCTTTCTTGAGCAATGTCTGGAAGTCGCCTTCGCCACGCCATACCGGCATCGCGTTGCGCTGCACGAATTTGTAGGCGTCCTCGCGGCTGGCGCCTTTTTGCGTCAGCGCGATCAACAGCCGCTGCGAATGCACCAGGCCGCCAAGCCGGTCGAGGTTGTTTTGCATGTTGGCGGGATAGATCAGAAGCCTGTCGATCAGCCCGGCCAGCCGAACCAGCGCGAAGTCCAGCGTCACCGTGGCGTCCGGCCCGATCATGCGCTCGGCCGATGAATGCGAAATGTCGCGCTCGTGCCACAGCACGACATTTTCCATTGCCGGCGTCACGTAGGCGCGCACCATGCGGGACAGACCGGTCAGATTCTCCGACAGCACCGGATTGCGCTTGTGCGGCATCGCCGAGGAGCCTTTCTGCCCTTCCGAGAAGAACTCCTCCGCCTCCAGCACTTCGGTGCGCTGCAAATGACGGATTTCCGTGGCCAGCCGCTCCACCGAGGCGGCGATCACGCCAAGCGTCGCGAAATACATCGCGTGCCGGTCGCGCGGAATCACCTGGGTCGAGATCGGCTCCGGCACGAGGCCCATGGCCTTCGCCACATGCGCTTCCACGCGCGGATCGATCTGCGCGAAGGTGCCGACCGCGCCCGAGATTGCACAGGTCGCGACTTCCTTGCGAGCGGCCACGAGACGGGCGCGGGCGCGGCTGAATTCCGCGTGGGCGAAGGCGAGCTTCAGCCCGAACGTGACGGGCTCGGCATGGATGCCGTGAGAGCGGCCGATGGTCGGGGTCATCTTGTGCTCGAAGGCGCGCTTTTTCAGCGCCGCGAGCAGCTTGTCGAGGTCGGCGATCAGCAAGTCCGCGGCGCGCACCAGCTGCACGTTGAGACAGGTGTCGAGCACGTCGGAGGAGGTCATGCCCCGGTGCACGAAGCGCGCTTCGGGGCCGACGATCTCTGCCAGATGGGTCAGGAAGGCGATGACGTCGTGCTTGGTCTCGCGTTCGATCTCATCGATCCGCGCCTCATCGAAGGTCGCATTGCCAGCCTTGGCCCAGATCGTTTTGGCGGCCTCCTTCGGAATCATGCCGAGGTCGGCCAGCGCATCCGCCGCATGCGCCTCGATCTCGAACCAGATCTTGAAACGGGTCTGGGCTTCCCAGATCGAGGCCATTTCCGGGCGGGTGTAGCGGGGGATCATCGGCGACTCACGGCTCAAATGCGCATTCCGCAAAAATGGGGATCGATTTTGCAGTCAGAATAGGCGCAAGCGTTTGGTTGAGAGCATTTTTTTGCGGCGAACCGGCTGCCAAACGGACGACCGGATGCGCGCTTGTAGCAGCCGGGCTTTAGCAGAGCCGCGCCGGTCGGACAAACGCTGGTCTTTGCGCGCGTTGTGGCTCCGGAGGTCCATATCAGGGATCAATCACGAGATGTTGACTGACAGATATTGAAATCTGTCATCGAGATCGCTATAATTATTGAGACCAACCGCGACAACGCGGGGAACACGTTTAGAAACTCGCCGAGACCACTCAGATGACTATCGAATTGCTGTATTTGACCGCCCGAATCCATCACTGGCTCAACGTCCGCGTGGCCCGCCATCTGGCGGCGCAGGCGGCCAAATTTACCCGCTAGGCGGGGCCGGACAACCGAACGGTGCGCCCATGAACGAAGCCGTGGTATTGACCGCCGAACGCATCCTCGAAGTCACCGAGGACGTGCTTCGCCGGTTTGGGCTGGCGAAGGCCACGGTGGTGGATGTTGCGCGCGCCCTCGATGTCAGCCATGGCAGCGTGTATCGGCATTTTCCGAGCAAGGCTTCGTTGCGCGACGCCGTGGCCAAGCGGTGGCTCGAGCGCGTCAACGCCCCGCTGGAGAAAATTGCGGAAGGCGCGGGACCGGCGCCCGCGAGGCTCGAACGCTGGCTGCGGGCGCTCTGCGCGACCAAGCAGAAGAAGGTCTGCGACGATCCGGAAATGTTTGCGACCTATCTGACGCTGGCGCGGGAGGCGCGCGACGTCGTGAAGGCCTACAAGGAACATCTCATCGATCAAATCGCGCAGATTTTGTCGGACGGCGTCAAGCAGGGCGCCTTCCATGTGACCGACGTCAAGGCCTCGGCGCGCGCGGTGTTCGACGCCACCAGCCGCTACCATCATCCGGCGCATGCCGAGGAATGGAACGACCCGGCACTGGCGGCGCGGACCGATGCCTTGCTGGCGCTGTTGCTCCGGGGTCTCGAGGCGCCGCGCAAGCGTTAGAGTGCTCAGAAGCGTTCAGCTAGAGCGCGCGTTCCGGCTGGGTCGATCCGGGGCCTCGTGGTTCGAGACGGCGCTTCGCGCCTCCTCACGATGAGGGTCCAATATATACGAGTCCTCATCCTGTGAGGAGCATCGCGAAGCGATGCGTCTCGAAGGATGAAGCCGCGGTGCTGGAAAATGATCCAGCTAGACCATCTCGCCGCGCGCCGCCGCCGCTGCATTCCGAATCGCGGAAATATTGGCCCGGTAGCTTTCCATCGTGCCGCCCTTGAACACCGCCGAGCCCGCCACAAAGGCGTTGGCACCAGCGGCCGCCAATTGCCCGGAAACCTCCGGCGCCACGCCGCCGTCAACCTCAATATCGATCGGCCGTCCCGCAGTCATGGCTCTGAGGTCGCCGACCTTGCCGAGTGCGGAGCGGATAAAGGCCTGGCCGCCGAAGCCGGGATTGACCGACATCACCAGCACGAGGTCGATCATGTCGATCACGTATTCGATGGCGCTGAGCGGCGTGCCTGGATTGAGCGAGACGCCGGCCTTCTTGCCGAGCGCGCGGATGGCCTGCAGCGAGCGATGCAAATGCGGGCCGGCCTCGGCGTGCACCGTGATGTGGTCGCAGCCGGCCTTGGCAAAGGCCTCGAGATAGGGATCGCACGGCGCGATCATCAGATGGGCGTCAAAGATCTTGCTGGTGTGCGGCCGCATCGCCTTGATGACGTCGGGGCCGTAGGAAATGTTGGGCACGAAATGCCCGTCCATCACATCGAGGTGAATCCAGTCGGCGCCGGCCGCATCGACGGCGCGCACCTCTTCGCCCAATCGGGCGAAATCAGACGCCAGGATCGACGGCGCGATCACGAGGGGGCGTGACGAAAATTGCTGGGACATGTGCGCTTTCCCGTTCCAAGGCCGCTCAATCGGCTTGGCCGTAACATGCGCCAAGCCCGGGGGCAATCCGGCCAAGCGTGGCCGGCGGGGAAGGAAAATTCTGCCGCCTTGGCATCAATTGCCGAGGTGGATGGGCTGCCGGAATCGGAAAGACCCTGGTTCTACAGGATTTTCGCGGTGGCACGACGTTTGCTGATCGATCGGCGTGGAAGTATGGCCGCGCCATGCGGCGTTCGTTGGAGTTCCTGCATGCTGCTTGCCTTGGGTGCCGCGTCGACCGCGCTGAACGCCGTTCAATCGCTGACGTCCTCGCTGTCGTCTTCGGCGTCATCGACCGGCTTCGACCAGGGCTCGGCAAATCCGTTCGAGGTCGCCAGTCCGGCCCCGACTTCCGCAAGCTCGGTCCCGTCCACCGGGTTCAGCGCGGGTGCGCAGATTTCGCCGGCGACGATGAGCGAACTGCTGGCTGCGCAAAGCCAGTCGTCGACCACCACACCGGCATCGACCAGCGCCTCCAGCACCCTGCAGGATATGTTCTCGCAGATCGACGGCAATGGCGACGGCGAGATTACCAAATCGGAATTTGAAAACGCACTCGGCGCTGGCGGCACCACGGCGCCGGCGTCGGCGACGTCATCGTATCAATCGCTCGGCCAGCTGTTCCAGCGCGAGGCCCAGGCGATCTCGTTCTCGGTCGCGCCGCTGTCGTTCAACGCCTGACCCGAACCGCCATCCCGCCTTGACGGCCAAAGGCCATCGCTATCCGAAGCGGTCTTTCCAGGCCGGCAGTGCATCGGCGAAGGGCAGGGCGGTCGCCGCATAGATGCCGCGTGCGATCGCGCGGGCTATGACATTGGCGGCGACCATGCCGAGCTCGGTCAGGCCGAACAGTGGGTCGATCGGCTTGGCGCCGGTGGCAACCGCGAACACCACATCGCCGTCGAGCGGCGCGTGCACCGGGTAGATCGCGCGGGCAAATCCGGTCTGCGCGATCATGGCGAGCCGTTTGGCCTGAGGTTTGGTCAGCACGGCGTCGGTTACCACCACCGCCAGCGTGGTATTTTCCGCCGGGCTCGCCGCAGCGCCGCCCTTGAGGCGCATGGCGAGCAGGTCCGGCTTGAATGACGGCGGCCATCCGCGTCCGCCAAATTCGCCGTCGAGTTCGAATGGGGCGGCCCAGAACCATGGCCCGTCGCCGATCGTCACGCTGCCGACAGCATTGACCACCGCGAGCGCCGCCACTTTGACGCCGCCCTGCGTCGCTGCGGACGCGGAGCCGACGCCGCCTTTCAGATTGGCCACGGTGGCGCCGAGGCCGGCACCGACGCTGCCGAGTGCGAACGAGGTGCTCGCGGAACTGGCTGCGGCATAGCCAAGCTCCCGGTAGGGCGCAAAACGACCCCACTGCTTGTTGCCGCCGTTCAAGAGGTCGAAGCAGATCGCGCCGGGCACGATGGGAACCACGGCGTCGCGTATCCGGAAGCCGCGGCCCTGTTCGGCAAGCCAGGCCTGCACGCCGCCGCCGGCTTCCAGCCCGAACGCCGAGCCGCCCGAGAGCGCGATGGCATCGATCTCTTCCACGACATTGACCGGATCGAGCAGCGAACCCTCGCGGATACCAGGGCCGCCGCCGCGCACATCCATCGAGGCTACCGCGGGCGTATCGAAAATCACCGCGGTGACGCCTGACGCCAGGGCGGCATCGTCGGCATGACCGACGCGGACGCCCGCGATGTCCGTGAGCAGGTTGTTCAAGATGCGGGTCTCGTCCCGATCGTATCGGCCCGAGCTCAGGAGCCCTTCGGATTGACCTCGGTATAGCCGCCGCTGGCATCCCATTTGTAGACGACATAATCGAGCTGCTTGATGTCGCCCTTGGCGTCGAACTGCAGCGTGCCGAT
>Ga0182024_10023561_pt1 | contig 11012 bp, 8 predicted proteins | sample P32metaG_FD_120480 | JGI IMG/M metagenome (GOLD analysis project Ga0182024, IMG submission 120480) | Permafrost microbial communities from Stordalen Mire, Sweden - P3-2 metaG (Illumina Assembly) | ecosystem: Environmental > Terrestrial > Soil > Wetlands > Permafrost | place: Sweden: Stordalen... | reverse complement strand
TCGCTGGCGCAGGATCGCACTCAGGCGCCTACCTGCCGGGCGATTACCTGGTCACTGTCGAGCCGCCCGCGATCCGTCGCCTGCTCGCCGCAGTGCGCCACGTGGGCCGGCTGCTGTTCCCATGGACACGCACGGACGCCGGCACCGCGTTCGGTATCCCGTTCATCGATTACCGCCGGGGCGACGGCCCCGGCGTGGGGCCCGGCGAAGCGAAGACATGGCGCCCGGTCCTCGTGGACGACCAGATCCCCTGGCTGCATGACTACCGCGGGCTATGGGGGCTGGACACCGGCGACCCATTCGGCGGGGAGCGCGCCCCGGCAGGCCCGCGTTATGAGCGGGGTGGTTCGGTCCGGCAGTGCTGGTCGGACCCGGTGGGATGGGCCGGCCTGGACAAGGAGGCACCCTCCCCCGCGGCGGAGCGGCGGGCCGTGGCAGGCCGGATCGCTGAGATAGACGTCCAGCTCGCCTTGGCTACGGAGGACGTCGAAGCCCGCGGCGATGAACTCCGCCGCGCTCGCGCCGGCATCCGGGCGCTGAGCAGCTACGGGAGCCAGGCGGATCCCACCGCACTGTCCGGATTGGAGAACGCCGTCGCGCAGGCCCGGGCCCGCCGCCAGGCACTCACGGAAGAACTGGACGCCCTGGTGCATGCCTCCACCCACGGCCTTCCCCGGGAGGAGCCGCACGCGCACCTGCGGCACCGGGCGCTGCCGAACGTCAACCCGGCCCGCACCCGCAGCCGCGCTCTGCGAGTGTGGTCCAGCCTCTCGGCATCATTCCTCCTGGCCGGGCTCGCAGTGGTTATCCTCGGCCATCTCGGCGCCCTGGTGCCCGCCTTCGGCGCGGTGACGCTCGTCATGCTGAGCACGGAAGCGTTCGCCCAACGTCATCTAGCGCGATTCCTCGCCGGCCTGGTCGCTCTGGCGGCCGTGGCCGCTGCGGTCTGGCTGGCGGTCTGGGCCGCCGCAGGCCACTGGCGCTCGGCCGTGGCAGCCCTGCTTATCCTGGCCGCCGTCGCCCTGTTGCTGGCCAACATTCGTGACTTCTTCATCAAACGCTGAACCCACTGCCGCGGGCCCGTTCAGGAGCAGGGTTCAGGTGATGAGCGTGCGATTCACGGACTGGTGCCGCCCCTTCAGCGACGACAGGACACTCCGGCTCTACGCGCTCCCCGCTCCGCCATCCACTAATGCAATGCCGTAGCCGCGGGCGGCACCGGGCCCGTACCCGGCGAGGTCAGCAAGAAGCTGGTCGCCCACTGTCTCCTCATAAACGGCGTGGCCTTCGACGCTCATCGCCTCAGCCAATCCAGGGTCCCAGGGCGTGTTGACCGGATCCCCGGCCAGGCGGACACCCGCAGGGGTAGTCAGGCGGTAATCACTGGCTCCCATCCGCCAGGGCCGCCCACCGTAACGAGTGATCACATCCGCCGCGATCGCGACTCCCGGCCAGTCGAAGTCGCCGTGGTACCAGAGCTCAGCTCCGGCTCCGACGGCCAGACCGACCAGCCGGTGAAAGGCCGTCGACGGACGGCCCTCGGTGCAGACCAGTGGCTGGAGGAAGGCCCGAGCTCCGCGCAGGCCCCGCCGCGGGTCAGCGGCGTGGCCCGGCGCACCAGCGATACCTTGACCCTAATCGGCTCGTGATCCGGCGAATGCCCTCGATCAGGCGAAGACCTTCGCCGGGGAGCCTGCTCATGACCGGCAACACTGACTCAGATAGCTCGACAGACGCCACCAATGGCCTGCTCAACCGTCTTACTGAGCAGCTGGCGACGACGCCTGGCGGCCCGCGCTGGAAGCCCTGAAGCGCGGGGACGTCTCGCTGCACCTGGCCGTGCTGACCAAATCCTTCCTCGATCCGCCGCTCAATGGGATCAAGACCATCGAGTCAGGGTTCAGCCGGGTTCGCGGCGCGCCCTACGATGTGCTCCACCCGGGCGACATCGTGCCGCCAAGCAGCAAGGCGGTCCGGTGATCGGCGCCTTCCAGGCCGACGAAGTCCTCAGCTACCCAAATGACCCCAGGCGTTGCTGGGCCAGAACCGCGCGAGCGTCGGCCAGCGGATCCAGGCCCATGAGGACAAGTTCTGGGACGACCATGCCGACTCCCGCTGCGGGACTCTTATCGACGTGCAGCCCCCCGGAGGCCGCCGGGGCTCCGGTTTCCCAAGCGTGACCGTCGCGGCTGGGCCTCCTGACCGGCAGGCGGGGCGAGTCCCGACGGCGCACCTGCCGAAGATCATCAGCCTGCGGCTGCTAATTCGTTGCAGCCACGTCAGCCTTGTCATGAGGCAGCCGAAGGGATGCGGCTTCGTAGCTGGCTGGCGCACGGTGACCGACGTCCGCCACGACCCAACGATCTCGGTAACCAGCACCGCCGAACGAACGCCACTCAAAATTGCCGATGCCGGGTAACCCATTCGTACCCTTCGCGCGACTAACTAACAGGTGTACCACCAGCTAATACCAGCCCAAGGTGGGTCACGAAGGGAAGGCTAGCGAGCCGTGACAGCCGCTCCCGTGCCGCAAGTGGCGGGCGACGCCGCAGGGCGGTGCGCCCCAGCAGGTCTGGCCTCACGTCCACGAGGTGGCGGGCAACCGTCCGGCACTCTGGGCCTGTATCGCGTTCCCGCTCTCAACAAGCTGGGCATTGAACCTAGAAGGCTGAGAGACAGTCCGCGACTGATTGCAGGCGATCCCGGCGGAAGGCTTCCTCTGGCACGACCCCTCCGACGCCGACCGCTCGTCGCTCGCCGACAGGCGAAGCTGGTCCCCGATGATCTTCACCGGGTAATATCCGCTATTCTGCCGCCTCGCATCCAGGCCCGGCCGCGGGAACGAAAGGTGCCCAGCGTGGGAATGATGGCGAAGCATGAGCTCAGGCTGGTGAAGCCGATCAGCTTGGCATACTCGCAGTATTGCCGGAGCCCTAGCGGGTCAGGTTAGCCAAGTAGGAGGTGCTGACATTCCAGGGAGTCAGCTCGACGCCGAAGGTGCTGCAGTCCCCGTTCTGGATGTGAACCAGCTTTCCGGTCACGTGGACCGTGTCCCCAGCCCGGAAGGCGCCGGTGTAGGCACCGAGGTAGGAGCGCATCTGGGTGATCCTCCAGGCAAAGGTACCGGGGTCATCCAGGGTGGAGCTGAGGATGGCACGGACCTTGATCTGGTAGAGCGCGGGAGTAGCCAGGCCCTGGGAGTGATCAGTGATCGTCGCCAGCAGGCTAATCTCCCCGATCTCCTTCGCGTACATTCGCGCGAAGGTCCGGTCGTGGTCTGACCTAATCGGCTCGCAGTTGACGTGGGCATCGGCGGGGGGCGTGAGGCCCTGGAGTTTCCGCAGTTCCTGCCTGATGAGCGCGTCGAAATCGCTACCCGACATGTACTTCGCCCGGCGGAGATACAGCCGCATCAGGTCCTCACCGGCATAGGGCCTGACCAGTTTGGGAGTCCTGAATAATTCGTGGGCGGCTTCGTATCCGGCTTTTCCGTAGCACACCAGGTCGATGTCAGAGCGCGCGGTGAAGCAGCCGACCAGGAACGAGCCAGTGACGCCGAAGAGGTCTGCGGATCCGCTGCCGACGATGTGCTCGATGATCGCCAGCAGGTCCTGGCCCGCGCGGGCGGCTTCGACAAGTCCAGGGTTCTCATGGATGGCTGCCAGCCCCTGCCGGCATGAGTAATGAGCGACCATGTCCTGGCGTGGAAGTCCCGTGATAACGCAGCCTAGGACTTCCGAGTAGACATAGCACTCGGGCCGGCTGGCCAAGATCCCAAACGACTTCGATACAACGCTGTTCTGCCGGTAGGTCTGCCCGAACAGGCGGCGATCACCTTTGCCGTCCGGATGGTACTTGACGTAGCCAAGGTAGTGGCTGTCTGGATGAACGTCCCCGATGACCTTGAAGATCACTCCGTGACGGTCCAGCAGGTAGTCACGATCCCGGACGGCCTGTAACGGCCTGGCCGAGGCCACTGGTGAACTCGGCCAGGCTGGGAAAGGCTTCGGTGCTGATCGAGCAGGAAGACTCATACTGCTCAAGTCCTATTTTGAAGAGGGCCCGACGATACTGCCACTTGACATACTTATCGCGACGCCCCGGGTCGGTGGGGCGCATCAAGGCCAGGAAGAAGAAGCACTTCACCAGCAGGAAGTCTCCCTGGTACGTGCTCAGGGGCCTTCCCAGGAGCAGGGCGGTGGCTTCGTCCAGTTCGCTGAGGTAAGCCGACCGCTGTCCGGCGCTGAATCGGTATCCCTTGCCGCCTCCCTTGAAGGCGGCGATGTCCAGCATGGGATACGCGTCATAGCCGAGCGGGGCGTCTGCGTGGTGCTGCCAGTCGATCACTGCGCGCGGAAAGGCGTTGGGGAGCCCGTAGTCAAGGTGACTGCGGCACATGGGCACATCGTGCAGGCGGCGCACGGCACGTTCAACCGCCTCGCGGACACGCGGTGTGTCCAGATCAGGATTCTCGGTGCGGACGTTCGCCACGAATCCTGCTCGCTCGAACCATGCCTGCGGGTCGCCGGGGGAAGCGGTCAGCGGGTTGCGGGACTGGGCTTCAAGGAGCCGCGTCGAGATCTGCACTGCGGATCTGACCAGGCCGTTTTCGACATGGCCGGACGGTTCAGCGCTGGCCAGAGCCCGGTCGTGCAAAGAGACACCGGCACTGGGCTCAACAAAGTAGTACATGCCGTCTTTGAACCCACGCTGTATCACCTGCGGGACCGGATAACCACGCCTGGCCAGGTCGATCTGGAAGTCCGCTTCCTCGCGTACCGACTCGTCGCCAGTCCGCTTGTAGAACAGGCCGTCGGCGGAGCGCCAGACCGCGCCACTGGCGGCGGTCCGGCCCTTGACCAACTCCCAGTCGCTCAGCGTCTGCTCCTGATTCCGGGCAGTAGCATGTTCACCCATGGTACTTGCGGTCGTCCGCCACGCGGAATCAATCGAGAACGCCGACAAGTACAGCGGCTTCTACCACGATCGCCGCCCTTACGACGGGCAGGCAGCGCATGAGATCTCGCGGAACGTCGTCGGCCTGACCCCGCACGGCTTCCGCCAAGCCCTCTGGCTCGCGGATGCTCTCGGCGATCTGGCCGCCCCGGGGTTACGCGTGTATACATCGACCTACAGGCGGGCGATCGACACCGCAGCAGTCGCTTTCCCCGGCCTCGGAGACGGCTGGCCGAGGCAGACAGCTTTACTGGATGAGCAGCACTACGGCGACGCAACGTACATGACTAAGGACGAGTTGTTCGCCACCTACCCGGACGGGACTGAAGACCGGAACTTGCGCAAGCACCTCTGGGTACCGCCGGGGGGTGGGGAGTCTCTGGCCGATGGGGTCTGGCAGAGAGCTCTGCGGTTTGTGGCCCTAGCCCGGGCTGAACTGCGAGCAGACGATCCGGTCGTCGCTATAACACACCACACCACCATCCTGGCGCTGCGTGCGATCCTTGAGCAGCGGGCTCTCACCGATCTTGTCGAAGAGGCACGCACGGCCAAGACTCCCACGGCCGGGATCTTTCGCTACGAGCTCGCGACGGGGAAATTCGGGAAGCCAGAGACGCTTGCCCCACCCACCGACTGAAGGTGGAGGTTATGCCTCACCTGTTCTTCAATGGCCCCGTACAGAACGGTGATTTCACCTTCGCTGCCAAGCCAGGTAAGGCTGTCGGTATACGGATCGCTGGAGCGCTGAATCGCATCCTCGGCGCCCCTGTAACGCCCCACCTGTGGAACACAGTGACGCTGGCCGGGGACCTTCGCTACTCACAGCACATCGAAGCTGCCCGGGCTCCAATCGCCCGGGACGACTTCGAGGCAGCCATTATCGCCGCCAAGTACGATGACGGCCCGCAGCTACCGGGCAGGACTGTTACCGACACCGATAAATCGGTCGCTGATCTGGCGATGACGATGATTACAGAAAAACTTTCCCTTGGCACGTTAAGAATCACCTATGAGACGACATTTAAATGCGCTCGATGCGGGCACATGATCGGAACTCGCCACCATCAGTGCCGAGCATGTGGTCACGATGTCTCTCACACGCGGATCGCCCGTCATCTGACCTCCGACCGCAAGCCCGGCGAACCCGTCCTGGACTTCGCACGTATCCACTCTCGCAAGCGGCGACGACCACTCCATCTACAAACCATTGCAGCCAATACGCCGACCCGGCTAATTCTGTCCCGTACCCGTAGTCACGGAATCGATCTCAGCCCAGTGGGACTGCCGGGCCTGGTCCTCGACCCTCGCGTGGGGGTTCATATTGCGGTCCTGGCTGCGGCCAGGACACTGCGTGCCGACAGTGCCGCGATGACCATCACCCAGAACGCCGCGGCTAACATCGCAGCTTACGGCCAGTATTTTGCCGAGCATGAGGAACTGCGCCTCCTCTACGCACTGCACGGCCACGTGCCCTACCAGCACGTCCCGGACTTGCTTAACACCAGCCAGGCACACGACCTCGAGCCTGACGCCAGGGGTCTATTTGCGGAGTGGTTCCTGCCACTGTACTCACTAAGGGAAAAGAGTGACGTCCAGGCCGATCAGCTTCCAGCGCTACTCAAATACTTCAGGAGAACCTTTCTCGCAAGGTCATCAGAGCCGGGTCAGGACATCCTTGAGGACATCCGCCAGTCGATAAGAGAGGGGGACACTGATTGGATCATGAGAAGAACCGCCCTGGTCGCTGCCATAAAGACGACGCTGGATGGGTAGCCGTAGCGCCGCCCAGGCACGGTGCAGGCGTCTGGAGCGGTGGGGCGCAGGTCATGGCGGGGCGCGGCGGTGGGAACGAAGACGCCCGGCGCAGGGAGTGCCGGGGCGCCGATCCAGTGCGATCCGGCTTAGCGAGCGCGTGCCGACTGGCCCTCGATCAAGTCCCAGGCTCGGCTGGCTTCGGGATGCTCGAACGCCGACTCCATCATGTCCAGGTCGTGTTGCTGCAGTCCGTGGGAGACAGCGACTTGGCGCCAGCGTGCGACCGCTCGTACGACCTGAGCAAGAATCTCGAGCGCGCCGTCGGCATCCAGGCGGAATTCCGGGGCCACGCTCATGAGCGTATCTATGCTCGCGCGCGTGCTGTCGTAGTCGATCCGGGTGCTCAGGTGCTTCGGGCCCGGACCTGGGTTGGGGTTGAGGTCAAACGCCGGTGAAAGTATCCAGGATTCGCCCCTGTCATGAAGGAATCCATGATTGCGGAGATGATCGTCCGTGTTAGAGATAAAGATCGTAAAGGCCATCCGCCGCCACAGCTGGCGCAGTTCCGCCGTTGCGGCCGGGGACTGTTCCTCTACCACCTCGGCGATCTCGAGGTAGCTGCGCTGATCACCATCGTTGGCTTCGAGCATCGTCATCGCGCTGGCGTATCCGACACGGGCCCCGCCGCCACGGTCGAACCTGTCCACGACCAGCACATGCCGGTCTCCTACCCGTAGGAGCTCGGAATCCGGAACAGTTATCTTCGCGTCCCGCGCAAGATCAAGAGCAACCTTCTCCCAGGCCATCACGTTCCAGGTGTCCGAGCTTTCGCTGGGGAACTTAGCGATGGCGATACGCCCATCGCTATCCAGGACATGCGCCTTCGGACGTGCACCACCCAGGGAACCGCCGGCCTGCAGAAGCCGTTTGAGGCCCTCGTAATCGGCAGTATCCCGCTCGGCTCGGGCAGCGATATCTAGCAGCGCAGGAAGATCGGTCAGAACTGGGATGCCCGAGGCTTCAGCCGCAAGGAAAGGCTCCTGGCCGCTGTAACGGAATCGCAGAGCCCCTTGACGCAGGTCGTCCCGGACTCCGAGCAGCAGGTCGCTCTCGCTCATAGAACGCGGGGCCGTTGCCGCGGCCCGAGCCCGCGCCCGTTCGGCGCGCTGGATCAGCGTCCGGCCCCAGCGGTCGGGCAAGCTGTCGATGAAGGCGCCGAACAGCGCACGGCCGACGGATGTCTGCAGCGTGCCGGTGACCAGAGGCAGCGCTGGGTCCAACTGGTAGGCGCCGGGGTTGGCCAGGTATTTATCGTTGTAGATGAAGCTGGCCGACTCCGAGCCACGGCGAAGGTGCGGGTACATCCGACCGGCCAGTACGTTCCTCTCACCGTCCGCAACAAAGATCTCGATGTCGCCGGTCACGGTCTTGATCCTGGCCTCGGCGGCCGGACACGTTCGGGCAATGCCTCCTCCGACCGCAGGCGGCCCACGTCAGTCTTGTACGGGTCGACTGCCTCCACCAGCTGGTCAAGCACTCCGAGGGCCCGGGCCACCCGCAGCAAGTTCTCCATGGTGGCACCTTCACCGTTCTCCAGGCGCATGACTGTGTAGCGGGATATTCCAGCCCGGTCCGCCACCTGGGCTGCCGTCAGCCGCCGCAACCGCCGCCATGTACCAAGATCCTCACCTATGCGCCGCTGACCGTTAGCGACGGCGACCGGCGTCCGCGACGCAGCCATAAAGTACGGTTCCTTTCATGCGACCTTGATCGGTTCAGCGTTACTTAAGGCAAGACTCCGCCAGGGGAAGCCCGCGCTTCAATAGGTAGTATATCTGCAACTCAGACCACTTTAAGGTCGCATATTTACAACTCTACACATCAAGCTAACCGATGCCGGCGGATACGGCGGGCAGGGGTTCTTGCCGCGCAGCCTCCGCTGGTGGGTGGGCAGTTGAGGCGGACGGTTTTCGTTGCGGAGGTTGGGATTTCCTGGCTGTAGGTGTCGGGAATGAGCAAGTCGGCGGGAGGGAGTTGCGGCCGTGCGGCACGAAACTCGCCGGTGACCCAGGCAGAGTTGTGCTGGATGGGCCGGCGGATCCCGGCCGCTGGCTGGAGGCGGCTCGTCGCTCGCGCGAACTAGCTGGCCTGGAAGGTCGTCGGGCTGGGACGCGGCGCTGATGTCAGTGTCTCGGGGCAGACTTCAGTCATGGCTGTGGAGTTTCAGGTGACGTTTGACAGTGCCGACCCGGCGGCGCATGCGGCCTTCTGGGCCGAGGCGCTGCACTATGTCCTGCAACCGCCGCCGTCCGGTTTCCCGTCGTGGGACGCGGCGCTGGATGCGTGGGGTGTGCCCGCGGAGCGGCGTAACGACCGCTCGGCGCTCGTTGACCCGGCTGGTGCGGGGCCGCGGGTGTTCTTCCAGAGGGTTCCCGAGCCGAAGACGGCGAAGAATCGGTTGCATCTGGATCTGCGGGCCGCTGTGGGGCTGACGGGCGAGGCCCGTCTGGCCGCCCTGGAGGCCGAGTGCGCGCGTCTGGTTGCCCTCGGCGCGAGTCGCGTTCAGCGCTTCGAACCCGACTCGTTGTCGGGCGGGTTCATCGTCATGCGCGACCCGGAGGGCAACGAGTTCTGCCTGGACTGACCGCTAGGCATTGATCGTGGGGGTCGGTGAGCACAGGTGACCAACACCGGTCACCTGGCTCGCTCGCGACGGGCGGCCGTTTTCGGGGTCCGCATCGCTGGCCGCTACCCGCCTGAGCAGGCACCGGACCTGATCGTCGGCAGACCGGACGGGATCAGGAGCGTCATCGCCTTTGACGTAGACCGGTAAAGAAGGCACGCGATGCCGACGCGGGGCCACCGTTCAGCGCGATTCTGGCTGCGCCGTGGAGGCGGACTCAGGCCCGGCCGACCCGGCCACGGCCTCCCCCGACACCGCCGCAGGCACAAGCGCCTCCGGGCGGTCCATGGTCAGCTTGGATGGCCACCAGTTCCACCGGCCGAGCAGCACGACAGTGGAGGGCACGAGCAGCGTCCGGACCAGGAAGGTGTCCATCAGGATCCCGAGAGCGAGGCCGAGCGCGATGTCGCGGAACTGGCTGCCGCCGGCCCCGCCGCCGGCCACGATGCCGAACACCACGAAGGTACCGGCCAGCACCAGGCCGGCCGAGGTCACGGTCGTGCCGGTCAAGCCGATCGCCTTGACGACCGCCTCGCGCAGCGGCAGCTTGTGCGCCTCTTCCCTGATTCGGGTCATGACCAGGATGTTGTAATCCTCGCCGAGCGCGAGCAGGAAGATGAACATCAGGAATGGCAGGAAGAAGACCAGTCCCTGACTCCCCCCGATGTCGACGAACAGCAGCACTGAGAGCCCGAGCGCGGCTAGGTAGGACAAGCCCACCGAGGCGATGAGGTAGACCGGGGCCACCAGGCTCCGCAGCACGAGCGCCAGCAGAATCCCGATGACGACGATTGCGATGGGGATGACCTTGACCAGGTCACTGTTGGATACGGCACTGATGTCGTAGAGGGCCGGCGCCTCGCCGCCGACCGCCGAGTCGACGGCTCCTATGGATTTGGCCACCCTGGCGTTCTCGGCGCGGATCGCCGGGACGGCATTCAGGGCGGCCGTGCTGCCGGGATCGCCGGCCCGCAGCCCGACGGAGAACTGCACCGTCCGCCCGTCGGCGCTGATGAAGTTCGAGGTGCTGCGGTACAGCTGGTAGATGGCGGGCGGCACCTTGCCGGCCAGACCCGGTGGCTCGACCGGCGGCAGCGCCTTGGCCGGGCCGAGCGCGGCGTGCAGCCTCGTGTAGTCGGCGGGCGGCAGCGTCAGCCCGCTCGGGTTGAGCGGGCCGGCCACCGTGGTGAACAGGCTGCTGGCCTTGAGCTCGCTGGTCGCCTTGGCTAGGACCTGGGGATCGGTCCAGACCGGCTGGCTGAACTTGAAGATCGGCGAGGTCGGGTTGGCGGCCGACTCCGGGAAGTACTTGGTCAGCAGCAGCGTGCCTTTCGCGGAGTCGCTGCCGGCCGGCGGGGCCGTGCTGCCGCCGAAGCCTGACGCCGTATAGCCGAGCACGGCCAGGGCCAGGCCGCCGAACGCCAGCACGCCGATGATCAGCGTGGTGGCGGGCCGGCGCACGATCCGGCCGGCCACCCGGCCCCAGACGCCGGTCCCCCCACTGCCCTGGATGCTCCAGGGCAGCAGCTTGGGCCGGTGGAACATGGCCTGGAACAGCGTCCGCTTCATCGCCAGCAGCGACAGGCGGATCGACAGCAGCGCGGGCAGCAGCGTGAGG
>Ga0182024_10023560_pt1 | contig 11012 bp, 7 predicted proteins | sample P32metaG_FD_120480 | JGI IMG/M metagenome (GOLD analysis project Ga0182024, IMG submission 120480) | Permafrost microbial communities from Stordalen Mire, Sweden - P3-2 metaG (Illumina Assembly) | ecosystem: Environmental > Terrestrial > Soil > Wetlands > Permafrost | place: Sweden: Stordalen... | reverse complement strand
CTACGCTGTGAAGCTGTGGGACGTTTGCGTGGCCGACGGTGCCCGCGATCCGCAATGGGCGGTGGCGGCACTGGACGTGCTCTGCGTGCTCTTCGACGAAAGGTCGTAGGTCAGCCATTTTCGGTGGCATCGAGCAAATTGCCCGCGAACCGAATCACACGGCGACGCCCATCAGCTCGCGGAATTTGCCGAACAGATAGCTGCTGTCGTGCGGGCCGGCCGAGGCTTCGGGATGGTATTGCACGCTGAAGGCCGGCAGGCCGCGATGGCGAACCCCTTCGATGGTCTGATCGTTCAGATTGCGATGGGTGATTTCCAATTCCGGCGGAAGCGTCTCCTCGGCAACCGCGAAGCCGTGATTCTGGCAAGTGATTTCGACCCGGCCCGTCTCGGCGTTTAGCACGGGGTGATTCGCCCCTCGGTGGCCAAACTTTAGCTTGAATGTCTGGGCTCCGCAGGCGAGCGACAAAAGCTGGTGCCCCAGACAAATCCCGAACACGGGCACTCGTCCCAGCACACCGCGGATCGCCTCGATCGCATAGCCCAGCGGCTCGGGGTCGCCGGGACCGTTGGAGAGAAACACTCCGTCAGGCTGGCTAGCCAAAATCTGCTCGGCGTTGGCGCTGCCGGGAAGAATCGTCACGCGGCAGCCCATATCGGCCAGATGCCGGGCGATGTTCCACTTCATGCCGTAATCGAGCGCGACGACGTGTGGACCGGCCGACGTGCCTGCGGTGTCGAGCGATCGCGCTACGTGCCCCGGCGAGTGCGTCCAAGGGCTAAGCTGCTCGTCCCAATTTCGCGGCCCGTCGGGAATCACTTCCCGCACCAAATCGCGGCCGACGAGGCCGGGGCTGCTGCGGGCTTTTTCCACAAGCCGGGCGTCGTCCAGATCGACGGTGGAAAGAATCCCCTTCATCGCCCCGCGAATGCGAATGTGGCGGACCAAAGCCCGCGTGTCGATCCCCGCCAGGCCGACGATCCCCCAGCGGGCCAAATAATCCCCCAAGCTCCCTGAAGAGCGAAAATTGCTCGCCCGCCGGGCGACCTGCCGCACGACGAACCCGGCCAGATGGGGCTTGGCGCTTTCGACATCCTCGGCGTTTACCCCGTAATTGCCGATCTCGGGATAGGTCATCGTCACGATCTGGCCCCGGTAGCTGGGATCGGTGAGGATTTCCTGGTAGCCGGTCATCGAGGTGTTGAAGCAGACCTCGCCATCCACTTCTCCCGCGGCGCCGAACGAAGTGCCGGTGAATACGGTTCCATCTTCCAGGGCGAGTTTGGCGGGCTGCGGCATGATGGGCATCGCTCTCGATGAGTTGAAAGGCGGCGTCCGGCGGCGTCGCGCGGCCGGCCGATGGATCGCGCTTAAAGTCCAGGCGCGATTCGGCCCGATACGCTTGTTACGGCTGTGGGTCTCCGGGCGAGAAGAATCGCGAGAGGATTCTTGCTTGGGCAGCCGTCTTCAGAGGGTTCTTGCCCCGGCGAGCAGGAGCCCTCTATTTTTTTGCGCTTCCGCAATCCGATTATAGCTGAGCGGCCGCGGATTGATAAGGGAGCCCTGATACGTATTCGGGTCCGCCGTTCGGCCCCAAACTCAGCGCGTCAATGAGTGCCCAAATGGCAACGGATATCGTGCGGCGAATCCGTCGGTCAGGGCTCTCGATTTACGATTCCCTGGAGCAGCGGACCGACCTCTTCATTGGTCACGAAGCGTTGGAAAGGACCCTCCAACGGGCTTTGGTAGGCCTGAATCTCGATTATCCGCTCCGAACACGCTCGAAGGTTTTGAAGTCGAAGGTCTGCGAGGCTCTTGGGTACCCGATTCCGAGCAGTTTTCGCAAGACACAGCCCCGCTTTCCCGGCCAGAATTTCGACACGTATGTCCAGAAGGCCGACAACCTCCAAATCTGGAACGAAGAGGTTTCCGTTTCGCGCAGATATGTCCTGATTCGCGTCGACGAGCGCGGCAAGGTTGTGCGGGTGCGGGTAGTGACCGGAGAGGTGATCGCCCGCCTCGACACCACCGGCACGCTGACGCATAAGTTCCAGGCAAGGGCACGCGCGCCAATCAATCAGTCGGTTTTGCTGTCCGCCGTGGACACGCCGAATGTTGTGTCGAAGCTGCTGTCCACCATGCCAGTTTGGCCGGGCTTCCTCCCGATTCAAGACGTATTCGATCGCCTGACCGGGTTAATTGGCTCCACCCTCCGTGACCCCGGGCGCGATCAGGAACGAAATCGAGGCGCCGCGTTGCATAACGCCGTATGTCGCAAGCTTGGAAAGCCGTCGTGGAGAGACGACGGGCAATTTCCTGACGTGACGGATCAACTGCTGGAGATCAAGCTACAAACCGCTCCAACCATTGACCTTGGCCTCGTCTGCCCTGACGGTAACGAGGCAATTGCCGATTATCCAGAATTCCACCACCGCGATGTTCGCTACGCGGTTTTCTATGCAACGCTGCGAAAATCAGCGGTCCGGCTCGACCATTTGATTCTGACGACCGGGGCCGACTTCTTCACCTTCTTCCGGCGATTCGAGGGCAAGGTGAAGAACGCCAAGCTGCAGATTCCGCTACCTGGCGACTTCTTTCGTTAGGCCAAAAGACTCCCAAACGGCGTCGTCAATCCTGGCCTCAAGTCCGCGGTCGGCTTCTGGGGCTGCCAACAGCCTCGAAACCAAGGCAATAGCCTTTCGGGCAGCTTTGCCGCGAATGTTCGGAAGCGGGAAGGTTCGTACATATTGTGTCATGAATCGGCGGCGGCCGGCGTAGAGCTTGTTGTGGAACGCGATGTCGTAATATCGCGTGATAAAGGTCGAGTTAGCGACAGCCAAAATCAGCTTGAGCCATTCGGAGTCGAATCCCCGCCGCAAGCTCATCCAATAGCAGTCTCCATTGACAACAGCGCCGGTTGTGTCGAGAAAGAATTTGGGCGTCTCGGCGATATCCGGAAAGACGATTTTTGGCTTCGCCCATTCGTCCGGACTATGGGGCACCCATATCTCGTACCACTGCCTCCCCCCCTCGATCACGTACCGCCGCCGCGTCAGGCGGTCCCGGCGCGCCTCTAGGTATTTTCTGGCCCGGGGGTATTCGCGCAAATCGACCGGTCCACGCTTGCCTTCCGTCATCATGTGCGGATACAAGACGGAGTGCCGGTGCATCCCGGACCATACCCATCGCGCCGCGTCAAAATGGCGAATGAGAGGACGGACAAGTTCGGGCTCCGGTCGCTCGCTGTCGGGTGAAAGGTAAGACCAATCGTCCCGAATGAAAACATCGTCCGCCGTCGTCTTGATGCCAACTCGAACCCGGGCGACCTCGTCAAATGCGTGCAATTGGTTTGCCGCAACGGTTTTTAGCCATTCTTCGTAGTGCGGCGTGGAGAGCGACCATACTTCGTCTTGGCCGGCAGTCGACAGAACGCCCCTCTCGATCACGAAGGTTCCCTCGGGTGTGCGGAACGAACCGGCGGCGCAGCGATCTCGCAGCGCGGTCGGCACGGAAGCAAGCTGCCGCACGGTGCGATCGGCAAGCGATGTCGAACGCTGCTGGTAGACACGGTCGAAGGAGCAAACGGTGTCGGAGTACTTGCGGTCCTTCGTGGCCACGACGATAACTGGGAGCACCGCCGCGCTGAAAAGCTTAGTATCGCCTAAGTCGTAAATCGCTCGAAGCGTGCATTCCGCCTTCATGAGGGTTCGGAGCGTCATTCCCGATTTGATCGTCAAGAACCGATTTGAAGTTAGTAATCCGAGTACGCCCCCGTTCTTCAAGGCCCCGATCATCGCCCGGGCAAATGCGTGGTAAAGATCGACCCTTCCGGTTAGGCGAAATCGCTTTGCCAGCGACTGCGCTTTGGATGCTCCCAGCACCTGCGTGCGCACGTAGGGCGGATTGGCGATGACCGCGTCGAATTGCAGCGATCCATCAGTGGCATCGGATTCGAGCAGACTTCGCTGCCCGCGGTAAATTGGAGCCATCCCGCTCGACGCGGCGTCAAGAAAGTCCTGCATTCGAAGGTCGATCCGACAGACACCGAGGCTCCCCAACAGCTTTTCGGCGGCCTGGATGGCGATTGGGTCCGTCTCATATCCCACGAGAACCAGTCGTTTACGCACGGAAACCGGCACCGCATGCGCCAGAGCATAAAGCAAAGCGCCATTCCCGCACGCTGGGTCGAGAACCTCGACCTCGCCCCGAATTACAGCCAGCCGTTCCGCTGTGACCGACGCTAAAAAATCGGCGAGCGCGGGCGGCGTGTAGTGTACGCCATTCGCCTTGATGACGCTTTTCTTCATTGGGCTGCCAACATTGCCTGCCGCAAAAACTGGTGATCCGAAGGTGAATCATAGGCTATCGGCAATACTATACTGTTGTCAACCCTTCTCCGTGGAAGAAAGATTGCTCGCGACGCAAGGCAATCGCCGGCAGATGGAAGAATTCCGCCAACAAATAGTCGCTAAAGCGATTTTGACCGCTCACGCGCTCAGGGCAGGAGTGCGGCTGGCAGCGGGATCGAAGTAGTCGGGTGCGATTCCGACTGGCTTGCCGCGGACTTCGGCGGGGCCGGCGGTGCGTTGCAGAAGGGCTAGCAGGCTGACTCCCTTGCGATAGCCGGGCCCCTCGCCGCGCAAGGCCCGGCAGAGAACGTCCGCTTCGCCGGCGAAAAATCGCTGGAGCCAGCGGTTCAGTGGCTTCGGCGGAATGCGGAAATCAGTCCCCGCCAGTCCGGCCACTTTGTCTCGGCCGCGCAGCCGGTTCACCGTCCGCACCGCCCGAACCAGCGGATAGAGCCGCCGATTGAAATGTGTTAGCAGCAGCGGCTTGAGGGGCAGATCTTCCCAAATCTGGGCCAATCGCGGCGGCTCGTAGCGGCGATAGTGGCCGAACGTCTCGTCGTGGGCCGTCCAAAGCCGCTGATCGGCAGGCACCGTCACCAGCAGAAACGCCCCCGGCCGAACCGCCGCCGCCACCGCCGAGAACAACGCGAAATCGTCCGGCACATGCTCCAGCACGTCCATCATCATCACCAGCCGGGCCTTTTGCATTAGCGGGCCCAAATCGTCCGGCGCTCGGCCAACGATGAATTGCGTTCGCGGAAACCGCTGCCGGGCCAGTGCGACGGCCTCGGCAGATGTGTCGATGCCGACGCAATGATATTCGTCGGCCAGCGCCGCCAGGTTCGCCCCGGTGCCGCAGCCCACGTCGATCACGGTCGTCACGGCCGACGGCGGCAGAATCTGCCCGACAATCGCCCGGAGAATTTGCCGCCGGGCGACAAACCACCAATGCCGCTGCTCGATTTGGGCGTGAAGCTCGAACTGGGCGGATTGCATGGCGGGCAGGGATTGGGGGACGGGGAGTAGGGAATGGGGAATGGGGTATTGGGGGCAGAGGGCGTTCAAGAGCAATAGCCCTGGGCGGAAGCCCACGGGTTGACACGGCGTGCGGTTCCGATCACCCGCTTGCGGTTTCGCCGTTCAACGCCCCGAAAACGCCCATCGGCGCAAACCCGCAACCGCGGCACTCCCGCCGCCTCATCCAAGCATACGTCGCCTAACGCCCCTCGCCGGGGCCGTAGGGGAGCTGCCCAGCCGCCGGCACGACCTGTCCAGAGGGGTCATTTGCCGGACCGTTTGCCGGGGCGATCCGCGAGCCCTGCCGGACGCCGCCGGTCCGATCCAGCCCGACAACCCGCTTGGGATTATGCGACTCGCCCGTCAGAGCGTTGTCGATCTGGGCCGAATCTTTCAGATGGTTGAACTCCTCGGCCATGGCGATTTCCAGTTTCTTCTCGTGAATGTCGTCGTAAAGCAGATTGCGAACCTCGTCCATGGTGACCTTCACCGGCGTGGTGTATCCCTCGCAATAGAGGATCACGAAGCTTTCGCCAATGCTGATCAATCCGGAAATGTCGCCCGACTTGAGCTTGAACGCCTCTTCTTCCAGTTCGGGCGCTCTGCCGTACTTTTGGATCGGTGGAACTTGCCCCTGCTGCGCCCGGCTGGGGTCGACCGAATATTGCTCGGCCAGATGGCCGAAGAAATCGGGATCGGGATGCTGCTTCTCCATCTCCTGCCGGGCCATTTCCCAAACTTCCTGCGCCTTCCGCTGGCTCGTCATGACGATCACGCGGCAGCGGCACCGCGGGCCATAGTTGGCTTCCATTCCCCGCTGCATGTCTTCCTGAGTGACTTTCACGTCGCCGGTCAGCTTTTTTAGCGCCACCGAGGGCCAGACTTCGTCGTGCAGGTAGACTTCGTAACTGATTCCCCGTTCCTTCGTGGCGATGGTGAGCCAGCGCTTCATGTCGGGCTGTTTCGATTCCGTGACGACCCCATTGCCGACGGCGACGCGAGCGATTTCAGCGTCGATCTCCTGTTGTGTTACCGTCAGCCGCCGGCTGCGCAGCGCCTGCTCGAGCAAACGGTGGTCGATTGTTCCTTTGAGCGCGTCGGCGCCGTGGCGGTCGATGCATTCCTCGGCCAACTCGCGCATCGCGATCTGATGATCGTTGATCGTGGCGGCCACGCCCGGCATCTGCTGACTTAGCACCGGGTCGTTGAACACGTTGCGGACGACCGCATGCGATTGCAACTCCTGGAAGATTTCGGCGGCCACTTTGTGCAGCTTGTTGTCGCGCACCGATTCGGCCAGCTTCTCGCGGACCACGTTGACGTCGGCGTTGACGGCCGGCAGCCGCCCCTCGCATTTGAAGATCAGGAATTGGCCCTTCACTTCAATCACGGGCGAAATCTCCCCCGGCTGCATCTGAAACGCCACATCCTCGATCTGCCGCTCGCCGACATGATGATGGATCGGCTGGATCATGCCGTTGGCGCTGGCGCTGGGGTCTTTGGAATATTTTATTGCCAGGGCCCCAAAGTCCGCGGGATGGGCCTTCGCCTCGGCTTGCACCTTTTCGGCGATCTGCCGGTCATGGACCACGATCAGCCGGGCCTTCACCGCCTCGCCGAATTGGGCGTCGAACGCCTCCTGAATTTCCCGCTGGCTCGGCTGAATGCGGTCGGCCGCCAGCTTTCGCAAGGCCAGCGTCGGCCAGACGATGTCGCTGGCATATTGCTCGGGCGTGACATTCCGCTCCTGCTGGAGCATTTTGACCCATTGATCGGGCGACAGGCTGAACTTCCGGGCCATCCGGTCGATTTCGTCGTTCACTTCCTTTTGGCTGACCGTCACGCCCCGCTGCTGGCAATACTGGACGATGAGAAATTTGTTGACCATCGTCTCCAGCACTTCCTTGCCGTAGTGCGAAAGACACTCTTGGGCCAGTTCCTGCCGGCTGATCTCCTGGCCATTGACGATGGCCACGACCTGCGGCTTTTGCTGGGCCGAATTTTGCGGAGCGGCTGGTCCGGCGGCCGCGGCGTCGTTGCCGGGGCTTTTGGCGTCCGCCGGTTTTGGGCCATGCAGCGAGCGAACGATGAGGCACACCGCCACGACGGCCACGGCGCCGATCGCCGTGCCCCAGCGGCGCTTGTTCAAGCCTTTGATCCAGCCTTTTTTTGGGCCGTTGTTCAAGCCGCTGTTCGAGCTTCTGCGCGAGCTGGCGCGCGGAGCAGCCTGGGAAGCATCCTTGCGAGACATCGGGGTTTCTCCTAAACCGCCAGGGCCGAGAAAGAGAGTCCCCCTCCCGGCCCGTCTAGTGATACGGGGCGGGCACTATAGGAGCCGAGCTTAGCGGGGTCAAGAGAGGTTGGAGAAGCGGCGCGCGTACCGGCAGCGTCGTTTTTCGCCCCACTGTCCGCGTCGGAGCAGGGCTAGCCCCGCGGCGGGGTGATTAAAAGCGATAATTGAATCCCGGGGGCTGTCGGTGCGAGGAGGAGCTTTGGCGCCCTATACTGCTTGTGGTCCTTGTACAGCGCGAGCCGCTGCCTTGCTTGCGCTAAAAACGCTGTGGAATTGGGATTCCGCTCGATGGCATCGGTCTCGTACTTGATTGCCGCGTCGAAATTGCCGGTTTCCGCATGGGCGGCGGCGAGTGTGTCGCAGCAGTTCGCGTCTTTCCATCCGCTCAATTCGCACGCCTTCGTAGCTAGCTCCACCGCCCGCTTGCCGTCGCGGAACCGAGCGTCTGGGCAGGTCGACATGATCCACGCCGAGCCTTGAAAGGGAGTGGCGCTGTTCGGATCAAGGCGGACCGCTTCGCCATAGTCGGCAATCGCCCTGCCATATTCACCGACGATCTGCAAAATCAGTCCGCGGTTGCAGTGCGCCATCGCGCTGGACGGATCGAGGCGAATCGCTTCATCGAAGTCGGCGATCGCCTTGTCAAACTGGAGCTTTTCGCAACGAGCCCCACCGCGGTTGTTGAGCGTCTTCGCGTTTTTCGGATCAAGATGAACCGCATCGTCGAAGTCGGAAATGGCCTTGTCGTAATCTTTCAGCCGGTACCGCGCGATGCCGCGGTTATTATATGATTTAGCGTCGCTCGCGTCGAGGCGGATCGCCTCGCTGTAATCGGCAACCGCCCTGGCATACTCCCTCTTCGCGCTCCAGGCGTTCCCACGGTTGTTGTAGGCCTTAGCAGCGTTGGGATCGAAGCTGAGGGCTTTGTCGCAATCGGCAATCGCCTTGTCGTATTCTTTTTTTTCAATCCACGCCGCGCCACGGTCGGTGTAGTTACGGGCCAATTTCGGACCGAGGCGAATCGCGTCGCTGTAGTCGGCAATCGCCTTGTCGTGTTCGCCCTCCTCATCCCACACCACGGCACGGTTAGTGTAAGCGTCCGCAAATGTCGGGTCGAGACGGATCGCCTCGCCGTAGTCCGCGATCGCCTTGTCGTAATCCTTCTTTCGGTACCGAGCGAAGGCACGGTTATAGCAGGCCTTCGCGTCGTTCGGGTCGAGGCGGAGAGCCTGATCACAGTCGGCAATCGCCTTATCAAACTCCTGCTTCTCGTTCCGCGCCCGGCCGCGGTTGGTGTACGCCTTGGCACACTTCGGATCGAGGCGCAGGGCTTGATCGCAATCCGCGATTGCCCTGTCGAAATCCCCCTTTTCGTTCCAGGTCCCGCCACGGTTTGCGTAGGGAGCGGCTAATTTCGGATCGAGGTGGATGGCTTCGCTGTAATCGGCAATTGCGCTGTCATAGTTCTTCTTTTCGTTCCAGGCCCCGCCGCGGTTGTTGTACGCCTTGATGGCATTCGGATCGAGCCGAATGGCTTCGGTAAAGTCGGCGATCGCCTTCTCATAATCGTTCCTGCCGTCCCAGGCGATGCCACGGTTGTTGTAGGCTTTGGCGCGACTCGGGTCGAGACGCAGTGCGTCGGTAAAGTCGGCGATTGCCTTTTCGTACTGCCTCGTGTCATTCCACACGAGGCCGCGACGGAAGTAAGCTTCGGCGGAAGTTGGGTCGAGTTGGATTGCTTGATCGTATTCGCCGATCGCTTTGTCGTAATCTCCCGCGGCACGCCAGGCGTTTCCACTGCCGAGGTGGGTCTCGGCGCGCTGAACGTCGTTATGCGGCCGCTGGCACCCGAGTAGGAATTCCGTACACAGCACGATTACCACCGATAAATTTCGCATCCTCTTTCACCAGACCCCGCTCGGCGGAGCACAATTGTATAATTCTCCGACACCACCTTCGCACGCCCGCCGCGTCTGCGCGGCCTAGTCGCCGATCATGTCTGGCGTGCTCGCAAGCGAGGGCGCTAGTTCTCGCGCCTCTTCTGGCGCTCCGAATCCAAGCTGCTCTATGAGAGAGTCCACGGCCTGCCGCGCTTGCTCGGAGTACTCCTCCGCCAGCGAGTCCACGACCTGCCGCGCTTGCTCGAAATACTCCTCCGCCAAGGATTCCTCCACCATTGCGTCCAGATAACGCAGTGGGACTGTAACGTTAGCGTCAAAGTGATTGGCGGCGCCCCCAGCATTGCCAACAAAAAGCGAATTCTGGATGATTTGATACGCGGTCATGCGAGCCTGGGTTCCAGTATTGACGCCAGGGTCTGCCCCGTTTGCCTCCGGAAACAGCCCGCGGGGGTCGGTGAAGTTCACCGGATCATTGTCGCAATATCTGTACAGATTAGAGTCGCCGCCGGCGAAGCCTAAAGGGTCGCGTGTCCGAAACAGGTCTAGTTCCCACCGTTCGTCGCCGTTATGGCCGTTATCCACCGACGACGATGACCGAACCGAGTTGGGAGTTGCGCATCCCATTTGGTCTCTCCTTATTTTCGAATCTTCGTGGGACCGATCGTGGCTGCTTCGGCCCCGTGCGGACCACCGCCTGCAGCCAGCGCGACAATTCGACCGGATGCCCCTTTTCGTGAGGCTCAAATCGTTCGGCGGCACACTGGACGGTAGTTTGGTGTTCGGAGACGAACATGTGCCGATTCTGCGGGAACAGATAGCGGGCTAGCAGATAATCCTGCTCGGCTTCGTTGAACCGGCCGACATTTTCCAGATGGCGAGCCCGCTGCCCCACGAATATTCCGAGCATCTCTCGCGCCGTGACCGCCCGCAAGTCTGAGCCGCAGTCGCGCGCGATTGCCGGTAGATTGTAGGTTTTGAGGAAATAACCGTCATCCTTGACGCTAAATCCTTTGCGGCCGCCGGTCGTCGTCTCGAGATTACGCGTAGCATACCCGTCGTCGTAGCGGCAGATAAAATGCGCGGACACGCAGGCCAATGAGACGGGGAGGCCGATACGCTTGCCGACCGCGACGTGCAGTGTCGCAATGTTGCCGCAAGTGCCGCGCAGGTCATCAATGACGCCGTTCAAGAAAAGGTCGCTCGCGTCGGTATAAAGCACCCGCGGCTTGTGCTTGTGTTCCTCCTTGTACGACACGCCGGCGACGACATCCAGATACCAGGCGAGGTGGCCGAGGCGAAAGAGGATAATATCGTTATCCCAGTCGTGTGGCGTCTTATGGAACTCCGCCTCCATGAGAGGCATTCGGCGGCAAAGATCGCTTGCCCATCGGTCGGCGATGGCGACGTACCGTTCAATGTCGAGATCCGCCAAGCTCGGAATCCCCTTCGCG
>Ga0182024_10023559_pt1 | contig 11012 bp, 7 predicted proteins | sample P32metaG_FD_120480 | JGI IMG/M metagenome (GOLD analysis project Ga0182024, IMG submission 120480) | Permafrost microbial communities from Stordalen Mire, Sweden - P3-2 metaG (Illumina Assembly) | ecosystem: Environmental > Terrestrial > Soil > Wetlands > Permafrost | place: Sweden: Stordalen... | reverse complement strand
AGCGACTCCAGCTCGGCGAGCTCGTCGGCGTGTGCCTCGATCGCGTCGGCGAGCGCGGCGATCAGGCGTCCGCGTTGCGCCGGCACGATCGCCGCCCAATCGCCCTCGAGCGCGGCGCGCGCGGCCTTGACCGCTGCGTCGACGTCCTCGGCGCCGGCCTGCGGGACCGTCGCGATCGTGCGGCCGTTCGACGGGTCCTCGGTCTCGAGCGTGCGCCCGTCGGCGGCTGGACGGCGCTCGTCGCCGATGATCAAAAGCTGCTCGCGCCCAAGGAACGCGCGCGCATCGCTCCCCAGCGCCTCGGGCAGGTCGGGCGTGATCGTGGTCATCGTGCACTTCTCATACTCGTCACGGTCCTCACGGTTGTAGGACGATCTTGAGCGCCTCGCGGCGGTCGTATAGAGCGTACGCATCGGGCGCCGCGTCCAAGGGCATGTGGTGCGTGACGAGCGGCGAGGGGTCGAGCCGGCCCGCGCGCATCAGCGCGAGCACGGCATCGACGTGTGCGATCACGTTGGCGTGGCCGGTGTGCAGCCGCAACGCCTTGATCCAGGCGAGCCCCATGTGAACCTCGCAGCGCTCGGCGTAGACGCCGACCGCCTGCACGGTGCCGCACTTGCGCGCGAGCCGGATCGCGCTCTCCAGCGCGCGCGGGTCGCCGACCGCATCGACGACGACGTCGAGCCCACGGCCCTCGGTCGCTCCACGGACGGCGGCGCGGGGATCGTCGTTTTCGAGGTGCAGCGGCGTCGCGCCGAACTGCGCCGCGAGCGCCAGCCGCGCGTCGACCGAGTCGATCGCGAAGACCTGGGCGGCGCCGAAGGCGATAGCCGCCTGCACCGCGCACAGCCCGACTGGGCCCAGACCAAGCACACCGACGCTGTCACCGGGGCGCAGCCCGGCATCGACGACCGCGTGGTAGCCGGTGCCGAGCACGTCCCCCGCGAACAGCGCGACGTCGGCGTTCATGCCCTCGGGGACGGGGCGCAGGACGAGGTCGGCGCCCGGCACGAGCACCTGCTCGGCCTGCGAGCCGGGGAGGTCGCCGAGCGCGGCGCCGTGGCCGAACGTGCGCGAGAAGTCGCACTTGTGAAACAGCCCGCGCATGCAGAAGAAGCATCGCCCGCACGCAGTCTGAAAGCACCCCAGCACGCGATCTCCGACCGCCACGCGCGTGACTGCATCGCCGGCCGCGAGCACCGTGCCGACGAACTCGTGCCCGATCACGAAGCCGGGCTCGATCTTCACGCGCCCGTGGTAGATGTGCAGATCCGAGCCGCAGATGCCGGTTGCCTCGACGGCGACGATCGCGTCGCCCGGGTCCTTCAGCCGCGGGTCCTCGACCTCGTCGACACGGACTTCGTAGGGGGCCTGGAAGGTGACGGCGCGCATTCGGGCGCGAGCGTATCGGGTACCCCGTCCGCTCAGCCCGTCCGCCCAGTCCGTCCGCTCAGCCCGCGCGCCCGTCCGTCTGCTCAGTCCGTCCGCCCAGCGCGTCGCGCGGGCGATCCTCGGCCGTGCGCGGCAGCGTCGACCGCTACTGATGGCAAGGCTTTTTCAACAGTAGTGTGCAGTCACCACTCGCGTTGAAACCAGAGGGAGGCAGCGATGCCAGCCGAGACCGTCTCCAAGGCCGTGCTGATCACCGGGTGCTCCTCCGGCATCGGTCGCGCCACCGCCGAGCACCTCGCCAAGCGCGGCTGGACCGTCTACGCGAGCGCGCGGCGCCTGGAGTCGATCGCAGAGCTGGAGTCCGCGGGCTGCAAGCTGCTCGCCCTCGACGTCACCGACGAGGACTCGATGGCTGCCGCCGTCGCCGCCGTCGAGGCCGATCACGGCGCCGTCGGCGTGCTCGTCAACAACGCCGGCTACAGCCAGTCGGGCACGATCGAGGAAGTGCCGATGGACGTCGTCCGGCGCCAGTTCGAGACGAACGTCTTCGGGCTCGCCCGCTGCTGCCAGCTCGTGCTTCCGGCGATGCGCGCGCAGCGCTGGGGGCGGATCGTGAACATCTCATCGATGGGGGCGAACTTCGTCTTTCCCGGTGGCGGCTACTACCACGCGACGAAGTTCGCGGTCGAGGCGATCTCCGACGCGCTGCGCTTCGAGGTGCGCGGCTTCGGCATCAACGTCGTTCTGATCCAGCCGGGGCTGATTCGAACCGAGTTCTCCAACACCGCCGTCAGCGCCGCGGACGCCGTGGGCGACGAAGATGGTCCGTACGCCGCGTTCAACCGCAAGCTCGTGAAGTCGACGAAAGACGCCTACGAGAAGCCGCCGCTGTCGCTGCTGGCCGGCGGCCCGGAAAGCGTCTCGAGGACGGTCGAGCGGGCGATCTCCGCGCGGCGGCCGCACGCCCGCTACCGCGTAACGGCCTCATCGCACGTGATGGTCGGCCAGCGTCGCCTGATGTCCACCGGCATGTGGGACGCGATGCTGCGCACGCAGTTCCCGCAGCCGGGCAAGTCCTGACCAGCGGGCTACCGCTTGGTTTTCTTGCGGCTTGCTGACGGTGATGTTGTAGCCACGGTGAACCGCGCCGCCAAGGCCCCACCACCCGACGCCCGGGCGTGCTTGCTTCCGGAGCACGCCGTGGCCGGCGGGCTCGTGCCGCAGCTACGCCGTCTCCAGCACATGCGTATAGGCATCCACCGGCGCCGTGACCCCGCTGCAGCTCGTGATCGCCGTCACCGTTGCCGGCGCACAGGGGCGATCGCGGTCGAGCGACCACTCCGCCAGGCGGCCGAGGCCGACGCCGCGGGCGAAGCTGACCAGCTGCTGGGCGTCGTCGAGCGCGAAGACCTCGTCGCGGTCGTCGTTGACGCCGAGCATCGGTGTGAGCCCGAGCCCCGCCCAGCGCTGCGCGCTGGTCGCCGACGGCCACACCGCCGCGAGCTGGTCGTGCGCCGCGCGAGCAGCCTGGATCGCGTAGTAGCCCATCCGGCCGCTGGGGTTCGGCGCGGCGTCGTCGCCGAAATTCATCGCCACCGCGTTGACGTCGTCGATCCGCAGGCCCGCGCGGCGCGCCGTGCGCAGCAACGCTACGCCCGGAGCGGTGAAGCCACTCGGCGTCGCCGGCAGCGACAGCGTCACGCGCAGCTCACGATGGGCGAGGCGGGCGCTGGACTCCACTGAGCCGATCGCCGACAGCCGGCGCGCCTGCGCCGCCGCGTTGTTGAGCGCTGGACCGTTGACATCGAAGTCCACTGCCGTCAACCGGTAGCGATCTATGACGCTCTCGTACGCGCTCGCCAGCGACGCGCTGGTGTGGCAGACGAGCGCGAGGTCACTGCTCCATTGGGCGCCGAACGACGCGGCGACGGTGCCGCCGGCGTCGCGCAGTAGCGACACCTGCGCGTCTATCGACGCGGTCGCGATCGGCGTGTGCGCGGACCACGCCGGCGCGCAGCTGTGGCCATCGGCGCCGATGAAGGCGAGCGTCACCGAGCGCACGCCGGCCGCCCGCGCTAGCGCCAGCAGGTCGGGGTGCGGCTCCATCGTGAGGTCGACGTAGGGTGCAAACGACGGCGTCGTCGCGGGCGTCACCATTGTTGGCGTGCGCGTCGCGGTGGGTCCGCCCGCGGACGGGGGGCCGGATGTCGAGCAACCTGCGAGCGCGATCGCGAGCACGCACGCGAGCGCGCGCGAGGTCCGGCCTGCGGGCATCGCCGGAGCGTAGTGGCGCCGCTGCGCCGCCGCGCCGCTGTCAGCGCGCGGTCAGCCGCCCAGCTCGGCTGGCGTCAGCGACAGCTCCAGTCTGCGGCCGCTGCGCAATACCGCGAGCGTCACCCGGCGGCCGATCAGCTCGCCGACCATCAACTGCTGAAGATCGGCGATGGAGCGCACGGGCGACCCGTCGACCGCAACGATCAGGTCCTCGGGGCGCACCCCGGCGCGCTGGGCGGGCGCACCGGCGACGACCTCGACGACTTCGACGCATGCTTGCTGGCCGAGCTCGGCGCGTGCGGCCGGTGGCAGCGGGCGCGGCCCGCCGGCGATGCCGATGTACGCGCGGCGCACGCGGCCCTCGTGCATCAGCTCGCCGACGACGCGCCGCGTGTTGGCGTCGATCGGCACCGCGAGCCCGAGGCCGATCCCGGCGACTGCGGTGTTCACGCCGACGACGCGGCCGCGCGCGTCTGCAAGCGCGCCTCCCGAGTTGCCGGGGTTCAGCGCGGCATCGGTCTGGATGACGTTGTCGATGATCCGCGCCGCGCGGCCGGCGCGGGCCGGCAACGAGCGTCCGAGTGCCGAGACGACGCCGGCGGTGACCGAGCCCGCGAAGCCGTGTGGGTTGCCGATCGCGACGACGAGCTGGCCGACGCGCAGAGCGCCGGCATCACCGAGCTCGGCGGGGACGAGGTCAGAACCCTCCGCGCGCAGCACGGCGAGGTCGGAGAGGGGATCGCTGCCGACGACCTCGAAGCGCAGCTCGCGGCCGTCGACGAACGTGGCTCGCCCGGCGCGCCGCGGCCCGCTGACGACATGCGCCGACGTCAGCAGGAAGCCGTCCGCGCTGAGCACGATCGAGCTGCCCTCACCGGCCGGGAAGCGCCCGCCGCGGCCGGGCCTGGTGACGCGCAGGTTGGCGACCGAGGGCGCGAGCCGCTCGGCGACGTCGACGACGGCGCGGGAGTAGGCGTCGAGGGCGTCGCGCTCGATCGTGGCGGTGTCGGGGGTGTCGGGGATGCTCGCGGCGTATCGGGCGTTGAGGGCGTCTGCGACGTGTGGGGTTGCGGTGTCGTGGGGTTCCGCGGTGTCTGGGGTTGCGGTCCCGTGGGGCTCCGCGGCCTCTGGGGTTGCGGTGCCGTTCGGCGTGCTCATGCGGTCTCGGGGGTTTCGGGGGTCTCGGGGGTTTCGGGTGCGGTCGTGGCGGTTTCGGATGCGCCCCCGGCGGCTTCGGATGCGCCCCCGGCGGTCGCGGTCTCCTTGAAGCTGACCTCCAGCTGGCGCTCGCTGTCACCGCGCACGATCGTCAGCGCCAGCGTGGCGTCGGGCTGCAGGCCGTCGATCAGCTCGAACAGCGCGTCGACGCTGGCGAGCGCGCGGCCGGCCGCTGCGACAATCAGATCGCCGCGCGCGACTCCGGCCGCCGCGGCCGGGGAGCCGTCGCGCACCGCGCGGACGAGCAGCCCGTCGCGTGGCTCGAGGCCCACGGCGCGGCGCAGACGGCGGGCGACGTGCGGCGGCGCGACGGCGATGCCGAGGCGTGGCCTCGGCCGAGCGCTGCCGGTGGCCAGCGCGTCGATCCGCGCGTGCAACGCCGGGTCGGCCGGCAGCGCGAGGATCAGGCCGCCTTCGAGGCGGCGGCTGTTAAGCCCGAGCAGGCGCCCCTCGAGATCGACGAGCGGACCGCCGGCCGAGCCTCGCGGCAGCGGGGCCGTGTGCTCGAAGGAGCCAGGGATCCGGCGACCGCGCGGGCCGCGGAAGCTGCGCTGCGTGGCCGAGACGAAGCCCAGCGTGGCGCGCAGCCCGCGTCCGCCGGGGTTGGCGAGCGCGACGACCGGCGTTCCGATTGCCGCGGCGCCGGCGACGGCCTCGGGCTCCCAGCGGACCGGGGTGGCGTCGCCCGTGTCGGCCTCCAGCACGGCGACGTCGGCATCGGCGTCGCTGCCGAGCACGCGCGCCTTCGTCTGGCGGCCGTCGCCGAACGTCAGCGTCGTCTCATCGCGGCGAAGCAGATGCGCGTTGGTGATCAGGCGCCCGGGGGCAACGACGACGGCGGAGCCGGAGCTCCAACCGCGACCGATACCCGCGACGGCGGGCCCGACCGTGGCGGCGGCGCCGGCGATCGCGGCGCCGAGGTCTGTGGCGGTGGTGGTGGACATCGGGGTTCCTTTGGCTGCGTTGGTCTTTTGGACTGCGGCGGTCTTGTGGCGGCTGATGGGGGGCGGCCGGGGAGCTTCGGGAGGGGTCTGGGGACCAATAGTGACTTGCAATCAGCAAGGAACAAGCTAGCAAACGTGCGCGCCTGGCCTTGGGCGGCGGGTGTTTGGTGCGTTATCTGTGCGCCGTCATGCGCGTATTTCGTAGCCATGCGCGCGGCTTTCGCTGTCCGCGGCCGCGCTGGACGGGTGAATGGCGATTTTCCTGCCAAATATTCATGTTTTTCGCCATTCGGCGAGAATCGCGTGGGCAGCCGGAGTCCCGGCGACCGCGCGGGCAGCCGGGGCGTCCCGGCGATCGCCCCGATCGCCTCCACGCCCCAACGCCCCGGCGCCCCGACCCCCCCAACGTCCCGGCGACCCCAACCCCCCGGCGACCCCACCCCCCGCGCCGCCCCACCCCCAACCCCGGACTACGCTGGACCCAGATGCCCCAACCCGCCCACACCGCAACCCCGCTAGCGCTCGCGCTCGAGCGGATCGGCGATCGCTGGACGCTGCAGCTCGTTGCGGCGCTGCTGGACGGCCCACGGCGCTTCGGTGAGCTGGAGGAGGCGCTCGGCGGGATTGCCCCGAACGTGCTCAGCGCGCGCTTGCGCGCGCTCGAGCGCAACGCGCTCGTCGTCGCGCGCCCGTACTCCGAACGCCCGCCCCGGATGGTCTACGAGCTGACCGCGCCGGGCCGCGAGCTCGCCGGCGCGCTGCGCCTGCTGAGCGACTGGGGCGCGCGCCAGGGCGGCGGCGCGGAGCGGCCGCGCCACGAGGTCTGCGGCACCGAGCTGCGCACCGTGTGGTGGTGCGAGACGTGCGCGGCGCCCGTCGAGGCCCCCGGCGAGGCCGACGAGCTGCACGAGGTGTAGGAACCGCAAGACCCGCCGCGCAGCCACCACCCGCGCAGCCACCACCCGCGCAGCCACCACCCGCGCCACCACCACCACCACCCCGCCCACCGCTCGCCTATTGTCCGCCGCGATGGCGGCAGCCGCGCGGCCCCCCGACGACGGCGAGGGCGCCGCCACCACAAACCCCGACGCCGCCCGCGACGAAGCGGCGGTCGTTCTGACGCCCTCCGCGGGCATTCCGCAACTCGGCGATCGCGAACTGTCGACGCTCGCGCAGATCGGTCAGCACTGGCGCAACGCCGTCGCCGACCGCGACGCCTGGGACCGCGCGCTACCCGTCGACCCGCATCTGCATCCGCTGATCGACAAGACGCCGCAGGGACGGCGTCGCCGTTTCGCCGACGTCGCCTTCCGCCTCGAGCCCAAGGAAGAAAGCAAGCCAAACAAGAAGGGCGACGACCAGGGGGACGTCGAGGCGACCGAGGACGCGACGGCCGACGAGAGCCCGCCGCGGCAAGCACTGAACAGGCTCCGGCGAGTGCTGGTAGGCGCCCCGCTGCGCTCGACGGCCGTCACCGAGGAGCGCATGCGCAAGCTGGTCGCGCTGCCGGTGCTGTCCTCGGACGCCCTGTCCTCGGTCGCCTATGGGCCCGAGGCGATGCTCGCGGTTCTCGTGCTCGGGGGGTCGGGCGCGCTGGGCCTCTCGCTGCCGATCGCCGGCGTGATCGTGCTGCTGATGTTCGCCGTCGGCCTTTCCTACCGGCAGACGATCCGGGCCTATCCCAGGGGCGGTGGCTCGTACATCGTCGCCTCCGGGGAGCTGGGCGAAGTCCCGGGTCTGCTCGCCGCGGCGGGGCTGATGCTCGACTACATCCTGACCGTGGCCGTCTCGATCGCGGCGGGCGTCGCGGCGATCACATCGGCGATCCCCTCGACGCGCGGCGACCAGGTCGTGATCGGCCTTGCCGCGATCGCGATCCTGCTGGCCGGCAACCTGCGCGGCGTGCGCCAGGCCGGGGCGATCTTCGCTGCGCCGACGTACGCGTTCATCGCCGCAATCCTGCTGCTCAGCGCCGTCGGGCTGATCGATGCCGCCGGGCGCGGCTTTCAAGCGCTGCCGCACCCGCCCGTGCACGCGACCGAGGGCCTCGGCGTGCTGCTCGTGCTGCGCGCGTTCGCGTCGGGATCGACTGCAATGACCGGGATCGAGGCGATCTCCGACGGAATCCCCGCCTTCAAGCGGGTCGAGTGGCGCAACGCGCGCACGACGCTGACGTGGATGGTCGGGCTGCTGATCGTGATGTTCATCGGAACGATGCTCCTAGCCGTGCTGGACGGCGTTGTCCCCAACGGCCAGCAGACGGTCCTCTCGCAGCTCGCCTCCAAGCACTTCGGCAGCGGTCCGCTGTACATCTTCACGCAGGCTTCGACGGCGGCGATACTGCTGCTCGCCGCCAACACCGCCTACTCGGACTTCCCGCGGCTGCTGTTCTTTCTGGCGCGCGACTTCCACGCCCCGCGGCTCTTCTTGAGGATGGGCGACCGGCTCTCGTTCTCCAACGGGATCATCGCGCTGACGGTCGCCGCCTCGGCCCTGTACGTCGCCTTCAACGGTGAGACCGACGCCCTGATCCCGCTGTTTGCCGTTGGCGTATTCCTCGCCTTCACGCTCTCGCAGAGCGGCATGATCCGCCACTGGCTGGTGCGGCGCGAGCCAGGCTGGCGGCACTCGCTGCTGTTCAACGGCATCGGCGCAGTGCTGTCGGCGATCGTGTTGATGGTGACTTCGGTCACCAAGTTCGTCGAGGGCGCCTGGATCGTCGTGATCCTCGTGCCACTGCTGGTCATTCTTTTCTTGCGCATCCGGGTGCACTACGACCGCGTCGGCGAGGCCATCCGCTTGCACAGGCTGCCGTTCAACGAGGACTGCCAGCCCGTGCTTCCGCGGGCGGTGGGCCCGCCTCCCGGCCTGACGCCCGCGGCCGGCCGCGTTGAAATCAGCGCCGCGGCGCCCCGTCACGCCGGAGAAGAGGAAGAAGAATCCCCCGACGCGATCGCCCACCTGATCGTCGCGCCGCTCGTATCGCTCGACCTCGCCAGCCTGCGCACGCTCGCCTACGGAGCCTCGTTGGGCCAACCGCTGCTCGCCGTCCACCTCGCGACCGACGAAACCGACGCCGAGCGCTTCCGGCGCTACTGGTCCACGTGGGGCGATTACGTGCCGCTGCAGATCATCCACTCGCCGTACCGCTCGCTGATCGTGCCGCTCGCGCGCTACATCGAGGCGCTCAAGGAGCAGCGACCGGACCTGACGATCACGGTCGTACTACCCGAGCTGGTCGTCAAGCGCGCGTGGCATCGCCTGCTGCACAACCAGGTCGCCCCGCGGTTGCGCAGGGCGTTGCGCGAGCAGAAGGGCGTCGTGGTCGCGACCGTGCCGTTCCACCTGCCCGGCTGACGCGACCGTGCCGTTGCACCTGCCGACTGACGCTCGTTTTACGTGCTCGACGTACGCTGGACGGGCGGTGCATGCGGTTCAGGAGGAGCCGTCGGGGCGCCGATGATCAGATCGTGGCCGCCTGGCGAACGACCCATCGCGCTCCGGCGCTCCGATCGCTCCTCGGCGGCGCGCTCGCGGTGGTCGCTCTCGGCGTCCCCGCGAACGCCGGCGCGAGCGCGGTCGCGACGCCGGCTAACAGCTCGGTTCGAGCCCTCTGCGGCGTCGCGCTCCCCGGTCACTCGACCTGCTTTGGCCTGCGCGTCGTCCCAGACGCCGCGCCGCAGGCGGCGCGCAGCGGCTTGACCGACGCGGTCGACCAGCCGACGCCGGTCCCCGGCAGCCTCGCCCCACAACAGCTCACCGGCGCGTACAGCCTCGACCCGGCGATCGCGTCCGGTGACGGCTCCGGTCAGACGCTGGCGATCGTCGACGCATACGACGACCCCACCGCCGAGTCCGACCTGGCTGTCTTTGACAGCCAGTACGGGCTGCCGGCGTGTACGAGCGTCAACGGCTGCTTCACGAAGGTCAACCAGAGCGGCGGAGCCACGCCGCCGTCGGTCGACGAGGGCTGGGCATCGGAGATCGCGCTCGACGTCGAGACCGCGCACGGCATCTGTCCCGCGTGTCACGTCCTGCTGATCGAGGCGAACTCCGATGGAAACTCCGACCTCGACGCCGCCGAGAACGAGGCCGTACAGCTTGGCGCCACCGAGATCACAGACTCGTGGGGCGGCTCGGAGCCGATCGTCGACGATCCCGCCTTCGACCATCCCGGCGTCGTGATCACCGCGTCGGCCGGCGACAACGGCTACCTCGGCGACCAGGGCCCGGACTACCCGTCGACGTCGCCCGACGTCGTCGGCGTCGGCGGGACTTCGCTGACGCTCTCCCCGACCAATGCGTGGGCGGGCGAGACAGTCTGGAACAACGACGCCGGTGCGACCGGAGGCGGCTGCAGCGGCTTTCTTCTGGCGCCTTCCTGGCAGCTCGCCGACCCCGGCTGGGCGGCCACCGGCTGCGGCCCGCTGCGGCTGGCCGCCGACGTCTCGGCCGACGGCGACCCGTACACCGGCGCCGCGATCTACGACTCGACCCCCGACGGTCAGGGCGATCCGACCGGCTGGGCCCAGGTCGGCGGCACCAGCCTGTCGTCGCCGCTGATCGCGAGCGTCTTCGCGCTCGCCGGTGGCGCGCACGGCGTCAGCTATCCCGGCGCCACGCTCTACAGCCAGGAGCTCGCCTCGCCCGTCTCGCTGCACGACGTCACGACCGGCGTCAGCGGCTCGTGCGCGACGACCGCATGCAGCGCCGCGGTGGGCTACGACGGACCATCCGGCGTCGGCACCCCCGACGGCATCGCGGCCTTCCAACCCGCGTCGGGGTCCGGGAGCGGCGGCGGGTCCGGGAGCGGCGGCGGCTCGGGATCCGGCGGCGGCTCGGGATCCGGTGGCGGCTCGGGATCCGGCGGCGGCTCGCCGGCGGGCGGTGGTTCCTCTACGCAGGGCGGCAGCTCGGGCGCCAGCGGCGGAGGATCCGCCCCAGCGCCCACCACCACCACCAACGTCACCCAGCAGAAGACCGGCTCCGCGACGGCCACGGCAGCCGCGCTGACCCGCCTGACGCTCACGCCCACCCGGCTGACCGTCATCCGCGGGCACACGCCGACCGCGACGATCCTCTTCACGCTGAGCACGCGCGCCACCGTGCACCTGACCCTCGACCGCCAGCAGCGCACCCACGGCGTGCTGAAATGGAAGAAGGCCGGCTCGATCGCATCAGTCT
>Ga0182024_10023558_pt1 | contig 11012 bp, 12 predicted proteins | sample P32metaG_FD_120480 | JGI IMG/M metagenome (GOLD analysis project Ga0182024, IMG submission 120480) | Permafrost microbial communities from Stordalen Mire, Sweden - P3-2 metaG (Illumina Assembly) | ecosystem: Environmental > Terrestrial > Soil > Wetlands > Permafrost | place: Sweden: Stordalen... | reverse complement strand
GCTTCCGAACTGCGCTTCCGATCGGGGCTTGCAATTACGGGCTAAACGCTTCGATATTTTTGCCGCCGTCGTTCGAGGTCATCCAATCAAGCTGCGTCAGGCAACGCATCCTTCTCTCCGGAAGAATCCTTGCTGCCGAGCAAAAACATGCCTGCCTGATTGTTTCGTTTGTGGAATGACACAGTTGCATATGACAGGCCGAGAAAATGTTTGGAGACCACACGCGTAACTTCCAAAGAATTAAATTTCTCCGACTTCCGATCGGACAAAATTCGCTTCACCGCTTTGGAAATCGTTTTCTGTCCTTCACGCCCGAATGCAGCGGTGCTGCTATGCCTTTTGCCGCGCACCCATAACGATCAGCAGCGCTCCAGCCGCTAGAGCCAAACCTCCAACGATGGGAGGAAGGGGAACGTGTTCGCGAGTGTCCTTAGTGGCGTGAATCGGCCCGACGTCGAGGACATTTTTTTGATGTGTATAGCTAAATCCCTGGTAGACGAGGGCCAGAACGCCGAGAACAGCTAATACAATGCCAAGCATTGTGGTTGATTTCATTATCGATTTCTCCGGTCCACTTGAGATTTTGCAACACAGCTTCGCCGCAACGTGAAGCTCAACCTTCACTCACTTGCGGAACTTCTCGCTGCTTTGCCAGGAGTCCATGATAGGCAAAACGATCGCATTCGTCTGTTCACTTGTGCACAGTCTCAGAATTGACGATGGGTTGTCTTTATGGCTTAGGGTTTTGCGTGGGCGGCGATAAAGCGACGGGAAAAGGCAATTACACTGCGCGAAGCAGGCGGAGTCCACATGGCGACCTTTACCACCGCGCACCATGCAAGATATATTCCGAGCGCAGCCACAAGTAGGACCAGGAAAGCCCCGGCGAAGAGCACCAAAAATGCAAGGAGCTCCCGCACATAATAAGAGGACACGGCGGGCTCTACGATGACCGCGCCAAATCCAGCCATGCATGGAATTGCTTTGGATTCACGCAATGATTCCCCTTGTCTCTGAAGTCCGCGCCCGAATGAATGAAACGGCGAGAATTGGAAGAGACCATCCCAGCCCAGTGGCATGGTCCCGGATTTCGTCATCTCGCCGCCTGCAACAGGATGTTAGTGGCCGCAACGGCAGGTGTCTGTTCTCTTTTGATCACATTGCAGAATGGGTTTTAAATGGATTCGATAGGGTGGGTGCGTGCAAACCTTGGTGGGGAACCAAACAGAAAGCAAATCAAGCGGGAGTGGCAAGAAAGCAGAACATAAACTACGCGAAGTGGCAGACAAGTGCGTGAAATTTTAATAGAGAGATTTTCAGAGCCTACTCGGCCTTGGTGACGTTCCAAACGTACAGATATTTTTCATCGGTGGCTGTGGCGACATTCAGTTTGGCGTTTCGAGTAGCACGATTCAGCGCTGACCGTACATTCTCTTTCGTGTTTCCCAGATCGGCCAGAGGAACTCGGAGAGCCGCTCCGTCCTTTAACTTATCGAGGTCGCCCAAGATCATGGAAACAATTTTCTTATTCTTGCCAGACCGTGAATGAGGGACGTCTCCCAGGTTAAGGGTTCTGAAGTGGGCAGCAATCGGATTGGGACTCATAATAATCCTTTCTTGCTTCTCCTCCCTATAATTAACCTCACGTAAAAGTATCACAGATAAATGGATGTGTATACCTGTAGCGAAGTTCCGCACTGACACCTAGATTCCCCGCTCCTGTAGCGAGAAAAAAACGATGCATCGCGTAAACGAAATCCAACTGTCCTTAAAGAGACACAAACTCAGAACGAAATGAGATTAAAGATTCTCCCCGTATCGATGGAGGGTTGCTACCGTTCATGCAGCGATAAGAGAGGCGACCATGACAGTAAGTAAAACGCGGTTTGAACAAGTTCCCGTTACGATTGCCGAGAACGCTCTCCGGCTGCCAACGGGCCAGTCAAAAGGAATCGATGGCGGCAACCATTTCGCAAGAGATCCCCATCCGAAACGAGCAGCCAACAGGCGCTTCTTACGCAGGCATACGGCACAGATCGCATCCCGGAGGACCAATTGAATTTCAATATCGAGAGCCCTACATCGCAAAGAGCGGGAAGCGGCTGCCTGGGCGCAGTTGTGTCCAGGAAGATGATCTGGATCAAGAACCAGCAAATGGAAACTTGGGCTTGCTTCGCATGCGGTTGGACGTTTCGGTCCTCCGGCCCGCCGCTTGGAAATAGTTTGGACGAGATGATACGGAACTTCGAACTCCGGCGCGATAAGGAATTTGCGTCTCACGTTTGTACCGAGTGCCCAAGACACCAGAACGCCGGTGTCCGTTCGAAGTTTCCGATTCAGCAAAGGATTGAGGGGACGGCATGAGCCAGGTCCGCTGGTTTATGCGCGAAAGCATGAGGCGAGCGATTTGAAAACGATCAAGCGTGCAAATGGAAAGAACAACGGGAAGAACAACGGAAAGAGAAAACCCGCAGCATTCAACACGGAAGCTTTTCTCAATTCAGCCGGTGTGGAGAGAACGGTGAAGGAGTTCGAGAAAAAGCAGTCGCTCTTCTCCCAGGGCGATCCCTGCAAGAGCATCATGTACATTCAAAAAGGCGACGTGAAGATCTCTGTCGTCTCGAAGACCGGAAAAGAGGCCGTAGTAGGAATGTTAGGGGAGGGTGACTTTATCGGTGAAGGGGGATTAGCAGGGCAATCCGTGAGAATGGGGACAGCGACGGCCATTTCGGCCGTGACTGCTCTGGTGATCGACAATAGCGAAATGCTCCGATTGCTCCATGGGCAGACCGTATTTTCCGATCGCTTCATCACCTATATGCTGCAACGTAACGTCCGAATTGAAGAGGACTTAATCGACCAGCTCTTCAACTCCAGCGAGAAACGGTTGGCACGCACGCTTCTGCTGTTGGCAAGGTACGGCAAAGAAGATCATCCTCACAGAGTCCTTCCCAAAATACCCCAAGAGACGCTGGCGGAAATGGTCGGCACCACGCGCTCTCGGATCAACTTTTTCATGAATAAATTCAAGAAATTGGGTTTTATCAATTATAACGACGGATTACAAGTCAACGCTTCTCTGCTGAGCGTAGTCCTGCACGACTAAAGGACAGCGCACTTCAAGATCCCCGGGTTGGAACGGTCATGGATGTAGCAGGCATCGCCGTTGTAATCGAGAAAAACGCCGTCGGTTTCGTAGCATGTTGGAGCGCACGTTTCCCGCCACATATCGACGGATGTGACCCCATGTGCGTCCTACTAAAAGCGTGGATGTTCGCCGAAAGAAAGCAGCGGGAGGCCTTTACCGACGCCACTTTTGCTTTCCGCAACGGCGGAGGTTCTGGCCGGCAATGTCAATTCACGCGACTGTTTGCTGGAATAACGACTTCTTCAACGGCGAGAATTAATTCCTTCAGGACATTCAATTCCCAGCCGGGCTGAATGCGAACGCGCACGTTGGCGGCGGATTCGCCGACAATGCTGCAAGAGACGGGGACATGACAATTACGAATAACCACAAGCATTACGACCGGTTTACCGATCCAGGCGGAATAGGCGGGCGAAAAATTATTTGTTCCCTCAGTGACCATGTTTGCCAGCCTCCTGACTTTTGGGAGTGACCTTGGTGTTTGCATAGGCTTTTATAACTCGGATGGAATGGAGAAGCTGTTCAATTCTGTACAGTGTCAATCAAATAAATATATCGACACGATCCGATTTGCGCGCCATCTCAAAAGCGATCCACATCCGGTCAGACGATTTTATTTCTTAAGGTCAAACCAAAGTCGCGAAAAGCAATTTGGGAATCGTCGGCAGGAACGCGCAACAGGAAACGGTCAAATTTCACGAAACAATGCCGCGGGAAATTACGGATTCCTTCAAGCTGTTTTTTTAAATTGCTTCATTGCATATAAGGCGCGATCCGCTGCCTGAAACAAATCGTCAATGGTTATGCCGTCTTGGGGATAAACCGCGGTACCAACGCTGACCGACAGCAGCGGCTCCTCCAAATCCTGGGACAGAAGTTCGCAAATTCTGCGCCCGACGGCGCTAGCTTCCAGGCCAGCAGTCTCCGGCAAAACTATGGCGAATTCATCTCCTCCATATCGCGCTGCCGTATCGATCGACCGGCAGGAAGAGCGAAAAATATCGGCCAGCCGGCAGAGCGCCCTGTTGCCCGCGAAGTGACCATGGCTGTCATTAATCCGCTTCATTCCGTTTAGATCGAACAGGAGGATTGAAAAAGGTCGCGCGGTTCGGTCCGAACGTTTAATTTCGGATTCAAGGATTTCGGAAAATCTGCGGTAGTTTGCAAGCTGTGTAAGTGCGTCGGTATCCGCCAGGTGGCGCAAATTGTCTTCGGAAGCGCGTTGCGCGGTAATGTCTTCGGCAATCACTTCGCATCCGTCCGGCGCTCCTGCCTCAATTCCCACTTGCTGCCCGCTCAGGCGCACTTTCATGGGCGTTCCGTCCTTGCGCTTCCATTCCACTTCGATCAGATTGACACAGCCCGTCTGCCGGTAGGAATCGAATAGCTGCGCGCGCTCGATGGGATCGCGAATAATATCAGTGGCCATGTTCACAGTCATCAGTTCCTGTTTAGATCCATAACCCAGCATGGCCACGAGCGCTTCGTTCACATCAAGAATATTGCCATTCACGTCAAAGTGGCATATACCATACGTGGGATTTTCCACCAGAGCACGATAGTGTGCTTCCGAGTGCCGTAACTTTTCCTCCGCGTGATCCTGCTCATCACGCCTTTTTTTCCTCTCCACGGCCAGCGCAACAGACAACGGCAAGCGCTCCAATCGACTCTTATCGAGACAATCGAATGCACCATTTTGTATGAATTCGTCCGCGATGCTCTTATCCAGGATGCTGGCGAAAAGGATAAATGGAATGTCCCGCTTCGATTGCTGCAGCAATTCAAGCGCCTCTAACCCTGTCCAATTCGACATCGAAGATTCGCAAATAATCACATCATAGATTTTTGTGCGCAATTGTTCCTGAAAATCCGCTGCGGTTTGCACACGGACCGAAAAGACCGCGAAATCCATCCGTTTAAGTTCTTGAAGGCAAAGTTCGACACTGGCTTTCTTATCGCTTGCGAAGAGAATTCGAACAACCCGCCGCCATTGTGTCGCCAGGTAGCGGGAACTTAGAAATCGTTGATTCAGAGGCTTTTCGTTGCGGACTGGTTGCGGCATGGTAAATCACCTTCTTATCTTCCCAACTGTCCGAGAGCCATTATCAGGCAGCCGGACTTATTGGGCTCTTCCACTTGCATCCTCTCTTGATCGGAGAGCTATAGCTGTATAATTTGATACACTTGGCCTGAATGTGCTTTATTGAGTAACAGGCATTCCGACGTCCTATACCTCTTTGGCGGATAAAAAAGCACAGGCCCCGGCAACTTTTGAATTGTCGGGGCCTGTGACCATTATGGGAATTACTCTATGGACGGGGATTCATAGGCAAGACCTCAGATACGATCCCCACCGTAGTGCCGATGACTTCGCCCGAGACAACCATCTCCACACGGCGGTTTTGCTGGCGTCCTTCCGCTGTATCATTCGTAGCCACGGGTTGAGTCTTGCCAAATCCCTGCGACGTCATGGACGCCGACGGAATATTTTCTTTTACCATGTAATCGCGAACGGAATTGGCTCGCTGTTCCGATAGCACCTGATTCGTGGCATCGCTGCCTACGCTGTCGGTGTTGCCTTCGATGGCCAGTCTTAGGTCCGGATAGGCGAGAACAATTCCGGATATTTTCGCCAGTTTTTCACGGGCTCCGGGACGAAGCGTGGACTTTCCCGTGTCAAACAGTACATCGGAAAGATTCACGATGAGGCCGCGAGCCGTGTCGCGAGTGGTAAAAATCACATTGAATTGTTGCAGTAGTTTGGCGCGCAGTTCTTCCTTTTCCTGCACGGCTAGCTTTAGACGTTCATCGGAAGAGGCAGCGGCTAGCCTGTTTTTGTCCGATTCGGCTTCCGCATTCTTTTGTCCCTGTTGTGCATACGCGGTTGCCTGATTCGCGTCAATGGCCACGGTGCGGTTCCTATCGGATTCCGCTTGGGCATTGCGCTCCAGGCGCTGGGCTTCGGAAGTGGCTTGATCGGCTTGATCGCGTCCGCGATTTGCGTCCGCAGTTGCGGATTCGGCTTGCATGCGTCCTTGCATGTCGCTGTTCGATTTTGCTTGTGCATCCGCGGTTGCCGACTCGGCTTCCCTACGGGCACGCATTTCCTCCTGCGACCGGGCTTGTGCATCTGCATTCGCGGATTCGGCTGCCATGCGTCCCTGCATGTCGCTATTCGATCTGGCTTGCGCATTAGCATTGGCAGACTCCGCTTCCAAGCGAGCACGCATGTCACTCTTTGATTGGGCTTCCGCATCCGCGGTTGCCGATTGGGCTTGCACTCGAGCGTACATTTCGCTCTTTGACGTGGCCTGGGCATCGGCTAGTTTTGCCGCTTCACGGTCCTTGTCGGCATCGACGCGATCCGCGTCAATTCGCTTGACTGCAATTTCCCGTGAATCATCGGCCGTTTGCACAACTTCGCGTGATGCCGAAATGAGTGCTCTTCTGTTCATGTGATGCATGATTGCCATATCGTCGGCCATCTTCATCTGGTTAGCGGCTTTTTCATAACTAGGACCCGCATAGGTCTCCGCCCCCGCGGACTTGGCGATGCGCATGGCATTGCGCGCTTCAAAAAATTCCAGCGGCAATTTTAAATTTAGTATGACCGGATCGAAGTGATATCCGGTGGGTATGTATCCGCCCCGGTCGATGAGTTCATATTTCGCATCCACCGTTTCGCTGGTTCCAACCGTGTCGGGCCGAATCACATTCTCGGCAATGACCACGTTGCTGGGGCGGCGCACGGCGTAATAAGGTTCGGCAGTCACGATCAGCGCGAACGATTGCAGATTTGTGGTGACGTCCAGTTTACTGCGGCGGTCATTGTTAACCAGGACTTCGCCCAGATTTGCGGGCTGGCCTTCCGGCGAAATTGCCCACAGCACATACGTAAGGTATTCGGTGCCGAATGTAGTGGGCTTATCGAGCCCTTGGAATTCAGCTTCGATTTTCATCGCGCCGCTCTTACTCTCTACTTTTGCTACTCCAGAGGCGCCCGGCATCAGGGTCGTGCCTTCGAAATCGATTTTTGTGGAACCACGGCGGTGCTCGTATTTCACGGCGCTCGTCGTGCGGCTTACGACGCTTACGCTGTACGTAGGCATCTGATTGCGATCGTCGGAATTTGTGGATTGGGCTTGCGCGCATATCGATGCGCCCAGGATTGACAGTGCTGCCAAAAGCATTACGGAATTTTTCAAGGTGAGTCTCCTTAACGAACGGTGAGCCCGCAGTATCCATGTTTGCGAATTCAAATACTGTGCTGTATTGCTCGTTTTGCAAAATAACTGAAAAAAATATATGTATCGATTTCTTGGGGCTTCCCGTGGATTGCCGCTGGATACTATTTTCAACTTCTGAACGAGTTCGTTTGATAGCCGGGTTGGAACTTTCTAATACTCCGTGTATGCGCGGATTCAGTAGGGAGAGCGTGGCCTGCGAGGACGATGACGTATTCGATTTCCATGCAATCAAAACTCAGGATTAATTCTGGAAGATGCACTGCGTGCAACGCAAGCTTCGGAATACTTTGGGTTGCCCAGGGTTCGGCCTCAATCCGCTCATTCCATACAAACGCAATCGTAGCCGCGCCGGTCCGAGGCCCGCAGTGGAGCAAAACCAAACGGAACGCATCGTACCGGAGGCAAGAACATCCGCCAACCAGATTTGCTAGCCAATGCGGACGTGGGACATCGAGTGGAAAAATCCAAACACGTTGCCAAGCCACCACAAAACAGCAATGACAACAATGGCATTCAAAATCGATTTAATGGAGCCTGCCATGGGAATGAACTGGTTAATCAGCCATAGCACTACACCGACAACGATCAGTGTGAACAATATTTGGGTTAAAGGCATGATGGATTTACCTCACTTCACCGCACTCGCTTCTCTGTAATGCTCCACATGATACGAGTATCGAACGCCGGGAGCTGTTCACTTATGCACATCTTCAAAAATGTCTGCCTGGATGGTCGATGATTGAATTTCGCTTCTGATGGCGTCTCAAAATCTTCTAAACAGTGAGAGTGTGCAGTATTGAACTGACGCCTTCAGAACCAGCTTGTATAAAAAATATGCATTTACCCGCCAGCCAGAATCTGGTGAAGGGTGGATGTCCCTAAAGCGGACATTTTCTTTAATTTTCAGTATGAGCAAAACGGCCGAGAAGCCAAGGCGCCTCGATTTCTGTGTGGCCATCGAACTTGCGTAACAGAAATGTAGAAATACTACGAACGACTAAAGAGGTAATCAAATGAAGCGAATTAAATATGTGGCAATGGTTTCTTGCTTTGCATTCCTGGCCATGGCAATTGCACCACGGATTAACGCTCAGACGGCGAGCGAGAAAACCGTGATGACGTTCAGTGAGCCCTTTGAAGTGCCGGGTGTGGACGCCCAGGTACTGCCAGCGGGTACCTATGTGTTCAAGCTTTTAGACTCGCTTTCCGATCGAAATATCGTGCAAATCACCAGCGAAGACGGGACGCATGTTTTTACCACCATCTTGGCAATCAACAACTACCGCCTGAAACCAGCGGATAAGTCAGTATTAACATTTAGAGAGCGTGGCGAAGGACAACCGGAAGCGATTAAAGCATGGTTCTATCCCGGCTACGCGTTCGGTCAGGAATTCGTCTATCCAAAGAAACGCGCAATGGAATTGGCCAAAGCTGTCAACGAACCTGTTCTTGCCATGCCTGTCGAGGCAACGGATGCTGCAGCAGAGGAAACGTTGAAGAGTGTACCGGTTGCTGCTGTTAGACCAACGGGCGAAGAAATTGCTGTCAACGAAGTAGTCGATACAACTCCAGCACCCGCAGCAGTGACACAGACGCAGCCCGTCCCGGCCGTGACACAGACGCAGCCTGTCGCAGTCGTGGCGCAAGCCGAACCGCAAGCATTGCCACAAACCGCCAGCTCTTTGCCGCTGTTTATTTCCCTCGGGCTGCTGTCACTGTTCGCAGGCTTAACATTAATGTTCATCACAAAGAGATCTGCATAGGACAAAGCAAAGATACAATGCGGAGAGGACAAGTGAAGTTGACTTGTCCTCTGCTGCGGTGAGTTTCTGAAGCCAGGGATTACCGCTTAAGTTCCTCAAGGCATCCCGAAATGCAAACGGAAGCCGGTAAAGTGTATGAAACGATTCGCGATTCAAAAACGGTGGCTGTTTTTGCTTCTTATTCCGATCGTTTTACCTTGCGTCGTCATTTCTCAGAGCCTCCCAAAAACTGATCCAGCCGGCGCGTATGCAATCCGAACCAATGTAGACTTGGTTGTATTGCACGCCACCGTCAGGGACCACAAGGGGACTCCGGTCTCAGGACTCGGCAAGGAAAGTTTTCAGGTCTATGAAGACAAAGTCCCGCAACCAATCGAATCCTTCAGCCACGAAGATTTGCCAGTCACGGTTGGCCTGGTGATTGACAGCAGCGGAAGCATGCGTCCCAAGCGTGCCGACGTTATCGCCGCCGCAATGGCATTTGTCCGATCCAGCAATCCAGCGGATCAGATTTTTGTCGTCAATTTCAATGAACATGTTTCCCTGGGCCTTCCAGTGAACTTGCCATTCGCGAATAATGCAGGGCAGTTGGAGTCGGCGCTATTCAGGCGAAACATAAGCGGAATGACAGCGCTATACGATGCGGTTACGCTTGCTATCGAGCACCTGCAAAAGGGCAAATCGGACAAGAAGGTCCTGATCGTGGTGAGCGATGGGGGCGACAACGCCAGTCAGCAAAGCCTGGCCCAAGTCCTGTCACTCGTGAACCAATCCAGCGCGCTCATTTACACGGTGGGCATATTTGACGAGAACGATGAAGATCGCAACCCGCGCGTGCTGAAACAACTTTCGCGAGCTTCTGGAGGAGAGGCATTTTTTCCTGAAACCCTCGAAGAAATCCTTCCAATTTGTGAACAGATTGCTCACGACATACGCAACCAATACACGATCACCTTTGCGCCAACGAATAAGATACAAAATGGGGCCTATCGAAAAATTGAAGTGAAGGCGCGCGAACTCGCAAGTGGCAGTCGATTGTCGGTCAGCACCCGTGCGGGATATTCCGCATCCACGAACCTTCGCTCGTCGGAAAGAGTTCCGGAGAGCCGGCCATGAACGTGAGAATTACGATGCCATTGTTTCCTTCGGCGCGCGCAAATCGGTTCCTACGGTGGAGTCGAAACATTTTCCTTGTCGCCGGTGTTCTCGCATTGGGTTACAGCGGTTTTGTAGTGCTCGACTCGAAAGTCTACCAGGCCATTCAATCGCGTCATTTTCAAAAAGAATTGGAAAGCGCCAGACCGATTGTCGGAAATGTTGGTGGAGGCGTTGCCCATCTGCCTGTCGCTTTGGCCGAAGGCACAGCGTTGGGAAGAATCGATATTGCAAGGCTGGGAGTTACAGCCATGATTATGGAAGGTACCGACGATCTCACTTTAGAGCGGGCCGTTGGACACATTCGCGGCACACCCATGCCAGGACTGAACGGAAACACCGCAATCGCAGGCCACCGCGATACATTTTTTCGTCCTTTGCGCAATATCCGCCACAACGATGAAATTATTCTGACAACACTGAACGGCACGACCCGCTATCTTGTGGATACCACGCAGGTAGTTATGCCGGATGACATGCAAGTGCTGGACAACACTGAAAATACAACCCTGACGCTGGTGACCTGTTATCCGTTTTATGTTTTAGGAGCGGCTCCAAAAAGATTTATAGTGCGCGCACACAAAAACCCCGGATAAAAACAAGAGGGGGATGGGAAGACCGTCGGTAGCCTTGGCAAGTAGGGCAAAGCGCCAAGCCACGATCCACCACCGGTTCTGCTACCGGTACCGCCGTTTTTGG
>Ga0182024_10023557_pt1 | contig 11013 bp, 12 predicted proteins | sample P32metaG_FD_120480 | JGI IMG/M metagenome (GOLD analysis project Ga0182024, IMG submission 120480) | Permafrost microbial communities from Stordalen Mire, Sweden - P3-2 metaG (Illumina Assembly) | ecosystem: Environmental > Terrestrial > Soil > Wetlands > Permafrost | place: Sweden: Stordalen... | reverse complement strand
ACGCCGGGCAGCGTCTTGTCGCAGCCGCCAAAGCCGACGAGCCCGTCATAGGCGAGGCCGTGCACCACCGCCTCGATCGAGTCGGCGATCAGCTCACGCGACACCAGCGAGAACTTCATGCCCTCGTGGTTCATGCTGATCCCGTCGGAGACCGAGATCGTGGTGAACTCGCGCGGCGTGCCGCCGGCCTCGGCGATGCCTTCCTTGGCGGCATCGACCTGGAAGCCGTGCGTCATGTTGCACGGCGTCTGCTCGCCCTTCATCGACACGACGCCGATCATCGGCCGGGCGATCGCCGCGTCGTCGAGCCCCATCGCGCGCATGAAGGCGCGGTGCGGCGTGCGGTGCAGCCCATCGCGGGTGATGTCGGAGCGGAGTTTTTTCATGGCGCCATCCCTCGATGCCGCCACACTAACCCCTGCCAATTCCTGCTTCGCCTGTTTTTGCTGGAAATTTACAGGCTGCCAAACCCTCCGATGACATCACCAGTCCGGAAACCAGAACATATCAGGAACAATCTGTCAAGATTATTCCCTTGGCCGGACTCGGTGGCGGCGCTGATCGCCGTCATGGTCACATATGTGTTGGCTCGGCGGCGGGTAGTGGGTCACTTTGATTGTAACAGGTCGTCGATTATGTTGATCGCCGGTCAAGGTGATCGGCAAGCGCGTCGTATTGCGCGGCGATGTCATAAAGTTGGCGGCGGACAGTTTCACCGGTCGAACGCTCCGCATCGCGACGAATCCGCCGCGCATCTTCGCGGAATTGCTCAGCCTTTGAGGGGGGGGCGAACGCATCAGCCAACCAACAGCGCTCCGTCGCGTAAGGCCTCACGATCTTCGATCACTTTCACCATATCGGCAATAGACCAGAGCTTGCGTTGGTCGCGGTGCGCGACGCCATGGTGACGCCCTTTGGCGTCAAAACCTCCGGCGAGGTCCGAGCGTCCAGGGCCGACAACGAACGCGTGGACTTCTTCCCGGTGCAATGGGAAAGCGACGACGAGATTGTGCTGGGTGAGGATGATCGACACCTGGACTTCCGATTATCGCTGCTCCGTCGCAATTCTCCAACCGGCACGCAGCTCATCGCGACCACCGTCGTGCACTCCCACAATGCCTTCGGCCTCACCTGTCTCAACGTGATCAGGCCCTTTCATCACCTCGTGATCAGGACCAACCTGGCACGCTTTGCACGCGCACAAGGTTAGGTGGCCATAGAAATCTTGATTTCCGCACAGGCCGAGCGACCGTTTCGGGTCGGTAGGCGACATTTGAATTGGGGGTTCTATCTCGACGACGCTAGCCGTCTACCCTCCCCCGCGAGCGGGGGAGGGTGCTCACTGAGCGAACAGGTCAGATTTGCGGCTACTTCGCGTATTTGCCGGTGAGCTGCGGGGTGATGTCGGGATAGTTGCCGGCGCTCTTTTCCTTGGCTTCCTCGTGCATCTGGAGGCGGGTCTTGCGCGCCCAGGTGCGTTTCAGCTCGTCCTTGACGCCAAACTTCAAGCGGCCGAGGCCTTCGGTCTCGAGCTCGATCGTGTCGCCGTCCATGAACGAGTTGAGGCCGCGGTGGTTGGTGCCGGTGGCGACGATGTCGCCGGGCAGCAACGTGTGGATCGACGACAGCCAGGCGATGCACTTGGCGATCTTGTGGCCCATGTCGTCGGTGTTGAAGTTCTGCATCAGGATGCCGTTGTTCCACAGCCTGATCTGCAGCTTGAGCGGGTCCTTGATCTCGTCGGCAGTGACGAGATAGGGGCCGATCGGCGCGAACGTGTCACGGCTCTTCATCTGGAAGAACACGTTGCCCGGGGGCGCCAGACCGCGCGCGGAGCCGTCGATGAAGTTCATGTAGCCGAAGATGTAGCTCATCGCCTCGGCTTCGCTGACGTTGCTGCACTTCTTGCCGATGACCGCGGCCATCTCGGCCTCGCCCTCGAAGATCGAGGCCGGCACGTCGGGCAGCACCATCGTGTCGCCGTGGCCGATGATCGCGCTGGGCGATTTGTGGAAGGCGTTGATCGGCGCCGGCGCGCTGCGCGTGCCGTCTTCCATATAGTTGACCGCCATGCAGTCGATCGTGCGCGGGCCGGGCACCGGCGGGCGAATGCGGACGCTCGACACCGGAACGCCCGTGCCCCGCGCCGCGGCCGCCTCGAGCCGCGCCTTGTAGCTGCCCCACTGCTCGATGAGGCCGTTCATCAGCGTGCCCGGACAGATATGCGGGATGTCCTTGACCTCGGCGCTGACGTCGACCACGGCGTCGCCCTTCAGCACGCCCAGCTTGAAATCGTCGAAATACAACAGCTTCATCTTCTGGTTCCTCGTCCCTTGTGCCGAGCTTGCGTGCTGCGCCAGCCCCTCCGGCGGGGAGCTTATACCGCTTCCCCGGCGATTTGCGAATCCGACGCTTTGCGCTATCGTCGCGCCAACAACACGCGAACAGGGCCGGCATCACCTCGCAACAATTCCCGCGCCGTCGCGGGGCAGTGGTACCGGGAGGGTTCGCATGTTGGACATGATCGAGCGCCAGACGCGCCTGACGCTCAATCAATGGAAGATCATCGTCGCCGCGATCCTCGGCGACATGCTCGATTTCTTCGATTTCTACCTGATCGGCTATGTGCTGGCGTTCATCGTCGGCCCGTGGAAGCTGACGTTCGGCCAGTCGGCGATGGTCCTCATGTCGGCCGGCCTCGGCGCGGTTCCGGGCGCGTTCTTCTGGGGTTGGATGGCCGACAAAATCGGCCGCCGCAAGGTGTTCATCCTGACCGCGCTCAATTTCTCGATCCCGACCGGGCTGATGGCGCTGACGCCGGACACCGGCGGCTGGATCTACCTGACGATCTGCCGGTTCATGGTGGGGTTCGGTGTGTCCGGCCTCTTCGCGGTCGACCTGCCGCTGGTGCAGGAGTTCGTGCCGACCTACAAGCGCGGCTGGGTCGGCGGCCTCGTTACCTCGTGCCTGCCGCTCGGCAATATCGGCGGCGCGTTCCTCGGCGCGTTCCTCGCGCCGGTGTTCGGCTGGCGCGGGCTGTTCGCGGTGGGCTTGCTGCCGGCGCTGCTGACCCTGTTGATCCGCGCCTGGGTCCCGGAATCGCCGCGGTGGCTGATCCGCAAGGGACGGGTCGCGGAAGCGCGCAACTCGGTCGCCTGGGCGCTGATGATCGATCCCAGCGAGGTGGCGCTGCCCGAGACGATCGAGGAGGTGCCGCACACGCCATGGGTCGAGCTCTTCAAATATCCGCGCAGCATGATCGTCTCGACCCTCACGAGCCTCAGCCAGACCAGCGGCGTCGGCCTGTTGATGTGGGCGACGACCCTGCTGGTGCTGATCCTCAAGGTCACGCCCGCCGAGGCCGCCAAGCTGATGATCTGGGTCGGCGTCAGCGGCTTCGCCGGCCGGCTCGTGTGCTCCTATGCCAGCGACGCCATCGGGCGCCGGCCCGCCGGGTTCCTGGTCGGGATGTTCGGCGGGCTGTTCATGGCGCTAGCCGGCTTCTATTACGACGGGCTCATCGGCGGCGTGTCGGCGTTCTGGCTGTTGGTGATGGTGCAGCGCTTCTTCGGCGACGGCGCCTACGCGATCATCGGCCCCTATTCGGCCGAAATCTGGCCGGCCGGGTTGCGCACCAGCGGCATGGGGTTCGGCTATGGGCTGGGCAATTTCGGCAAGGTGATCGGGCCCTTGGGCCTCGCGCTGATCTGCGGCCAGTCGAACTTCGTCAGCCCCAAGGCCTCGCTCGACTTCATCGTGCCGGCGATGCTGTTCCTGGCGTCCTGGTCGTTCCTGTCGGGCATCGCTTTCCTCTTCGGCATCGAGACCAAGGGCCGTTCGATCGAGGAGATCGACAACGAGCTCACCGCCGGCGCGGCGCCGAAGCCGGCGCTGGCGAAGGCCGGCGCCGCGGCCGAGTAGCGGGCCGCTCGTCCGGCGTGGTCCGATCCGCTAACATCGCCGCCGCCATCGCTTGACCAGGAGAAACCCATGCCCGTCACGCAAATCCGTGGCATCGACATCAATTACGAGGTGCTTGGCGAGCGCGGGCCGTTTGTGGCGCTGCAGCCCGGCGGGCGGCGCGCCGGGCTGTCCTTGCGCTCGCTGGCGAGCAAGATCGCCGAGGCCGGCCATCGCGTGCTGATCTACGACCGGCGCAATTGCGGCGCGTCCGGCATCGCCATCGACGGCGAGTCCGAGAACGAGGAGTGGGCGGAAGACCTGCACGAGTTGCTGATGAAGCTCGACGCGGCGCCGGCCTATGTCGGCGGCAGCTCGTCGGGCTGCCGGCTCGCGCTAATCCTGGCGCTGCGCCACCCTGACGATGTGCGCGGCCTGCTGCTGTGGCGGGTCACCGGCGGCGAGCACGCCGCGGCGCACCTTGCGAACCAGTATTACGGCTCGCACATCGCGGCGGCGAAATCGGGCGGCATGGCCGCGGTCCGCGCGATGGACCATTGGAAGGAGGTTATCGCCGCCAACCCCGCGAGCCACGCCGCGCTGATGGCGATGGACCCGGGCGATTTCATCAGCCGCATGGAGCGATGGGGACGCAGCTTCGCCGCCGGCGCCGAGCATCCGGTGATCGGCCTCAGCCCCGCCGAATTGCGCGAGATGACGATGCCGGCCTGCATCGTCCCCGGCAAGGACCCCGTTCACCCGCTGCCCGCCGGCCAGGCCGCCCACCGGCTGATGCCCGGCGCCGAATACCACGAGGTCGTGACCGAGGAAAAGGCGACGCTCGACGAGGCCTTTGTCGATTGGGACGCCAAGGAAGGCCTGCTCGCGGCGACCTTCATCAACTTCATGCGGCGTCAGTCGCGGTAGCTGCCCTCACCCGTCTCCGGGCTGCGCCCGGAGCCACCCTGTCCCGCAAGCGGGAGAGGGTGGGACCCAACCCGCAGGGCTGGGAGGGTGAGGGTCTAGCGGTTGCGCCCCCTATCGTCCTCCCACAGGAAGTCGGGGCCGAGCTGGTCGAGGCTCGGGCAGCCGATCTGGCCCATGACCAGATCGATCTCGGTGCGGAAGATGTCGATCGCCATTTTGACGCCGTCGATCCCGCCGGCGACCGCGCCGTAGAGCGTCGGGCGGCCGAAGGTCACGAAATTCGCGCCGAGGCACATCGCGATCACGATGTCGGCGCCGCGCCGCACGCCGCTGTCGATCAGCAAGGTCATGCGGTCGCCAACCGCCTGCTTCATCGCCGGCAGCACGTCGAGCGAGCCTGGCGCCTGGTCCAATTGCCGGCCGCCATGGTTCGACACCAGCACGCCCTCGCAGCCGATATCGGCGGCGCGGATCGCGTCGGCCGGGTTCATCAGCCCTTTGACGACCAGGTTGCGCGGGAACAGCTTGCGATACGTCTCGAGCTCGCGCCAGGTCTGCGAATGCGCCGGCGTGTTCTTGGCGAACAGGTCGACGACCTCGTCGACGCCGGCGTCGGGCGACGCGTATTGCTTCCAATTGTCGAGATTGGGCGTGCCGCCGTGCCGGACATATTCGAAGATCCAGCCGGGATGCTGCATCGCCTCGGCGAGGATATGCGGCTTGAGGCTCAGCGCCGCCTTGAGCCAGGTACCGCGGATCGCGGCGAAACCGTTGCGGATGTTGCGCTCGCGGCGCGGTCGCACCGGAACGTCGACGGTCAGCACCAGCGTCTCGATGCCGCAATCGGCGGCGCGGCGCACCAGATCCTCCGAGATCTTGCCGTCGCGCGCGGCGTAGAGCTGGTACCAGGTATTGTGCGGCGCGACCTTGGCGGCCGCCTCCATCGAATGGTTGCTGCCGCCCGACATGATGTAGGGGATGTTGGCGTCGCGCGCCGCCTCGGCGAGCATCAGATCGGCGCCGCGGCGGAAGAGGCCCGCCGTGCCGGTCGGCGAGATGCCGAACGGGCTGTTGAATTTGCGCCCGAAAATCGTCTGCGACTGGTCGCGCTTCGACACGTCGACCAGATAGCGCGGCAGCAATTTATGCTTGTGAAAGGCCGCGCGGTTGGTTTCGAGCGCGCGCTCGTCCTCGACCCCACCCTCGATGAAATCGAACGCGATCTTGGGCAGCCGGCGCTTCGCGGCCTGGTGCAGATCCTCGATGTTGACGACGCCGTTGAGGCTCATGGCTGGGCGATCTCCCCTGTGTCGCGGAAGAGATTGCCGGCCTAGATCACCGGGAGCAAGCGCAGCCTCTGCGGCCCACCCCGGCGAAAGCCGGGGCCCATCGCTCGGCCGCTCGAACAGCGGAAGCCTGGGTCCCGGCCTTCGCCGGGATGGAAACCTACGGGGTTATCTCCTGCACCACATCAAGCACCGCGCGGCGGCGGGTGACGCGGCCTTGCCACATCCGGTCGAAATCGGCGACCAGCGGCTTGATCGCGTCGGATTTCGAGATCGCCTCGGCCGCCTCGACCGAGGCGAATTCGTAGAACGCGACGTGTACCGCCGGATCGCTCTTGCTCCAGCAGCGCCATGCCCTGAGCGCGCCGAACACGCGCAGCGCCCAGGGCAGATGGTCGGTCTCGTACCAATGGTCGAATTGGGCGCGGTCCCCTTCCGGCACTTCGGCGCGCACCGCGAGATATGCCTTCGCCATCTCAATCCTCGTCGAGCGTGAACCCGACCTTCAGGGTCACCTGGAAATGGTGCACCTTGCCTTTCTCGATGTGGCCGCGGGTCTCGACGACCTCGAACCAGCGCAGCTCGCGCAGCGTCTTCGACGCGCGGGTGATGGCTCGCTGGATCGCATCGTCGATGCTCTTCTCGGACGAGCCGACGATTTGAATGACGCGGTAGATATGGTCTTCCATGCCTTCCTCCGTGGAGTGGGATCGCTGACCGTCGCCGCGTGGCGCCGTCCGACCATAGGCTTGAACGGCGGGTTGACGCGAACGATCCGCTATTCAGCCTGAGACAGTCTCGCCATCAAGCACCGCGCGCAGCTGCGCCGCGAGCTGCGCCTTGGTGAACGGCTTGGCGATGAACTCGGGCCGACCGCCTTCTCGAGCGGCCGCCGCATGGCGCAGCTCGGCATAGCCCGAGGTATAGAGCACGGCGAGCCCGGGCCGCAGCCGCCGCGCGGCCACCGCCAGCTCCGCGCCGCCGAGGCCGCCGGGCAGCATCATGTCGGTGAACAGGAGGTCGATCCGGCCGCCGCTTTCGATGAGCGCGAGCGCCTCCTCCGCGCCGGCGGCGGTGATCGGGCGGTAGCCGAGATCGGCCAGCATCCGCGCCACCGCGATGCGGACGAGCGGCGCGTCCTCGACGAGCAGGATCGTCTCGCCGCGCGCCGCATTCGGCGCCGCGAGGCGGCGCACGATTGGCGGGGCATCGCCAAAGCGCGGCAGGAAGAGCTGCACCGTCGTGCCGCACCCGGCTTCGCTGTCGATCCGGGCGTGGCCGCCCGACTGCTTGGCATAGCCATAGACCTGGCTGAGCCCGAGCCCACTATGCTCGGCGCCGGCTTTGGTCGTGAAGAACGGCTCGAACGCGCGCTCGACGATATCGGCGCTCATCCCCGACCCGGTATCGCTGACCGCCACCAGCACGTAGCGGCCCGCGACGGCGCCCGGATGCTGGGTCGCGTAGGCGGCGTCGAGCGTGACGTCGGCGGTGCCGATGGTGAGCCGGTCCCCCTCCCGCATCGCGTCGCGGGCGTTGAGCGCGAGGTTGAGCAGCGCGGTCTCGAACTGGTTGCGGTCGGCGAGCACAAGCCCGACATCGCGCCCCAGCTTGGTCTCGATCGCGACGCTGGCGGGGATCGCCCGACGCAGCATGAGCTGGGTCGCGAGCACGCTATCGTTGATGTCGAGGCTGGTGGGCGAGAGCGGCTGGCGGCGCGCGAACGCGAGCAGGTGGCCGATCAGGCCGTGCGCCTGCTCGATCGCCTGCCGCGCCCCATCGAACAAGGGCCCTGTCGTCGCGGTTCCCGGCACCTCCTCGGCGAGCGATTCGAGATTGAAGTTGATCGCCAGCAGCAGGTTGTTGAAATCGTGCGCGATCCCGCCGGTGATCTGGCCGAGCGCGTCCATCTTCTGAGCATGGCGCAGCCGGTCCTCGACCCGCGGGCCCCGCCGGGGGTCGGGCTTGCCGGAAGTCAGGGGTCGCGCCGCCAAGGCCAGCGCGATCACATCCGCATCGCTCACTGAAGATGATCTCAAATACACGAAAGAGGGTTTTTATGACCTTATAAGTGTGTCATTGACGATTCGTTATCGCGATAGCTGTAGACAAATGATCCGCCGCCGCGCGCTGTTTGCACCTTTTTAACCTTGCGGGGGTAGCGTCGCGCTACCGGGCCGCGATCGACGGCGGAGCGCCGGTGCGAGATCGGCCTCGTCGCCGCGGATGCTTCATGAGAATACTGCTCGCCGACGATCATCATCTGGTGCGCGAGGCGATCGCCAGCTATCTGACGCGCGCGGCGCCGGACATTGTCTGCGTCGAGGCCGCGGATTTTCAGCAGGTCCGCGAGCGGCTGGCGCGCGACAGCGCGATCGACCTCGTCATCCTCGATTACCGGATGCCCGGGATGAACGGGCTCGCCGGGCTCGACGAGGTCAAGGCACGCCTGCCGCATGTCGCGGTCGCGATCCTGTCCGGTGCGATGGATTCCGACGAGGCCGAGCGGGCGCTCGAGCGCGGCGCCGCCGGCGTCATCATGAAGAATTTGCGCGGCACCGCGCTGTTGAGCGCGCTGCGGCTGATGGCGGCGGGCGAGACCTATGTGCCGCGCGCGGTGGTCAACGCGCTCTCCGGCCGGCACGCCACACGCCACTCCTTCGACAACCTCACGCCGCGCGAGCTCGATTGCGTCGAGCATCTGGTGCACGGCTCGCCCAACCGCGAGATCGGGGAGCGGCTCGCGATCTCGGAAATCACCGTCAAGCTGCACCTCAACAGCGCCTTCAAGAAGATGGGCGCGCGCAACCGCTCGGACACGGTGCGGATCGCGATGCTGCAGGGGATGAGCGGGTTATGAACTGGATTTTGGAGGCTCGGCAATGAACTCGGTGCTGGTGATCGACGATGATCCCGTCTTCTGTGCGGTCGTGGAGCGCGTGCTCGAAGGCGACGGTTATTCCGTGACTTCGGCCGGCGACGCGCAGACCGGCATCAGCCGCTTTGGCGAGCTGAACCCCGATCTCGTCATCGTCGACATCCTGATGCCCGGCAAGGAAGGCATGGCGACGATCCTCGAATTGCGCGAGGCCAACCCCGGTGCGCGCATCCTGGCGATAACCGGGGGCGGCAACTTCGCCGCGGGCGACGTGCTGCGCATCGCCGAGCTGCTCGGCGCCGACAACAGCCTCAAAAAGCCATTCGAGCCGGCGGTCCTGCTGTCGACGGTGAGGCGCTGCCTGGCGGCCTGAGACAGGAGCCGGCGGAACGCCGTTCCGCCCCTCGGTGTTTGAACAGCATCGAACATCGAGGATAGAGACGATGAAAACGCTTCTTGCCGCCACCGCCGCGATCGCGCTTATCTCCGCCGCTGGGCCGGTTTCGGCCCAAATGTACCAGACGACAACGCCGATGATGTCAACCACGCCGTCCTGGATGACGGATGACGGGTCGTCGTCGGATCATCCGATCCACAATCCGGGCGACGTCTCGGGCGAGCGGCTCAATTCGCAATACAGCGGCGGCATCATCGTACCGCCGGGCCAGGGCTTGCCGGGTTATCCGGGCCAGCGCTAGCCGCCTACTCTAACGCAGCGGCGCGGCGGCGGTCTGACCGATGCCGCCGCGCCGCGCGCCGGCGCCGATATCTCCCCACAGCACCTCATGTCCCGCCGGCAGCGCGCGGCTGTTCGGCATGGCCATCCATAGGCGCAGCAACAGCCTGTCGCGCCCCGCCTCGGCATCGTCCTCGAATTCGGTGCGGGCGTGATAGATTACGTGGTTATTGACGAACTGGATATCGCCGGGCGCGAAGCTCATCTCGAAGCATAGCTCGTCGGCGAGGTCGCTCAACAAATCGAGCGCCTCCCATTGCGCCGGCGAGACGCGCGGCGCCTCGGCCCGGCGCTGCCCGGCCTCGACAAAGGTGCGCGAATAGTGGCTGGTGAACTTGCCGTCGCGCGCACCCCATACCGGCAGCTTGTAACCGAGCGAGTCGCCTTCGTCCTCCTCGCCGAAACGGCTGCGCCAGACATCCTCGTAAAGCGCGGCGGCAAGCTCTGGCCGGCGCGCGAGCATCGCGTTGTGCACGGCGGGCGAACTGCACAATCGCGACACTCCGCCCTTCATCGCCTGGCGGACGCAGAACAGGCCGACGACGTCGCAGCGGTCGGTGTGATAGCGCAGGGACCCGTTCGACAGGGTGCGCGAATAGGATGAGAGAAACGCGCCCTGTGCGCCGCTTCCCGGCAATTCGCCATAGCGCTGGCCGACATCGCGCCCGACATCGCGGATTTCGCGCATGATCTCGCCGCCGCGGTTCGAGTAGACCAGCGTGCCGAGCTGATGGCAAAACCCGGCATACACGATCCTTAGCTCGTCGAGGCTGTAGCGGCCGACATCGATGCCGTGCAGCATCAACAAGCCGCTGCCGTTTTCGAGCTCCTCGCGGATGTCGTCGAGCAGCGGGGCGAGGCCAGGGAGCGAAAAGTCGCCGGCGCTCATTTCCTCCCACCGGAGGCCGCGGGCTCGCGCCGCGCCGAGCGCGCCGTCGATCTCGGCGAGCTGCGCCGGCGTCAGGTGCCGATGCCAGCGCGTCGACTGCGCCATGTCCTTGCCGTGCCACACATTGGCGCCGGCGATCGGGCGGATATCGCGCATCGTTTGATCCCATCTGATGCGGGCACGGGCTACTCTATATCACGATTGCGCCACGGCGCCGCCGGGTAGCGGTTGACAGCGCGAAACCACGACTTCTATCTAGCGGGACGCGTCATCCCAGGAGTTCGGCCATGACGGTAACGACTCTCGCTCCTTCGGTCCGGCCCGCGGCGATCCCGCTGCGCGAAGTGCTGCCGTGGATCGTCTTCGGCGGCCTCATTCTGCTGCTGGCGATCTATTT
>Ga0182024_10023556_pt1 | contig 11013 bp, 9 predicted proteins | sample P32metaG_FD_120480 | JGI IMG/M metagenome (GOLD analysis project Ga0182024, IMG submission 120480) | Permafrost microbial communities from Stordalen Mire, Sweden - P3-2 metaG (Illumina Assembly) | ecosystem: Environmental > Terrestrial > Soil > Wetlands > Permafrost | place: Sweden: Stordalen... | reverse complement strand
GGCGGCTGGCCGGCGATCCTGGCCAGTCTCAAGAGCCTGCTGGAGACCGGGGAGTCCCTGGAGGCGACGCGCAAATGGCCGAAGGGCGTGTGAGGCGGCGCGGACGGCCTCAGGGTGGGTTAAATGGCTGGCCGCATAACCCCTGATCCTCCCCCGTCCTCTTACGGGGGAGGGGGACCGCGAAGCGGTGGAGGGGGCGGGGCCGCGCCCGGTCGCCCTTTCACCCGCCCCCTCCACCACCTGCGGTGGTCCCCCTCCCCCGCTTCGCGGGGGAGGAATGAGATAGGCGCGCTTCCCTATCCCTCCCCCGTTTCCCGGGGGAGGACCAAATCAGATGAAGCGTGTATCCGTCTGGGAAAGGGATGAGGTGGAGGACAGGCGATGAAGACGCAGGACATTGAATATCATGTGGCGGGGACGCGCTATGTGGGGTGCTACGCGGTCGATGAGACGCGGGCCGGGAAGCGGCCGGGGGTGCTGGTGGCGCCGGAGGGCGGCGGCCTGGTGGAGCTGACCAAGTCCATCGCCGGGCGTCTCGCCCAGGCCGGCTTCGCGGCCTTCGCCATGGATTATTACGGCGACGGCCAGCCGCTGGCCGACATGAACCAGGTCATGGGTCGGCTCGGGCCATGGATGGCCGATCCGGCCGGCATTCGCCAGATCGCGACGGCGGCGCTCAGAGTGCTGACCGATCAGCCGGAGACGGACGCCGCGCGCCTGGCCGCCATCGGCTACTGCTTCGGGGGCACGACCGTGCTGGAGCTTGGCCGCTCGGGGGCAGACCTTAAGGCCATCGTCGGCTTCCATTCGGGGCTGGCCACGGCGCGGCCGGCCGACGCGGCCAACATCAAGGCCAAGGTCCTGGTGTGCATCGGCGCCGACGATCCGATCATTCCGCCCGAGCAACGCGCCGCCTTCGAGGCCGAGATGAACGCCGGCAAGGTGGACTGGCGGATGAACCTCTACGGCGGCGCCGGCCACAGCTTCACCAATCCCGAGGTCGGCCGCCTGGAGCGGCCCGGCTTCGCCTATCATCAGCCCACGGATCGTCGCTCCTGGGCGGCGATGATGGATTTGTTCGGCGAGGCGCTGGGGTAGGTAAACCCTTCTCCCGTAGGGAGAAGGAGGGGCCCGCGCCGTCAGGCGTGGGAGGATGAGGGGTTATGCGGCCAGCCATGTAACCCCTCACCCTCCCAGCTGCGCTGGGCCCCTCCCTCTCCCTATGGGGGGAGTTATACGGTTGACGTACCACGATCAAGATGTAGATTCGGCTGCCGACAGGCCGGCGCTTCCATATCTCGGCCCCGGAGTGATTCGCGCCGGGATCGATGCATATGAGAGATGGAGCGGTGAGACTGAAGATGAGGCCGCTCTGGTCGCGAGCATCTTCGTAGCTATGTGGCGTACATCTCACGCTCTACGCTAGTTCTTGCCGAATCGTTTCCGCCAGCCGTTCGATATCGGGCGACCTGACTAGCGCGGCAGCAGTTAGGTACATATACATAAGGACAGGGTTGGTTGCGTTCTTCTGGTATGTGGAAATCGGTGCATCCGTAGGTGCGTCCACTAACGTAACTTCAATTCTGCCATTGCTAGAGCTCGTCGTTACCGACATCATCATCTCAAGCTTGGAGATGGTGCTTTTATGGGCCAGCTTATCTTCCTGTCCGCTGTGGACGCCTGACTTCTCGTTAGCCACATAACGGATCAGATCTCGCCGACTTACCCATTCACCGGCTAGGTAAAGAACCCTCTGGTCCCGAAAGGCCGCAACCGAAAATGTGCCCTCATCAATCTTCATCGAGTGTGGGGCGTTTCCTGCCATTGAATAAAGCGGATGAAGAACGCCTGGAGCAAATATTAGAACAGAAAATGACACGGGGTTCCTGAGCGCAGTCTCCACATAGACATTGGACAGGTCTGGGGCAGCGACTCGAATGCGGCCGACGCGAGGACTAGCGATGGCCAATAATTCACTTTCGATCAGAAGACGCCTCAGGATGACGCTCAGGCGGCGCGCGTGCTCTCGGCCATAAACGTTGCCTGCGAGCAGCGCATGGATATGATCAAAGTCCTCCAGGAAGGCGGCTGCAGCGTCCCGGCTGTTAGCGCGTAGCGCCTCGGCGATTTCAGGGTCCAAAGGCATGGGTGGTAAGTCCAACGACACAGACCAGCAGCGCGACACGCTGTTGCTGAAGCTTCTGAAAACCCCTCCCCAGCCTCGCCCAAAGCGCGAGCGACGGCCGGGGAGGAAGGCGGCTATCGCTTCTGGCCGCGACGAGGCTCAATCCGAGTCAGTACCGCGCCAGCAAGCGACCTGACTTCGGCCGCTTTGAGCGAACTTGGCCGTTCAAGGCCCTCGCCCGCGATGTGCTTGAGATGTCTGTTAATCACCGGCGGCGCCGGTGGCGTTTTCTTAGTCATAGTCCAGTTTCCCCTTTCGGGATGGTGATCACTGGACTTGACTTGGCGCCTTCCGGGGGTATCGTCCCCGAGTCTGAGACACCGTTTCCCGCAGCCCAGCTAGGTTAGGCGGGGAGCCAAGAGCAAAGGCCGTTGGAAGGGTTGAGAGCCTTCCGGCGGCCTTTGTGATTCTCAAGGCGTCACAAACTCGCATGGAGGCGCCGACGTTACGTTGAGTCAAGGTCCCGCACCCCATATTCTGTGCGGGATGAAGCTTCACTGTATAGATAGTGTGGCGCGCTTAGCATTTTGCGCGCCTGCGATTCGCCTGAATGCGCCTCGCCTTCTGCTTAAGCGTGCGCGGCTTCCTCAGGCTGTCGATACAACAGGCGCTTGCCCTTGGCGCCGCGCAGCAGTTCTTCGGCGCGCTCTACGTCGGCCAGATCGCGCGTCGAGTAGCGGAAATCGAACTCTGACAGATAGCGGTGCAAGTGGGCTTCGCTGATGTGGTGGAACGTGCCGTAGACACCCCTTTTCAGGAGCGCGAAGAACGACTCGACGGTGTTGCTGTAGGCGTCGCCGCGAACGTATTCCTCGATCCCGTGGTTGACCGTCTCGTGACGGGCGAACTCTTGGCCGAGAGGGCGATATTGGCCCGCGTCGTCGGTCATCAGGGCCGACTTGCGGCTAACGTGTTTGACGATGATCGGGCGAAGGGTTGCGCCGCTGACGTTGGCGACGTGGAATGAGCGGGCGCGACCGTTGCGCTCAACCAGCGTGAAGGCGATTTGTTTGCCGACCGCGCCGATGTTCTTGGGGTTGCGCTTGGAAAGGCGCTTGTTGCGCTCCTTCCCGCCGATCACGGTTTCGTCCGCTTCCACGAACTTGCCTTCGCCGCCAAGCGGCGTCAGCGCGTAGTCCTTGGAGGCTTCGCGGAGACGATGGAACAGGAACCACGCGGTTTCGTAGTTCGTGCCAAGCATCCTTTGAAGCTGAAGGGCGCTCATGCCCTTCTTGCTGGCGGACATGAAGTGAGCGGCCAACACCCATTTGTGCAGGGCGATGTGCGAACGCTCCATGACCGTGCCGACCGTCACGCTGAAGGGCTTGCGGCAATCCTTGCACTTGTAGACGCCGGGCCTGGTGCTGGCGCCTTGGAGCTTCGTGATCCGGTCGCCCAACACGCCGCAACGCGGGCAGTTGGGGCCATGCGGCCAAAGCAGCGTCTCTAGGTGAGCGCGGGCGGCGTCATCATCGTGATAGATCGGATCGGCGAGATTGGTCTTGCGGGCAGGCATCGAATTGGTCCTCTGTAAGTGAACCAAGTCTATCCCTTGTGGAATGGTACGTCAACCGGATAATTCCCCCCTATGGGAGAGGGGGCGAGAGTGCGTGCCCCCTCAGAGTTTGTAGCCGAGGCGGAGCCACAGGGTGCGGGCGTTGAGCAGGTAGAACGACTCGCTGCCGAACTCGCTGGAGGTCACCGGCGGTCGTTGGTTGGTCAGGTTCTCGCCCTCGAGCGCGATGTCGTAGCGGCCGAAGCGATAGCCCACCGTGGCGCTGAGCGTCGCATAGCCGCCGACCGGGGCGGTGTTCTCCTCGTCGAGGTAGCGCCGCCCGATGTATCTTAGCACCACCGTGGCGTTGAGCCCCCGGGGCGGCGTGTACAGGATGGCCGCCGAGGCGAGGATACGCGGTGACAGCGGCAGCTGGTTTCCGGCGACATCGACGGCCAGGCCGGTGTCGGGGTCGACGAACAGATACTGGGTGAACCGCGCGTCGTGGTAGGCGAACTCACCCGCCACGCTGAGGTCCGGCGCGAGCTCCCAGCGCGTTTCGAACTCGACACCGCGCAGCCGCTCGCCGGCGGCGTTGGCCAGGGCCCCGGTGGGGGTCGCCACCACCAGATTGCGGAAGTCGAGCTGGAAGATTTCCGCCTGCCAGGTCAGCCGGCCGCCGTCGAGCGCCCCTTTCAGGCCGGCTTCGTAGCTTTGCGCCGTCTCCGGCAAGAGCACCGTTGGCGTATAGTCGGGCCCGAAATCGAGCGCCGAGGGTTTGAAGGCGTTGCGCCAGTCCGCATAGACCACCAGCTCGTCGGCCCCGTCGCGCCATGGGCGATAGCTGACGCCGATCGTCTCGGTGGGCCGCACCACCGTGCGGCTGGCGATCTGGCTCAGCAGCACCGGCGGCGGCGTCGTGAAATCGCTGGAGATCTTGTGTTCATAGGTCTCGTTGAGGCGCAGTCCGGCGGTGACATCCCAGGCGGCGCCCGGCTTCCAGTCGAGCTGGGCGTATTGGCCGGCGAACACCCGCTGGTCATCGACCTTGCCGATCTCGTTGACCGCGATCTGGGAGGTCGGCGGCGGCAGAACCGAGCCGTCCAGCGGCACGGTATAGCCGCTGTTGCCGTTCAGCGTGGTCTGTTTGCCCAGGCCATACAGCAGGTCCGCGCCGACGATCAGACTGCTGTCGCCGAACTTGTTGGTCAGGTGGGTGTCGAAGTAGTCGTCATCGATGTGCCGGTCCTGGTCCTGGCTGTCGGCGGCGCCGCTCAGATCGGGATGCAGGAAGGCGCGGATGTCGGTGATGTCGGAATGGGCGATGGAGACCAGGGTGCTCCAGTCGCCCAGCGCCGTCGGCCGCTCATAGCCGAGCGCCACATGATACTCGTTCTGGTCGATGCGGGCGTCGGCCGGATTGAAATTCGCGTTGATCGGGGTGAGAGCCGTCAGGCCCGAGCCGACGCGGATGACCGGACTGGGGGGAGTGTCGCGGACGACGGTGAGGTCCGCGTCGATGATGAACTTGCCAGGACCGGCGTCCAACTCGCCCCGGTAGAGCACCCTGCCGTCGGAAACGCCCTCGCGCTTGTCGGCGAACCCCAGGCTCTCGCCGTCGATGGCCAGCGAACTCTTGTAGTCGCCCACCCGCGGCAGGACGAAGGACGCCGATCCGCGCGCCGAGCCGTAATTGCCATAGGCGATGTCCAGTTCATTGGCCGCCTCGCCGGCGGGATAGTGGAGCTCCTGGACGACGCCCACGAACGAGGTGGCGCCGAACATCACCGGCGCGGACCCTTTGAGGACCTCGATACGCTGGACATCGTTCATGTCCAGGGTGGTGATCATCGGGTTGAACGCCCCGCCCCACGGCACGCCGTCCACCACCAGCAGGAAGGCGTCGAACTCGTGAAGGCCCCAGAACGAGGGCACCGCGCTGGAGGGTCCGGCGTCGCCGCCCGCGGGCGCCTCGACGCCCGGAACCAGGGCCAGGGCCGAGGCCATGTCCCGCGCGTCGCGGCCGCTCAGTTCGGCGCCCCCGACCACCGAGAGATCGGCGGGGATTTCATCGAGGATTTCGGGTGTGCGTGTCGCGGTGACCACAATCGCGGAGAGTCGGGTCGCCGGCGTCTGGAGGGCGTCCGCCGGGTCGGCGGCGGCGTGAGCTGCGAACAGTGAGAGCGTGACTGGGAGCCATGCCAACCAAGGCAAGAAGCCTGGGTCCCCGCTTTCGCGGGGAAAACGACTCTTGGATTGCTCGCGAGAACTGACGATACGCGCGCCGATTTGACCACCCTCCGCCCTTCCCCGCGAAAGCGGGGACCCAGGCATTTTTACCTCCGCCCCGCCTTGCGGGCGGCGTATTTGGCGTCGCGCTTGGCTTTCTGTTCCGCCTTGGTCAGGGCCTTGCGTTCCTTGCGATCGCCGCGCCGAGCTTCCAGGGCGGCTTCCTCGACGGCCAGGGCGGCTTCGCGGGCGACGGCCTTGGCCTGGGCGCGGGCTTCGCGGACGGCGGCCAGCTCCCGCTCGCGGATGGCCTCGCGGCTCTCGAACACCGGAGCGGCGACGGTGGGCTTGGGGCGCAGCTTGGCCACCAGGGCCTTCTTGGCCTCGGCGGCGGCGGTGAGGCGCTCGGCGTAGCCGGTTTTCAACGGGTCTTTCATGAATCCTTCAAAGGCGGCGGGCGATGGCCCCTCAAAGCGGAATTCGCGTTGCGAGGCAAGGTCGCGCCGAACAGGACTCCGGCCACTCTACTTGGGCAGCATCGGGCGGCCTTCGTGGGCGACGAGCAGGTCGTGCATGTCGTCGGCGTGCTCCTCTTCCACCGACAGGATCCACTGCAGCATGCGTTTGGTGGTGGGATCGTCGTCGCCGAAGAAGCGGATCAGTTCGCGGTAGTGATCCACCGCGATACGCTCGGCGACCAGGTTCTCCTTGATCATGTCGACGAGGCTGGGGCCGGTGGAATATTGCGAGGCCGAACGGCTGGCCAGTCCCTTGGGATCGAAATTCGGTTCGCCGCCAAGCTGGGTGATGCGCTCGGCCACGGCCATCATATGCTCCTGCTCCTCCTTGGCGTGCTGGGCGAATTCCGCCTTGACGCCCTCGCTGGAAAGGCCCGTGGCCGTCACCGCGTGCATGGTGTAGCGCAGCACGCAGACGATCTCGGTGGCCAGCACCGACTGCAGAATCTCCACCGACTGCTTGGGATCGCCCCGGTAGGTCCAGGTCATGGCGCCGGTGGCGATGGTCTTTCGCGCCCGCTCGCGGAGCGTCTTGACGTCGGTGAGAAATGGCTTGGCGCGCTTGGCCGGGGTGGCGGGCATGAAGTCTCCAGGGATGGGCGGCGCTCAGGCGGCGCGCGGCGCTTCAACGCGGCGCGTGAGAGTCCAGTTCCGGGGCGCGCAGGCGCGGGCGCTACTCGCCGAAGCCCGGCCCCGGGGTGAGGGGGGCGAGGCGGATCAGCCGGCTGTCCTCGACGCCGGCGGTGCGGTGCCTGACGTGCTCGCGGTAGGCCGGGTCGGTGACCATGGCCAGGAACGCGCCGGCGCTGGGATAGCGCGCGATGAAGGCCAGGTCCCAGCGCTCGTCAGCCGGACCGGTGACCACGGCCTGCGGCCTGCCCACCCAGATCTGCCGGCCGCCGACGCGGGCGAAGACCTCGGCGCTGTCCGCGCCATAGGCGCGGTAGGCGTCCAGCCCGCTCATGCCTCGCCCATGGTTGGCATGGTCGGCGGGATAGTCGGCGACGGCCCGCAGGCGAATGAGGTTGAGCATCTCGATGGGCTCATCGCGGGGCAGGGCCTTGAAGGCCTCGAACTGCGGGCGGGTGGGATCGATGGCGCCTGGGCGCGTGGTCATGGAGGGTGATCCTTTGAAGGGCGCCGCTGGCGGAAGATACGTGTCGAGCGGGATAGTGTGACCAAGGCCGGTTTTTACCACCAAGCTCACGAAGCACACGAAGAAGAAAGCGAAGGCGGATTCCCACCCTATTGCCGCGCGGTGGATTGCCGGCTAGCAGCTGAGCATGGTGAAGCGCGGCCCGATGGATCGGTCGGCTTACGCGGCGGCGTTGCTCGCCGTGGCGCTGTTCGGCTTCGCCTTCACCCAATCGGGCGTCATGCAGGTCTCCCGGGCAATGCCCGGCATGACGATGATCATCTGCACCGCTCAAGGACCGGTAAAGGTCAGCGCCGACTCCGGCGTTCCGAAGGGCAAGTCGCAAAATATCTGCCCCTATTGCGCCGCCGCCGCCCACGCGCCGCTGTGCGCCTCGATCGAGCCGATCGCCCAATCCTCCGCCGTGGCCTGGACCGCGTATCTCGCGCTTCGGCCGCTTGGTCCTCGCGGACCGCCGGCGCGGGCGCCCAACGCCCGCGGTCCCCCGCCCGCCATCCTGACGATCTGAACCGCGACGCGGGCTTTCGGAGCCTTCGCGTCGATTCACGTCAACGCTGGCGGCGCAGGCGCGTCCGCCTGGGGACCAATCACCATGTCACCGTCTTTGTTCGCGAGCGCCGCCGCGCTCGCCCTCGCGACGTCATCCTTCGCCACCTTCGCTCACGCCCAGACCCCGCCCGGGGACACCGGGCCGAGCAAGCCGGCCAACGCCGCGCTGGTCTCCCAGGTCATCGTCACCGCCTCACGTCTCGATCTTCTTGGCATGGCCGAGACCGCCAGCCAGGGCGCCGTGACCAAGGAAGAAATCGACCTTCGACCGATTTACCGCATCGGCCAGCTTTATGAGACCGTGCCGGGCCTGGTGGTCACGGTTCATTCCGGCGAGAGCAAGGCCAACCAGTATGAACTCAGGGGTTTCGACGTCGACCATGGCACCGACTTCGCCAGCTTCGTCGACGGCATGCCGGTGAACCAGGGCACCAACATGCATGGCCAGGGCTATTCGGATCAAACCTTCCTGATGCCGCAGATCGTCGGCGGCTTGGACTATGCCAAGGGGCCTTACTTCGCCGCCAATGGTGACTTCAGCGCCGTCGGCTCGGCGCATGTGCATCTCGTCGATCAACTGCCGGGCCAGCTATCCGCCAGCGCCGGCACGCTCGGAGACTACGACGTCTTCGCCGGCGGAACCCACCTTATCGACGACCAGAACCGCGTCTGGGCGGCGGCCGGATACGACCATCTGGACGGGCCTTGGCGCCCCGCCAGCAACTACAACAAGGAGAATGCCGCTGTTCGGTTCAGCCACGGCGGGGACGCGGACGGCTTCAGTGTCACGGCCATGTACAATCGCAGCGCGGGTCTTGGCGAGACCGACCAGCCGCTGCGCGCCATCCAGGAAGGTCTGATCGGCCGCTTCGGGGTGCTCGATCCCACCGACCAGGGCCGGACGGAGCGTTACAGCCTATCGGGCCACTTCGCGAAAGAGGGCGAGCATTGGAGGTTCGCCTCCAACCTCTATGCGGTCCACAGCACCGAATCCCTGACCAGCGATTTCACCCATTTCCTCGACGACCCGGTGAACGGCGACCAGGAGCAGCAGAACGAGACCCGCAACGTTCTCGGCGTCGACGCGGCCCTGACCTGGAACGGCAACCTGGGCTCAATAGGGACCGACACCACTCTTGGCGTCCAGGATCGCGATGACAGCGTCTATGTCGATCGGCGCCACACGCTGATGAACCGCGTGCTCGACTACTGCATGGTGGAAGGCGCGTTCCCGCCGGGGATCATTCCGCCTCCGCCGCCCGCCGACGCACCGGCCTCCAATAACGCCACCGCCGTGCCCGCCGTCGGCGGCGCCTGCAACGCGGACCGGGTGCGGCTGAACGATCTGGGCATCTATTTGGAGAACGCCATCCATTGGACCTCGTGGCTGCGAACGGTCGTCGGACTGCGGGAAGAAGAATTCCATGCCGAAGACCATAGCCTCACGACAGGGACTCGCAGTTCCGGCTCACAGAGCCTGTTCCAGCCGAAGGGCAGCCTGGTGCTCGGGCCCTGGCGCCAGACGGAGATCTATCTCAGCGCCGGCCGGGGCTTTCACTCCGACGATGTACGCGGCGTATTCGGCACCGTGCCCATCGAGGGGATTCCCGTCCTCGCCGGCAAAACGCCTCTTCTGGCGCCGACGACCGGCGAGGAGGTCGGCATCCGCAGCAACATCGTTCCCAAGCTGTCGCTGCAGGTCGCCGTGTTCGAGGAGGACTTCAGCTCCGAACTGAGGTTCGACGAAGATCAGGGCCAGGACCAGGCGACGGCGCCCAGCCGCCGCCAGGGCGTCGAGGTTTCGGCCGAGTATCGACCTTTCCGCTGCATCGAGCTCAACACCGATCTGGCCTTCTCCAAGGCGCGCTACAGGGGCACGACCGCTCAGCTGGCGGCGTTCGGTCTGGATGGGCCGTTCATCACCGAAGCGCCGAGCTTCATCGGCTCGTTCGGTATCCTCGTGGACCACCTGGGGCCTTGGTCCGGCGGTTTGCAATGGCGAGCCCTCGGCCCGTACCCGATCAGCGACGGCGACAAGCTTCCCCAGGACAAGGGCTACAGCGAGTTCAACGTCAATGTCGGTTACCAGGTGAACTCCAGGCTCAAGCTGCAGGTCAGCGTCTTCAACCTGTTCAACACCAAGGCCGACGCCGCGGCCTTCTTCTACACCTCGCGTCTTCAGGGCGAGGCGTCCGACGGGATAACCGGCGTTCAGGTTCACCCGATCGAGCCACTCTCCGCCCGTTTCGCGGTAACCGCGACGTTCTAGTCGCCGCGATGCGCCGAAGGGTGATCCTTTGAAGGGATGCGTGGCGCGGTTCCGGATGACCAAGGATAAGCGTCGAGCAGGGCGGTGCGGCCAAGGCCGATTTTTACCACCAAGCACACCAAGAGCACGAAGAAGAAAGCGAAGGCGGAATGGCGCGCTTCGCGCGAAGCGCCGAGTCCTCACTTGGTGTCCTTCGTGTTCCTTTGTGTGCTTTGTGGTTAAACCTTTTTTTCGGCGCCGGCCGCGCCTTGCGCGGGGCGCGATTGAGCCTAGAAAACCTCAGACTAAAGCAACACGAGAGCCCAACACATGACCGAGGCCTGGATCATCGACGCCTGCCGCACGCCGCGCGGCATCGGCAAGATCGGCAAGGGGGCGCTGGCGGAAATCCATCCCCAGCAGCTGGGCGCCACGGTGCTGCGGGCCCTGGCCGAGCGGACGGGCATCAACACGGCCGAGGTGGACGATGTGATCTGGGGGACCAGCTCGCAGCGCGGGGCGCAGGGCGGCGACCTTGGCCGGATGTCGGCGCTGGACGCCGGCTACGACGTGCGCTCCAGCGGCGTGACCCTGGACCGCTTCTGCGGCTCGGGGATCACCACGGTGAACATG
>Ga0182024_10023555_pt1 | contig 11013 bp, 11 predicted proteins | sample P32metaG_FD_120480 | JGI IMG/M metagenome (GOLD analysis project Ga0182024, IMG submission 120480) | Permafrost microbial communities from Stordalen Mire, Sweden - P3-2 metaG (Illumina Assembly) | ecosystem: Environmental > Terrestrial > Soil > Wetlands > Permafrost | place: Sweden: Stordalen... | reverse complement strand
AGCGCCCCCGCCGACCAAACCTGGCTGCGCCTGAGTCCTCGCTTCTAGCGCCAGGCCCTAGCCTCGTGACAAAAGCCCGCCTCGTTCCCTTACCGCGAGCCTTCTCTTATGAGCGCGAGGGACGCCTCCCAATGCCAGTGCATCGCCGAGTTGTTCGTCGGGCCATACTGTAACAGTCGAGTTACCACGTACGATCCAGGACGATCGGGCCCCCATGAAGCGGTGAGGCGCGGGACGCTAAGGGAACCGGCGTCCTGCTCGATTAAAAACCCATCGTGAGACGCGTTGCATGGCGCCCGGTGCTTCTGGCGATTTGCGCGCTTGCGGCGCTCGCGCAGGTAGCGTCCGTGTTGGACACGACCGGAATGGGCGGCGCTCCACCGTGGTGGGGCCATTTGGGAGCCCAACTGGACAGCTCTTCGGGATTATCTAATATTGTGGTTCGTTCCGTCGAACCCGGCGGACCCGCTGCCCGCGCCGGTCTTCGTCGAAACGATGTCATCGACGTGCGTGCGAATACTCTCGTGGAGCGTCTTGCCCTCGCGGGTTCCGGGGCGCAACTCAACGGACGACCTTTAACTCTCTCGGTCCACCGAGGTTCGCTACAAAAACACCTTACCGTCATACCGCGCCCGCTTCAGGCTACACGGTATTGGGACTTCCTGCTCGGTGCGTTCGGGAGTCTCTGGATTTTGCTGTTTGCAGCTCTGATCGCGTGGCGCCGCGCCGATGTCCCCCAGATGCGGCTGCTCTCGTTGTGGCTCGCCGTTTTTGTTATCGTAGGCGCCACGACCGGCTTCGCGTCGCCGTGGGCGTGGTTGTGTGTCCTCTTCAACACATCCAGTGCCCTAGCTATGCCGTTGACGATCGGGCTGTGGGCGGCGCTCGCCGGCTGCTTCGCCCAGCCGCTCTCGCGGCCTCGTCGTATCGCTCAATGGCTGTGCTATGCGTTCGTCGCCATCTCGGTTGTGAATTCGGGGCTTTGGATTTCGGACGTCATCACGGTGTTCATGTCGGGAACCGGGTCCAGCATTGCGCTCGTGTGGGTCGTTCCGTTCGTGGCGGCCATCCTGACGGCAGCGCTCTGCAGCGTGCTGGCGATTGCCGCATCCCACGGCATCGAGCGTCAGCGCGCGGTGTGGACGATCGTACCTCTTGCGTCAATTCTGTGTTCTTTCACCGCGCTTGGCATTGCAATCTCGGTGTCGACATCGTACGCCGACACTGTTGCCTGGAGCATCGTCGCCAATGTGGGAATTCTCGCCGCACCGGTCGCACTAACGTACGCTGCATTCAGCCGTCGGCTGATCGACGTCGGTTTCGTATTGAACCGAGCATTGATCTTCGCGATCGTTTCGACCATCGTGATCGGCGCGTTCGTGTTGGTCGAATGGGCTGCCCGAGAATGGCTCGTAAGTACCGGTCACACCGCCAGCACCGTCATCGGGATGAGCGTGGCCCTGAGTCTCGGTTTGTCGATGCGCTACATCCACCGGTACGTCGATCGCTTCGTCGATCACGTTTTCTTCCGAAAGCGGCATGAGGATGAGGCGGCGCTGCGCCGCTTCGCACACGAATCTTCCTTTATCACCGACCGCTCCATATTATTGGAGCGGGCCGTTCGAGAAGTCAAGGAACACACCAATGCCGCCGAGGCGACGATTCTGGTTCAGAATGGGACTGCAAACTTCACGTCGGCTGCGGAATCCGACGGCGCTCGCACGGTCACTAGCGAGAACGACCCCGGTATCCTGGCGTTGCGCGCGTGGCGCAAGCCGGTCGACCTCGGGTCCCTTGAGGATTCCGTGCTGCGCGGCGAGTTCGCCTTTCCGATGGTCTCGCGCGGCGCGCTCGTTGGCGTACTCGTCTGCGGGGCAAAGCGCAACGGCGAAGCCTACGCACCCGATGAATCAGATGCTCTGCTCGCACTCGCGCACGGAGTCGGCACGGCACTCGACGTCCTTTCGGCACAACGGGACCGCCCGAGCGAACTCGTGCTCCGCGAGCTCGCCGAGTTGCGTGAAGACGTGAAGCGAGACCGCCCGAGCGCGCTCGTTCTCAGCAAGCTGGACGAGTTGCACGAAGACGTGAAACGAATGTCGCTCTAGCTAGGTGTCTGTCGGGGTCCCCTGAGCCGCCGAATCGCTTCGGGGCTGTGCCGTTTCGTCAACGATGAGCCGGTGCACGGTCAGCTCGTCGATCTCGACTTGACCAAGTCGCGCGCGGCGGACCGTCAGCCGGCCGATCGCGACCGCCCCGGCGGCGACGGCTCCGACCGCGAACGCGCCGACGGCAAAGGCGCCGGCCGCAACCGCGCCCATCGCAAGCGCGCCGAACGCGCCGGATTCCGTCGCTATCTGCTTTAAGCGTTCAAACATCATCTTACATCCAGCTAGACGCCGAGGTAGGCTTTCTTCACGCTCGGGTCGTCGAGTAACTGCGCGGCCGGCCCGCTGAGGATGATCCGCCCGGTCTCGAGCACGTAGGCGCGCTCGGCGAACTCGAGCGCGGTCTGCACGTCTTGTTCGACCATCAGAATCGCGACGCCGCTCGCGTGGATCTGCTGCAGAATCTCGAGGAGCTGGTCGACGAGGACCGGGGCCAGCCCGAGGGACATCTCGTCGATCAGAAGCATCTTCGGACGGCCCATCAACCCGCGCGCGATCGCGACCATCTGCTGCTCTCCGCCCGAAAGCCGGCCAGCCAAGTAGTCGTAGCGCTCGCGCAGCCGCGGCAGCAGGATCAAGACGCGCTCGAGGTCCGCGTCGACCTCCTTATCGCTGCGCAGATATGCGCCCATCAGGAGATTTTCGCGGACGGTCAACGCGCCGAAGAGCCGCCGGTTCTGGGGAACCTGAATTACGCCGGCGCGGACGACCGCGTCCGGCGGGAGATGCGCGAGCTCGCGTCCCGCATAGGTGACGCTTCCGGAGTCGATATGAACCAAGCCGCTGATCGCGCCAAGCAGCGATGACTTTCCGGCACCGTTGTTCCCGATCAGCGCGACGATCTCACCCTCGCCGACCTCGAGCGAGACGTCCCATAAGACGCGCACGTCGCCGTAGCTTGCATTCAGCCCATGGATGGCGAGCGCCATCAGCCGCCTTCGCGCCGCGCGCGATCGGTCTCTTGCCGTTTCGCGAAACGCGCGCCAAGATATGCTTCGATGACCGCCGGGCTGCTCGTCACTTCCTGCGGCGTCCCTTCGGCGATCTTCTTCCCTTCGGCCAAGACCACGATGCGACGCGAGATCGACATGATCGCCTTCATCAGATGTTCGACCACGATCAAGGTCACGCCGCGCGCGTTGATCGAGCGCAGAAGATCGAGCGCCTCGTCGACCTCGGAAGCGTTCAGGCCGGCCATGACCTCGTCGAGTAGGATCAGGTCGGGGTCGAGCGCGAGCGCCTTTGCGACCTCGAGGCGCTTACGATCGGGGATCGTCAGGTCGCTCGCCGGCCGGTCGGCGACGCGCGCCAGAGCGACGAGTTCGAGCAACTCATTGGTCCGGGCGAAGGCATCGCGGGCGCTGCGCTTCGCGCCGAGCCGGCCATACATCGCCCCGACGGCGACGTTCTCTCGAACCGTGAGGCTCGCGAAGGGCTTGACGACTTGGAACGTCCGGGCGATGCCGAGGTGACAGACTTCATGTGTCGGGACGTCGGCGATGCGCTTCCCACCGTACATGACCCGACCGCTCGTCGGCTTGTAGACGCCGCTGACGACGTTCATCATCGTCGTCTTTCCGCTTCCGTTCGGTCCAATGAGGCCGAGAATCGTGCCGCGCTCGACGTCGAAGCTGACGTCGTCGAGGGCGCGCAGGCCGCCGAAGCGCATCCCGACGTGTTCGATGCGCAGGGAAACGCCGTTCTCGCTCGCGACGCTCATGCGCGATAGGCCTGGAGGTCGCTGAGCCAACGGCGCATCCCACCGCGCAAACCGACCAAATACATCAAGCCGCGCGGCAAGAACAACATCATGAGGACGATGATGATGCCGAAGAACAGCGCGTGGATTGTAAGGAAGTGCTGCTGCAAGATCTCGTTGACGCCCGAAAGGAGCAGCGCGCCGATAAACGGCCCCGAGGCCGTCCCCATTCCGCCGAGGATCGCCATCGCAATCGGGTAGACGGTGTTGTCGATCGCAAAGGCCGTTCCCGGATCGAGGAATCCGTTGGCCGGTCCGAAGACCGCGCCCGCGGCTCCGCCCATCATCGCGCCGATCGCCCAGGCGATGACCTTGTAGCGGGTCGGGGAAATTCCGAGAACCTGAGCCGCTTCCTCGTTCTCACGAATCGCGACGAAGGCATACCCGAGCTTCGAACGGGCGATGAAGAACGTGGCGAGCATGCAGACGAGCGTGACGGCCCACATCGCGTAGTAGTAGAGGTAGAAATGTGCTTGATCGATCTGCTTCAATTCGACTCCGCCGCTCCCGCCAAGAACGTCGAGGTTGTTCGCAACGTCGAAGGCCGCGAGGCCGACCGCGAGCGTCGCGATCCCGAAGTAGTGTCCGCGTAGACGCAGAATCGGTAAGCCGATCAGAACCGCGAAAATAACATTGACGACCAGCGCCAGCGCGACGTCGGCAAAGAGATTGTTGATGCCGTGCGTGCTCAGGACGGCGCTGCAATATGCGCCGATCCCGAAAAAGACGACGTTTCCGAACGAAACGTACCCGGTGTAGCCGCCGATCATGTTCCAGCCGTAACTCATCGCCGCGAACATCAGGATGTTGCGAAATGTGAGATTGAGATACTCGCTGTGGAGCCCGGGAACGAAGAGCAACAGGCCCATCAGCCCCAGCGCGCCGATGAACACCCAGCGGCGCCCGGTGATCCCGGCCAGCATCAGACGGTCGCGCGGCCGACGATACCGCGCGGCCGGAAGATCAAGACGAGCAACAAGACCACAAGTGCCAAGACGTCTTGCAGACCGCTTCCGCTCAGATGCTGGCCGAGAATCGTCACATCGAAGCGCGTCGCAAACGACGAGACGATCCCGTAGACCAGGCCGCCGACGAGCGCCCCTTCGACGCTGCCGAGCCCCCCGAGGACGCAGACGACGAAACCTTTGATCAAGAACGGCTGGCCCATTCCGGGCGTCAGCGGATACGAAAGCGTCAAGAGCGCCCCGGCGGCGCCGGCGAGCGCAGTACCCAAACCGTACGTGATGCCGTAGAGATGGCTGACCCGGACGCCCGCGAGTTGCGCGGCGCCGACGTCCATGGAGGTCGCGCGGATCGCGCGGCCGAGCTTCGAGCGGTGTATCCACAGGTACATGAGCCCGGTGATCACGAGCACGACGACCAACGTCAGGAGTTTCGTCCAGGGAATCGTCACGGCACCGAGACTGAAGTTCGCGCCCGAGTACCACACTTGCACGCCGCGAGCGTCGCCCTTCCAGTACAGGACCGCAAGCGTCTCGATGATCAGTGAGATGCCGAAGGTCACGAGAAACGTCGCCAAGATCGGCGCGCGCACGACGTTATTGATAATCAGCCGCTGGATGACGTAGCCGAATACGAACATTACGACGAAAGCGAGCGGCACCGAAGCGATCGGATCGAGGTGCACGCGTTGGAAGAGTTCCCACGTCAGGTACGCGCCCAGCATGATGTACGAGCCGTGTGCGAGGTTGATGATGTTCATGATTCCCCACACCAGGCTGAAGCCGAGCGCAACCAGCGCCAAAATACCACCCGACAAGATCCCGTTAACGAGATCCTGGAGAAAGAGCTCCACCTAGTTTGGACCCCTAACGCGAGCGATTTTGGGTTCTGGCGAGGCGTGAGGAGCGATGAATGGTTTTAGACGCCATTTGAGCGACGAACAACGAAGCCAGAACCCAAAAGCGCCGCGTTAGCGGGCGCTCCAGGGTGGGGCGGGGTATTGTATCTTCGCCGTCGCAAGCCCCGCCGGCCAGACGGTCAAGAGCTTGCCGTTCTGGATTTGATTGACGACCATGGGCTTATAGACGTTCAGGCCGCGGCTATCGAACTTCAAGATGCCGAAGAAAGTCACGACGTCGAGGTTGACCAGCGCGTCGCGCACCTTCTCCTTGTCGAGTGTCCCCGCTTTTTGGAGCGCGTATTGGAACGCGAGACACGCCGCCGTCGACTCGGCGTTGTGATAGTCAGGCCGGTGATGGAACTGCGCGTCGAAGGCGTCGGCGTACTGTTTGGCCGTGCTGTAGAAGCCGGCGGTTCCGTGGTACTTCACGGATTCAGACCACTGCGCGCCGCCGAAGACGTAGTTCGCATCCTTGCCGAGCGTCCCGGCGAAATCGGGGGTGTCCGGTCCGACCGAGTAGCCGTAAATCTTGGCCTGGACGTTCTGATCCTTGAGGCCCTTCTGCACCAGAAGCGCGTCCTGAAGGTGCCCCGCGTTCAGGATGATGTCGGGGCTCGCCGCTTTGATCGCGCTGATCACGGACGATACGTCGGTCGGATTCTCGGGATACTTGTTCGCGTAGACGACCTTGAAGTGATGGAGGTTCGCATAGTCGACGACCCCCTGTTGAACTTCGAGCGAGAACGCGTCGCTCGACGCGGAGACCGCGACCGTTTGCGGCCGCGGCTTCAACGTAAGAGCCATCTCGAGGATGCCTTCGAGATAGCGCTTCGCCGGCGAGAGGATGCCGAACGTATAGTGGAAGCCTTGGTTGAAGATCTTCTCGGCTGCGCCGTTGCCTTCGACCATCGGAACCTTCGTGCGCTCGGCGATCCCGGCGACGGTGAACGAGGTCCCAGAACCATACGGCCCGAGGAGAAAGTCGACGTGATCCTGATCGATCAGGCGCTCGGCCAATTGGGCGGCGGTGTTCGGTTTTGATTCGTCATCGTAATACTTGATGTCGACCTTGTACGATTTGCTGCCGACTTTGAGACCGCCGTGCGAGTTCACGTAGGTCTTCCAAAGCTCGTAGCCCTCTTGGGTAAGGTGGCCTTCTTTGGTGAGCGAGCCGGTCAGCGAGACCGCGGAACCGAACAAGATCGTGTCGCCGGCGGCGCCGGCCGGGGCGATTGGGACGCCGCACACGCCCGCGACGAGGGCGGCAACAAGAGTAAGACGGATGAGTCTCAACAAGGTAGCTTCCTCTCTACGACAAGAGGGCGCTAACCTTAAGAGCGACGCCGCCCCGGCCCTTCCTGAGCCGAAATATAACGAGCGCTCGGCCGCTTGACCGAACCCCCGGGTGGCTCTGTTGCGCTCCCGTCAGATCGAACGAAGGCTGCGGATATAGGCCGCGGCGCGCCTTGCGGCTTCGTCTCCTCGCGTTCCGGCGTACGCGTCGATGAGCGCGCTGCCGACGATCGCGCCGTCGGCGTGGGCCGCGACCTCGCGCACGTGCTCGGCCGTCGCAATGCCGAAGCCGACGGCGATCGGCTTTCCACCGAGTCGCCCGCGCAGTTGCGCGACGCGTTCGGCGATCCAGGAAAAATCCGGCGTGCGGCTTGCGCCGGTCACGCCGACGCGCGACACGAGATAGAGAAACCCGTCGCTCGCCCTACCGATTGCGACGGCGCGCTCGAGCGGCGTCGTCGGCGCGACGAGCAGCGGCAGCGCCAAACCGCGCGACGCGAACGCATCGCGGATCGTCGCGCTCTCTTCCATCGGCAGATCGGGGACGATCGCACCGGCCGCGCCTGCCGCGACGAGCGCGTCCGCGAAGCGCTCGACGCCGTACTGCACGACCGGATTGAGATACGTAAAGAGCAGGATCGGCGGAGCGTTCGCGCCGGCGGCGTCGCGGACGAGCGCGAACGCACCGGCGATCGTCATCCCCGCATCGAGCGCGCGCTGCGACGCTGCCGCGATCGTCGGACCGTCGGCAAGGGGATCGCCGTATGGGATTCCGATCTCGATGATGTCGACGCCGGTTTCGATCGCGGCGCGAATCAGCGCCGCGCTCGTTTCGCGATCGGGGTCACCCGCGCTCAGATAGGGAATCAGCGCGCAACGGCCTTCGGCCTTCGCGCGCGCGAAGGCGCCGGCGATCCGCTCGATTCCGGTCGAGGTTCCGACGATGCCCTCGATGCCGCTCATGGCGCGTGCTTCGTGCCGGCCGCCTCGATTGCCGCGACGTGGCGCGTGTCTTTGTCGCCGCGTCCGCTCATGTTCACGATGATCAAGCCGTCGCGACCCCGTTCGAGCGCGAGGCGCTCGGCGAACGCCAAGGCGTGCGCCGATTCCAGCGCGGGAACGATGCCCTCGCGTTCGGCGCACTTGTGAAAGGCCGCAAGCGCCTCGCCGTCGGTCGCGGAGACGTACGCCGCCCGGCCGCTTTCCTTGAGAAATGCGTGCTCCGGGCCGACGCCGGGATAATCGAGACCGGCGCTGATCGAGTGCGTGTTACGCACCTGACCGTCGCCGTCTTGTAAGAGATACGAACGCGAGCCGTGGAGGATGCCGACCGTCCCGGCGTTGAGCGACGCCGCGGTGTCGATCGACTCGAGACCGTGCCCGGCGGCTTCGACACCCCACAGTCGCACGGCCGGGTCGTCGACGAACCCCGAGAATATCCCCATCGCGTTGCTCCCGCCGCCGACACAGGCGACGACGTCGGTCGGCAGCCGCTTGTAGCGCGCGAGGACTTGCTCGCGCGCCTCGATCCCGATGACCTTCTGGAACTCGCGCACCATATACGGATACGGATGCGCCCCGACGACGCTGCCGATGACATAAAACGTGTCCTCGACATGCGCGGCCCATTCGCGAAACGCTTCGTTCGTCGCGTCCTTCAGGGTTTGCGTCCCGCCCGTCACGGAGTGAACCTTCGCGCCGAGCAGTTTCATGACGTAGACGTTGAGTGATTGACGTTCGACGTCGAGCGCGCCCATGTAGACTTCGACCGGGATCCCCAGCTTCGCGCCGATCGTCGCCGTCGCGACGCCGTGCTGGCCGGCGCCGGTCTCGGCGATCAGGCGGCGCTTCCCCATCCGCTTCGCGAGCAAGCCCTGTCCGACGGTGTTGTTGATCTTGTGGGCGCCGGTGTGGTTGAGGTCCTCGCGTTTGAAGAGGACGGTCGCGGCGTTCTCGTCGCCGACAAAACGCTTTGCCTCCATCAGCGGGTTCGGGCGTCCGACGAAATCGCGCAGCATCGCGCGATACTCGTCCCAAAACGCGCGGTCGCCGAACGCCGCTTCCATCTCGCGTTCGAGCTGGGCTAGCGCTTCGACCAGCACCTCGGGGACGAATTTCCCGCCGAATTTTCCACCGAAATAGCCGCGCGCATCCGGTTTATGCATAGTCTCAAAGGTTGTTTTGCCGTCGAGAATTGAAGTTTCCTGGGGATATGAAAATCTCGATCCTGGACGATTATCACGACACGATTCGCACGCTGCGATGCTTCAGCCAACTGGCGGCCCACGACGTCACGATCTGGAACGACCAGGTTCAAGACGTCGACGCTCTCGCCGAGCGCCTGCGGGAGACCGAAGTCCTGGTCCTCATACGGGAGCGGACGCAGATTCGGGCGCCGTTGCTCGAGCGCTTGCCTAAGCTTCGGTTGATCAGCCAGCGCAGCGTCTACCCGCACATCGACATCGACGCCTGCACGCGACTGGGCGTGATCGTATCGTCCAATCAGCATGCCGGCACGCCGTGCTACGCCGCCGCTGAGTTGACCTGGGCGCTGATCCTCGCGGCGGTGCGTCAAGTCCCCCAGCAAATGGCGGCACTCAAGTCCGGGAAGTGGCAGATCGGAGTCGGCAGCACGCTGCGTGACAAGACGCTCGGCATCTACGGTTACGGCAGAATCGGCAGCGTCGTCGCCGGCTACGGTCAGGCGTTCGGGATGAAGGTGTTGGTGTGGGCGCGCGAGCCGTCGCTCGCCCTCGCGCGGGCGGATGGTTACCCAGCGGCGCGCAGCAAGGATGCATTCTTCGAAGAATGCGACGTCATCTCGCTACAGATGCGGCTTGTCGATGCGACGCGAGGCATCGTCACCGCCGCGGACCTCGCTCGCATGAAACCGACCGCACTGCTCGTCAATACTAGCCGGGCGGGGCTGATCGAACCAGACGCCCTGGTGAACGCTCTGCGCGCGGGACGTCCCGGCATGGCGGCGGTCGACGTGTATGAAAAGGAGCCACTGCTCGATACGCGCGATCCTCTGCTCATGATGGACAACGTCGTTTGCACGCCGCACATCGGCTATGTCTCGCGCGACGAATACGAAGTTCAGTTCACCGACATCTTTGACCAGATCACCGCCTACGCCGCCGGCACGCCGATCAACGTGGTCAACCCCGAAGTGCTCGGTCGAGCGCGGGGCTAGCATCGGGTCCGGTTCCGCTGGGACGGCAAGGACGCCTACGACGTAGAGGTCGGGGACTTTCACTGACTCAGGAGACACATATCACATGACCAAGATTACGCCAACCCATCCCGGTGAGGTACTCCTCGAGGACTTCATGAAGCCGCTCGGCTTGAGCGCCAATGCGCTCGCGATTGCATTTCGCGTTCCCGCATCGAGGATTTCAGAGATTACAAAGGCCGAACGCGCGGTGAGCGCGGAAACGGCCCTGCGGCTTGCACGCTACTTCGGCACGACGCCGGACTTCTGGGTGCGGCTGCAGGCGAAGTACGACGTTGCAATCGCTACGGACCAGAAAGCCGCTGCGATCGAACGCGACGTGCGACCGTGAGAGGCGGCGCGAGCGACGAAGGTAAGCGCTGCGCACCGCGGCCAAGCGAAGCCGGGCGAGAGAGTGAGCGCGGCCGGCCGACGATAGTCGAGCGCGGGGCTAGGGAACCTCTGAAGAACCCCATGCATCGATCGTTTGGAGCGCCGCGGCTCGAGGTGCGAGGAGCCGGCGAGGGCGCATACCCTCGGTATGTAACCGAGCCGGCGACGATGCAGATGGAGCCGCGCCGCCCAAACCCTGCGGGCAACGGCATTTGCGCCGCATCTCATCGTCGCTGCGTCGGTTACAATGCGCTGTGGCATTGCGCCCTCCTCGCTTCTCGATCTGCGGCGCAAATGCTCGTTGCGATCGGTGCAGCGGGTT
>Ga0182024_10023554_pt1 | contig 11013 bp, 9 predicted proteins | sample P32metaG_FD_120480 | JGI IMG/M metagenome (GOLD analysis project Ga0182024, IMG submission 120480) | Permafrost microbial communities from Stordalen Mire, Sweden - P3-2 metaG (Illumina Assembly) | ecosystem: Environmental > Terrestrial > Soil > Wetlands > Permafrost | place: Sweden: Stordalen... | reverse complement strand
GAGGATGGTGGGCAGTGCCCACCCTACGCTTGGCATTCAAGCAGATGACGACTTTCCCGAGAAACGAAGCGGTGTGGGTGGCGCCAGCCGGGCGTATGTCCCGACCGGCCGTCGCACAAGCCAGGCGTATCGGTGCGCCGCGTTATCGAGCGCACAGCGAGGCGAGAATATGAACCACTGCCAGACCAGATTCCGGCCCGTCTGCGCAACGCAATTCTCGCGCCGATCGGGCAGGCTCCTCTGCTGGGCAACCATCTATGCGTGCGAGTTGGGGTTGGGGGCAATCCCCGCGCGGGCGGCCACGCCGCAGCAAATTGACGCCGCCATCAAGAAGGGCGTTGACTACATCTACTCGAAGGAAAAGCCCGATGGGCGATGGGAAACTGACGGTCACCGCATCGGCAAGGAACATGAATGGGAGACCATGCAGGGGGATGCGTATGGCGGGTTTTCGTCGCTCGCGACGTACGCACTGCTGGCCAGCGGTGAATCGCCGAAAGACAAGCGCATCGTCAATGCGGTCGAATTTCTGAAGAAGGCTGACATCATCGGCATCTACTCGCTGGGACTGCGGGCGCAGGTCTGGCATCTCCTGGCCGACACCCCCGCGAAGCAGGCCGAGTTGAAGAAATACGTTGACGCTGACGCCGAGCGCCTTCTCGCGGGCCTGAACACCGGGGGGGACAACCGCGGACTCTGGGACTACCAGGGCAAAGGCCCGCGCATCGACCACAGCGTAAGCCAGTATGGAATTCTCGGGCTCTGGGCGCTGCAGGACGCCGGGGCCAGAATTGATGTTCGTTATTGGAAAACCTTCGATCAAGTTTGGAAAGACCACCAGATGAACGACGGCGGCTGGGCGTACAATGCCACCAAGACCATCAAGGGTGATCAGCCCGATCCCCGCGCCTCCATGACCGCCGCGGGCATCGCAACGTTATTCATCACGCAGGACAATACCTTCGACGACCTGGAACACCGCGGAAACGTCTTCAACGCCAATATCGAAAATGGCCTCCGCTGGATGACCAAACATTTCAACGAGGTGGACACCAATTACTCCTGGTACGGCGTGGAGCGCATTGGAGTGGCCAGTGGAACCAAGTATTTCGGCACCACCGACTGGTTTGAGAAGGGCGCCGATCGTCTGGTGGCGGAGCAGGGGCCCCAGGGTCAATGGACAACCAAAGGCCTGGGCACGGATCTGACCGACACGTGCTTCGCGATCCTCTTCCTGGCGCGCGGCCGCGCCCCGATCATGCTCAACAAGCTCCAATACGAAATTACCGACAAAGAGGGCAAGCCCCTGGAAACGGACTGGAACGAACGTCCGCGCGACGCCGCCAATCTCACGAAATGGACCGGCGACCGGATCGAAACCAATCTCAACTGGCAACTGGTCAACCTGCAGGTTGCCCCCGAGGCGCTGCGGGATGCGCCGATTATCTACATCGCGGGTGATCAGGAACTCCGCCTGAGCGACGCCGATGAGCAAAAGCTGAAAACCATCGTCCGCGAAGGCGGCATGATCCTGGGCAACGCCGATTTCAACAGCCAGGTGTTCGCCGCAAGCTTCATGAAGCTCGGAACCAAGCTGTTTGGCTACGAGTTCCGCGAGCTCGAGCTCAGCAGCCCGATCTTCAGCGAGGAAGCCCGCATCAAGCGCCCCCGCATCAAAGTGCTGGGGCTGAGCAACGGCATCCGCGAATTGATGATTCTTCTGGACCAGGGGGATGCCGGGCGATCATGGCAGAAACCGCCTCAAACGCCCAACAACGAGGCCCGGGAAATCGGAGCCAACATCTTTCTCTACGCCGTGGACAAGAAAAACCTCGTCACCCGCGGCGAGACCACTGTGGTGTTGCCGAACCCGCAGATCAAGAACTCCCACACGGTTCGCATTGCCCGCCTCAAATACGGAGGCAACTGGGATCCCGAGCCGGGCGGCTGGCCGCGCCTGGCGGCGGTTCTCCACAACAATTTCCGCACCGATCTGGACGTCAAGACCATCGACCTCTCCAGCACGGAACTGACCGCCGGACCCGAGCAGCCGCCTGTCGCGCACCCATCTCACGATCAAATCCGCAAGCAGGCGTTCGACAGCATCCCCCCCGACCAGTTCCGGGCCACCGAGGGGGATCCGAACAAGCTCAACGCGCTGCTCGAACCCAGGATCAAGGCAATTGAAGCCGACATCGCCGCCAAGGAAGCCGCACGCCTCGCGGCGAGCGCGCCCTACAAAATTGCCGCACTCACCGGAACCACCCAGTTCAATCTCACCGACGCTCAGACGGCTCAGTTGAAAAAATACATCGATATCGGCGGGACGCTGATCATCGACTCCGGCGGCGGCTCGGCACAATTCACGGCTTCCGCCGAAACGCTTCTCAAAACGCTTCTTCCCGATCTGACGGAGGACACGCTGCTGCACCCGATGACGCTGGAAGACCCGCTCTACGCGCTGGCCGCGGCGCCGATCAAGGAAATTGAATATCGCCTCTTCGCCCGGACCGTATTGAGTTCGGCTCACATGCCGCGCGTGTTGGGGCTTCGCCATAACGGCCGGGTCGCCATCTACTTCAGCAGGGAGGATCTCGCCGCCGGCCTGGTCGGGCAACCGACAGACGGAATCGTCGGATACGCACCCGCGACAGCAACCGCCATTATGCGAAACATCATCCTGCTCACGGTCCCCCCGCCGCCGCCACCCGCGCCGCCGGCGACGGCGCCTGCTCCTGCCCCTGCAAAAAAATGACCGGCGCGGCAAGAACGCGATCGACACACTCCCATGCAGGGTCCGCTGAAGAGCCGGCAAAGCGGCGCCGCTTGCGCGAGCGGCTTCATCGGCTCTTCTGCGGACCATCGGTCGCCCTGCCACATCATCGTCTCACAACGCAGATCACCAGACGGTCCTTGTCGCGCTTGTGGTAATAAAGCAGATGCCCGTCGGCGCTGAGCGTCGGGCCTTCCACGAAACCGTCGATCGATTGCACGCGCTGCGGCGAATCGAACGGCTCATCCACCGTCTTGCGGGCCACGCGACAAATCTGCGGCATGGGATGGGCGTCCCGGCGATCAACCCTTGTAAAAAAAAACTCCAGCCCATCTTCGGAGATGCACGGCGCGTACTGCAGCGCCCCGGCCAGATTCACATGGGAGAGCAATTCCGCGCTGCGAGGGAGGCGAGAAAACGAATCCCCCTGCAACGTGGCAATCACAATGTCTGCGGTCTTCGGCGGCGACTTCGTGCGGAAATCGCCATCGACAAAATAGAGTGTCTGGCCGTCGCCGCTGATTTCGGCATCGAAGTTGACGATCCCCGGCTCTTGGCGCGAGACGCCGGGGACGAGTTGGACGTCGGTAACCACGCCATCGGAGAAATGCCCGCGATAAAGCGTGCTGTGCGTCGTGTCATAGCTGCGATTGCTGACGAAATAGAGAGTGCCCTTCCGATCCAAACTGGGCACGCCCTCCAGCGCCGCAGTATTGACGCCGGCAAGTTCCCCCTTGTAATCGAACGTCAGGTCATCCACTCGCACCGAGTAATGCAGATTGGTGTTGGCGGGTTTCTCATTGTTGTTGTTGAACAGGAGAAACCGGCCGTCTTTGCTGATGAACGGCTCCATCGCGTCGCCATCGTATCCGCGAATGACAACCTGCTGCTCCTTGCCGAAGAGCGTGTATTCACCGGGCGGCGGGCCGGCCGGTTTGTCGCCGCCCCGGCTTGGAGAGATCGCGCGAAGCAGCATCAATACGAGGATCGCCAGCACGATCAGGCAGAGCATCCAGACGCGTTTTGAAGTCAATCGCACCGCCATTTTTATCCGTTTACGGCTGCGCGGCCGGAGCTGTTGCCGGCAATGTCGCCGGCTGCGTCGCCGGGCCGTGGATTTTGTCGTACAGCCCCTGGATCAGCTCCAGCGGCTTGTCGAACGGAACATCGGATTTTGTCGACATCAACGTCGTGACAACGCCCGCCTTCGTGCGCATAAACACGTGCACGGGCTGATCGTCGGTGCCAATGTACGAGACGATGGCCAGTTGCGGCGTGAAGGTGAGGTGAACAAAACCATACACGGTGCGCGAAAATGGAGGCAGATTGTCGTGGAGCATGGGCGCCGCGTGCGCCCCGCCTCCGCCGCACATCACAAAACTGACCGGCCAATCGGGGATCTCGAGATGCTGCAGGTTGTGGTCGTGCCCGCACAGGTAAAAATCGACGTGATATTTTTTGAACAGCGTTCCCCAGTCCTTCTGCAACACGCCGTTGTTGCCCGCGGCTCCATTGCTGAACAGGGGATGGTGCGCGCAGCAGATGACCCAGTCGGTCGTCCGAGGCTTGGCCAGTTCCGTTTCCAGCCAGCGGCGCTGATCGGCCCAATCCAGGTCATTGATGACCTGTTTATTGCTGTCCAGCATGATGACCGTGACCATCGGATGATCCGGCGGCAGCTCCACGCGATAATGCCGCGCCGGCAGTTTCCAGCGCGACTCGGGATGCAGCTTCGCATACTGCAGTTCGATGACATCCTTGCGGTCGTCGTAATCGTGATTCCCCAGCGAAGCGTAGAACGGCATCGGGAGCCGAACGGGATCGTACATTTTCTCAAAGAGCGTCTGCCATTGCGGATCATCCGCGCCGCCCGGCAGCTTCACGTAAAAGTTATCCCCGGCGAGCAGCATGCCGGCGAACGGCACATGCTGATTCTCCGCGTACTGCGCCAGCGCATCGGCCACCGCCTTCTGCGCCGGCTTCCCTTCGCCCCAGTCCCCCATCGCCAGAAAATCCGCCCGAGGGCCGGCAGGGATCGTCGTGGGAAAGGTCTGGGCGCTGCAGATCGATGCGACCAGACCGATCAAAAGAGCGAGGAGAAGCGTTCTCCGTCTGCAAATGTAGGGTGGGTGTACACACCCACCAACCCCGCCGTGCGGGGCATTTGCCGACGAAAAAACGGTGGGTGAGTACACCCACCCTACACCAGCAGATCGAGATGCGTCCTGTTTCATTTCAACACACTCAATCCCCTGCCAACATCGGCGAACGCGCCGACCGCGCGGTCAATCTGCTCATCCGTGTGAGCCGCCGAAAGCTGAATGCGAATGCGCGCCTTCCCCTGCGCAACCACGGGATAACTGAACCCGATGACATAAATTCCCGCATGCAGCAATCGCCTGGCAAATTCCTTCGCCAGTGTCGCCTCGCCAAGCATCAGGGGAATGATCGGATGCTGCCCCGCGCGGAGTGTGAAGCCCGCGCCTGTCATCCCGGCTCGAAACCGCTGCGCGTTGGCTTCAAGCTTGTCGCGGAGTGTTGTGCTCGATCGCAACAACTGCAACGCCGCCAGTGTTCCGCCAACCAATGCCGGGGCGAGAGAATTGCTGAACAGATAAGGCCGGGAGCGATTTCGCAGGAGATCGACGATTTCGCGTTTGGCGCTGATGAATCCCCCTGATGCGCCGCCGAGCGCCTTGCCGAGGGTGGAGGTGAGAATGTCGATGCGGCTCATCACTCCGCGGAGGTCGTGCGTGCCGCGCCCGCGCGGGCCGATGAAGCCCGTGGCGTGGCTGTCATCCACCATCACCATCGCGCGGTATCGGTCGGCCAGATCGCAGATCGCATCCAGCCGGGCAATGTCGCCGTCCATGCTGAAGACGCCATCGGTGGCAATCAGCCGCAGCCGCGCGCTGGCGCTGTCGCGCAGCTTCTGTTCCAGATCGCTCATGTTGTCATGTTCGTAGCGATACCGCTGCGCCTTGCAAAGGCGGACACCGTCGATGATGGAGGCGTGATTCAAGCTGGCCGAGATGACGGCGTCCTGCTCGCCCAAAATCGTTTCAAACAAACCGCCGTTGGCGTCGAAGCAGGAGCCGTAGAGGATGGTGTCCTCCATGCCGACGAATTCGCTCAGCTCCCGTTCGAGTTGTTTGTGCCGATCCTGCGTTCCGCAGATAAATCGCACGCTGGAAAGCCCGTAACCGCGTTCATCGAGCGATGCGTGGGCCGCGGCCACAATCGCCGGATGATTCGACAATCCCAGGTAATTGTTCGCGCAGAAGTTGAGAACCTTCCGCCCCCCCACCTCGATTTCCGCCCCCTGGCAGGAAGCGATGATCCGCTCATCCTTCCAGAGTCCGGTACTGCGAATCTCATCGAGCTGCGACTGATACAGCGATTGAGCCTGTTCGTACATCCGAAGCGATCCTTTCCAGAAAGCGGCGATTTTAACCCGGCAGCGCCAGGATAGGCCAATGAGGAGCAGAGGAAATCCCAGAAAAGAGCCGCGAAGCAGATGCATAATCGTGGCATGGGCGTCCCGCCCATGTTGGAGGCGCAGAGTCTAAGAAAGACTTCGATATCGACTGTTTCTCTTTATTTCACGTCGCTAACACGGGCGAGACGCCCGTGCCACAATGAGGTTTTCAACTCTCTGCTCTTCTTTGCGTCTGCCTTAGCGCCTTTGTGCCTCTGCGGTTCTTCAATTTCTTTATGTTCCTCGCACACTGCTATGATGCCCGACGATGGCAACGCCGCGCGACATATTGATCATCCCCATCGGCAGCCACGGGGACGTGCATCCGTTCATCGGGATTGGCATGGGGTTGCGCGACCGCGGGCATCGCGTGCGCGTGATTGTGAATGCACACTTTCATTCGATCGTGCAGGGGGCGGGGCTGGAGACGATTGCGCTGGGAACCGATGACGAGTATCGGGAACTCGCGAATCATCCCGATTTGTGGGATCGCGTGCGCGGGCCGCGATACATTTTTGGGCAGATGGCGGCACTGGTGCCGCGGGTCTATCAGGCGATTGTCGATCATTACGTGCCGGGAAACACGCTGCTGGTTCATTCCACGTTGGCGATGGGGGCGCGCGTGGCGCAGGAGAAGCTCGGCATCCCGACCGCGACAATTCATTTGCAACCCGCCATTATCCGCAGCGCCGTCAATCCGCCAATGATGCCCGGGGCGGCATTGCCGCGCTGGCTGCCGGTCTTCGGGCGAAGAATGCTCCTGCGATTGGCGGATCGATTCCTCCTCGATCCGATGGTCGCGCCGGGTCTCAACGAGTTTCGCGCCACGCTGGGCTTGCCGCCGGTGCGGCGGATCATTCAGGGTTGGTGGGACTCGCCGCAGCTCGTGATCGGACTGTTTCCCGATTGGTACTGCCCGCCGCAACAGGATTGGTCGCCGCAAATCCGATTGACCGGCTTCCCCCTCTACGATGAACGCGGCGTCTCCCCTCTTTCCACGTCGCTCGACGACTTTCTCCGCGCCGGCACGCCCCCAATCGCGTTCACACCCGGCTCGGCGATGTGGAAAGCCGATGCGTTCTTCGCGGAAGGCGCCAAGGCGTGCGAGATTCTTGGCCGCCGCGGGCTGCTGCTCTCACGCCACGCCGACCACATCCCGCGCGATCTCCCCCGCGGCGTGATCCATGTCCCCTACGCCCCGTTCAGCGAGCTGCTGCCAAGATGTGCGGCCATCGTCCACCACGGCGGAATCGGAACCACCGCCCAGGCCATGGCCTGCGGCATCCCGCAACTCATCATGCCCTTCTCGCACGACCAGCCGGATAACGCCGCGCGGGTGAAAAAACTCGGCATCGCCGACGCCCTGTGGCCGAAGCATTTCAACGCCCATCGGATCGCCAAGTCGTTGTCCGCGTTGCTGGACAATCCGAGGGTAAAAGAGGCATGCAAAGCCGTTGCCAAGCGTTTTGAGACATCCGATGCGATCCCGCGCACCTGTGAACTGATTGAACAGTTGCCGCAGATCGATACCATGTGACGGTTCAGGGTATCAGGGTTCAGGCAGGAGGATCCGGCGTCAGTTCCTTTTCTCCGCTTGAATCCTGAATCCTGTTTTGCCGGCAGTCGGGTCGCCCGCCCCCCACCTCTCTTGGTAGGGCGGGATTCATCCCGCCGATGCTTGGCAACATTCGAGGCAATGCACTACGGCGGCGGGATGAATCCCGCCCAACCAACAAGGAACCCATGAGCGTTAAAGTACGAATCCCCTCCCCGTTGCGGTCTTACACCAATGGCGTTGACGTTGTCGAAGCCGAGGGCGCCAGCGTCGGCGAAGTGCTGAACAATCTCAAAGCCGGCGCGGCGGGCATCGAAACCCGCCTCTTCAAGACGCCGGGAAATCTCAATCGCTTCGTGAATGTCTATCTCAACGATGAGGACATTCGTTTCCTGAAGAATCTCGAGACGCCGGTGAAAGCCGGCGATGAGATCAGCATTGTTCCCGCGATAGCCGGAGGAGCGGGCCGTCCGCGGCTAAAATCGCGCGGCCCCTGCTTGCGATCTCGGGCCGGGCTCTTCGTTGTCGAGGCTTGCCCGTATTTGGCTGCAATACTGCTGCGCCTCGACGCCTCGACCCCGGCCCGATCTCGCGGCGCAGAGTCGCGCGGGATTTTAACCACGGACGGCCACCGATGACCACTCGCTATAGCAAACGCTGCTGGTTTACCTTCCCCACGCGCTCGCAGGTCGAGCAGCCCATCATCTGGGAGATGAGCCAGAAGTTCCCCCGCGTCAGTTTCGACATCCGCCAGGCCAGCGTGCAAAACGAAATCGGCATCATGGCCGTTCTCCTCACCGGCAGCGAAGCGGAGGTGACCGCCGCGATCGAGTTTTTGCGTTCGCGCGGGGTGATGGTTGAACCGATTGAGAAGAGTGTCGTGGAGGGATAGGAGCGACTCACGGAAACGTCATCCCATCGACGACATTTTTCAGGTATTTGAGCAAGTCTTCCGACTGCTCGGCAAGTGGTCTCGGGGCGGCGCCCTTCAGTTCCAAATGCGGCGCCTGGTATTGGAGAATATAGAAGTACGGGTCCTTCATAAACATGAGCACGCCTCGGGTGGAGTCAAGGCGATGAGCTGAGGTTCCATCATCCTGCTCCACCAGGGTCGAACCGAGGGGAATATTGACGACGACGAAAAGTGCATCGGTTCCGGCGGCGTTGAGGTGCTCCCGCCACCCGACTGACGCCGCGGGAGAAGCGGCGCGGAACATGTTGGGCATGATGCTCCGGTCGAACACCAGATCCACCCTCTGCGGATTGTGCGGGGAAAGAATATCCGGACGATCCGCCGGGAGCTTCATGCTTTCCACGCGGAGAAGCGTGCCGTAATCGTCCATGAATGCGACGGACGACGCCGTATCAGTCGAATCCTCCTGCATCTTCGCGCCGGGACGAAGAAGTGATGGAACCTTGCAGGTAAAACTGCCGGACTTGGACCGGTAGACCGTTCCCTCGGGCGGCGGGCTTCCATTTTGACAACCAGCACCAGCCGCCACAGCGGCAAGTGACATCACCAGACGGACGAATGCGCGTTTTGCTGAAATCATGCTGATGTGCCCCCGGGCGAATCCTCAACCCGCAAAATCGCTATTTCTGGTCGTCCCCGCTGCCCAACTGCTTCATCACCTCGCTGATCAGCTTCTCCATCGCCGATGGCTGATCGGCGCGGATCGTCAGATCCCACGCGGTGTTCCATCTGCACGACACCGGCGTGAAACCCATCGCCCGCAGATGCTCTGCCATGTCGGGCATGTGGGCGGCGCCGTAGAAAATCGAAATCCTCCGCTTCCCCTGCCCCAGCGTCTCAGTGAGGACTTTGAGCGCGGCCTTGTTGCGCTCGCCGAGAATGACGGTGCCGGCCATGACGTCGAAACCCTTGCCGCCCTTCTGCATGTCATCCATCTGTTTGGCAAGGATGAGCTTGATCTGATGTTCCCCGTCCGGCCGCGTGAGGGCGGCGACCAGTTGATCGATCGTCTGGCTCCCGTCCTGCCCATCCGCCTGTTGCGGCGGCGGCTGCGTGAACGCCGCCATGAGCTGCTTGAGAATCATGTCCTCGAAGGTCTCGCCGCGTTCCTGCTGGAGCTTCTCGAAGGTTTCCTTGTCCAGGTCGGCGTGGACGAAATTCGGTTTGGTATAGTCGATCACATCCAGTTGAAACGACAGATTCAAGACGTCTTTCATCAGATGCTGCACGGTGCTGATCGGATTGCCCGAGGGAGGAGCTTCCACGCCGGGCGTGGGGACGCCGGCGTCTTTCGGCTTGACCAATTCATACAGCACCGCATCATCGGCCGCGAATTCACCGTTGAGGTGCTCGTAATACTCGCGCTCGGCAATGTGAATCGCGCCGACCAGCCGCACGGTCTGCCCCGCGGCGTTGCGATACGTCACTTCGGCGGTCTGCAATGACTGGCCGCGTTCGCCGCCATCATAGAACCGCATGAACTGCTGCGGCTCGATCGGTTGCGTCCCGATCGCTTGCGGGGCGGGCGCTTGCGCGCGGGCGTACGAAATCGTCAATGCCAGCATCAACCCGGCGACGCACGACGGTCGAAACAATTTGTTCATGAGATTTCTCCGCTGCACAGTGTACCTGAGTAGTGGCACGGGCTTCCAGCCCGTGTTAGAAGCATAGGAGAGAGAAATCGCTCGATATCGAAAGATTTCTTAAAATCTGCGCCGTTAACATGGGCTGGGAAGCCCATGCCACAATACGCATCTCGATTCGGGCAGAGGACACACACCCATGGCCAATACCATACCCTCCCGTCGCGGGCTTCTCGCGGCGGCCGCGATCGGCGCTCTAAGCGCGCCATCATTCCTGCACGCCGCCGATGAGATTCTCCACCCGGCGACCGCCCCCGCGGCTCCCGGGCGCGATCCGTGGCGGGGACTCAAAGGCGGAATCGCCTCCTACAGCTTTCGCAAGCTGCCGCTGGACGTGACCATTGCGGGAATCAAGCGGCTGGACATGCACTATGTCTCCATCAAGGACACCCATCTCCCGATGAAGAGCACCACCGAGCAGCGGAAGGCCGTGGTCGCGCAGTGCAAAGACGCCGGCATCACCCCGATCAGTTGCGGCGTCGTCACCATGACGGCCGACCCCGCCAACATCCGCCACGCATTCGAATATGCCCGCGATCTCGGCGTGCCGACGATGGTCTGTCTTCCCGACCCATCGTCGTTCGCCACACT
>Ga0182024_10023553_pt1 | contig 11013 bp, 9 predicted proteins | sample P32metaG_FD_120480 | JGI IMG/M metagenome (GOLD analysis project Ga0182024, IMG submission 120480) | Permafrost microbial communities from Stordalen Mire, Sweden - P3-2 metaG (Illumina Assembly) | ecosystem: Environmental > Terrestrial > Soil > Wetlands > Permafrost | place: Sweden: Stordalen... | reverse complement strand
GCAACGGCAGTCAGCGGGAAGGTTCGCAGCGCCCCGGACATGCCCATGTATCCTGGCCATCCGAACATTCCGGCATCAGCCGACCATTGAAAGAAGTCTACGTCGGATTCAACGGGGCCAAGCGATTCGACCGGCTCCCAAGAGGAGTCATTGAAGGCGGCGTCGAGCCAGTGATCGATGGGCTTGTTTGCGGAGCCTGTGTTGGAGCGCCAACTCCTGTCCGAGATGAGGAGAGCGGGAGCTTCCATGCCGAAGCGTGTGGGGACGATCTTGGCGACCAGGACCTCTCCGTACGCGAGTTGTTGCGTCGCGAGAGGACTGCTTCCGCTGACTACGCCGCGTCCGCGAACGGCTTCGATGGCGAGGACATTGTCGCCCAGCCGCAGAGCGCCGGCGGCCGATGTGTGGAAGACGTGGAAGCCAATGGGCGCGTCTGTGTTGAGATAAAAATCGTCGAGCCGGTGGCCGTTAAGGAAGACGTGCGCCTCGCGTGGCCCGGCGAGGTAGAGGGTTGCGGCTTGAGGCAGCAAGGCAACGCGAAAGTGCGCGCGGAAGTAGTGCGGGGCAACGCGAAGATCCGGCCGGTTCCAGGGAAACTTGCTGTGGTCGGTGCGCTGCGCGGTGACATCGGCGGTCGTCCAGATGTACTCCTCCGGAAGTGGGGCGTAACGGGGCGCCGGCGTTGCCGCCAGGCCGCGAGTTGGATCCAGCGGGCCGGCAGGTTGCTGCGCGCGGGCCTCCAAAGTGGCGGCAAGGACTAAAAACACGAGGAGTGATCTGAGAATGGGCATTGGCAGCGATGCGGCGAACGGCATTGCCAACTCTAAATCAGTTGCGTACAAGGCGGAACTGCTTCGACCGAAGGCTCGCCTTCACACTCGCCGGAACCTCACAGCGTTGAAAGGCCGTCCCGAGAGCTTCAGCTTGGTGGTTCCTGCGAACGTCCCCGGCAGCTCAGTGATCGTCATCTCCCAAGGGTCAATTAGCTCGGCCATGAATTTTCCTTCCGGCAGCGGGAACTCGTAGTAGATGGGCTGATGGAGATCCATGAAGTAAAGGATCCGCTGTACGCTGGCGCCGGTCGCATCCACGGTGGCAGCATTCAGGTAATATGGCGCGGCTTGAGCTTCCAATCCCGTGCGACGGGCGTCTTTGCCCGCAGCAGCGGCGGTCTCCTCTACCAGTTTGCGCAGGAAAGCGATGCGTTCCGGACTGGTTCCGTGCAGCTTGCCGCCGTGCGACCACCAGATCGTCGGCGTGCCGTTTTCATCGAGTGGCTGATCGGGATCGAGATAGGTCTCGCCGTGCGTGACGTAGCAACCGGCGATGACTCCAAGCCAGAAGCGCCGCGTCATCTCCTCGCCGGAGAGGTTGCCCCAGCGGCGATTCAGATTGCCCTCATACTGGACTTCGTCGAACACAATCGGCTTCCGCCACGCTGCGAGCCATCCTGCCGCCCCGTCAAAGTTCGAGGTCTGCAGGCAGCCATGCGTCACCCACGGGTGCGAGTAGTCGTACATCACGCGAGAGTAGTGGACAGAGCGCAAGTGGCTTGCAGGATCGTGCTGCTGGACGATCTGAAAGAAGCGGTCGAAGTCCTGCACGGACTTGGCCTTCATCAGGTCGAACTCGTTCGCGAGCGACCACCAGATGTTCCGATAAGCCGACATGCGGGCAAGCACGTAGCGCAGATAGCGATCATCTGCCTCGGCCGGCATGGTCGCGTATCCCCAGCGGTCGTAGGGGTGGAAGAGAATCAGGTCCGCTTCGATGCCGAGCGCTCGCAGGTCCGCGATGCGCCGTTCGATGTGGGCGAAGTACGCTGGATTCGGCCGCGTGAAGTCATGCTCCCCGGCGGTGTTGCGTTCGAACGGATAGCGTGGCGGCTCGTTGTGGTTGTACTCGTAGTGCTTGGGGAAGACGCACATGCGAATCTTGTTGAACGGCGCCGCACGCAACGATTGCAGGGTTTGCTGTTGCAGCTCTTCCGACTGATGCACCCACGCGTAGCAGGTGGTGCCGAAAGGAAAGAACGGCGTGCCGTCCGCATAGGCAAAGTGATGTGTGTTGCTTGGCTGGACCGGCCCATGCACGCCCGGGAGAGCGGCAACGCAGGTGAATCGCCCCGTCTTGCCGGAGAGGTCCGCGGCATTGCTAGTCGTGGTGTACGACCACTCGCCCGCGGCGTCTGGCATGAAGCGGACTTTGTAGCTACCTTCGTCATCGTAGAAGCCGTCCACCGCAACCGCGCGATGGCCGAGGGAGAATGTCGCAGCCAACTGCACATCGGCGAAGGGATTGCCGCTGGAGGGGCCGCTCAACGTGAGCTCAAACGCCTCCCACCGCGGCACGGCCTCGTGAGTGGCTTGCATCTCCCTGGGCGCAATTCCTGGGACTGCGGCGGCCAAGGCAGAAAGAGAACCTGCGGAGCCAAGCTTGAGCATTTCGCGGCGATTCATCGGACCATCCTATACGTCATGAGGGAACCCGGAAGTACAGGTTGAATCGCCGCCGGTTTTCGCTGAGTGGCTTGAGCGTAACCTCTTCTCGATGGGCCGGCCGTTCATCAGGATGCGCGCCGCGCGCCTTCCAAGCGAGATCCGAGGCAACGGTTAACGTAGAGAGAGTCGTCATCGTGGATGTAGACGCCGTTCTGCATCTTGCGAACTCTTCGAACGCAGTTCCAGTCTGATCCTCTGTGCCGATGGTCTTCCACTCGGCCGGGAGTTTCGACGGAACGTAAGCCAATCTGTATACCATTGTCAACGACGATGCAAGGCGCCGGACATGAACCGCTGACGAAACTATTTGACCTATGCGAGGCGACGAATGAAGCGCTTGCGGGGCCCACAATACTATCTTCAGACAGAGCGCACCGGGCGGCGGTTCCGCAAAGCGAAACGCGGAACGTTTCGGACCGCATTATGATTCAGTCCACCCCTCGGATTCGCGCCATGGAGGTTTCGATGATTCTTGATCCACTGCACGAGCGGCGTCCGCGCTGGCGGACCCTCACTCTTTTTCAGCCGAAGCGCCTCGTCTTCGGTTGCGGCTGTCTGACGGAGTGTCTTGGATATCTCAATCAGCTCGCGCCGAACCACTTGTATATCCTCACATCTTCGGCGCTGGCGGCCGCTACCGCGCGCATCCAGGCTGAGCTTGCGCGCTCCGGCATCGCGTCTTCGGTGGACCACGGCGTGCCCGGCGAACCGACCATCGCCGACTTTGAGGCAGCCACCGTCCGCGCAAGGGAGGCCGGCGCCACCTGCATTCTCGGACTCGGAGGCGGCAGCGTTTTGGATACTGCCAAACTCGTCGCTGCGTTTGTAGATGGGCAACAGCGGATCGAAGATGCGTTTGGTACGGGCCTGCTGCACGGCCGCGCCTGCCACCTGGTGTGCCTACCGACGACTTCGGGCACAGGCAGCGAGGTCTCTCCCAACGCAATTCTGCTGGACGAAGGCGCAAAACTGAAGAAGGCCGTGATCAGTCCATTTCTGGTGCCTGACGCGGTGTTCGTCGACCCGGAGTTGACCGTGACCATGCCTGCGGGGGTGACTGCGTCGACCGGCCTCGACGCGCTCGCCCATTGCGTGGAGGCGTATACCAACAAATTTGCCCATCCGATGGTCGACCTCTATGCACTTGAAGGTATCGCCCTATGCGGGCGGTTCCTGCTGCGCGCAGTGCGCTGCCCTGGTGACCTGGGAGCGCGCGAAGGAATGTCCCTTGCGAGCCTCTACGGTGGCCTTTGCCTGGGCCCTGTCAACACTGCTGCCGGGCATGCACTCGCCTATCCGCTGGGTAGCGAATACCACATTGCGCACGGTGTTTCGGTGGCTCTGGTGCAGCCGCATGTCTTCCGGTTCAACGCAGAGGCAGACCCGGAAAGGCACGCCAGCGTAGCTCGAGCGCTGGGTGTGCCCGAGTGCTCGACCGCCCTGGAGACAGCCTTTGCCGGCGCTTCAGCCATCTCTCGCCTGACCGCGGAATGCGGTCTTGACCCGCATCTCGGCAGCTACGGAATCAAACCGGAGAGCATCGCTGCGCTCGCCCGGTCGGCACTCACCGTTGAGCGATTGTTGCGCAATAATCCGCGGCCGGTGACCGAAGCCGACTGCATCCGGGTCTATCAAGACTGCTTCTAGACCGCACCTGAGCCTCCCCTCTCCGACTCAGGCGCGCGAACGCCCCCGGATGCACAGAGCGACCGCAGGAGACACCTCGCTCGCTTCCGGTTTTGGGCCGCCCTCTGTCGCGGAAATCGGAAGAAATAGGTGCTGCTCAAGAGACCGGCTTGGAAGCTTTCTTCTTGCGGGGGGGCGGCTTTGGAGCCATGCGGGAGACGACTTGCTCGAGTTCTGCCAGGCGCCGCTTCATTTCCGTAACTTCCTCGGCATCGGTCGCCACTGTGGGATGGGTGCGGGAGTGTTCGGCGACGGGGTCTGTCGCGGCCGTGCGAGATGAAGCCGCGCTTCCGTGGCGCTCGGAAGCCTGTCCGGACATGAATTCGAACGGATTCACGGGCGGGGCCATAACGCGGTAAGTATTTTGGTAAAAGTCGAGGATCGATTTCATGTATTTCAGGGTGTTCTCCTGACTCGCCTTCCCCGTTGCGACGACCATCTGGCGCAGAACATCAAGGGGAAAGTTGGAACCCGTGGTCTTGGCATCCTCAACGATGATCTGAGTCAAGATCAACCGCGTGATGTCTTCGCCGGTCGCGGCGTCGACCACCTTGACATCTTCGCCGCGCTGCAGCATTTGGGCCACCTCATCGAGGTTCACATACCGGCTGTTGGTCGTGTCGTAAAGACGCCTGTTTTCATATTTCTTGATGAGAACGGCTTTAGGCTCCATATATTTTCATCTTACCCCCTTGACAAGGTTCGAGGACGGAGTAGTATTTAATCATGCTGCATTGCAGCACAGTTCGCAGCATACAGTTCCTGAGGAGGAATGATATGGCCCCCACCCGCAAAGCCGCTAATGTAAACGAGAAGCAGACAGAGGTAGTGGAATCGATCACTGCTCTGTATACCAAGAGTGTCGAGCGCCTCGCCGAGGCCCAGAAGAAGACCCTTGACATGGCCCTGCAGCAGAACGCCGATCTCACCGGTGCCTGGAAGAAGATCGCCCAGGTAGTACCGGGCACGCCGCTGCCCACGGTGCTTGACCTGGTCGCAAACACTTTTGGGCAATTCGTCGACCTGCAAAAGGGAGCAATCGATCTGGCCCTGGAGCAGAGCCAGAAGCTGGCAGAGCTCGCCAGCGAGCGCATCGATTCCGTTTCCAGTGCAACCGACGCCGTCAAGACGATGGTGCAGGACACCGTGGAGCGCGCTGCCGCAGCCCAGAAGAGCGCGATTGATTTCTCCGCGGCCCAGACCAAGACCGTCTTCGACACGTTCAAGAAGCAGTCTGGCGTGGCCGGAACTCCAGTCGAGGCAGCTGCTGAGTCGCTTCAGCGCGGATTCGATACCCTCGTCGAGAGCCAGAAGAATATATTGACCTTCGCCTCAAAGCGCAGCGCGTAACCGCTTTGATTTGAGGTTTTACCTGGGTGCGGTCCGGAGTCGGTGACCACCGAAACGTGGCTGCTGCTCCGCGACTGCATTTGGGTATAGGCTCGATGCATTGATTGGAGGGTACTGATGAGTGATGCAGAGGCGGCAGCCGCCAAGCAGCCTGACCCAATGGAAAAGTTCCACGAACTGCGGGACGCCTACCTGGAGATCTGGTCCAAACATCTAATCGATACGGTGAACAGTGACAGCTATGCACAGGCGTCCGGCGCTGCGTTGAATAGTTTTCTAACCGCCACGGCGCCATTCAAGGAACCGGCAGAGCAGGCGATGTTGAAGACCCTTCAGCAGCTGAACGTTCCGACAAGCGCGGACTTTGCCGTTCTTGCGGGACGCTTCACCAACGTTGAAATGCAACTCGACAATCTGGACGCCAAGCTGGACCGGATCGAGAAACTGCTCAGCGGCGCTAAACCAGCGTCGCCGGTGCAAGAAGTTGCATTGAAGTCTGCTGAGGCGTCAGCGCGGCCGGTTGCACCAAGGTCCGCCAGGAAGACGAGTCAAAGGAATCGACCGTCCCTCCGCACCCGTGGAACCCCAAAGAAAACGACAAATGCGAAGCCAGGCCGAGGCAACTCGAGAAAGAGAACTAAGTAGTCATGGAACAAGCGACGGCTGCATTGGACCAGTTAGCCATTCTTGAGGAGCGCCTGAAGACCGTCACCAGGGTGATGACTTCGAAGGCGCCTATCGCCCAGACGCCCAAAGAACTGGTGTGGACCCTGAACAAGGCCAAGCTCTATCGCTATGTTCCCGTCGTCCCCCCGCAGGAGCGCCACCCAATCCCTCTGCTCCTCGTCTTCGCGCTGATGAACCGGCCCTACATTCTCGACCTCCGGCCGGGTCATAGTTTTGTCGAGTACCTGGTCGGGAAAGGCTACGACGTGTATTTGTTGGACTGGGGTGCGCCAGGCCCTGAGGACAAGCACCTGAAGTTCGATGACTACACGCTTGAGTACATGCCGCGGGCAATTCGCAAGATCAAAGCTTTATCCGGGGTCGAGGAGTTGAGCATCCTCGGGTGGTGCATCGGTGCGATTCTAACGACAATCTACGCCGCGCTGAGACCGGACGATGGTCTGCGCAACTTGATTCTGCTGACTGCGCCCCTCGACTTCTCCAACAAGGAGAAATTGACCTTTGGCCGCTGGACCGACGAGAAGTACTTTGATGTCGACCGGATTCTCGCGACCTTCGGCAATATGCCCCCAGAGATGATCGACTACGGCGCCAAGGCATTGAAGCCTGTCGAAAACTATATCGGCAACTACATCAAACTCTGGGACAATCTTGATAATCCGCAGATTGTAGAGAGCTGGCACGCAATGAACACCTGGGTCAGGGACAATATCCCCATGACCGGAGGTGCCTTCCGGCAACTTATCGTCGATCTGTATCGCAACGATCGCCTGATGAAGGGCGAACTCGTGATTCGTGGCGAACGAGTGGATTTAAGCAGGCTGCGCGCCAATCTGCTGACTGTCATTGCCGAGGGCGATCACATAACTCCACCCTGCCAGTCAGAGTCCGTCCTGGGCAAGGTTGGCAGTCGCGACAAGGAACTCTATCGGGTTCACGGGGGCCACATCGGCATCATGGCCGGCAATGGCGCGCACAAGCGCACATGGCCGCACGTCGAGGGATGGCTAGCACCCCGCTCCAACTGAGGACGGCCAGGCGGTCTTCTCTGCAACCGCCGGCTACTTCAATCGGAGTCTGCCTCTAATTGAGCGCCTCAAAGATCGCCGCAATGCCCTGCCCTCCGCCAATGCACAAGGTGACCAAGGCATAGCGGCCGCCGATGCGGCGCAGTTCATGGAGCGCTTTTACCGTCACGATCGCGCCAGTCGCTCCCAGGGGATGCCCCAGTGATATTCCACTTCCGTTTGGATTGGTCTTTGCCGAGGGGAAGCCGAGATCGCACACGACGGCAAGGGCCTGTGCGGCAAAGGCTTCATTGACCTCGAAAACGTCGATCTGATCGGTAGTTAGGCCGGTCCGCTTGAACACCTGCTTAACTGCCGAGATGGGACCTATGCCCATGTACCCAGGTTCCACTCCGGTTACGGCGTAGTCGATCAGTTTCGCGATCGGCTTCAGGCCGCGCTCCTCCGCTGCCTGACGATCCATTAGCACCAGCGCTGCGGCCCCGTCGTTGAGGCTGGAGGAGTTGCCGGCGGTTACCGTGCCGTTCTTGTCAAACACTGGTTTCAGCTTGGCAAGACTTTCCGGCGTTGCGTCCGACCGGGGCGATTCGTCCGTGGCAAACTGCGTCGTGCCGCCTTTTATCTTGATTTCGACGGGCACAATCTGATCCCTGAACTTACCGCTTTGAATCGCATCCAGAGCGCGCCTGTGACTCTCAACCGCCAATGCATCCTGGGCTTCCCGGGTGATGTTCCACTTGCGGGCCACCTGCTCCGCGGTGACACCCATGTGAATTCCCTCAAATGGGTCCGTCAATGCGCCTACCAGTACATCAATGGCGGCGGTATCGTTCAGACGCGCCCCCCACCTCATGCTGGGAAGCCAGTATGGCGCCCGACTCATAGATTCAGCGCCTCCGCCCACCGCCGCCACAGCATCGCCATGAGCAATGATCTGCGCAGCGGCAAGGATAGCGGACAGGCCGCTGCCGCAAATACGGTTGAGTGTGATGGCCGAGGTCTCAATCGGCAAGCCACCATTCAACGCCGCCACACGTGCAAGATACATATCCTTTGCGTCCGTGTGGATCACATTACCGAAGACAACAGCACCTATATCGTTTGGAGAAAGTCCCGCACGACGGACGGATTCGCGTGTGACCGTCGCTGCCAACTCAGTAGGGGGGATGTCCTTAAGTGCACCGCCATACTTACCAATCGCGGTACGCACAGCACTCAAGATCACTACTTCCCGGTTCATCATTCTAATGGCTCCCGTGTGCCCATTACCTGATTACATTGACAGGAGAGGCGCCGGTGAGGCGCTTTTCGAGCGGTGTGATTCAGCTTGCAACTTTAGGATGCAAATTGGGGCACCAGCAGACTATACAACCGAATCAACCATCTGAGCCATATGTTTGCTGGACGATATTGGCGAAGGCGTTCGATCCATGCTGAAACAAGCCTCGGAACGCGAACGGAGCTTGATTGACCACCGTTTGTCTTACGAGACCGCAACTAAAAGTGCATCCCGCCGCCGCAGATCAAGACCTCACCCGTCACGTAATCCGACAGAGGAGAACAGAAGAACAGGACGGCGCCCGCCGCCTCATCGGGCGTGCCAAGGCGTCCCAGCGGACAGGAACTCTTCAGCGATTCGAGCATGCTTGGCTGGACACCGATCCGAATGTCGTGTCCATGCATCTGCATGTTGGCATTCTGACTATCGAGAGGCTGCACAAGTCGGGTCTCAATCAAGCCAAAGCCCACGGCGTTGACATTCACGTTGTATCTGCCCCACTCCTTAGCCAACGTCTTTGTGAGGCCGATCACTCCAGCCTTGCCGGAGGAGTAACCAGCTTGTCCCGGATTGCCATCTGTCCCTGCTATGGACGTGATGTTAACCACCTTGCGCATCACCCTCTGACCGTTCGCCGCCTCGCTTTTGGCCGCTTCACGGAGATAACCGGAAGCCGCTCGCAGAATCCGGAACGGTGTCACCAGATGGATGTCCAGCATGGCTTGAAACTGCTCATCCGTGGTCTTCTGGATTACGCTGTCCCAACTGTAGCCCGCGTTGTTTACGATAATGTCGATAGAGCCAAATGCGCCCAGAACAGCATGTACGACTGCCTCGGGTGTCGAAGGGTCAGTCAGATCTCCGGTTACGTGACTTACGCGGTCCGCATGCCCCAGAAACGCCTCCGCCTCCAGCAGTAGCCCTTCATCCATATCGTTCAGCATGACGTTCGCGCCAGCCGACGCCAGGCGATTTGCAATTGCTCGGCCGATCCCCCGGCCCGAACCGGTAACAAGAGCGGTTCGACCGCTCAGCGTAAACGGCGATTGTGTTATATCCGCAGCCACAGCGGTTTCAGCGCCATCAAATATGGTTCGGCCTACCAACGTAGTCGACATCTTTATGCATCTCCCTGTCGCAGTCTGTAAGGACCGGCCCTCGGCAATCTTGCCCAAAGCACCGCGGCAAGCAACATTATATGCACTGCAGCATCGCTTGGCATGCATTGCAGCACAAAGGCACCGCAACTGACCGTTCAGAGGGCGGTTATCGAACAATTATCTCGCGTCGTGCGCCTTCTCGGAGTGCGGCGGGCATTCAGAAGGTCGTAAATTGTTCGCATGCGGAAAACGGCGGGAGTAGTATTGCTGCGCACTACGGATAAGCGAAAGGGGGAGTCGAAATGCCACGCGTAGCACTTGTAACAGGCGGCACTCGAGGGATAGGCGCTGAGATCAGCGTCGCGTTGCAGCAGGCCGGACGAACAGTTGTCGCCACGTACGCAAGCAATCATGTTGCAGCCGAGGCGTTCTCGAAGGAAACAGGGATCAAGGTTTACAAATTCGACGCGGCCAATTTCGAGGAATGTAGCGAAGCGCTGAAGAAGATTGTCATTGAGGTTGGTCCCATCGAGATTCTCGTGAATAACGCTGGCATAACGCGCGATGGAACACTCCAGAAGATGGATCGCGACATGTGGGATGCGGTCCTCAATACCAACCTCGGCTCCTGCTACAACCTTTGTAAACTCACGTTCGAGCACATGCGCAACGCGAAGTTTGGACGGATCGTGAATATCGGCAGCATTAATGGGCAGGCAGGGCAATACGGCCAGGTGAACTATGCTGCGGCAAAATCTGGCATTCACGGTTTCACCAAGGCTCTGGCACAGGAAGGCGCGCGGTTCGGTATTACTGTCAACGCGATCGCACCCGGTTACGTTGACACGGAAATGGTGCGGGCGGTGCCGCCTGAGGTGCTGCAGAAGATCATCGCGCGCATCCCGGTGGGAAGACTCGGCAAACCCAGCGATGTCTCTCGGGGGGTGGTGTTTCTCACCGCCGACGACAGTGATTTTGTGACGGGATCCACGCTCTCAATCAACGGCGGCCAGCACATGTATTGAGCACCTAAGAGGCTATGGTGCCCGACGGGTCATGCATCACATTGAGATGTGACGTGAAGCACTGCCAATCCTCTTCCCGCCCCCTATTCTTAGAAGCCTATGGTGACAGTCCAGGTCCTGTAACGCCGCATCTGCCCAAGTCACTGCAAGCAACGTAGCAATTGAATTGAGGACCAACATGGCTCAAGCGATCGATTCTTCGTCGGCACCGTTCAAATCTCCGCGTACATCTTCAGAGATTCACGCGCGAACCGGGGCTACAATGCTATCTCCCATCGTTGCCTCAGATGACGGCCAGACCGTTGATCGTTGCGTACAGGACATGGATCCGTCCCATGCCTCGACGGTCTCACACAT
>Ga0182024_10023552_pt1 | contig 11013 bp, 4 predicted proteins | sample P32metaG_FD_120480 | JGI IMG/M metagenome (GOLD analysis project Ga0182024, IMG submission 120480) | Permafrost microbial communities from Stordalen Mire, Sweden - P3-2 metaG (Illumina Assembly) | ecosystem: Environmental > Terrestrial > Soil > Wetlands > Permafrost | place: Sweden: Stordalen... | reverse complement strand
GGAAGGGCAAGCAAAGTTGCCCAATAGCTGAAGCGCTCCATGGTCAGCACCTCGTAGGCGCGGCCCAGCAACAGGTGTCCGATGGGAGTGGTTCCGCCTAGCCCGACCAGAAACGCCACCCAGAAGCCCAGCAGCAGGGGACGAAGGCGGGCGACCGTGGAGCCCCTGAACACGATGAACGGCAAAGTCAGTATCAAGGCTCCATAGGGAACGACGAAGTAGTTCAGGCCCCACTCCGGACTGAGTATGTAGTTTGCCCGGCTGGCGTGCGGAATGGGAGTTTGCGTGACGGGATAGTGAATCAGCGCGATCCAGAACGGCAGAAGAACGATGGCGATTGCGGCGCCAACCGTCACTGAAATGATGACTGTACGAAAGATAAAGGCCGGTATCGAAACCCGCGGACCGTCTTCGCGGTCCAACACCACCAAAGCCAGCACCGGCACTGCAAAGAACATCGACCCGAACAGCAGGGTGGCATGGTGTGCGGCGGCGGCAGCCGTAAACAGCACGCTGCCCTTCAGGAAGGACCGCCACTTACCATGCCGTGTCCACTCGTAGAGATACGGCAGAGCGTTCAGGTAAATTGGTGCTGCAGACGTGGTGGCCAACTGCCCGGCGGAATAGACCAGGAAGCTTTCCGACCCGAGAAAGACACTGGCCAGCGCCGCAAACGACGCAGCGCGTTCGTTGACCCAGAGCAAAGAAAACCGGTAAACGCCCACTGCCAGCAGCAATATCGCAGCCAACTGTACGGCCATATATGCCATATCCAGGCCCGTGATTCGTGATACGATAGCCACCCACTGCTGCGGTAGAGGCGGATAGGTCGCCTGGGAAAAACCCGCATACCATTTAGCGTTCCACGGGTTGAACCAATGATGCACGTAATGGGAAGCGAAGAAGATATGAAAGTTTGTGTCATAAGACTTCAACGGCAATCCCATGAGCAGAAGAGGCAGGTGAACCACCAAGGCCGCCATCAGGAAGAAGCTCATGGGTATCGGACGAGGTGAAGGTGCGGCAACTTCAGTTTTCTGCAAGGCGCCCTCGCTGAGTTTTAGATTCAAAATTTCCGGGTAACGGTGCTCTGCATCGTCTCTTTGACTCAAGAGTTTTCCTTGCAGCGGAACGGGGAACCCATTTGGTTAAAGGTGAAAATTCTCGCTTGAGTTTTTCACAGCTTCTGGGTTCCTAATCAAATCCTGCGAAGAGACACAATTCTACGGTACGATCGGTCCAACAGGCGAGATTCCCCCCGCATCAAGCCAAGGACCCATTTATAGCTAGACATAAAACAACTGGTTCTACATGTTTCGCGTTTATATTACATTTCTCGCCTTGTCCATCACTCTTTTCTGCCCCGCTCAGGGGCAGGTGTTCAGTGTGTCGCCTGACGCTTCCAAGGGCCAGGCGTCTGCGGGCCAACAGCTAGGCTGGGGATCGAATATCCAAAACGCACGTCTCGCGCATGCCGCCGAGCTCGCGCTGGAGCATGGTGACCATACGCTCGCGGTTGACTATGCACAACGCGCTGCCCAGGCTGCTCCGGGGGATCCCCAGCTATGGTTTTTGCTTGGTTACACGGCCCGGCTCGACGCCAAGCTTCAGCTTTCGGCAGAGGCTTATCAGCGAGGTCTTCGTCTGAATCCAACGTCTCACGAGGGGCTTTCCGGTCTGGCGCAAACCTACAGCGTGATGGGTCGAAGCAGCGATGCCGAGCGTCTGCTCAAACACTTACTTGCATCCAATCCGTGGCCCAGGGACGACGCCGTGTTACTCGGTGAGCTTTACATGCGGTCGGGAGACTACACCACCGCGCTCGATTGGTTGGGCAGAGCGGAACACTATGCTCCTGGCGCGCGATCGGAGTTGCTGATAGCACTCTCGAACCAACGCCTGAAGCAGATGGATCTTGCTCGCCATTATCTCGAACTCGCCAGGCGCCGCGCCCCTGACGATCCCGATGTGCAGAGATCGCTGGGCGGGTACTATCGTGAAGTTGGAGACTATCCGCAAGCGATCGCAGCCCTTAGCTCCATCAACGACCCTAACCCGGATGTAAAGGCCGAACTCGCGTACACCTACCAGCTGGACGGTAAGTTGAATGATTCTGTCAGATTGTACGTAGAAGCCGCCGATGCGCTCCCTCGGGACCTGGGCCTGCAGCTTTCTGCCGCACAGGCTGAGGTTGCTGTCGGCTCACTCGAACGTGCAAAGGAGTTTGTTCAGCGCGCTACGGGCATCAATTCCGATTATTACCGGCTGCACACCATTCGCGCAGAGATTGCGCACCTTCAGGAGCGCGACCGCGATGCCGTGCGTGAGTATCGTGCGGCCCTGGCCAGCTTGCCCGAAAATCCTGTCGAGGGACCCCTTTATGGCATTCAGCTGCATATGGATCTGATGCAGCTCTATCAATACCTCAGAAACCCAGATGAAGCCCACCGCGAGCTCGAGACGGCGCAGACGGCTATCGGCGCTCTCGACGACCATGGTCCCACCAGAGCCCAGTTCTTGCGTCTGAGAGCACTCATCAAAATGAATGCCGGTCAACTTGAGAGCGCGCTTGGCGATATGACGGAATCTCTCTCTCTCGCGCCTCACGAGCCGAGCAGCCTGCAGCTCGATGGAGACTTGCTGATGAGGCTTGGGCGCACCGGAGAGGCGATCGCAACCTACAAGCGAATCCTCACTATAGATCCAGTTAACCGCTATGCGCTAACCTCACTGGGTTACGCCTCTCGTCTTACTGGAGATGACCGGGAAGCGGAAAGATATTTTGAGCGGTTAGCGCACGCGGATCCTTCTTTGTATGTGCCCTGGCTGGCGCTGGGGGACATGTACACCGCCCGGGGCGACCTAATAAAGGCGCAAGTTGCTTATTCTAAGGCATATCTCCTTGCCCCTCATAACCCGCTCATCGTAGCTGGGGGTATGAACGCTGCCATCGAAGGGCATAAACTCACTCTGGCCGAAACCTGGCTCAGTCGCGCCACAGGCGAGATGCAACAGGAACCCCAGGTCCTTCTGGAAAAAGAGAGATACCTGAGTTTCAAGGGAGAGTACCAGCAGTCAGCAGAGGTGGGCCGTGAAGTTATCAAGGCGCTGCCGGGCGACAGAGACGGGGTGGTCTATCTCGGTTACGATCTGCTTAACCTCCACGAGTACGACCAGCTGCTGAAGCTGACCTACGAATACAACCACCTCCTTCCGCAAGAGCCGGACATTCCGCTTCTGGCCGGCTATGTGCACAAGCACGACAGGCAACTTACTCTGGCGCGGACGGATTTTACTGAGGTGCTCAAACGAAATCCTGAAGTGGTGACGGCCTATGTAAACCTCGGCTACGTGTTGAACGACTTGCACCAGCCCAAGCCTGCAGCGGCCGCCTTTGAAGCTGCGCTCAAGCGAGAACCGAAGAACGGTGAGGCACACCTGGGTCTTGCATTCTCTTACCTCGACCTGGACAAACCCCAGGCAGCCCTGCGACACGCCCAGTTTGCACAAGAGGAGATGGGCGACTCGAAGGCCATACACCTCATTCGCGCGACCGCCTACGGGCGAGAGGGCATACTGCAGAAAGCCACCACCGAATATCGCGCCGCACTGAAGTTCTCTCCCAATGAGGGAGCACTTTATCTTGGACTGGGCAATGCGTTATTTATGGAGCGCCGGTACCACGAAGCAATCAGCCAGCTGCTAACGGCGGAGAAGCTTTCTCCCCGCGACCCTCTGGCGTACGCGATACTGGCGCGTGCCTACGCAAACCTGCAAGACCGGGAGCAAAGCCTGCGCTACGTGCAGTTGGCCGAGCAGCACGCCGGGCAGGCACCCGAAGAGTCGAGCTATGAAAATTTAGCGCGAAGCGGCATCTATGTATCCACGGGGGAGGCTTTGAGCACTCTTGGAGACCAGAATGCGGCCCTGGCGCGCTTTCGCAAAGCGCTCCTCACCCCAGACAGCGATCGCGTAAGTGTACGCCTGGCGATTGCCAGCCTCCTGGCGCAACAGGGCCATGAGGAGGATGCGAGCCGGCAAATTGCCCTGGGTTTGATGGAAGCGCAGGCGGGAGAGACGACGCCGGTCACAGGTGGCCAATACATTGAAACGGCGGATGTATTTCGTGGCATGCATGAGTACGATCTGTCGCAGACGTACCTCCAGCGTGCCAAGACAGCGGGCGCATCCGATATTTCCGTGCGGGTTGGACTGGCCAACAACTACCTTGCGATTGGTGATACAGCCAGGGCGCAGGGCGAGCTTGCTGCGGTTAAGGGTTCAGCGGTCAGCGAACCCAATTATCAGTACCTGCTGGCTGAGGCCAACGTATATCGCCAGCAACATCGGGGAGCGCAGGCGCTCACCGCGTTTGCTCAGGCCACAGACGCATCGGGGGAAGATCAGACTGCCGAGCAGAGCCTGCTTGCAGCCGGAGCAGACGAAGGGCTGAGGGTGATTCCCGCGGCCAGTTTCCTTTCCAATGTTTCCCTCGACCCTATCTTCGAAGACACAACCGTCTATGTTCTGGATTCCAAGCTGGATGCGACCTTCCCGGTGTCGCCATCCCAAGCATCCCTCCTGCCTCCGCCCCGCTCCTCGCTCGCGACGCAGGGGACCGCCGCGTATCACCTGCATCTTGGCGATCTGCCCACCGCCAGCGGCTTCTTCCAGGTGCGCAATGCCCAGGGGCAAATATCGGTGCCCAGCACAAACTCGATCGTGAACCGTAATACGACCGATTACATGCTGAACTTCGGGCTGAATCCGACCGTTCATCTTGGTACCAATGTGCTGGTGTTCGACAGTGGCATCCAGGGCACCATTCGCCGCGATTCTGAGTCTCCAGTTCAGATGAACCAAAACCTCTTTCGCGTATTCACATATGTGTCGACGAGCTCCTTTTTCAACCTGATTTCCGCTAGCGCGTACGTGATACGGGAGGCCGGTCCTTTCACGGAGAGCAATCTTTCCTCCCGGTCCTTGACCGGCGCAGTCGACTTTCGGGTCGGAGCGCCCTGGGGAAAAACGGCTCTGGTGACGGGATGGGGAACAAACAACCAGACGTTCTCACCAGATGGCTTTAAGAACCACTACACCTCTTCCTATGTCGGCATCGAACGCCAGTTTTCTGACCGGCTGAATCTGAGAGCGGTCGCAGAGGACCTGCGGGCATGGCGCATCGTAGGACAAAACTCGGGCATCGCCCAGGACCTGCGTCCGGCAGGAACCGTGGACTTCGCCTTAACCCGCAATTGGGACCTACAGGCATCTACCGCATACTCTAGCACTCGAGGTTTCCACGTCTACGACGCGACGCAAAATGGTTTTTCCATCTCCTATGCAAAACCCTTCCACCGCAAGTTCAACGACGAAAGCGGAGCGGTCACTCTGCAGTATCCGATTCGTATCTCGGGCGGGCTGCAGGAAGAAACGTTCTTCAATTTCCCGGGTGGGCACAATCAACAGTTCAGACCTTACGCAAGCCTCACCCTGTTTTGAAGGCGATACCGATGAATATTTGCCTAGTTGCGACGTTTCCTCCCAGCGGTCGACAGTTGAACGAATATGCGTTCCATATTGCCCAGGAACTGCAACGCGATCCCAACGTCCGCCTGACGATTCTTGCCGACGAGCTGACTGCTTATGAGTTTGCGACGGATGGAAAAGGCAAACCCCTCGACGGCCAGCAACAACAAGAGTTACCGGGGTTTAGCGTCATCCGCTGCTGGAAGTTTGGCAGCCTGGCAAATCCGGTTAGCCTCTTGAAGACAGTTCGCAGGTTGAAGCCCGATGTCGTATGGTTCAATCTTGTCTTCTCGAGCTTTGCAACCCCAGTCAACCCCTTCGCCGCGTTTTTCGGGCTGTCTGCGCCTGCTCTGCTGCGAGCCTCCGGTTTTTACACTCACGTCACCCTGCACCACATCACCGAACACGTCGATTTTGCCGGCGCCGGAGTGCAACGAGAAAGGCTGTTTCGTATAGGGAGTGAGATGGTTACCAGAATGTTGCTAAAAGCGCATTCGGTTTCTGTTTTGCTTCCGGGTTATCGCCGCACTCTGGTGACCAAGTATTCCGTCCAGAACGTTCTCTTGTCTACCCACGGGACATTCGCACGGACTCCAACTCCTCCAGATTTCAGCAAGAGGGGCAATCCTGAATTGCGTATTCTTGCCATCGGTCACTGGGGCACCTACAAGCGCCTGGAGACATTGATGGAGGCGTTTCCAATTGTCTTGAAGAGTGTTCCAAATGCCAAGTTGGTGATAGCCGGCGCCAATCATCACACCAAGGCAGGATATTGGGAATCGATTTGCAAGGCGCAACCCCCAGATCTCCCAATTGACTTCCGGGGATACGTTCCCGAAGAAGATATCCCTGAGCTTTTCATGACCACCTCGGTTCTGGTGTTGCCCTACGACTCTTCTACTGGACCGAGTGGACCCGCGCATCAAGCGTGCGAGTACGGAGTGCCGGTCGTGAGCGCCGACATTACCGAATTTCGAGAGATGGTCCTGGACGAAGACATGGCCGTCAGGTTCTACAGGGTAGGCGATGCAAGCGACCTCGCCGGTCAGCTGGTTAGCATACTGCAATCTCCAGAACTGCAACGCAGCATGTCTGAACACAACTTTGCAGCCGGCCTGCAGATGACGATGGCGACGGTTGTTCGCAATTATCTCCGCTGGTTCGAGCTCAACAAACTTCGCCAGGCGCTCGAGGGGCGCAGGCGAGACTGGTTACCTGCTCCCGTCTCGCGCGATGGGAGGGAAGCTGAGGTGGGCAAGGAGCGCCGTCCCCATTTGGAGCCGGTTAAAGGCGATGCTTCATCTTTCGATATCGCGCAAATATAGGTCACCGCATGATGATGGGTTTTGGCATGGACTTACTGGTTGGGATGGTAAGCAGAACGCCGCGCAAGGTGGGCATTCCCCGGCCTCGCTCGCGGCTGCTGTTGTCAGCGGCATTGATAGCCATCTTTCCGCTGCTTCCGCTGCTTACCGGGTGCGGTACAAGTTTCAACAAGAATGGATCCGGTGAGTCCACCGGCACTCCAGTTGCGGCGCCGACGGTCAGCATCACTGCCAATCCTACTTCCATCAATCCGGGCAATTCGTCCACTCTGACGGTCACGGCGACGAATGCCACCGAGGTGACGGTTAAGGGCAGCGACGGCAGTGCGTATAGTCTCCCGTCCGGCGGGGGTACGCAGACAGTCACCCCAACCGCGACAACAACTTACACGGCAGTTGCGACTGGGGCTGGGGGCAGCGCCTCCGCGGCAGCGACGGTGACCATGAGTGCGGCTCCCACGCCGACAATCAGCATTACGGCCAGTCCCAGTTCAATCAGCCCTGGCAATTCGTCCACCTTGACGGTGACGGCAACCAACGCGAGCCAGGTGACAATCAGCGGAAGCGATGGCAGCTCTTATACCCTCCACGCCGCAGGCGGGACGCAAACGGTCAGTCCTAAAGCGACCACCACCTACACTGCAGTTGCCACCGGAGCCGGAGGGAAAGCCTCCGCCAGTGTTACTTTGACGGTTGTTCCACCCGCGGCCCCGACAGTCACCGTCACCGCGAAACCAACCTCCATAGCTTCAGGCAGCTCATCCACCTTGATTGTGAGTGCAACCAATGCGACCCAGGTGACGATCACGGGCAGCGACGGCAGTGCGTATAGTCTCCCGGCCGGCGGCGGTACCCAAACGGTGAGCCCGACTGCCACCACCACCTACACTGCAGTTGCCACCGGAGCAGGAGGAAAGACGTCCGCCACGGCTACGGTGACGGTGGTGGCGGCAGCGGCCGCGACGGTCGCCATCGTCGCCAACCCGGCGACGATTGTCTCAGGGAACTCCAGCACATTGACTGTAACCGCAACCAATGCGACCCAGGTGAAGGTAACCGGGACGGATGGCAGCAGCTACAGCCTGCAGCCGGATGGCGGTACCCAAACGGTGAGCCCTACTACCACCACCACGTACACTGCAGTTGCCACCGGAGCCGGAGGGAACGCCTCGGCGACTGCAATCGTCACGGTAAGTGCGCCGGGAAGCATTCAATCCATCGACCACGTTATCTTCATGCTGCAGGAAAACCACACCTTCGACAACTATTTGGGCATGTTGAATCCCTACCGCAAAGCAAACGGCTGGAACATTGGTGACGACGGCAAGGACTACGAGGTGGATGGGATCGACGACAAGCTGAGCAAAATCAGCAATCAAGACGATGAAGGCGATACTTATTCGCTCTTTAAATTCACCAGCACCTGCATCGACGATGAAACCTCAGATTGGCTGGCAAGCTACGGACAGGTGAATACTTATGACTTTCTCACCACCCGCCCGATTCTGATGGATGGTTTTGTCCACAACGCCGAGGGCTACGCAAAGAGCTGCTCAGCACCTGGGGCAGCTGGCAGTTGTGCCGGCAATTTTACCGATCTCACCGGCAAGCGCTCTATGGGGTACTACGACCAGGGCTTTCTCAATTATTACTACTACATGGCATCGCAGTTCGCGCTCTCCGATCGATGGTTCTCGCCGGTTTCGAGTAAGAGCATCGCCAATCGCATCGCGACCTTTACCGGGGGAACGACTCAAGGACTAGTCAAGGATCCGGGGAAAGACGATGATCTCCCTGGTCAACTGAATATCCCGGACATCTTCCAGGAGCTTGACCAGGCCAGCGTGTCCTGGAAAATCTACTACACTGTCACCGATGACCTTTGCCTGGACGGGGACGACTGCTCTAGCTCAGCGAATGGGAATTATCCTGCGACGAATTTTTCATATCTTGCTTACTCGTATCAGTATCTCTACCAGAATCCTACCGGCGCCGCATGCGCGGGTAGTACACAGCCATCCAGCGTGGTGGGCGATTCGTCCAACTCCTTTTGCATCGATCCTAACCACATCGCCCCGCTGTCTACCTTTTTTACTGATCTTGCCAACAGCACGCTTCCCAGTTTTGCTTTCATTGAAGCCGGCTATGGAAACAACGATGAACATCCCGGGTCGGGCCAATCGATTTTGACTGGTCAGGCGCAGGTGGCAAATATTGTGAATACGTTTATGAAGAGCCCTGAGTGGAAGGATTCCGTGTTCTTCCTCAGCTATGACGAGGGTGGCGGCCCATACGATCACGTTCCACCGGTGCCCAACCATTCGAACGACTACACCGATGCCTCCTTGGGAACGATTCCGGATATCTCACAAATTGCAGTGAATCCTGATACTTATAATCCTTGCGTGCCAACCGGCGGAATACCTACACTTCATTGCGACCTGGCCTTCAATGATCCTGGAGCAAATCCGGGTGATGCTGCCGCCGTTCAGGGCTTTGCCGCACAACTCGGATTCCGGCTGCCGAACATGATCATCTCGCCGTTTACCCGGCGGCACTATGTTTCGCACACCCCGATGGATCACACGGCGGTAATCAAGTTTGTCGAGAACCGGTTTATTGGGAGTTCCGCGCACCTGACCGCCCGCGATGCCGCGCAGCCCAACCTGCTGGAGTTTTTCGATTTCAACAATGTGCCGTGGGCTACGCCGCCCACCCCCCCGGCTCCGATCACACCGCAGTCGCTCGGCTACGATCCTTGCACCCCCGCAAATATGGGGCCGTGAGAGTCTGCGGGCCTGAATCAAACAGCCCCGCAGGGGCTTTTGAGAGAGTCGGTATGCGAACCCGACAAAAGAAACCGTAGACTTCCTGTAGAGTTTCGTGGCGTTGGCGTACTTAATGCGCCTTTCTTTAAGGAAAGGCGGACACGCAACCTCGTTCAGTGCTGCGTGGCAGGAGATCCGGGTACGCTCTGTTTCCAAGAAAGGCCCGCTGAACCGCAGATCCCTCCACTACGATCGGGATGACAAAGGGGAAGGCGACGCTTCCATGGAGAGCGGTTGCTGAACAGAAGCCAATTTTCATTACCTTGCGCGGGCCGCAGGCCCATCCTCACTCCGTAGCGTAGTGGAGAGATCTGCGGTTTCTTTTTCGCTGGATCCAGAGGACGGCCAGGACTTTCAGCCGCCTAGTTGACCGTAATCGTTCGGGCTACATACTGGGCACCGTCGAAGTCTGCAGTCACCGTTACGTGGGAACCTTGGACAAGTTCCCGGCTTGTTGGGAAACGAGCGGGATCAAAGGATATCTGGTAGTTTTGATCGTCGCCCGGATCGACCAGAATTAACCTTCCGGAGTGCAGATCGACAAAGCTCACATTTCCACTGAACACGAATGCAGATCCTGGCGTGGCCAGGACACTGATTCGGCTGGCAACGCCCAGGCCCTTGTTGCTGGGACTGAATTTGATAGCGACCAGAGTTCCCTGGCGGAGATCTGAGGGGCCAGAAGCAGACGACGCCTGACCCACACCGACCACCGGCGTTCCCGCCGGAACCTGCAGTTCGATGAGTGCGCGAAACAGGGGGTCGCTCACCGTCAGTACACCGGTGGCAGAGTTGTAATTGAGTACCTGCCCCTGGAGCTCGCCTTCGGGTGATTGCGACAATATATGGATACTGACGGCGAAGACGTTTGTCCCATCGAGAACCGTTTGGACGGAAGCATGATCATCGCGGCGCAGATCGCGTAGGGGGACTCTCGCCCCGTCACGATAAACGGCCGTGCGCTCGTCGTAGAGTATCCTCATTGGCCGCGCGCCGAAAACCTTGAGAGTGAGTTGGTCGCGGACGGGGTCCACTTCGCGAATCGTTCCCCCGATGGCTGTGCTCTTTCCCGGGGGAATGGGAGGCAGACCAGGCAGAGCGTCGGCAGTCTGTCCTGAATTGCCTGCATAGGAGGACTGAGCAATAGCCATGCTGCCTAACAACACAACTGCGAGCCAACGACTCATCCGGTACATCCTTCCCGCTGACATCTGTATCCTTATTAGATGATGTGGACTGAACCTAGGTGGCCCCGACAGCATGCAGGCTGGCGGCTGCTCGGCAACAAAATAATGCAGTGTAACATCAGAGTTCTAACATCATAGTATAGT
>Ga0182024_10023551_pt1 | contig 11014 bp, 9 predicted proteins | sample P32metaG_FD_120480 | JGI IMG/M metagenome (GOLD analysis project Ga0182024, IMG submission 120480) | Permafrost microbial communities from Stordalen Mire, Sweden - P3-2 metaG (Illumina Assembly) | ecosystem: Environmental > Terrestrial > Soil > Wetlands > Permafrost | place: Sweden: Stordalen... | reverse complement strand
GTCCCGCCGACGATCAACAAGTTCTACGTGATGGACCTGGCGCCCGGCCGGAGCCTGGCGGAGTACCTGGTCGCCACCGGGCTGCAGGTCTTCATGATCTCCTGGCGTAATCCGGACGCCCGGCACGCGGCTTGGGATTTCAACACCTACGGGCAGGCCATCCTGGACGCCATGGACGCCGCAGCCCGGACTACGGGATGCGATCAGACCGCGCTCATGGGAACCTGCTCGGGCGGCGTCATCAGCGCCATGGTCGCAGCGCACCTCGCGCACACCGGCCAGCAGGACCGGATCGCCGCGCTCACCTTCATGGTCACTGTCCTGGACCAGGCGCAAGCGGGCCTGGCCAGCGCCGTCATCAGCGAGCGCACCGCGCGGATGGCCGCGGTCGCGTCCAGGGCCCGCGGTTACCTGGATGGCCGGTCGCTGGCGGAGGTCTTCGCCTGGCTGCGGCCGAACGACCTGATCTGGAATTACTGGGTCAACAACTACCTGCTCGGACGGAAGCCACCGCCGTTTGACATCTTGTTCTGGAACGCAGACACCACCCGCATGACCGCGGGCCTGCACCGGGACTTCCTGCGCTTGGGTGCGGCGAACGCGCTGGTGAAGCCGGGCGGCGTGACCATGCTGGGCTCACCGGTGGACCTGGCGGCGATCGGCCGTGACGCCTACCTGGTCGCCGGGATCACCGATCACATCTGCCCCTGGCAGAGCTGTTACCAGTCCACCCAGCTGCTGTCCGGCCGCCACCGGTTCGTGCTGTCCACCAGCGGGCACATCGCCGCGATGGTCAATCCGCCGGGCAACGAGAAGGCCAGCTATCAGGTAGCCGAAGAGAGCCCGGCGGACCCGGAGCAGTGGCTGCGGCGCGCTGAGACATGTCGCGGCTCCTGGTGGCCGGACTACGCGGGCTGGCTCGCCGAGCGTTGCGGCGAGGAGAAGGACGCCCCGTCCGAGCCCGGCGGCGGCGGGCTAGCGCCGATCTGCGACGCGCCCGGAACATACGTCTATGACCGCTGATGTCTCACGTCCCGGACCGGCCGGGGAAGACCGCCCGGGATCTGGCCTTGGCCGGGTCATACGAAGCCGGCTGCGGCGGGCCGGGCGGGGCGAGCGGATGCGGATCCTGACGATCGGCGGCCGTGCCATCCGCGTCGCGGTGCGGGAAGGGGCCCCGGAATGGCCGCCGTTGCTGCTGTGCAACGGTATCGGCGTGAGCCTGGAACTGCTCCAGCCGTTCGTAGACGCGCTCGATCCGCGGCGGCCGGTCATCCGGTTCGATATGCCGGGCATTGGCGGCTCTCCGGCCCCGGTCATCCCCTACCACCTGGCCACGCTGCCGTCACTGCTGGCCGGCTTGCTCGACCAGCTCGGCTACCAGCAGGCCGACGTCCTGGGCATCTCCTGGGGCGGCGGGCTCGCGCAGCAGTTCGCGCTGAGCCGCCCGGACCGGGTGCGCCGCCTGGTACTGGTGGCGACCGGGCCAGGCTCGCTGATGGTTCCCGGGCGTCCGTGGGTCCTGCTGCGCATGCTCACTCCGCGACGCCACCGGGACCCGGGATACGCGGCCCGCATCGCCGGCGAGCTGTACGGGGGAAGCGCGCGCAAAGACCCGATCGTGGCCCGGGACCTGCTGCTCGCCACGACACGACTGGGCCCGGCCCGGGGCTACTACTACCAGCTGATCGCCAGCCTCGGCTGGACCAGCCTGCCGTGGCTGCCGAAGCTGCGGCCGCCCACCCTGATCCTGGCCGGCGACGACGACCCGATCATCCCGCTGGTCAACGGGCGGATCATGCACTGGCTGATACCGCGCAGCCGGCTGCATATCTATCACGGCGGCCACCTAGAGCTGGCCGCAGGCGCCGAACGCATCGCTCCGGTCGTGGAGGCGTTCCTCGATGCCGACCTCACCACACCGGAGAGCCAGGCCAGGAAAGGAAGCCAGCGATGACGCAGGTGAGCAGGCATCTGGGGGAATCCCTCGGGACGGACTTCTTCTCCGTCCGCGAGCAGTTCACCGACGAGCAATGGTCGCACTTCATCACCGTCCGGCGGTTCGTCGACGAGGAGGTCGTGCCGGTCGTCGGCCCGTACTGGGAACGGGCCGAGATCTGCTGGCCGCTGGTGAAGCGGCTGCCCGAGCTGGGCATCGTCGGCGAGGACATCAAAGGATACGGCTGCGCCGGGATGAGCCCGATGGCGTGCGGGCTGGTCACGATGGAACTGCACCGCGGCGACGGCAGCCTGGGCGTGTTCCTCGGCGTGCACGCGGGCCTGGCCATGCTGTCGATCGCGATGTGCGGCTCGGAGGAGCAGAAGGCGCGGTGGCTGCCGGACATGGCCCGGATGGACAAGCTGGGTGCGTTCGCGCTCACCGAACCAGACCACGGCTCGGACTCGGTCGCCCTGGAAACCACGGCCCGGCCGGACGGCGACGGCTGGGTGCTGAACGGCCGCAAACGGTGGATCGGCCTGGGCACCGTCGCCGACCTCATCGTGGTCTGGGCCCGCAACACCGACGCCGGCCAGGTCAATGCGTTCGTCGTGGAGAAGGGAGCACCGGGCTACCAGGCGCAGGTCATCGACGGGAAGGTGTCGCTGCGCTCGGTGTGGCAGGCCGACATCACCCTGGATGAGGTGCGGGTGCCGGCCGACAACCGGCTGCCCGGCGCGCGCTCGTTCAAGGACACCACCGGGGTCCTGGCCACCACCCGCAGCACCTGCGCCTGGGCCGCTCTGGGCCACGCCACCTCCGCCTACGACACCGCCTTGCGGTACGCGCTGGAACGGCGGCAGTTCGGCGAGCCGCTGGCCAGCTTCCAGATCATCCAGCAGAGGCTGGTGTCGATGCTCGCGGACCTGACCGCGATGCAGCTGTACTGCCTGCAGATCGGCAGGCTTGCCGAGGCCGGCCGGCTGACCCCCACCGTGGCTGGGCTGGCGAAGATGCACAACACCCGCAAGGCCCGCGCGATTGCCGCCGAAGCCCGCGACATGCTAGGCGGCAACGGCATCCTGCTCGACTACCAGGTCATGCGGCACATGGTGGACATGGAGGCGATCCACACGTTCGAAGGCACCGAGACCATGCAGACCCTCATCGTCGGCCGCGCTATCACCGGCCTCGGGGCCTTCACGTAACGGCCTGTGCTCTGCCGATGGGCACGATGTCGACCCGGTAGACGGCTTCCGACTCACGCTTCATACCAGACTCGATGCCGCGTACCAGCGACTTGACCTGGGTACCGCGGAGGTCATCGTCAATGTCAAGGCGGGCAACGACCCACGCTCGGCCCGGACCGATAAATGTGACAAGGACTTCGTGAATGGCGTGCGGGCCTGGGCTATCGCCTGGTCGCCGTCTTGGCGATCCTGCGCACGCAGCACCACGGTCCGTTCGGGTGATCTAATTCATTTTTCCGAACGGACCGTGGTATCACTTCCGCGTCAGCCTGACTCTGGGCCCTGGGTGTCCCGCAGGCGGCGCCGGGACGCTTCGACCTCGGCCTCGGCGGCCGCGCGGTCGGCCCAGGACGTCTCCTCGACGCTCTTACCCGGTTCCAGCTGCTTGTAGATCAAGAAGAAGTGCCCGATCTCAAGCCGGTCGAATTCGGGCAGGTGGTGCAGGTCACGCATGTGCTCCTGGCGCGGGTCGCCCGCGGGCACGCAGAGGATCTTGTCGTCGCCGCCCTTCTCGTCGCGCATCCGGAACATGCCGATCGGACGGCTGCGGATCAGGCAGCCGGGAAACGTCGGTTCTAGCACGAGCACCAGCGCGTCGAGCGGATCACCATCCTCGCCCAGGGTGTCCGGCACGAAACCGTAGTCGGCCGGGTACTGCGTCGCGGTGAACAGCGTCCGATCCAGCCGGATCAGGCCGCTTTCGTGGTCGACCTCGTACTTGTTCCGGCTGCCCCGCGGGATCTCGATCACGACGTCGAATTCCATGGCTGTGGATCCCGGGGCTCAGTCCGGCGGCGTGCCGAGGAGCAGCGGGTAGGCCCGCCGATCGAGCCGGCCGGACAGGTCGATGTGGACGAATTTCTCCTCGGTGTACTCATCCAGGGCGTGCGGCCCGAGCTCGCGGCCCAGCCCGCTCTGCTTGTATCCGCCGAACGGGTAGGCGGCGTTGACCATGTGCCAGTCGTTGACCCAGACCGTGCCTGCCTCGAGCTGGCCGGCCACTTCGAGTGCCCGCTGGTTGTCGGTGCTCCAGACCCCGGCGGAGAGCCCGTATTCGGTGTCGTTGGCGATCCGGACGGCCTGGTCGGTGCTCTCGGCGCGGATTATCGCGAGGACCGGGCCGAAGATCTCCTCGCGCGCGATCGTCATGTCGTTGCGGACGTCGGTGAAGATCGTCGGCTCGACCCAGAAACCGCGCTCGAACCGCGGGCCGGCCGGCCGGCCGGCCTCCGCCGTAGGCCAGCGTGGCGCCTTCGGCCTGGCCGGAGTCGATGTAGCGCAGGATCCGGTCGCGCGCCTCAGCCGAGATGACCGGGCCGAAATCCGTGGCCGGGTCGAGCGGGTCGCCGATCGAGATCGCCCTCGCCCGTTCGATCAGCCGCTCGACGAACTTGTCCTGCACGGCGGCGGCCACGATGATCCGGGTGCCCGACTCACACGCCTGCCCCTGGTTCATCAGACAGCCGAACAGCGTGCCGTCCGCGGCCAGGTCCAGGTCGGCGTCGTCCAGGACGATGTTCGGCCCCTTGCCGCCGAGCTCCAGCGTCAGCCGTTTGACATTGCCCGCGGCCATCCGCATGATCTCCCGCCCGACGGCCGTGGAACCGGTGAAGGCGATCTTCCGCACGTCCGGGTGGCTGGCCAGCCGGGCCCCGACGACGGTGCCCTCGCCGGGCACGACGTTCAGGACCCCCGGCGGCAGCCCGCACTCATGCGCGATCTTGGCGAACTCCAGCAGCGTCAGCGGGGTGTGCTCGTCGGGCTTGACCACGATGGTGTTGCCCGCGGCCAGCGCCGGGCCGATTTTCCACATGGCCAGCAGCAGCGGGAAGTTCCACGGCACGATGGCCGCGCACACACCGACCGGCTCGCGGCGGACAAGGCCGGTGGCCAGCGTGGGCACCCTCAGCAGCGGCCCGGACCGCTCGAAGGCGTAGGTGCGGGCCTGGCCGGCGAAGTAGCGCAGGTGGGCGATGGAGAAGCCGATCTGGAAGGCCCCGGCCTGGCGGACTGGGGCGCCGTTCTCCAGCGCCTCCAGGACGGCAAGTTCGTCGACCCGCTCGCCGAGCCGATCCGCTATCGCGTCGAGCACGGCGGCCCGCTCCGCTGGCGGCATCTGGCGCCACCGGCCGTCGGCGTGCGCGGCCTTGGCCGCTGCGATTGCCCGGTCGGCGTGCTCGCGACCGCCCTTGGCCACGCTGGCCACTAGTTCCTCGGTGGCCGGGCTGCGGATCTCGAACCGCTCATCCGCGTCGACCCAGTCCCCGCCGATGAACATCGAGTAGCGGCGGATCGTGTCCATCCCGCCCCCTTTCGCGGTGTGATCCACGACGCTAGGCCGCAGCGAACCCGGCGGTAACGTGCTGGCAACACGAGGTTGTGCCCCTTCCTCAGGCCACCGGCACAACAGTTGTGCCGTCGTACCAACACCCGGGGACAGGCTTGATACCGGGGACCGACGACCGCCTGGGTCGCCAGCCGGAGAATGAACAGCGTGACGAACCTGGCCAGGAACCTGACGAACACCACCCGTACCCACGCCGGACGGGTGGCCGTGCGGGTGGACAACGCGGCGATGACGTACCGAGCCCTGGACGAAGCGAGCGCCCGGGTCGCCGGGCTGCTGCACGAGCGCGGTCTCAAGGCCGGCGACCGCGTCGGCATAATGATGCCCAACGTCACCGAAGTCCCCGTGGTGTACTACGGCGTGCTCCGGGCCGGCGGAGTGGTCGTCCCGATGAACCCATTGCTCAAGGCGCGGGAGGTCGCCTACTACCTCGGCGACTCCGGGGCCGGGCTGATCTTCGCCTGGCATGCGTTCGCGGACCAGGCACGCGCCGGCGCGGAGCAGGCCGAGGCGGAATCCATCGTCGTGGACGGGGTCAGCTTCCCCGATTTGCTGGCCTCCGCCGCCCCGGATGACCAGGTCGCGGACACCGGCGACGAGGACACCGCGGTGATCCTCTACACCTCCGGCACGACCGGCCACCCGAAGGGCGCCGAGCTCAGCCACGGCAACCTCCTCAGCAACACCGAGGTGGCGCGGGCCGACATCGTCCGCGCGGGCCCGGACGACGTCATCTTCGGCGGGCTGCCGCTGTTCCACGTGTTCGGGCAGACCGTCGCGCTCAACGTGGCCGTTGCGTCCGGGGCGTGCCTGACCCTGCTGCCGCGATTCGACGCCGAGCACGCCCTGCGGATCATCGCCGGCCACCGGGTCACCGTCTTCGAAGGCGTGCCGACCATGTACGTGGCGCTGCTGCACCAGCCCGACCGCGCGGACTACGACACCTCCACGCTGCGGACGTGCATCTCCGGCGGCGCCGCCCTGCCGGTCGAGGTGCTGCGCGGGTTCGAGGAGGCGTTCGGCGTGCCGGTGCTGGAGGGATACGGCCTGTCCGAGACCTCTCCCGTCGCCTCGTTCAACCATCCCGGCCGCGAGCGCAAGCCCGGCTCGATCGGCACGCCCATCCGGGACGTCCAGATGCGTGTCGTGGACGGCGAAGACCACGAGGTCCCGCAGGGTGAGGTGGGCGAGATCGTGATCCGCGGGCCGAACGTGATGAAGGGCTACTGGCATCGCCCTGAGGCCACCGCCGAGGCGATCCGCGACGGCTGGTTCCACAGCGGTGACCTGGCCCGGGCCGACGAGGACGGCTACTTCTACATCGTGGACCGGAAGAAGGACCTGATCATCCGCGGCGGCTACAACGTCTACCCGCGGGAGATCGAGGAAGTGCTCTACGAGCATCCCGCGGTCGCCGAGGCCGCCGTGATCGGCCTGCCGCATCCGGCCCTGGGCGAGGAGATCGGGGCCGCGATAGCCCTCAAGCCGGGTGCCGTCGTCACCGCCGAGGGGCTGCGCGACTACGTCAAGGGCCAGGTCGCGGCGTACAAGTACCCGCGCCACGTGTGGATCATGGACGCGCTGCCCAAGGGCCCGACCGGCAAGATCCAGAAGCGGGATATCGTCATCCCGGCCGATTTGACCGTCCCGTGAGACTGCTGCTGCTCGCTCCCCCGGGCGCCGGCAAGGGCACGCAAGGCGCGCGGCTGGCAGCCAGATGCGGGGTGCGGCACATCCCCGCCGGCGACCTGCTGCGAGCCGAAGCCCGGGCCGACACGCCCGCAGGCCGCGAGATCGCCGCCTACCAGGCCCGCGGTGATCTCGTCCCCGATCAGATCGTGCTCAACGCGCTGACCCTGCCGTCGTCGAGGCGGCCGCTGGCGGCGGGTCCTGGACGGCTTCCCGCGAACCCTGCCGCAGGCCACCGCCGCGGCGGAACTCGCGGCCCGGCTCGGCGTCACGCTGGACGCGGTGGTCTACCTGTACGCGCCGGAGGAGGTGCTCACACGGCGACTGCTGGACCGTGCGAGCCAGGGAGGCCGCGCGGACGACGTGGCCGACGTAATCCGGCACCGGCTCCGGGTGTTCGCCGAGACGACGGGCCCGCTCGTCCCCTGCTAGCTCCGTCCACCTGGAGCACCCTACTGCGATGGCCGGAATGTATCTGGCAATGACTCAGCCAGCACTCGCCACGCGATCGGCTTGGCTGGGAGCAGGATTAGGTATCGCCTCGCGGCGGGTCGGCGACGGCAGTTCCGGTGGCCTGCAAGCCCTCGCCAGCCAGCATTACGATGAGATCGTAGGTCTCGTCTCCGTCGGCAAACAGCACGTCGCCCGCGGCGACATCTTGCTCGCTGCCGTACCGGCGCAGCAGATCAAGCTGCGCCTGGTCCAGGACCGGGTTCCGCCCGGCCCGCGCCGATCCGGCGGCCGCCGCGCCGTTCCCGCCGGACGAGGGTGTCGGGGATGTGGTTCCGTCAGAGCCCGCAGGGCCCGCCGAGCGCTGCGTCATCGCAGTGCAGCCACCTTCCTTCCTGACGGCGTACCTCAGTGTGCCCGCTCAGCAGCGGCCCGAGCATCCGCATCGTGACTGCTTTGCCGCAGACCGGCCCGGCCGCAGGCAAGTGCAGTCATCAGGCGGATACCCCTGCCGCCCTCCTCCACGCAGGCTGAAGGGTGTTCTCGACGCCACGCTGCCCGTAGGGCTGCGGAGAGCGGCCGAGCGAAGAGCGAATGGAGAACAGCGGTGGCGGCTAACTATGCGGAGCTTCCCAACAGGCTGGTCAGTGCTGCCAACGGCATTGACTACGCGTATCGCGACGCGGGCGGCGGTGGCTCGTTGCCGCTGGTCCTGTTTCAGCATTTCCGGGGAAATCTCGACAACTGGGATCCCGCGCTCATCGACGCGCTGGCGTCGAACCGGCGCGTCGTGACCTTCGACAACGTCGGAGTCGGCGGCTCGACCGGGACCACGCCGGACACGATCCAGCAGATGGCCCGCGACGCCGTCGCCTTCATCACCGCACTGGAGCTGAGCCAGGTCGATCTTCTCGGGTTCTCCATCGGCAGCTTCGTTGCCCAGGAAATCGCTATGACCAGGCCAGCGATCGCGCGAAAGCTGATCCTGGCTTCCTCAGCCCCGCAGGGCGCGGCTGGCATGCACGGCTGGGCGCCCGACGTCATCGGAGCCATAGGCACGCCCAAGACGAGCCCGGACGAGTACCTCGATGTTTTCTTCGCGCGCTCAGCCGCGAGCCTGCAAGCCGGTAGGGAAGCGTTGCAGCGCATGTATGCCCGAACTGAGGACCGGGACGAGGCAACTACCTGGGCAACGCGCGAGGCTCAGTATGATGCGGTCTGCGCGTGGGGGATCCCGGATCACTCGCTGCTCCAGCGGCTGAGCTGCCTGCAGCTCCCGGTGTTCGTGGCGAATGGTGACAGCGACCCGATGATCTTGCCGCACTATTCGTACCTGCTGGCGGGCCTGATTCCGCAGGCCAGCGTAAAGATCTATCCGGACGCAGCGCACGGGTTCCTGTTCCAGCATCACGCCGGGTTCGCTGCTGACGTCGACGCATTCCTCGCCTGACCGGGCCGGACTGCGCGGACACTCAGCCTGATCTCGGGGCGGATCCAGCCGCTGCTAAAGGCCGCGTTTCCGGCTGGTCACCCGTTCGTAGGCCAGTGTGCCCACCGCGACCAGCGCCACGAAGCCCCCGTAGCCGAAGGACGTGTCCCCCAGTCCGATGTGCGTCGCCAGCAGGCCTGCGACCAGCGCCGGGACGCTGAACGCCACGTAACTCACCACGTACACCGCCGACAGCAGCCCGGCCCGCTGGTGCGGTTCGGCCAGCTGGCTGACCGACCGCAGCGCGCCGAGAAACGCAGATCCGAAGCCTGCGCCGACGCGGTCGAGGGTCTTTGCTTCCAGCCTGGACAGGATGCGCTGGGAACAGCTGGTGTCTGGGCCTGGCCTGCCTGCCGGGTTACGGCCGGGCCTCCAGCACCATGTTGAACTGGTTCTCGGCTACCCTGCGGACGTGGCTGTACCCGCCTTCAGCCAGCACGGCGCGCAGCTGTGATTCACCGGCTTGCGAGCCGAGGCTGAGACCGACGGGCTGGGAGAGCGAGGCGGGGACGCACAGGAACGTCGACGCCGCGTAGTTCATCGCCGCCGTCGGGCTCGCCAGATTGGCGGCCAGGTCATCGCCGGCGGTGAGCGGCTCGACGAGCATCAGCGTGCCGCCGGGCGCGAGCGCGGCGCGAGCGTGGGCCGCAGCCCCGACGGGATCGCCAAGATCATGCAGAACGTCGAAGAAGCAGACCAGGTCGTAGCCGTCGGCAGGGTAGCGGCCGGCCTCGGCGACTTCGAACCGGACGAGGTCGGCTACCCCGGCTTTGCCCGCGCGCGAACGGGCCACCTCGATCGAGGCGGAGTGGGAGTCGTAGCCGGTGAACCGCGACCGAGGGTACTGCTGGGCCATGAGAATCAGAGCCGCTCCATGACCGCAGCCGATGTCGGCGACCTGGGCGCCAACCCGGAGCCGGTCCGCCACTCCGTCGAGCGCTGGGATCCAGTCGCCGATCAGGCTGGTCCGGTAGCTGACCTGCCAGAACCTCTCAGTGGCTGCGAAAATGGCCGGGTCTTGCTCGTCCCACGCGATACCGCGGCCGGTCCGGAACGCCTCGGCGATCTTCTCGGTGCCGCGGAACATTCCTGCGGGCAGCAATGCCGCCCCGGCCATGGCAGCAGGCGAGTCGTCGGTGGCCAGCACCGCCGCGTGCTCGGGCGGCAGGATGAACGTGCCAGTGTCGGCGTCGTAGCTGAGGAACCCGGCGGCGGCCTGCTGCGCGAGCCATTCCCGCACGTACCGCTCGTGGGTGCCGGTCTGGGTCGCGAGCTCGGCGGGCGTCACCGGGCCAGTGCCGGCCAGGACGCGGTACAGCCCGAGTTCGTCACCAACCACGACCATCGCGGTCGTGGCGGCGCCGGTGAAAGCACCGGCCACGTGCTGCGCGAACGCGCCAACTTTGTCCATGTCCAGGTCCATCGCGGTCTCCTCGCTCAGGCAGTGCTCATCTGCTCGGGCCGTGCTCGTCTCTATGCACGAGCCTCGCAGGGCGGGGTTTCACGAGAATGTCACTGTCCTTGCACCGCGCCGTTGGGCCACAATCGGTCAGGTGGGTGAGGTGATACCGGCCTTCGCCGTCCTTGGCGCCCTGGAAGTGTGCCGGGACGGAGTGCCTGTCGCGCTGCCGAGCGGGCGGCGGCGCGCGGTGCTGGCCGCTCTGCTTGTGCGCGCGGGCCGGCCTGTCCCTGCCGACGCGCTCGTCGAAGCGGCCTGGGGGGACGATCTGCCAGCCGACCCGAGGCCGGCGCTGCACACCGTGCTGTCCCGGCTGCGCGGCGCGCTGGGCGATGGGGTGTTGCGTGCCGGGCCAGCTGGCTACAGCATCGACCCTGGACCGGGTGGGCTC
>Ga0182024_10023550_pt1 | contig 11014 bp, 8 predicted proteins | sample P32metaG_FD_120480 | JGI IMG/M metagenome (GOLD analysis project Ga0182024, IMG submission 120480) | Permafrost microbial communities from Stordalen Mire, Sweden - P3-2 metaG (Illumina Assembly) | ecosystem: Environmental > Terrestrial > Soil > Wetlands > Permafrost | place: Sweden: Stordalen... | reverse complement strand
TTCGCTAGGTTTCTGCAAGACTTGGCGCACATTCGCGCAAATTCCTCGAACGGCAAGCAAAGCGGCCAACGCAATGCGAAACGTGCGGCGCATTCTTGTAGACATTACAAGCCGACGATTGACCAAGTGATCTGTCTCTGGAATGAGACAAGGCGCGGATCGCAAACACAAGGCAAGGTCCGGCGACGCCGCCGGACCCTTTGTTTGGCGCGCCGCTTTTGCCGGCGCGACGCTCCTGCCTGGTCCCTATTTTACGCAACCATTCCGTTCACGAGTCCGGCGAGCGGTTGCCAAGCGATCAAGGGGTCCAACGCCGTCGCACCTGAGCCGAGCGTATTGATCAAGTTCGGCGCCGGGAACAAGGTCGGCCACTGAGCGGCGGCATTCGCGCTGTGCAACGCCATGTAGTTCAATACCACCATCTGCACCAAATTGGTCACGTTGTTGCCGGCGGGGCTGCCGGTGGTGTTTTGTGATCCGTCAGGATTGAAGTTGCCGATTTGCATACTCATTTCCGGATTGGCCTGTGCGGCAACCGCTCTGCCCGCCGGATTGAAGACCAAGAAATACGTCGCTGCGACGTTCTGGTTGTCCGCCGTCCACACACCCTTGCCGCGACCGCCGGCCGAGCTATCGATCATGCCGCTGCTCGCCAGCGATCCGTCGCTGAACACGTAGATCATCACCGGCTTGCCGACGCGCGATGCGTATTCCAGGCATGCGCCGATGCAGTTGCCCAGATTCAAGTCGCGCGCCTCGCCGGTGGCCCTATTCCCGGTGTGATAGTCGAAGCCGTCCATTTCGATCGTGCCGGCGGCGGCATTGCCGTCAATGACGAGTTTCATGACCGCAGCGGTCTTTTGATAGTCGGCATTGGCCTGGTATTCCGCCGTCGTAAAGATGCCGCTCGAACCCACGATATTCGTATCCACGTCCGGATTGACCGCCGACGGAGAATTGTACTTGTCGACGATGTACGCCGATTTGGTGTATCCACATGCCTGGATGCCCGGAACCGTTTGGCCATTCACCACGCCGCCCAGCGCGGTTGCGTTTAGGGATGCGTTGCCGGGATATGCCGTCACCTGGGCGTACTTGGCATCGCTGATGCGCTTCATCGACTCCAATACGTTGGTCACGTCGGATGCGTTGGGAAGCAGAGTGCTGAGCTGTCCCGTGCTCACCAAGCCCCTGCTGTCTTGCGAACTGGATATCTTGGTCGGCTGCGCTGCGGCAATGACCATGCTCGGAGGCGCCATCGAGTTGCCTCCGGACTGGGAACTCTCAGAGCCGATCAGGTTGAGCAAACCGCCGCGGGCGCCGAACTGGTAAATGCCGTACATGGGATTGTGCGGATTGGTGTTGGTGTCGTTTTGCGATAGCGCCGGAATGATCGTGCCGGTCGTACCTGCCATGGTCGCGGCGCTGGCGCGCAGTTTCATGCCTCGCAGGTGCGCGCTGTCCGACTGATAACGCAACCCAAAACTTGCATCGACGAAGCTTCCCGAGGCGCTGGAGTTCGGCACCATGGATCCCGGCAGACCCAACTTGCTGTAACCGGCCACCGATAAGAAATCCAACTGTCCGCCCGGGCCGCCGACCAGTACGTTGGAACCTGCAATGTTGCCGCCGCCTGCCAGGTCGAAGCAGATGAACGGGATCTTGCCGGCGCCGGTCGTGATGTTGCACGCCGTCACGGCCGCCTGGATGTCGGAGGCGAGCGTCGCCCGCGCGGCGCGCGGATAGGCAAGCATGCCGGCGAGCGTCGGTGCGATGACCGTCGCGGCTCCCGTCATGAAGCTCTGCGCGACGAATTCACGGCGCGTGCGCGGCCGGGAATGCTCCTGCAACAGCAGCGGATCGTGTATTCCCTGCGCCTTGGATTTCTTGCTCATAAATTTAAGACCTCTTCCGTCTTGCTTAATTGATCAACATATCGGCGCTGCCGAAGGCCGTCGCGCAGGCTGCGGCGGTTACCGCCTGTACCCGAGCGGCGGTATTGCACGCCGTTGTGGTGCAAAGATTTGCGATCAAGCTGTCGAGTTCGCCCGTGGGTCCCGTGATCGTCGTGGCGGCCGGCTGGCTGTGCAGACCCGAACCCAAGACCGCAGCGGCCAGCGGACCGGTGACGGAATCGATGCCGGATTGGCTCGAAAACAGTCCGGCACTCAAGGTCACGCCTGGGAGCACCTTCGCCAAATAGGTCGGGTTGTTGACCATGACGTTGCAGTATTGAATGGCCAGCTGCGCGATACCGACTTGGTTGGCCGAAGAGAAGCCTTCGAGCGTCGGCGTCGGCGGCAGCTGCTGCTGAACGGCCAAGTATGTCGCGCTGGCGTCCGACGTCGGCACGCCCGTGAGAGCCGACAGGGTCGAATTGATCTGAGCAAAGGTCTTGACGCCGATATCGGCGACCACCGGGCCGAATGCCGCTGCCGGCGTGCTCGGTATCGCCTCGACGACCACGTCGCTTTGCGAACCCAGTTTGTCGAAGGTCAGGAAGAACTGGTCGATAGCGGGCCCGCTCTGCAAAGCGATCACGGTGCCGATGTTCGACAACACTTCACCCTGAGGCACGTAGTTCGCCGGGGTTATCGTGGTATTGAGCGGTATGTAGGCCTGACCCACCTGCGGGATCGTGCCGTTGATGCCGATGCGAATTCCCTGCACCGGGATGCTGGGAAGCGTAGAGGAAGTTACGGTCGGATCCAGCGAGACGAAAGTGGGCTGGTAGAACAGGTAGCTGTAGCTATCGTACTGGCTGACCGTGAACATCACGTAGGCCTGCGACACGCCGGTCACGGTCGATACATTGAACAGCACGAAGTAGCGCTCGCCCACGCCGGCGTTGAAGTTCTGCATCACTTGGGCGGCCGACATCGCACGGCTGTGGATGGCGACAAACTTGATCAGACCCTGCCAGGATCGATCGCCCGACACTTCGTTGCCGAGGACCAGCGCGAAGGTGCTATCCCAATTGGAGATCGTGCCGCCCTTCTGCGGATCCGGCGGCCCCGCGGCCACACCGTTGACGTAGATCTGGCGCCCATTCACGGCGTCGTAGGTGAGTACGACGTGTTGCAAGGATGCCTGCAGCGCCATCGCCGCGTCCGGCGTCTTCAATTGCGGCAGACCGGTGAGCGCAGTATTCGACGTGCGCAGCATGAAGTCATAGTCCTGGTTGGTCTGGCCCAGCGTGAAGTTGCGCGTGGTGTCGCCGCCGGAGTAGCTGACCATGTAGGAGTTGTCGACCGCCACCAGCGCGGGCGCCACCCAGGCCTCAACCGAAAATTCGCCGGTCGCCTGAATCATGTTGTAGATCTTCTGACTGCTCTGAGTCGTGGCCTGCGCCTTGCCGCCGGCGCCGACATTGATGCCCCAGCCGCCGGCCAGGGTGACATTGCCGGAAATCGTCAAATCCGCGGACGGATCGATACCGCTGGTATCAAAGGTCGTGTTGTTGACGACCGATTGGAAATCGTACTTGGCAATCGTATCCGCATCGTAGCGGCTCGCGCCGCTGGCAATCGTGCCCTGCGTCATGGTCAAGGCCTTACTGACGACCAAGCTCGGATTGATGTTGGCCGGTGTGAGCATGCCGGCGAATTGTTGAATTGCCGCCAGCATCGTCGCTGCATTGGCCGCACAAGTGGTCCAGCAGTTGTGGTTGTCCGTCGCCAGGCGCTGATAGAGGCGTGAATTCGTACCGCACGTGCCGCCATTGTTGCCGCCGGCCCCGGCGCAGCCGGTGAAGTCGATTTTCGGAATCGCTGCAGGGTATGCAACGACTGCGCCGGGCGCAGGATCCGCATGATAGGGCGACTGCTCTACGGACGGATCCGCCGTCGTGGAATGGCAGCGTATGCAATTCGCTTTAGTGATGGGCCACACTGTCGTCGCAAAATCAGTGGGGTCCGCAGGGAAATTCAAGCTCTGTCCAACGGACTGAACGGGCGGGGCTTGCAGCTGCACGGCGGTCACGGACGCGGTGCCCGAGGCACTGGCCCAGTTCGCGATCCAAGTCGTCAAGATCTGGCCGCAGGCACCGGCGTCGGCGAGCCAGCAGTTATGGCCGCCGGCCACCTTGGTAACGATGAGCGAGGTCGACGGCGTGGCCAGGTTGACCACGGTGTTGGCCTGGGCATAGGCGAGATTCACATCGTCGCTGCGCGCGAAGTTCGGCATCTGCGCAGGCGTAGTGGCGTTGTGGCATTGGCCGCAGCGGTTTTGCACGCGAACGTTGTTCCAGAAATTGATCTGGAACGCGGTGACATCGGCGGTCGCGGCCGGCGGTCCGGTGTAGGCGTCCGCAGTGACGGTCTGCGATGGAGCCGGGTTGGTCGTTGTCGGCGCGCCCGCGCCACCGCAGGCGCTCAAGGCAATCGACGCCGCGAGCGCTGCTAAGCCGGTGACGCGTGTAACGTTCATGCTCAGGTCCCCATGCAATAGGCGGCGCCTTCAGCGAAGACTTGCCGCAGCGAATAGTTATGCGCTTGGAACGAACTAATCATCGAATTGACCTGGGTGAAGTCGGCCGTGGTGTTGGGCGCGCGCAAACACACATCCTTGAACACACGGGTGACCTGGCAGCTGGTGAACGCCGCGCTGTTCTCCAATTCCGTTCCTAAGGATTTGGCGCCGTTGCCGCTGCCGGGAAGCGTCGCACTCCATCCCAAGATGTAGTTGGGTCCCGTGCGCCAGCGGTTGTTCCAGGAGTCGTCCATCGTGACGAAGCCTTGCGGGAAGTTGGTATTGTTGATGGAGTACTTCGGCTGCACTTGACCTGCGGTATAGACGATCGTTCCGGTCGTATCCGTCATGGTCGGGTCGGTGCCGGTGAAGTTGTAGAAAGCGAAAGCCTGAGCCATTGGATCCATGCCGCTGTGGCAGCCGATGCAATTGTTCAAGAACAACGTGCTCACGCCACCGGGGCTGCGCGTCACGTCCTGGCGAATCCGATCGGGCGGCCGGGTGGTGTCCATGACCAGCTGCATGTCGTTGCACAGATGATTCAGCATGGTGAAGCGGAACATCGCCCGGTTGGTGCCGTTGATGAAAAACGCGCTGGCTGCGCCGCGTGTGGTCAACACGCCGGCGGTCGCTGCGGCCGGAATGCCGGTCAGCGACGATTGCGTCTTGGAGACCAGATGCTGGCTGAGATCGACATTGTTGGCATCGAGCGCGTCATACATGGCGTTGTTCGAGGGCGAGTAAGCTGGCTCCCCAGACGTGCCGTCGCCGACGTACACCAGGTCGCCACTGAGCAGTGTGTTGAACGGGACATTGTCCTTCACCATGCCGATCACGGTCGCCGTGTAATCGTTGAGCGGCACGAACACCGACTGATCCCGGTTGGTCCAGGGAGCCGCCAAATTGCGGATGGTGTTGTTATAGAAAGCGGGGTCCTGAGTCGCGATCAGCGCGGCGCTCACCGGATCGGTCGCGATCATCTGCGCCAGCTGCGTGGTGGGCGGTATCCCGGCGATGCGATTGTATATTCGCGTCGCTTGGTCGGCGTTGGGGTTGGCCGCCAGCGCGTTTGTTCCCAGCAGCACCAGGGCGCCGGCGCAGACCGTTGCGCGTATCGCTGTTCTACGGCGTGCCATCTGCGTCATTGGTTTCTCCATCCCGTTCTTCATATGCACATCCACTCGCGTGAGTTGTGAGTATCGTCTTGGTTGCGAATATACCCAGCAGATTCTGCCTCCAGTAATGTCTCATCTGAACGACGTCGGTGTTTTGCGACAGTACCGAACGCTAAGACCGCACCTATATCCTGACCTGGATTTCCGCAGGTTTAAGTCAAGCGTGCACAGGGAAACCGATATGCAGAAGATCTTCTGTGAGTGCGTTAACAGTATGCGTATGTACATCGAACCAAGATGCGCGTATGAGACCGATTTAAGTTCAAAGATGCCGTCTGACGCGACAGCAAATCGATGAACTGAAACTATGAGATTAGGTGGCTATTTATGAACACTTTCACATTGCGTGAACACCGTCACGGATGGCTCAAGCTCGCGGCGCTGGCGCTACCGATGCTGTGGGTCGTCGGATGCAGCAGCGCATCGAGCGGTCATGCACCCGGCGTGGCGGGCGGTGAAACATTGACTCCCGGAATCACGAATTTCCCCCTCGCTTACATCAAGCGCCCGGTGCTTACCCCTGGCCAGGACATCGATGTACGCGATCTCATTACCTCTATTACTGGCGGTGATTTATATGTCCGGGATCAGGCCAGTGCCGCCGGCGCCGAAGTCAACGTCACCGGATCGATCACCAAAGGCTTGGGCGATGTGCGCGATCTCGACGTGTCGCCCGACGGGACCACGATCGTATTTTCGTTGCGTCTCCCTCTCAATCCCCAAAAACCCAATGCGGATGTCACGCAGCCGAATTGGCATATCTATACGTACAACGCCACGACGAAGACTGTGACTCAATTGACCAACGATGGCATCACCGCCGGCCACGATGTGGGTGCGCACTACTTGCCGGACGGAAGAATCGTCTTCTCGTCGTCACGTCAGCTCGCGACGCAATCCATCCTGCTGGACGAGGGGCGGCCGCAGTATCAGGCCCAGACCGACGATATGTCGCAATCCGTATTCTTGCTGCATGTGATGAACGGCGATGGCAGCGACGCACACCAGATCAGTTTCAACACCAATCACGATTTCGAACCGTCGGTTTTGGGCAACGGCCAGATCGTCTTTTCGCGCTGGGAAGCCACCAACGGCGGTGGAATCAACCTGTATCACGGCAAACCCGATGGCACCGGAATCGAGCTCTACTATGGCGCCAACAGCCACGCCACCGGCGCCAATATCGCCGGCACCAACAACAATGTCATTCAATTCCTGACTGCGCGCGAAATGTCTAGCGGCACGCTGGTCGCCATCGTGCGGCCATTCCTCGGAACCCAGCTGGGCGGCGATATCGTTGAGATCAATGCCCAAGGGTTTGTCGAGATCCATCAGCCGGCTACGCCGGGGGGCGCCGCCGGCACGGCGCAAACGAGTGCCACGCCCCTCGGGGTGACGACGGACGCGAACATGCCGTCAATGGCCGGCAGATTTGCGTCCGTGTATCCGCTGTATGACGGCACCAATCGGATGCTGGTGAGTTGGTCTCCTTGCCTGGTGCTCGATACCACCGTGACCCCCAACACGACCAACCTGTGCACGGCCTCGAATACATCCGGCGCAAACGTCACGTTGGCACCCCCGCAGTACACCCTGTGGGTGTATGACTTTGGCACGGGAACCTTAGGTCCCCTGTTGAGCGCCGATGTGGGCACCATGGTTGTCGAGCCGGTGATCCTGCAGCCAAGAAAGCCTGCGCCGGTGACGCTGGTGGATGCGGCCCCGGCACCCGGTCAAGCCGCCACCATGGCCACCGCCGGTGTCGGATTGTTGGATATCAGTAGTGTGTACGATGTCGATGGCGTCGATACTGCGACGCCCAACATCGCCGGAATCTCGGATCCGAGCCAGCCGAATTTTTATTCACGGCCCTATCGTTTCCTCAGAATCGAAAAGGCGGTGGAGATCCCCGGCAAGACTGTTCGCAAGATCAACCAATCCGCTTTTGGGCCCGCGGGCATGGGCATGCGCGAAATACTAGGCTATGCACCCATCCAGCCCGATGGATCGGTTCAGATCCAAGTGCCCGCGAACGTCCCTTTCACCATCGACGTCGTCGATGTGAACGCCAAGCGCGTCACCGCTCAACATACCAGCTGGCTGCAATTGCTGCCGGGAGAAACCAAATCCTGCAACGGCTGCCATACCACCGTGAATAACACCTCGCACGGCCGCGCGGGCCTGACCAACCCGGTGAACCCGGGTGCGCCGACCACCGGTGCTCCGTTCCCGAACACCAATCCGCGCATCGCCCTGACCAACGCCGGCGCGACCATGGCACAAACCCTGGCGCTCACCACCTGCACCTCAAACGGCACGACCCCGAGCGGCGCGACCACGCCCTGCTCGCAGATCTTGAACTCAGACGTGATTTACGATGGCATCTGGACCGTCGGCACAACGCCGCCGCAGCCGGATACCCCCTTCTCATATACCTATGCCCTCGCCTCCCCGACACCGCCCACCAATGCGAGTTGCACGCCATGGAGCGCGCAATGCCGCAGCACCATCCACTATGCGGCAACACTTGCCGGCGTAGCGACGCCCCAGGTCTTTATACAGTCTATATGGAGCAACGCAAACCGCACCAATGTGATCAAAGGCGTCCCGACCTCGACCACCTGCACGGTCTGTCACAATCCGGTGAATGCCATGAACGGGCTGCTCGACTTGACCGCCTCGGTATCCAATCTCGACCAGACTGTCATCACCTCTTATGAGCAACTGCTGTTTGCACATACCGCACAGACGCTTAATATGGGCGTACCGCCGATGGTCGCCGGCAGCGCCGCAGGTTCGACGCCCAATTTCTTCAGGATCTTTGACGGTACTTTTCATGACCCGGTACTCGATCACACAGGTTTCTTGTCTCCCTCGGAGCTGCGATTGATAGCTGAATGGTTGGATATTGGCGCCCAGTACTACAACGATCCGTTTGTCGCGCCCGCGATCTGACCTGATGCGTCGTCTGCTCGCGCTGGTGCTGTTGGTGCAGGCGTTTACTGTAGGTCTAGCGGATGCGGCGGAGAAGAACGTGGTGCTGGTCGTCACCGACCCGTACCTGGAAATGCACTCTGGACCCGGGCGCGGCTTCCCGGTCGTCTATGTCATCGGCCGCGACGAGCTGGTGACGGTGCTCTACAGCCGCACCGACTGGTACAAGGTGCGTTCGCTGCACGGCAATGAAGGATGGGTGCGGCGCGCCGATCTTGCCCGAACGCTGTCGGAGTCGGGCGAGCCGGCGCCGATACCACCGTATCCTGATTTTACCTCGCACCGCTGGGAGCTGGGCGCGGGGTACGGTGTCTACAACCGCGAGAATCTCGTCACGGCCTATGCCGATTTCGGATTGACAACCAGCCTCGATGTGGAATTCGCCGTGCAACAGGCCTTCGGCACAATCGACAACCGATATATAGCGACCATTGGCGTGCGGCACACCTTTATTCCGGAGTGGAAGTGGTTCTCGCCCACGGCCGGCATCGGCACCGGCTATCAATATTTGCAGGACAGAGTTCCGCCCGCGCCGCTGCAAAAGAGCAACGAGATGGCCTACGTTTCGTTGGGCGCGCGCGGGTTCATCACCAGGCGATTTCTGTGGCGCGTCGATTGGCGCCACTACGTCGTCTTCAACGACCTGAATGTGTACGAGGATTTAGAAGAATGGAAATTCGGCTTAGCTGTATTCTTCTAGCCGCCACGCTGCTCTGCGGCTGTAGCTGGTTTCACCGCGGCAACAAGGCACCGCCGGAAGTCGTTGCCGAGGAGCCGCAGGGGGAACCGTCCATCGTCGAGCCTCAGGTCACCCGGCGCGAGGTGAAAACCCCCCACATCAAGGCCAAAGATTTCGAATTGGGCGCCTACTACGGCGCGCTCAGCATCCAGGATTTCGGCACCAATCCTGTGTATGGCGTGCGCGCCGCCTATCACATATCGGAGGACATTTTCCTGGAAGGATTTCTCGCCAGATCCAAGGCCGGTACCACCAGTCTCGAGGACGTATTCCCGGATATTACGGTTGTCAGCGACTCTGGGAGACAATTCACGTATTACGACTTGGACGTAGGCTACAACGTACTTCCCGGCGAGATCTTTCTCGGACGAGGCCGCGCATTCAACTCGGCCCTTTACGTGACGGTCGGCATGGGTGATGTGAAATTTGCCGATAAGGACCAGTTCGCGCTGAACTTTGGAGTGGGTGAGCGGCTTCTGGTTACCGACTGGCTGGCGCTACATTTGGACGTACGCGACCATATCTTCGAAACCAGCCTGACCGGACGCACCAAGAATGTGGACAACATTGAAGCCACCCTCGGATTAACCGTTTTCTATTGATTTAGGAGTAACGATTCATGATTAGCACTTCGACATTATTGAAACGCTGTGCGATTGCGGCGATTGTGCTCGCCTCGACGGCGTTCGCGGCGAGCGGCGATGCCTCGGGCCCGGCGCCCGCTTTCACGCTGACGAACTTAAGCGGACAGCCCAGCGGCTTAAGCGCATACAAGGGCCAGGTTGTGATGGTTAATTTCTGGGCGACCTGGTGCGGGCCGTGCCAGCAGGAAATGCCGCTGCTGGATCAGATGTACAAGAAGTACAAACCGGCGGGATTTACGCTCATTGGCATCAATGTCGACAAGGAAGCCCCTGCGGTCAAGGAGCTGCTGACGCGCAAGCCGGTCAGCTTCCCCGTGCTGCTCGATCCGGCCAACCAGGTAAGCAAGGCCTATCACGTCGATGAAATGCCGAGCTCGGTCATCATCGACCGCAAAGGGCAGATTCGCTACATTCACCGCGGCTACAAGCCGGGCGACGAAAACGATTATCAAGATCGCATTCGCCAGCTCATTCGGGAGTAACTCGTGCGGCCCCGACCAATTTTGCTGATCGCTACCCTGTCGGGCGCTCTGTTGCTGTGTAGCGCCTGCAGCATTCAGCCGTGGGTAAAGCCCTACGAGCGTGATCGATTGGCGGATCCCATCATGGCATGGGATCGCGACGCCATTTCCAATGCTTATATGGACCACATTCGTGAATCCAGAGAAGGATCGCGCGGCGCGACCGGCGGCGCGGGCGGCGGCTGCGGCTGCAATTGACGACTAGCCATGTCCCATAAGCACATCTTCGCTCGCGCAGCAGTGATCGCTGCCTTGCTGCTGATTCGCAGCACGATCGCCGATGTGCTCCCAGACAATCGGGCGGATGTTTTTTACAGCAAGTACAGTGGCGGCGGCATGGACATCACTGGATATTCCGCAACGGCGCGTGCGAAAATCACGGAGAATTTCGCGGTCGAAGCCAATTATTTCGTCGACAAGATCAGCGGCGCTTCCATCGATGTCCTGAGCCAGGCGAGCACCATCAAGGAC
>Ga0182024_10023548_pt1 | contig 11015 bp, 10 predicted proteins | sample P32metaG_FD_120480 | JGI IMG/M metagenome (GOLD analysis project Ga0182024, IMG submission 120480) | Permafrost microbial communities from Stordalen Mire, Sweden - P3-2 metaG (Illumina Assembly) | ecosystem: Environmental > Terrestrial > Soil > Wetlands > Permafrost | place: Sweden: Stordalen... | reverse complement strand
TCGCGAATAGCGAGACGTTCCGCAATGCGGAGGTCTTGCGGCGCTTGCTGAAGTTTCTAGCCGAGAAATCCATCGCCGGCGAAGCGACCCAGTTAAAGGAATACACCGTTGCGACTGACTGCCTCGGTAGGCCCGCCAGTTATGACCCCGGCCACGACTCGCTCGTCCGCATTCAGATTGGACGGCTGCGCGGCAGGCTTGCGGATTACTATCGTACCGAAGGTGAACGGGATCGCATCCTCTTGGATGTTCCCAAGGGGCACTTCGAGCTCACATGGGAGCGCCGTGCGCTAGCGTGGTCGAGAATCCAGATTATAGTAGTGCCAATTTTAGCCGTTTGGGCGATTGGAATGACGGTCCTCTTCTGGCGGGAGCATCGGGTCAGCGCTCCGTTGCGGGAGGCGTGGACACCGGAGCTCCAGGAGCTATGGCGGCCCTTCCTGGAATCGAAGCGCCCGCTGATCGTCGTGGTTTCGTCCCCTTTATTCGTCGGGTTTCAGGGAAGCGGATTCTATCGCGACCAGACTTTAAACCAGTGGGACGACGTATTGGCGTCCCCGAAAGTGCAGGCGCTCCGCAAGACCTTGAACAGCCCCGCGATCCAAGAGCGCTATTACTACACAGGGTTGGGCGAGACAAGCGCGGCTTTCCGCCTGGGGAAGCTCCTCGATTTTTCCGGACTTAAGATGTCAATAACAAGGAGCAGTCTGGTTTCCTGGCAGGAGATCGTCGACGACAATATTCTGTTCGTTGGCGCCGCGCGTGTCTTTCGGGATCAACTGAACAAGCTTCCCGTGCGCCAGGACCTGGTGATGCGTGAAGACGGCATCTACGACTTGAAAGGCGAGTCCGGCCAAAAGGCTTTATTCGTCGACGACTACCCCTCCATTGGCGCCAACGAAGCTAGCCGCACCCCGGACGACGGAGAAGTATACGCGCTTGTCAGCCATATGCCCGGACCTCTAGGAACGGGTGACATCCAGACCTTCACCAGCAATCACAGCCCCGGCGTGCAGGGCGCGGTTCAGTGGTTCACCGACCCAGCTTTCACCCGGCAGTTGATGTCAAAACTTCGAAAGCCGGACGGCAGTCTACCTCGCTACTTTCAGCTCGTTCTCAAGATCAAGTACCGGGACGCCGTTCCCACCGAAATTTCCTACGTTACCCACCGGGAATTGCAGCCGGAAATCGTGGGCAAACGCGGCAAGTAGTCGCGGAGACGCTCGAATTAATCGTCCGCCTGCAAATCCCGTAAGATAAAGGAGCCGCCTTTCTGGCGGCAGGCGGCCAGCGTACCCTCCAAGCAGACACTATCACAGCGAGCCTCCCCGTGCTCTTGGGCCCGAGCAAGTGGGGCCGCCGATCGGCCGGAAATTCACGTTGGCTCTTAACCATCGCCACCCACTACTCCATAACGGCTTATCTGGTCGGCGCCCAAGTGCCAGGACGCAGTGGGAGTCTACCTCACGGAGTGGCGAACTCCTACATGGCGCCAAAATGTATGTCATGCCGCAATTGGGAGTGAGAATTTCGTGGCGCGAACGGTGCAAACCGGGCCCCCGGCACCATCCGAACGTCCACCCAATAGATTCCAGTCGTCGCTTATCTGGTAGGTTTGCCCTTTCGGGGTGAGAGTGATTTCTGTGCAGTGCTTGGCCAGTTCAGACTTGGCCAGTTGGACGTCGCCAATAAGTAGGCTGAATGGCGTCTTCGGTTGCGCGGATATTCTGCCGAAACCTTAACGTCGCTGAGATTAGCTGCTTTTGAAGCCGAAGAGGCTGTAGAGCAGCACCAGAAGAACCGCCAACGAGATCGCCACGTACAGATAATCGCGTTCCCAAGCGAAAGCCGCGACCGCAAAAATCACTCGCGAAATCGGAGTGGCGATGAGCAACAACAATCCAAACTGAATGATGGGGAGCGCCTCGCCATGGATAACGCCGCCTACAACCAATCGAACGGAGGTCAACTGCCGTGGTTCTCCGTGAAATTGTTTAAAGTTGGGTGCATTCGCGCCTTGCCGTGCCAGGAACAGGATGCCTCCGAAAAGAATGATCACAGCAGAAACCAGCATCCCGGTCCGCAGAATCATCCCGATGTAGCGATCCAGTACGCGGTCGTCTTCTGGAATAGTGTGTGGTCCGAGCACCTATAGCCTGCCTGTGAAACCGCTGTAAATCATTTCGAGTCCCAACAATGCAATGACTGCTGCGAAAATCAGGCGCATCACTTTTACCTTTGCGCGCACCAGGAATCGCGCGCCTATCAGTGAACCGGCCAGAACTCCGAGTGTAACGGGCATGGCGATAGCTGGATCGATGTATCCCCTGCTGAGATACACTCCCGCGCTGGCCGCCGCGGTGACGCCGATCATGAAATTGCTGGTGGTAGTGGAAACTTTGAAGGGCACCTGCATAGCCTCATCCATGGCCAGGACTTTCACAGCTCCCGAGCCAATTCCGAGCAGGCCCGACAAGGTTCCGGCGCCAAACATCAACCCGAACCCCAAGGGCACGCGACGAACGGTGTACGGCGTTTTGACGCCGTCCACGGGATAGGCTCCATTCAATCGCAATGATTTTGCCAGCGGATCCACCGGCTTGTCAGTCACGCGCTCTTTTAGACGCACGGAAGAAGTGATGGCGGAAGCCAGCAACATCAGGCCGAAAATAACGGCGATCGCTTTGGTCGGGGTGTTAGTCGCCAGAAACGCTCCAAAAATCGCGCCGGTGGTGGTGGCGATTTCCAGAAACATGCCGATTCGTATGTTGGAAAATCCTTCCCGTAAATACGCCGCGGCAGAACCGGACGAGGTGGCGATCACCGATACCAGCGATGCTCCGATGGCGTAGTGAATATCCACACCAAAAGCCAACGCGAGTAGTGGCACGACGACCACTCCGCCCCCCAGGCCGGTGAGCGATCCGAGAAAGCCGGCCAACAGCGAGGCGACACCAACGATGATGGAGAATTCCAAGAAGTTCATAATGAAAGCTAAGTAGATTCGTCGCGAAGAAGCAAATTAATCCGGCCGATCCTGTCTTTCCTTTTCTTGCGTGTTTGCGGCAACTTTTTGCGGTGCGAATTTTCGCGCTGACTGCTGTACTGTCAAAGGCGACTCAAACTTATCTTTCCGCGGAATGAGAAAGGCTGGCAATTCAATACTTATCGTATTTCGGGTTATATTTCGGGCGCGGTTGGTTGTGAATATACGCCGATACATCAAAGGCTTGTTGCGGGGTTAGCGTTCCTGGATTGGTCTGCGGCATGTTCTTCACCACGAAAGCGGCCATTTTTTCCACCCGGTGCATACCGGCACCATCGTTGAACGAGCTCGCGCCCCAAACCGGCGGCGGCATGGGGCCCACTCCATCGCCATTAGCGCCATGACACACCGCACATTTCTCGGCATAAATATCCGCGCTCTTCTTAGGATCCCCCTTCAATGCCGGAACTTTTACCAACCCGCGGCCGGGGAACTGGCCTTTTGGCCCCTGCCAGGTAAGCGAGTTGATATAGGCCACCACGGCGGCCATTTCCTTTCCCCCTTCTGGGAGGGGATGTCCATTTTCGCTGCGCACAAAGCATTCCTGAATGCGTTCCTTCAAGGTAATTTTTCGATTGGCACGTTCGCTAAACCACGGGAATATGTCGGCGATACCGATCAGTGGAGACGCATAGGGCGTTGTTCCATCCTGAAAATGGCAGTTATTGCAGGACATGCGATTGCTAACATAAGCCTTCGCCTCGAGTGGCGTGTCGTGGAAGAAGCGTCTCCCTAAGGCTACGATATCAGCTGACGCTGGCTGGTCCCCCGCTGGCGAAGATGCAGGTTGACCGGAATCGCGTGTCGCAGTTCCCGGGGAGGGATCGGCGTGTAACAAAAGTGCGGTGCTGGTCATGCCCATCAGGAGCGTAATGGCCAGTGCAGCGAACATCCGCCCGTTTCTTAGTTGCCCAAAAAAATTCATCAGCTCTCCAGAGGTACTGCTTTTATTTAACGGAACCAAAACCGTATTCCTTGTAAATCGCCTGCGCTTCGGGGGATTTCAGAAACGAGAGCCAGGCTCGCGCGGCTTCTGGATGAGGAGCCTTGCGCACCAGCGCAGCCGCATAGGTTGCGGTAGTGTTCTGCTCGGAGGGAATCAAGACGCCTGAAATTGGATTACCGATTTTTTCCTGAAAGCGAACTTCCGAAGACCAGGTAACTCCGGCATCGGATTGGCCGTTCATAATGCGCAAAGGAGTCTGGCGATGATGAATCTGCGTGAGAAAGGTGGAACCGTCACGCGCTTTTGTTTCATACACGGCGCGAAACAACTCTTCGGAACCGGCTTTTCGCAAAGAATCGGCAATCTGCTTGGCGACACCTTCAAATTCCACATTGGGCATGGACAAATGTAGCGTGGGATTCGCCAGGTCCCGCAGAGATCGAATTTGTTTTGGATTCGACTTCGCGACCATGATGATCAAATCGTTGCTCGCGTAACTGACCGGATCTTGCAGTTCACCGTGAGCCACCATTTCAGAGACCGCTGCTTGCCCGGCGGCGTACACGTCGGGTTCTACGTGAAGCGTAAAATTTCCCAGTGTTAAGGTGTTATTGCTGGCCATTTGTTTGCGAAGGATACCGGGCGGAAGAGTTTCGTAAAACATTTGTCCGCGTAACTCTGGATGCTGCTTTTCGAATGCACCGATCAGCTGCGGCAAAACAAAGAACTGATTGCCGCCAATAAAGAGGACCAGTTTCGCGCCTTCCGAATTTCCGTGCAGATCCGGAACATTGTCGACGTCCGGAACGGCAAAGACAAAGCCTTGTTCCGTCGCCGGATTGTTCCCTCCCTTGCTCCACGGAGGAAAGTTTTGCGACCAAACGGGTAACGCGGTGGTCAGCATTGCCAGTGCCGCAAAAATTGGCCAGGAGATTCTCACGAATAGTTACGCTCGCTTCGCAGTAGATCGGCTGATTTACACAGTAATGTAGGTGTAGTGTCCTTCACTCTGTAAAAGAGCAATGGCCGCCACCATGGAAGCCACCACCAGAATCCCCGGAACCAAATGGGCGAGCATGTCGGTAACAATCTCTTCCGGCTTTTGCGTCAGCCCGAATTGCTTGATGAGCACCCGCGCTTGCTCTTCTGTCGCGGTATGACAACACAAAAATTTGACGCCGCGCGCCTGCAGACCCTGCATGCTGTTGTCCTGGAACTGCGAATTCTCGTCGTTCGGATCTTGGGTGGAATAGTGCATCTGCGGCGCGGACTTGCTTTTGTAAAAGGGGTTGCGCACCGCGGGTTGCGTGGTTTGGGGGTCGTCTACTTTCAGCCATTCGCCGATGCGATATTTCTGCCAAACATAATCGTCGAAGTTCAACGCATTGGCGGGTCCATGTAATGCACCAATGACCTTGATCTGATCCGCGGGAATTCCAAAGCCGAAATGCAGACCGTTCAACGAATTTTTGATGTTGTTCAAAAACTTTCCGCCACCAATCTGGATTTCGTCATAGACCTGCTTGACGCGCGAGGTGTTCTTCACCAATTCCTCGAACTCAGCGATCTTCCAGTCTGATTTCTGGTAAACCAACTGTGGCGCGGCTTCCGTGGTTACAGCGCCCAATGCGGCTAACCCAGCTGTTGCTTGACCGACAAACGCCCTGCGTGTGAGGTTTCTCACGATCCTCCTGTTTGGACTTATTATTCATTTTATAACTTTTTACCGCTCACAGTGACGCAGGCAACTAACTTCTGTTCGGAAGGACTTTTGCGCGCTGCGGCTCAAACCGAGGGAGGTATTCGGTGCGTGCTTGGTTCCAAGGCATCTTGCCCAGTATTTTGGCCATAAGACAAAGGTCAAAAACGCCGGCCACAGTTAAGCCCGCGCCAACGAAAAGCGTTGCGCCCAAAAACCAGTGCGAAATCGTAATTCCAGTTATCGTAAAAGCCAGAACGAGCGTGCCGGCAATGGCCCTTACCTGCCTTTCCAGTGACCACACCCGCGATGAACCGCTCTGCACCGCAAAGCCCGCTGAAATCCACGCGTCCGTGCCGCCGTGTAGCATAGCAATGTTTTGAAAACCGATCTTCTCGAGAGTGTTGGCGGCTTGTTCGCTTCGTTTGCCGCTTTTGCAGACCATTACGTAGCGGCAGCCGCGATCCCATTCCTCCGCGCTGCGCTGCAAAGCGCCCAAGGGAACAAGTTTCGCACCGGGAATTGCACCCCTCGCGAATTCTGGGTATTCCCGGACGTCTACGAGCACACAGTCCGCTCTCTCTTGTAACTGCTCAGCAGTGATGCGCTCCATACCTCGACCCTCCAACTTTCTGATTCATCTGCCCACGAATATCGATTTGTTCCTCGATGCGGACTATCGGTCTTCACGGTTGTCTAATTTTTTTCGCCGACGCCGGAACCCGGTGTCGCAGGAGTTTGACATTCAAGTGGGGACGCCCAGGCTCGGAAGAATCCAGCCCATCAAAACAATGTATCCGGCGATCATCAACAGGGCGGGCATCCAGGGTGGCACAGAGTTGCTCCTTGGGCCGGGCGCGGAACACAGCGCCTGAGCTATTGACAACTATATGCGTATATGGTTGTATAGGTCAAGGAGATTTTGCTTGTCCCGATCCACCTTACCGCTCAGCGATAAAATGTTGGACCTGGTGGCTCATCGCTTTCGCATGCTCGGGGACCCCACGCGCCTGCGTTTGTTGCAGTGCCTCGAATCCGGCGGAAAAAGCGTCAATGAAATCACCGCGCTGCTCGACGGCAACCAACCCAATATCTCTAAACATCTTCAGGCACTTTCCGACGCCGGGCTGGTCCATCGAAGCCGTTCCGGTAATCACATCTATTACTCTATTGCTGACCCCGTTGTTTTCAAATTGTGCGCCCTGGTTTGTCACAGTGCAGGCCAGCAGGCGCGCTCGGAACTCCAAGAATTGTTAACCGTTAAACCAAAAAGATTAAGACGGTAAGACTGCTCCCGCCGGTTGGACAGGAAAGGCATTTATGTATTTCAAACAGTTTTATCTTGGTTGTTTGGCGCACGCTTCCTATCTAATCGGCTCGCGAGACGAAGCTGCAGTGGTGGATCCGCAGCGCGACGTCGACCAATATATCGATGAAGCGAGCGCCCACGGCTTCAAAATCAAATATGTTATCGAAACGCATCTCCATGCCGACTTCGTCAGTGGGCACCGCGAGCTGGCAGATCGCACTGGGGCGCAAATCGTCTTCGGCGCGCAAGCGAGAGCGGGCTTTCCGCACATTGATGTACACGAAGGTGATGTTTTGAAGGTGGGTGATGTGGAACTCCGCATTTTGGAAACGCCTGGACATACGCCGGAAGGTATTTCCATTGTCGTCGAAGATCCCATGGACGAGCGCAAGGCCATGAAAGTGCTTACCGGGGACACCCTTTTTATCGGCGATGTGGGTCGGCCGGATTTGGCGGGAGGCCAGGGTTTCACTCCGCAACAAATGGCCGGAGTGTTGTACGACAGCTTGCATCAAAAATTAATGGTCCTGGCCGACGAGGTGGAGGTTTATCCCGCGCATGGAGCTGGCTCGATGTGCGGGCGCAACATTTCAAAAGACACCTCCTCGACTATCGGACAACAAAAACTTTTCAATTACGCCTTACAACCGATGAGCAAGGAAGAATTCATAAACATGATGACCTCCGAACTGCCGGAGGCGCCCGCATACTTTTCGCAAGACGCGGAAATGAACCGCTCGGGCGCTTCTGCGCTGCAAGAACTCCCTCGACCCGCGGCACTTTCGCCGTCAGAGCTTCGCAAGCTGTCGATGCAAGGCTATGTGGTTCTGGACGTTCGACCGGCGGCAGCCTTTGGTAATGGGCATGTTCCTGGTGCGCTCAATATCGCGCTTACCGGGCAATTCGCCTCCTGGGCCGGAACCTTGATCCCTCAAGGATCGCCGATACTTCTCGTCGCCGAAGACGAGGGCGGGGTGGACGAAGCTGTTCAGCGCCTCGCGCGCGTCGGCATCGAAACCGTGAAAGGCTTCCTTGCCCGGGGGATGTACGCATGGGATACGGCTAGTGAAGCTGTCGCCACCGTGGCTCAAATGCCCATCGACGAATTGCGTCATCAACTCACCGGTAATCCTCGGCTGCAATTAATTGACGTGCGGCGCCCCGCCGAATTCACCAGCGGTCACATCGCAAAAGCGGTTAGCTCTCCTCTTGCACATCTGGAGGAACACGTTTCCGAGTTCGATCCAGACTTGCCCACCGCGGTAATCTGCGGCAGCGGGTTCCGCTCCAGCGCCGCTACCAGCATTTTGTCCAAACATCGCTTCACGCATTTGTACAACGTGGTCGGTGGCATGACCGCCTGGAACAACGCCACTGCTGCTGCTCCCAACACTTGCGCTGCGAACCGGGGATGATGAACCTCAGAACGGAATTGCAGCAAACATTCCTACTGGTTTAGGCCGGCGTTTCTCGTACATCAGCCGGGACGCCGGCCCAAACCTCGCTAGGTCCACTAGCGATGTCCGCCGCCACCATGAGAGCCGCCACCGCCATGGATTCCACCGCCGCCAAAACCGCCGCCGTGGAATCCACCGCCGCCACCATGAAAGCCGCCGCCGCTGCGAAAACCGCGAGCCGAATAACCTCCGCCGCCGCGCGGCCCGTAGTGAACGCCGCGTCCATAGTTGGCAGGCATTCCGTAATGGCCGTTTACGGCCGAGGCTGCGCCATACGCTGAGTTGAAGTGATGGGAGTAATGCCCATAGCCGTATCTGCCATATCCGCCATATCCACCCCAGCCGAATGCGCCGAAGGCGTACCACGGTGAATAGAATCCCCAACCAAACGGACTGTAGAAGATTCCATCTGCGGGAAGAAACGTATACGCGTCGAACCAGGGATCCCAATACCAGCCGTCGCCATACCAGCCAGAGCCGCCAAAGGAATAGCCCGGAGCTTCGTCAGCATTGGCTTCGGCGAGATACCCGGAGCGAAGGCTGGTCCAGCGATAAAGATCTTCCGCTTCCAATACCTTCTTGTCGAACTTTTTGGTTTTAAGCGTGTCAGCGTTTTCCAAATTCAGCATGTGCCCACTCTTGATGTCGACGTGGCGATTACCCTCGTTCACACTCGCCTTGCCGTCCAAAACCTGCACCACGTGCCGGTCGGCGTTGAAATCGTAAAGGCCTACCTTTCTGAGTTCCGTTGATTTGCCGTCCTCCACAATTTGCAAATCATTTTCGGGGTGAATTTCCGCGACTTCGACGAAAGCTTCGCCTGCATCAATGGAAAGGCGGGTATGGGTTAGACCGGAGGAAAGCATGGTGGCTGCGCCGTGTTCCCCGAGACGCACGAATACGCCAGGAGTCAGCAGAATTTCCACTTTACCGTTTTGAGTGCTGATGGTCTGTCCGGGATCTAACTCCGCAGTTCCTACCGATTTTGCATCCAGGGATTCGGAACCCAGGTAAGCCTGGCCTTCGACATAATTTAACGTCCCGGGTCGAGCGGGCTGGTGGTCCTCAGCTCGGAGAGGAGAAAAAATCAAAATGGTATAAACCAGAACAGCTAGGACAATTCGCGATGATATTTCCATGGCGCGCTCCTCCAAAGCCAGCGCGAGCTACCTTCGGAATACAACCATGTAAAAGCAATCGCATTGCCATGTTGATCGTTCAAACAGGCAGCTAAGTGCTATGTGTTTAAGGAATTAGAAACGGGGAGTTGAGGGTTTGTGAGTTCGACCGACTTGTGTGTATGAAACGGTCGGCTCGGTGTGAAGAAAGCGAACACCGCTTTGGGACACGAATCTGTGAGCGCCGCCCGTGCCGGCAGAATCTATCCCCTGAAAGATCAGCAGCAACGCATAGCGGTTGGACGCGTAGTGAAGCTGTTGCAGAGAGCTCAACTCCTGAACGTGTTTTTCCAAGAGTTTTTGATACCGCTTCTTCGATTTGTAAAACGGCTTCACAATCGTTGGCCACTTCCTAAGGTCAACCTTTTTCCCGGGCCGCACACGGAAACTCTTTGAATGGATTTTCATCTTCCTTCCTTCGGTGTCACGAACTGCGCGGATTGCGCTGAACACTCCTGATTTTTAGGAGACCGTTGACGCAGTCTTCACCCGGCCCCGCTAATCTTTCCGAATCTCGCGCTCCGCCTGCTCCCAGTCCTGAGACGCTCGACCCTCCTGGCGGCCTCGCGTCTCATACAGTTCATAGGCACGTTTGGCGATCTGCGAGGTCACATCGACCGGATTCCTGGGCATGACGTGTAACACGCGCGATCTGATCATCGCGACTTTTATGGCGTCGTTCACGCCGAGACACGCAAGCATGGCGTAAAGAAATACCGCGAGCGTCTGCCACCAAGGCAATGGCTTGAGTCCCGGGAGGCCGACGAACGTAAGGACGGTGCCCGTGAGCGCATCCGCCAGGAGGGCTAACAGGAAGGTCTTGCTGGGTAGGGTCGCCCAGAACCAGTGCCGCTCGCGCGCGGACACGACAGAAAACGCGGCAAAGTAAAGCAGCATGAGAAAGCTGAAGGTGTACAGGGCATTGTTGTCGGTCGCTAAATTGAAATACGACCAGCCGATCCACAATAGGAGGAGGGTTTCAGCGACCATCGCGATGCCCAGCACCACGGACACGGTAATGAAACCTCCGATATTCCATGTTTCCGGCTTCTTGGAGGGCCGAACATTGTCGGTGGCAAGGGAGATCTTCGCGAAGTCCGTCATGAAGACCAGCAGCAACATCGCAAAGGCCGAGACAACGAATTTACCGGTCACCAAGAACGCGATCGCTACAAAGGCCGCCTTCAGAATCGTCCGGCTGATCTTGTTGATGATCCAAGTCAGGATGCGCTGATAGATCGTCCGGCCCTGTTCGACCAGCGCCACGATATTCGTCAGGCCCGGTTCGGTCAGGACGACGCTTGCGGCACCCTTGGCTACGTCGGTCGCGGTGCTTACGGCGATTCCCACTTCGGCCTGACGAAGTGCAGGCGCATCGTT
>Ga0182024_10023547_pt1 | contig 11015 bp, 11 predicted proteins | sample P32metaG_FD_120480 | JGI IMG/M metagenome (GOLD analysis project Ga0182024, IMG submission 120480) | Permafrost microbial communities from Stordalen Mire, Sweden - P3-2 metaG (Illumina Assembly) | ecosystem: Environmental > Terrestrial > Soil > Wetlands > Permafrost | place: Sweden: Stordalen... | reverse complement strand
TTCGAGGAATTAGTGGCCGAACTTTCGGCCGCGTTTCTTTGCGCGGCGCTCGCGATTCCGGGACGCCTACAGCACCCCGAATACATCGGCCATTGGGCCACGATCCTCGGAGGCGACAACCAGGCGATCTGGACCGCAGGCGCACGCGCCACCGATGCGGTCGCGTTCCTGCACCGCGCGGCGGGTCGCGCAGAGGACGTCGACTGTGAGGAGAAGGCAGCATGAGCGCGTCCCGAAACCGAGCGATTGCGGGAAATGGGACGGCCCGCATTCTGCCGGTGTTCCGCGAGTCCCGAAACGTCGTCCCGAATCGCATCGTGGGATACGTGCGGGTCAGCAAGACTTCGCAGACCGTCGAGCAGCAGGTCGATGCCCTCCGCGCGCTCGGCGTCGCGGCCGTCTACGCGGACGAGGGCGTGAGCGGGGCGCAGCGCGATCGCGACGGGCTTAGTGCGGCGCTCGCGGAGCTGCAGCCCGGAGACGCGCTCGCCGTCGTCGCGCTCGATCGGCTCGGCCGCGACCTCTCGGACCTCGTTCGCGTCGTCGACGGGCTGCGCGAACGTGGCGCGCACTTGCGCTCGCTCCGTGAAAGCATCGACACGACGACGGCCGCCGGCCGGATGCTGTTCGGGATCTTCGGCGCACTCAGCGAGTACGAGCGGGCGATGATCCAGGAACGGACGATGGAGCGCCTTGCGGCCAAGAAGCGGCGCGGAGAACGGGTCGGCCGCAAGCCCGTTCTCACGCGCTCACAGGTCGACCTAGCCCGGCGCGAGCTTGACGCCGGAAGTTCGGCAAACGTTGTCGCACGCAGCTTGCGCTGTGGACGCTCGACGCTATATCGCGCGCTGGCGGCTGACGAGCCGCGGCGCGAAGGCGGTTGCTCGCCGTCGAAAGTTTGACGGAGCCCCGATTTCAGGGGTGCGATGACCACATGTAGCGCAGCGCGTGACTATCTGACCTGCTCCGCAGCTGGCCCGCGCGCCCGGGCCCGCTCGGCTATCTCCCTAGCGCGGTCTCGAGCGCGGTCGAGGGCCCGGCGCGCCTCCGCCTCGTCGAGCCCAAAACAGGCGATGAAGAGGCGAGAGTCCTCGGCCTGCCAGCCGCCCGCGACCTCGTACGTTACAGTGTTGTCCATGGCCCCATGATGACCCGGAAGCAGACTCCTGTCGCGAGTACCAAACGGAACGTTTGCGGCTGGGGGTTGACCCGCTTCTTCGCTTCTGCTACTCTGCTTCTCGCATGGATACCGAGAAGCAGAACGGGACGCCATATGGACCTCCGGCCAATATTAAGGCGATAGTCGATCATTGGCGCGATCGGTCGATGCCGGAGCAAGTAACGAAGGAGTGGTTCGAAAAGGCTGGCCTCTCGCCGAACCTCGCGAACCGCAACCTTCAGGCGCTGCGCTACCTGGGTCTCGTTGACCCTGAGGGTTACACCACCGCAGCGGCCGACCGACTTCGCACCGCAAGCTCGGAAGAGTATGCAGGCGTCCTCGAAGAGGTGATCCGCAAGGCCTACGCGCCGATCTTCAAGTTTACGAATCCCAGCGAAGACTCGCGAAAGCGCGTCGAGGATGCCTTCAGACGCGAGGAACCATCCGCGCAGCGCGGGCGCATGGTGACGTGCTTTCTCGGCTTATGCGCGATCGCGGGGATTCCGTTGAAGGAGGCGCCGCCGACCCGCGGCCCGTCAGCCGCCGGGGCCGCGCGCGGGCGGGCTGCGCGAGCCGCAGGCGGCCGACTCGAGCCTCAGAAGGGCGGCGGCGAACCGCCACCTCCGCCAACAGACCCAACGCCGGCTGGGCTACCGCCGGCCTATGATCCAATTCTGGGCAACCTGCTTCAGGCGGTTCCTACGATCGAGACAATCGAGGAGCTCGACGATTGGTGGGGCCTCTTCCGCCCCGCTTTCGCGTTTGTCAAGAATCGCAAGAAACGCAACGGTCCGTGACCGGGGAGGGCGCAATAATCAGTACGGCCTGTGAGCACAGCATTGTTACCGTTACGAAAACGGTACTCCGCTTTGACCCTCAGTGTCGTGCGCGAGACGGGATTCGTATCGAGTCCGTTTGCATTAGGTGCGGAGATCTGCCCGGTCGCACAGGGTTAATACTTCATCCAATTGAACGCGCCGCGCTCGATGTCGCCGTTCGCGAGGGGACATCCGGGGACGCTGTCCACTGGGGATTGCCGATGCTAACAGAGATTGCTTCGGACGCGATCGGGGCTCGGCTTGTGACCGAGACAGAGGCTAGATTTCGCATCGATGGCACGATCGAGCGCATGGAACGACCGTACCTCGTTGGCCGGCTGCGCCACGTTCTAAAGTTCGGCCGAGAAGGCTGGCCCAAAGCCATTATCTGTCCTGGAATAACCCATCCCATCATCTTCCATCCCGGCCTACTATATAAGTTCACAGAGCGTAAAGATCCCGATCATGTGCGATTCGCGTACTACGGTCCCGCCGTAATCAAGCAGCCAGTCGAGGTGTGGAAGCTTCGTGATGAAGGGCGGTGGAAATACCACATTCTCGGGACGCTATCTGTCGGAAATACCCTGCATCATATGATTGTGGTCGTTGAGGCGGATAGCCATATTTGCGATACGGCGTATGTGGTCGCCCGCCCGGAACGAATTGAGACATACCGCTACGGCGACTTGGTCCTAGCATCTTGGAAACTTGGCGTCGAGTAGCCGAAATGGAAAAGGGAGGCGCAATTGCTTGCCCTCCCTCTTGCGCCCACAGCTTTCGCTGTTGCGGTCCCGGCTCACCCTTAGGGTGCCAGGGGGGAAACCCGCGGTAACCGCAGGTGTCCGACCCCATAGTACCCGATTAAGCTGAGTCAACCCTAGGGTTTTATGTAAAGATTACCTATTAACCCTTGCCTTTTGGCAGGATTTGAGATACGAGCACACGTTCGATTTCGACCGCCGTTAACGAGGCATTCGTTGCAAGGACCGGCTTTAATTGCCTGGCTCCGGCCCTGCGGCCAGTTCGTCCTTGTGGATTCCCTTTTGCGGGTCACCGTGCTCGTCGTAGGTCGCAAGCATCCAGACGCGGAGCATGGCTCGATCCTCGCGGGTTCCCATCCGCTCGATGGTTTACTAGCCATAACGGTCGTAGGGACTTCGCGGCGGCGGTATCGTCTCCGTGACCAAGGCGACGCAGCGCGCGGTTTGGGTTGGAATAGCCGTGCTAACCTTAGCCATGATTCGCTTGTCGCCTCCGCTCGCAGCCGCCCCGACCTCGACGTACATCGCGATTGGGTCCAGCGACGTGTTGGCTTGGCAAGTTCCAGCTGAGAAGCAAGTGCAGCTGTGATCCTTCCGCGTCCCGGCTACAATTTGAATCTGACCGAAGTTCGTCAAGAACTCCGGCGCTCGTTCGCCTACGAATTACGCACTGGCTGGCTGCCCCCATTAAACCACGCCAAAGGGGGACACTGCTGGCTCTCGGACGAGACCGCGCTGCGATTCTTCCGCGGGGTTAGGTACCATCACCACAACGCCGTGGACGATGCGCGACGTCGCTATGAGGAGCATCGCTCGGGGGAGGATCCGGAATGGGACGACCTCGTGCGTCTTGGCTACACGCGCGAATGCGCCGGCCGCGTGTGGGTGACGGAACTTGGCGAGCATCGCGCGCGAACTGGATCGATGCCGGCCCTTCTCGAGCTGCTCGACACGCGATTCAGAACGAACTACACGATCAGCGACGAGCTGCGGTCCGACCCCGAGCTTACTGACCTAATAGGCGCGATTGACGCTGGAACGGCGACACCGTTTGAGATCGGCCTCCAATCACCGGCCTGGGTCGCCGCACGCTTGTGGGAGGCTGTGCCGGATCCCGTAAGCGCTGGCGACTTCTACGAGCTGTTGTGGAAATATCACGACCTCTATTGGCCGGAGATTACCCCGTCGTACGTCTGGTCGCCGGAGAATGCGCAACGCTTCATCGACGCGACACTCGATACGATTGAACGCGCCCTCCCCGACGATGGCTGGTCTTTGCTGCGTCACGAAGTCGTGAGTCGACATCCCGACCTAGAGCGCTCGGTCCCGCCGTTGCCGGCGACGCCGATCGACCGGCTTGCCTGGCTGGAACGTCTGCAGTTTACGCACGACCAAATCAGCGAAGACAGTCAGGTCACCGCGCTCGTCGGTCTGCTGATATGTCAACTTTTCGCGACGCAGCATGTGCCGGTCCCGGTCGCTCTGGCTGAGCGTCTTTTCGGCCTGGCGCTCGGACGACCGGTGATTCTGTGGCTACTCCGCTCGTGGTCGCATGCACGTCCGATTTTGCTGGCCGATCTTGTCGTCGAGCCGCGATTGTGCGCGTTTGCGTGTGCGCTGATCGGTGAATTCCCGACTCCCCATCGGGCGATGACGCTTTCGTTTGACGCTGCAGGTGCTAACGACGGAGATCGCGAGAACGCCTTCGCCGACGCCGTCACCGTGCTCGCGGCCTTGTTCGCGACAGATCAGGTCGCGGCTGCGGACGTCGCATCGCTCATCGTCTGGGCGTTTCGTGAGCACGGGAATGCATTCAGCGAGCGGCGCGCCTCAGTGTTGCGGCGCTTACGGCGATTCATCGAGGAAACGCCGTCGGGACACGTGCAGCAACTAGTCACTGAACTGCAGCGCGATCTAGACTTTCGCCTTGGCACCCCCATATACGCTGCCGCCCTTGAAATAATCAGTGCAAGTTCAGATGACAACGCCGGGGACGGAAGCGCGCTCCTCGGTGGGTACGTCGACGCCCTGCGGCGAGCAGACTATTCGCTTTCCGCAAAGTTCGTTTCTGCGAACGGCGCTGCCGGTCTCATGCGGTTCGCGTTGCGCGACGCGACGACGGCGGTGCTCGGGGTGCCGGCTGGACTCTTTACGCTTGAGCGCTCGGATGACCCGAACCCGAACGAGTTTTCCGAGAACGATCGCTTGGCGCGAGCGATACGCGCGCATGTTCGCGTGCTCGCGCGATCGCTTGTCGACCTGGATGCGGATGGACAAGCTAGGGTAGCTGACGCGCTTGCCGCGTCGATCGAATTCGGCTCCCGTGACCGTGCGCACGGTGGCGTGGTGAGCGCATTCGCGGGGCGCTACGAGCAGTGGCCGAATCGGACCGACGATCGACCGATCGGCGAGGATCTCGCCGTCGCTCTTGATGCGTGCACGGGCGCACAGCGCGCTCGATTGTTGAACGCGATCGCGCAAATCGATGAGCCGTACACGCTGGCCAAGCTGCTCAAGGTTATCTCGCCCGAGCTTCGCCAGCAGATCACCGAAATGATTCGCGGCCTCCCGCCGGAGCGCGCCGCGGGGACGTGGAGCCTCACCGAAACCCAGCAACGCATCAACGCACTCCTTGACGCCGAGCTGCCCGATATGGCGCAGTTCTATGCGGATAGCGAGCTGAAGCTTCAGACCCTCGGAGCCGTACCGCACCGCGAGTTCGAGCGCTTCGTTCGGCGCCTACGTCTTGCGCTGCTCAACGGCGACTGGGAATCGCTTTATGGTGCAAGCGTGCCCGAGAGCGTCGGCCACGATCGTCAGTTTGCCGACGAGAATCTTGCACTCTATCGCGGCATTGCGCAGTTGCGCGATCCCAATGGCAGTCCCGAGGCAGCAGAGCAGATCTTCGCTAACCTTGCTTGGCGCTACCCACACGTGCAGGCTTATGCCGTCAATACGCTGGTTGCACGCGTCAGGCAACTCTTCAAGGACGATGTCTTCGCGTTTCTTCCTGATGAAGCGGTAACGAAGGCGCAGACCGCGTTACAAGAGGCGGAGCGCGCCGAAGCATCACAGGCGGTAGGTGTTGGCGATCGTGACTTGATCGACGGTTACCGCGGTCTTATACTACTCGGCCTTCGCAGGCCTGGGGCGGCACTTGAGGTGCTTGCCACACGCGTTGTTTCGACAACGAATCCATTCGTCGGTGCCGTGGTCGCAGTTGCACAGCATCGTCTTGGTCAATCGGCTACGGCGCGGCACACACTGGGTGCGGCAATCGAGCAGCTCGGCGAAGCGCCGATTCTGCTCGCCGCCCGGGCCGTCGTCGCCAATGAAGAACCGCGTGCGGTCAGAATCGAACCGGAAAAGCCACAACCGCCGGCCGATCGTATCCGCAATCTACGCGAGAATTTTTTCGATCTACAGCGTCGCGATCCCGAACAGCAAGCCCGCGTCCTGGTCGACTCCGAAGAGCTGAGCGAACTCGCAACAGTGGTTGTGCGCGATGCGAGCAATGCATTTGTTGAGCTCGTTCCAGCATTGCGTGCGCGCCCGGGTGAAGACCAATACAATGCCTTGCTTCATCAACTCATTCGCGCTCGCTCACTACTACTCGGATGGGTTGTCTCACAGGAGCCGCCGCACGGTTGGAGCGCGCGAGAGAACTACGGCTTCCCCGACATACTCGTCTCGCGAGACACCGCGGTATACGTCGTAATTGAGGGTGTCGTGGTCGACACTCGCGCACACACCAAGACCGCGGAAGATGCGCTTCGCGAGCACTTTGTAAAGCTGTTCGGCTATGCAGAGTGCGGCGTTCTCATGCACGTCACATATGCGGAAGTCGAAGACGTCGCCGGCATCATCGAGGTTCTCAAATCGATCGCCGGTCAACCACCGGTAGGTTTCGACGTCGCACGGGAGTCTGCGGACCTGCCGCCCAGTGGCTCAAGCTGCACCGGCTTTACGGCCTACTACCGAACGCCCGAGCGTCCGATTGCCGTTATATTCCTGGTGTTGAACTTGAGCCAGGAGCGTGCCCGCAATGCGGCGCGAACTGCAGCGACCGTCTCACAGACCGTTCGTGGCGCGTAACCTCAACGCCCGGGCCCCGGGGACCGAATCGGACCGCACATTCAGAAGCGCTACGAGGTTGAGCAGGAGCTCATCGCGGTCAACCAGGGCCTCCCCCGAGGGCCTGGCCTTCCAAGCGGACGGGTTCGCCGTCTGCGCGCTTTGCGGGTCTGTCTCACTTAAGGACCCGACTACTCGCGTGCACGATAGGCCCTACTACGTTGCCGGCGTGCGGGCCAACGACCGTTAACTTTCAATTACCAGAACTGTTGACGTTTTCCGAACAATTAGGCTGCGTCTAGCCAATCGTGTGACGACTACTCTGCTATGGTCATCAAAGCTCGCGCCTCATTGGCACACTGATATTCCGATCGGGTCACGACTGCGCTTCTAACTCGGCGTTGCACGCGGTGCATACCTCGACTCCAAGGGGCGGCAGAGTTGCGTAGCTCGCCTTCTTGCGGGACCAGCCGAATACGCGATCGCCTATCCTCAGCGGTTTTCCGCAACGGTCGCACGGTTTCTCCTCGCCTTCATCAACGCCGCCTACGCCGATAAGTTGAAAGTCACGGCGTATCGTGTCATCGTCAGGTATCCTCATTTTGCCAGCCATTATACGCCTGCGCCCTCGGCGCCGCCGAGAAACTCGTCGATGTTCGCTTTGATCCCCTCAAGCGTCTCGCGGACCGTCTTCCCGGTGTCGGGATTCTTTCCGTCCGGCGTGACGCGACCGCCCGTTCCGAAGCCACCCAGCAGTTGACCGAGGTCGGCGGCTAGGCCTTCGATCCTCGCAACGTGGAATGGCTGATTTTCTTGATACATGGGCCGATTCTAGCACCGACGGAATTGCTCGGCCAAGTGTAGGCGGGAAGACTACCCTTTCGGTGAAACTCCCCGAATGCCAAAGGAGCCGACCCTGGTTGCATTATGGTTGCAGTCGGCTGCAACCGCTACTGACCCGAGATGGCCGAAAGCGACCTCTGCACCGCGCTCTTGAGCACGATCACGACCTGTCACGCCTCTTAGCAACCACTACTTAACCGATTCAAATCCTGTCCCCGCAACCAGTGCAGGTCCAACAAATGAAGATTTGTTGGACCTGTTTGTTTTGTCAGGGTGATTTTCTGGTCCACGTTCCCCGCAGCGCCCTGCAAGCGCGATCTGCCCAAAAAAAAGTCGTCACGCCCCGACCGAACGCGCATGGCTCGGATAAATCGTCGCGTTCGCGGTGACCGAGGCGAACGCGAGCGCCTTGGCCCCACGGACCGAACCCGCGCGCCGCCGATGGGACGACAATACGCGGCGCTCGAGCAGGACTGCGGTCGCGTGGAACGCGCTCCAATCGCGGCGAGAGAGGGCCGCACCACGCGGTGCGCCCCCCTTTGCCTATACCTACGTGCTAGAAGCTAAATCTGCTGCCAGGTAAGCGGACCGAAGTCGAACGACCCGGCGCCGGCCGTCGTGGTGAGCACGGTCGACGTGATGGCCGTGTCGACGAACACGGAGTCCATCTCGATCGTGGCGGCATTGGGGCCGTACCCGTTGCTGGCATTGAGCGCGGTACCGACGTACGTGTTGCTCAACGAATCCTTCGCGGTCAGCGTCCAGCGGACGCCGGCCGCGAGGGAGTTCGAGATCACGATGATTTGACGCGGAACGAGCGCCGTCGCCGTGGTCGACGTAAGCGTCGCGGCGCCTGCGGTGCTCATCGTGACCTTGTAGCCGCCGTTCGTCGGGTCGGCCGCGACGGCGGTTGCGTGCCCTCCCGACGCCTTCCAGTCGAAGTAACTGAGGTGCAATCCGTCGTCGGTGAACGGCCGTTTGGGCACGAACGGCTGTGCCGCGTTGAGCTGGAAGCACCCGGGCAGCACGAACGAACCGCACAGTGCGAGATCCGACGTCGGAAGGGCGTACGGATTGAACGTGTCGACAGTCAGCGTATGCGAGGTCGCCGAGTAGGGCGTCGGAACGGTGACGCGGCTGATGCCGTTGCCGAAGCCGGGCGGCTCGAACGTCGTGCTCGAGTATTCGGTCGTGCCGAACGAGGGGATGACTTGGAAGGGCGAGGACGCGACGCCGAACGCGTATCCGGCCGGGTCCGTCATGAGGACGCTCAGCGCCGTCGACGCGGTCGTTAACGTTTCCGAAGCGCTGCCGGCCGCGCGGCCCGCGACCTTGAGCGTACCGCCCTTGAACGTGCTCGCGGCCGCCCCCGACGTGTAGTACGGGTTCGTCGTGACGCCGAGGATGATCGCGCCGCCGTAGACGCCCTTGATCGTCGTTGCCGTCGCGCTGAACGGGATGATGCAGGTGGAGACGTCGATCGGGATGAGGATCCCGCCGGGCGGCGTGTGCTGGTTAACAGACAGCGTGAACGAGCCGCAGCCGGGGCCGCCGGCGATGCCCCCGAGCGTGTTCAGGAAACTGTCCGCGGTCTGGCCGAGAGTGGAGCCGAACCCGAGCGACTCCTCGATCAGCAGGGCAAAGATCTCGAGATTCGACTGGGTGTTCAGTTCGGGCGTCGAGGTGTAGTCGTGGACGATCGTCACGCTTCCCGCGATCTCCGGGTTCCCGCTGACCACGAGCGTCCGCGCGTATGCCGGCGCGAGCGCATTGACGATCGTCCGCACGCCGCCCGAATCGAACAGCCCGGTACTGGGATCGGCGGCGACGTGCGAGTTGGTGATTCCGGTCGCGATCGCCGACGCAAGCCCCGTCGTGTTCGTCAAGTCGTACGTGCTGAGATAGCCGCTGGCGACCATCGTGAGCAGGATCTGCGCCGTTTGCGTCGTCGTCGTGGTGAGAGTCGCGGAGGTCGCCGACGAGCCGGAGACGTTGACGATCCCGACCAGCTCGCCGAGCGCGTACTGACTGCCGTCCGTCGCGTTCCCGGTGAAGGTCATGATGATCCACTCGTTGTTGCCGGCGGCAACGTTCGAGAGGGAGACGCTGGCAGTGTAGGTGCTCCCGCTCGGCGGCAGGATCGTCGTGGTGCCCGTGACCGGCACCGATCCAGCGTAACTCGGATAGATCGTCGCGTCCACGGTGATGTTGTGGAACGACAGCGCCTTCGTCCGGCGCAGCGCGGCCGGCACACGGCGCTTGTGCGCGAGGATTTGGGGCCCGCTTCCGTCGATCGTGCCGCTCACGACGATCGACGACGGCGTTAGGCCCGTTCCGCCGGAGCCCGGCGGCACGCCGGGTAACGCGGACCCGCCGCGTCCGCCACCGCCTCCGCACGAGGTAAGCAAGAGAATCCCTGCCGTAAAGGCAGCGAGTCGTGGTACGAACTGCGACCGCAAGTAAAGGCTCCTTTCGACTAGGAACCCTACCGTATTCGCTGCGACCTTTCGGGGGACCCCGGCCCCGGGCGGCCTTGAGTTGAATAAGTCCTGGAAGGCGTTATACTGAACGCTATTGGCAACAGTTGCCAATAGTGCTAGAATCTCAGGCCGAGCGGCTCAGACTGTGATTCCCTTTTCGCGAGCTTCTGCGTTGATGCGATCGCGATCGCGCCACCAAGAGTAGTAAGCGCCCTTGTAGCCGAGGGCGACCGCCCGCTGAAGGAAAGGGTTGTCCGCGTAGTTGTTGGCGTCGCCGGCGATCGTCGGCAGCGCGACGCGATAATGCTCGGACTTCGGGACGTAGTCCTGGATCCACCGGATCGTGTTCACCCACTTGCCGTCGGGGCGTTCGATCGTCTCGGGCTCTTCGGGCAGATCCGGTGAGAAGTAAAAGACCGGGCGCAGACGCCTATCGTCGTCGAACCAGAACTGCCGCTCGTATTCGGTCAACGACTCGCATCGGTCGAGCGGCTTGAGGAAGATCTTGCTCCTCGCCGTGTTGGACTGAAGGCCACGGATGACGTTCTTGCCGGCCGACTCGGCGGCAAGACGGACGCCGAGGGGCGAGTGCGGGAAGACCTGGAGCCCGAGCGTGTAGCCGATCACGGTCGTCGGCAGTTGCAGCGATTCGTCGATCGTTCGCTTGAGGGTGTCGAGGTTTTCGCCGGGCAGGCCGAGCAGCAGCTCCGTGGTGATGATGATCCCGCGTTCGGAAAGCAGCTTGGTCACCTTCCACACGTCGTCGATCGTGTAAGCGAGGCCGACCCGGCCGCTCGGCGGATCCCACACGGCCAGCTGCTCGCGACCCATGTGCTCGGCCGACAGTGACACGCCCTTGCAGCCGGCCTCCGCCAGCAAG
>Ga0182024_10023546_pt1 | contig 11015 bp, 12 predicted proteins | sample P32metaG_FD_120480 | JGI IMG/M metagenome (GOLD analysis project Ga0182024, IMG submission 120480) | Permafrost microbial communities from Stordalen Mire, Sweden - P3-2 metaG (Illumina Assembly) | ecosystem: Environmental > Terrestrial > Soil > Wetlands > Permafrost | place: Sweden: Stordalen... | reverse complement strand
TACAGTTCGTCAGGCGGTGAAAAGCCGAAGGCAATCCTGTGCGCCTCGTCAGAGCAGATGTGCGGCCGCACCCATCGGACCAAAAAGCTGCTCTCTCACGAATAGGACGGGTTAGTCCCGTCCTACGGCGCGCATTGGCACGTGCCGATAAAATCGTCGTTTCGGGAACGGCGATGATCGAAAACTCCGAGTTACTCAAGCCATACGCAGCAAAATGCGTGGTGATCCCCTACGGCATTGATCTCGAATACTGGCGAGATCTCGATGCCGCAGACACCGCCGAAATCGACGAGGTAAAACGACAGCATCCTCGACATATCGTCGCTCTTGGACGCCTTGTTAGCTACAAAGGATTTGATGTACTCGTTCGCGCGATGCGCGATGTCGATGCGTGGCTAACCATCATTGGAGAAGGTCGACAACACGAAGAACTAAAGCAACTAGCGACAAAGTTAGGTGTAGCCGACCGCATTCAGTTCGCCGGCCGGCTCTCACGTCAAGAGATCAAAATTCTCTTCTATTCTGCCAATGTATTAGCATTTCCGTCAGTAAACGATGCCGAGGCTTATGGAATCGTTCAAGCAGAAGCGATGGCGACCGGGTTGCCCATTGTCAACACGCTTTTGCCGACGACAGTTCCCTGGGTAGCACGGCATGATCAAGAAGCCTTAACAGTCCCGCCAAACGATCCGATTGCTTTTGCAAATGCGTTGAACGCTATATTGGATCAGCCCGATTTAGCCGGAAGACTTAGCGCTTCCGCATCCAATCGGGCAACGAATGAATTTGCCGAGGATGTTTTCCGCGCACGAATGAGCGAGGTATATAATCAAGCCGTGCGAGCGAGCGAGACTCGGACGTGACCGAGGGTTTTGATTGTTGGTCGCCGAAAAATCGCCATTCCCGTTTTTCCGCTGCGCGTCCTTGATGTTTCCGAAGCCGAAATCCGTGCTGGTTCCCGATAGCTACGCCTGGGGAGAGCGCCAGAGCCCGCCAGCTAGGGCACGCGCGACCCCCTTGAGAGCCAAGCGACCAAGAAGCGCAGAGCAAGAACGAGAATGGCGATAATCACCACAATCCAGAGCGCAATTTCCATGGCTAATAATAAGTCCCCCATCCATGAAAGGTGCAACTATACCGGGCATATGTGAACTCTTCAATAAATCCCGAGGACCGCATTAGCTGCCGTCCCAGCCTCAGTTATTCAGGCAATGCGTGTGCCGATGTGGGATTGCCGGTAGGTGTTCCGCCAATGGAACACCCTGTTCACGGCCTGTTCAGGATACTTTGCGGTCCCTGCGGCCCGCCACGTGCACCCTTGGAAGGTCGCCGGTATCGACGACCGATTGAGGTTGGTTCGGCAATTTCATAATCTCGTTCATTCGATCTCAAACCAGCCTAGGTTGCAATCTGGCCGCTGTGAAGGCATTGCCGTCAACTGTACCCGATGTCGCGCCGCTCCGTTTTATCTGAATAATGGTGTCATGGATTGACTGCTTCAGCGCCAATAACGATGTCGCGCCCATCACAGCGGTTTCCAAAGCTGGCTAGCCGGATTTGGGTGCCAATAATCTGCCAGTTTATGACCTTGCGAGTAAATAACATCGACAAATCCACGCGGTGGCGACCACATATTCCGTATCCATCCGGCATAGTCGCCGCCGGAGGGATACGGTGGTCATGGCTGCGTCAGAATAAATCTCGAACGCGATAACAATCAGGGCAGCGAAAAATATCCCGCCGATCCACTTCATGGTCCCCCACGCCTCAGTTGGCGGCCTCTTTGGACAACCATGTCGCGGCGGTCGTGCTGTATGTCGCTCACTACACTACAATCTCTGCCGCGTTCATGAAGCCCTGCGCACAACGCCAGCGAAGGCCATTGGCGTTGCTGATCGGACTTGGAGCATTGCCCAGCTTGTGGACGATGCGTGGGCTCGCAGTCGCCCCGGCGATGCCGACTGAAACCCCTCCGGATCGACGACGCAGGTTCGTAGTAATTGAGGGCGGAAGGGGCTAAAAAGCTCCTTCCGGGGGCGAAATCGGCTTCCGATACACGCTACTGTGACCAAAGAACCACGCCTTGGCCCAAATCGGCAACCATATTCGTTGAACGCAGTTGGTCTCCCCTAAGACCTAAGTTAGGGTCGGATTCGTTAATAATATCGGCGCAATATGGTTAATGCGCTTGGGAGAGTACAGATGGAAGCCTTACTCCAAAAGGTAAGTGAGTGGTTCCATTATTCGTCAAAGACCACCACTCAGCACGACATGGTAGGCAAGTATAAGGCCGATTACTCCCCGCTTTCGGCGGAGGAAATCGCTGCCGAGGACCCGGAGTGCGCTGAGCTTTTCAGAAATAGCAAACCTATTTCGCGTTAAACTCGGAGTTGTGATATTGGGCCTTTATGGGGTTCAATTATCACCATCCGGATACGCGTCCTCAAGTGTATGACATCGTTTGGTCCAAATGGCCCCGACGAGAGGACAAACTTAGCCCGGGTCCTTGGACCCGCTGCGTGCTTGTCGTCGACGTAACTCCGATGCAGGACGAAAGGGACGGCAGCGAATTTTTCGCTGTGACGGCTCAATACGGCACCGACCGCGACAAGGTTGCCGAGGAAGACTGGGCTAATAACTTGGTTATCGAGGAGCATGAATTTCGCGCCTTAGGTCTTCATAAGCCGACCGTTTTCAAATTCGACCTGGGAAATAGAAAGCGATTGCCTTGGTGCGAGGAATACTTCCTGCCCCAAGGTTACGTCCGCTCGCAGGGATTGATCGCGGGCTCGCTCAACACTGGGCAGAGGGTCAAATTTCACAGTTGCTTTAATGCCCGAGGACTCACTTTCCCCTGTCCCGCGCCAGCGGTGGCTTAGCATCACTTGGCCTGTTTTGAATCTGCGAGTGGCCTAATTCGGCCAGTACCCGACGCCTGGGTGCTGTCCTAATTCGGACACTCGGGATTTGAAATTAGGACAATGAAAAACCCTGTCCGTAGGGGGGCGCTCCGGACATTAATGACTGTTGCCAGCATGGCTGCCTCGCATATTTTATTCTAGGTAATCGGTGGGAATTGCCAGACTGAGCCTTTCGCAGACACCTTTAAAAGCAGGGTCGCCGGCGAGGTTCGTCCACTCGTGAGGATCTGCGACCTGGTCATACAATTCTTCTGAACTGTCACTATACTTCGTGTAACGCCAATTATCCTGCCTAACCGAATGATTGCCTCGACCCCAAGTCATTATAACGGGTATCGCGCGTGAACGCGCATTTTTAAAAGGAAAGAGAAGGCTCGTTCCATCAGTCGGCGGAACATTTTCCAGACAGGCAAGCTCCGCAAGGGTTGGAAACAGGTCAATCAGACTGACGGGATCGTACACTCGCTGGGGAATTTGTGCTGATCCGGCGGGAACGACTATGAGAGGCACCCGCGTCGCTTCTTCCCATAGAACGAACTTTCGCCAGTGCAACTTCTCGCCAAGATGAAAGCCATTATCTCCACAAAGAATAATGGTTGTCGTCTCGTATAGTCCGGCTGTCTTGAGCTTCGAACTGAGTTTGCCAATCAGAGAATCCACATAGCTGATAGAAGCGAGGTAGCCGTGTACAGCGTGCGACCATTGTTGACGTACGGTAACGAGATCATGGTCATTCGGTGTTCGCGCCCATTCGCGGGCGATCGGCGGGACGTCCTCGAGGTCGTCGTGCTTGACAACCGGAAGCGTGATGCGCGCTGGATCGTATAAATCAAAGAAACGGCTTGGTACATGCCATGGAAGATGCGGCTTATAGAAGCCAGCTGCGCAAAAGAAAGGTTGCCGAGGGCTAGAGCCTAGGAAGTCGGCGATTGAACTGTAAACGAGTGCGTCCGGAAGCTCTTCTGCCCGTTCGTCTGGAATTGGACCCCAGTCAAAGTGATGGTAAGACGGAGGAACATCTTCGAAACGGCTAAAATCAAACAGCCCATTCAACGGACGATTATCAGGTAATGGTTCGTAGCGATTGTGTCGAAAATCATCCCAAAGAAACGACCGGTTTTCAATCTCGTGCCAAGACGCCCTCGCCTGACCTTCACGTCCCGCAGTCGCATAATCAAAAACGCCATGAAAGACCTTTCCAGCTCCAAAAGTGTAATAGCCGGCAGCCCGGAGGAGTTCAACGATGGTAAGTCTCCGTCCCGGGACCTCCCAAAGGGGTTCATTTTGATATATCCCTGTGGTCGATGGGAGACATCCTGTAAACATCCCCATCCTGCTCGCATTGCAATACGGAGCGCTGCAATATGCGTTAACATAAAGTACCCCGCGGCGTGCCAATGCGTCTATATTGGGCGTCTTAACGTCAGGATGTCTACCCAGAGCTCCAATCCAAGAGTTCAGATCGTCAGCGACGATGAAGAGAATGTTTGGTTGCATCGTTAGCTCACGATTTTGAACAGTGACACGAGAATGTTAGTCGATTTCTTCATTGTCGGCACGCAAAAAGGCGGCACATCCGCTTTGGATTACTATTTACGGTCTTGCCCAAATGTCCAAATGGCGAGCGTCAAAGAGCTGCATTTCTTTGACGATGAAGAATTAGACTGGTCAAATCCGGATTATTCGCGGCTTCATCAATCGTTCACGTGGGGCAACTCGGATAATACAATTCGAGGAGAAGCAACGCCGATATACACCTATTGGCCAAACGCGCTTCATCGCCTGCGACATTATAATCCCTATGCAAAGCTGATTATGGGGCTACGCCACCCGTCATTCCGGGCCCGTTCGCATTGGCGCATGGAGGTGAAGCGTGGAGCTGATACACTGACTTTTACAGATGCGATCCGTTCGCAGGGACGACGGCGCGTCGCTGAGGAGCGAAACAGAGCTCATCGAATTTTTTCTTACGTCGAACGAAGCTTTTATGCGTCGCAGATAGGAGAAATGCTGAGCCTATTTCCGCGCGACCATCTCTTTTTTTTCCGAACCGATTTGCTTTGGAAAACTCCAAATGTGGTCCTTGACGAAATTTCTGACTTTCTAGGAATTGCAAGTATCAATCAGCCTAAAAAACAATATGTTGTTCCGCTCCTGACCTGGGAGCCCACCGGAATGTCCATTGAGGATCGCCAATATCTGGATCAACTCTTTTTTGACGAAATCAAGCAGACAGCGAAACTCAGCGGTCTGGACCTGTGCGACTGGTTGGATCCCGACTACGACGAGCCAATGAAGCCGGATTAGCTGACCCCATGGAAGTCTTTCTCAACTTCATCAAACAGGGCGCCAAACCCGCCGGCTACTAAACGTGTCATGGGATCTTTCGATTGCTCATTGCGAAGAAGCCAATCCTTCAAAACTAACAAATTCTCAATATCTCGCGTTTTGTCAAAGATATCAGGATGAAGGTAGTGAAGCAGCTTCACGTTCGAAAAATCCTCCGGGAATGCGTTAGCATACGGTGGCCAGTTCCACATGTTGAACCGCGTCGGCAGGTATGAAACGACTACCTTATTCCTCACGATAGACAGCGTAAGGCCGGCTTGAGCATGTAGGTCTGTCTTCATATACCCAGCGGCCGTCTGGCAATCGTTCTCAATTGTTTTTGCAATCAATTCCATTGCCTCGCGCGTACCAAGAACAAATCCATAGTTGTAATATGGCGGCGCAGCTCGAACGCCCTGATCGGAACGATAGAAATGTTCAAAGCCTGGATAAACAGCGTCGAACAATGGGGGCACGAGCCCTGCGAACTTGAACAGTTCGGGCCACTGTTCGGCATCGGTATTATTGCCGCTTCGCGCCATGAAAGGAGGAAACGTTGCTATGGTTCCACATAAACTGCGTGGTCCCTTAAGCCATGAAAGTGATTCCGAAATATCGCCAAGAACCAGTGTGTCCGCATCGGCCATAATAATATAATCGGATTTGAAATCCTTCCAACGGCACAAACCGGTTGCGAAATAGGTTTGCTCTTTAAACGCCATTCTATCTACCCAGCGCCAAGATATGTTGTATTTTGCCAACTCCGGATGAACATCATCGATGTCAAATGGTTCGCAATCATCGCCGACGCTAACAAAAATTTTGGCTTCAGAGAATGCTCCACCTTGCCGCCGAAGTGAAGCGGCAAAAAAATGAACCATCGTGAAGAAAGAAGGACGAGGGCTTATAGGAATGTGAATTTCGACACTGACCATAGGCGGGAGCACTATAGGACCAGCGCGAGAAAGACAATTCTCGAGTCTCTGGTTTTTTGTAGGTGGGGATATCCCATAAAATGATTTTGCCCGAGATAACGCTACATCATTGAAGAAACTGTCTCGACGACCTGGTCTTGATGTAGGATCTACTGCTTAGCTTCGGCGGCGGCAAGAACGACCTCTGCGACCTTGCCAATTTCGACTGCGCCGATATCACGATAAAACGGCACCGCCAAGGTCGATCGAGCGAGCGCATCGGTCGTCGGCACTGCCGTGCGAGGGAAGGATGCGGTCGCCGGATGTGCATGCGCTCCGGCGCCCCACCACCGACGTGTCTCGATACCGCCATCCGTCAGCAATTGTTCGATCCGATCCGCTGCTGGGTCCACGAAACCGAGCAGACAGGTGGAGCTGACCCACGTTTCGCCGAAGCCGTGCTGCAGGCGAACCTGATTGGATTCTTTTAACGCACGGCGATACATCTCGGCCGCACCTTTCCATTCGGTGCGAGTCTGGTCCCATTCGTCCAAAGCGGCATGACCGACAGCCGCCTGATATTCGCTGAGCTTGGCGTTGAAGGCTGTAGCCTGTGCCTGCCGGCTGCCCGCGAAGCCGAAATTTGTGCGCATGCGCACTGCGCGCAGAATAGCGACATCGGTGCTTATGACAAATCCGCCTTCGCCGATGCCGAGAGATTTCGTGGCATGGAGGCTCACGACCGACGGCACCGCGCTTGGGACAAGCGAATCGAAGCTCGCTGCCGCGTCGACCACGACCGCAAGTCCAGTCCGCGATCGAAACGCCTCCCATGCGGCGATATCGAGCGGAAGGCCGAATGGCATCACCGGCATCACCGCGCCGATTGGCCTTGGCGCGCGTGCGAACTCGTCGGCAAGTTTACTTGCGTCAAGCGCCCAGGTTTCGGGGTTGACATCGACGAAATAGGGCACCAATCCAGCCATCGACGCTGCATGAGCGGACGCAACGAAAGTCCAGGCCGGCATCGCGCACAAACTACCAGGCGGTGGCCGCTGAACAGCGAGCGCGATGGCGAGGCCAAGAGTCGCATTTGTGACAGTGGCCACCGTTCCCTGGTTAAGGCCGTAATGCTCAGCAAGCCGATTCTCAAGCGAAAGTACCAAGGGACCAAAATTGCTGTAAATCCTTGATTTATCGATAGATCTCAAATAGGGAGCTAACCGGTCAGCATCCGGCAATTTCGGCCGCATAATGGGCATCAGAGACATGCGACAACCTTGGGATAAACGATATGCGTTGGCAATGGCTGGCTTGGCACTCGCTGCATAGTTTTGTTGACGGCTCTTTCGATTGTCTCCCAGATAGCCGGTACCTGTCGTCACGACGTCGAGCAGCAACATGACAAATTATCGCGCTGATTACCTCACTCCTGCGGCACTGTCCGGCATGCCCTTCAAGTCGCTGGGGCACGACGTGATGATCCATGAACGCGTCACGCTCGTTGGGATCGAAAACATTTCGATCGGTTCGCACGTGCGAATTGATCCGGAGGTCATCCTGCTTGCGACTGGCCCGTTGACTATCGGATGCTACACGCATATCGCGCCGGGCGTATTCATTGCTGCCAAAGCCGGCTTCGAAATGAAGAACTTTGCAAACATCGCGCACGGCGCGCGCATCTACACAGTAAATGACGATTATTCGGGCGAGTATTTGATGGGTCCGACTATTCCAGCGGATCTTCTCAACCTCAGTCCGGGAGCTGTATCGATGCAAGAACATGCGAACATAGGCGCCGGTGCGATCGTTTTGCCCGGGGTGACGCTGGCCGAGGGGTCAGTACTCGGCGCGCTGAGCCTGATCGGCAGATCGACCGATCCATGGACAATGTATGGCGGTGTTCCGGCAAAGCCCATAAAGGAGCGGCGCCGCGATGTGATCAAGAAAGGTCAAGAACTCCTGACGTCGAGCTTGTTCATGCAGAGAAGCACTCGATAGACCTCGTCGGAATGTCAATCTCCACTCGATCGAACTCGGGTCAATCCGAGATGATATTCCCAAAGGCGAGCTGTAATCTCTGGACGATCGACCACTCGCGTTTTAATTTGACATATCGCATGCAGGCCCCCGGTTCGGGAACCTGCATGCGAAAGTTGCTTACTTGAAAGCGATAGTCGAGGTGAATGCACCGGCGCCCGTCACGAGGTTGCTCGGTCCAACTGACACCGCCGTCCCGGAATTCAACAGGCTGATCCCCGCTGGATTGTCGTTAATTACACTGGTCTGAACGCCGACAATGTTACTGGTGCCATTCGCCTGCACCCCGAAGCTCGTATTGGATAGAATGAAACTGTTCGTAATGGACGCGATGTTATTGACGCCGCTCTGCACGTTAACACCGCCAGCATTGAGGTTGATGGTCGAGTCATTGATGAACACATGACCACCGCCCGTGGTGCTCGCCATATTGACACCATTCTGCGTGAAACGGCGGATCGCGCAGCGAATGATATAGACTTTCGCTCCCGAAGTAATGCTCACGCCGGTGAGGCCCGTCCCGCTTCCATCGAAGTCGAGACCTTCAAGCACAACCGTATCCATCGGGCCGGCAGCGACGTTGATGCCGTTGGTCCCGGCGACCAGAACGCCAGCTTCAACGTGATCGGCGCGAAGGGTAATCGCCTTGGTGATGGTCACCGCGCCAAAGCCGCCCGGATCGAGCACATTGATTTCGCCTGCGGCCGCGGTCTTGGAAATGGCGCCGGCGAAGGTCTTGCATGGCGCGGTGCGGCTGCACGGGTTGGCGTCGTCGCCGACGCCGGATATCCAGGTACGCGTCGCCTGCGCACTGGCGGGCGCGGCGTTCAACGTGACCGCAAAAATCCCAACGAGGATAGCGACAATCGGCAGAACGAATTTTCTCATGTTAGTCTCCCGAACTTTTTGGTTACGAGCGCGAAAATAACTCGACTTGCAAGATTCTTATCCAATCGGTTGCAGCGCTCTCATAGGTCTGCGATGGCAAAATAGGCTAGACTTTATTCCGCCACAATAGGGATTTTGTCCCGCTACGACGCGACGGCCGGACACACCACGCGCCGGCTTTGGAACCTTATGAACAAATCGATCAACCCGGTTGGCTCACAAACCATCCGCTTCCCCGTGCTTCGGCGTCGAGCGAGGAATGAAAGGGGCAAAGCTATTGCCATATATCATCGAACCGGGACCAGCAGACACCGGGGCGGCTTCTGCGGCTGCACCGGGTTTCAGCAGGACCAGAACCTCGGTCCGATCACCGTTTTTGAGCGTCGCTTCCCGCCCCACGATCGAACTGAGCTGCCAGCCGCCACGGGTGTCCCCGGCCCGCATCCGGACGGTGCCATGGTTTGCGCGATCGATGAAAACCGCAATCGCATCGGATTCACCGACGACAGCCCCCACCAATGTCAGATTCAAGGGTTCGGGAACCGCAGCCTGAGCCGGCGGCTTCGCTTTCTCGACAATGGGCGCAACCACGGCCTGAGGCGGCGGACGCCGGGACGCCGAAAAGACCGGCCGGTCCCGGGTGGCCGAAAGTTTGGACAGCGGTACTGACCAAAGCGGGTTTCCAGTCGGCATCGCCAGGGCAGGAACTCGCCCGGCTTTTGGCGGCGACGGCGCCTCAAATACCTGGACGGCCGGCGCCACGACGTCGTCAGGAAGTACGTCCAGGTCGCGGGATGTCACGGCGTGCAGTTCTCCGACCCGGCAGCCCAACGCCAGCAACCCGCAGATCGCGCCGAACCAAATTTTGTTGGACGTCATTGGCATCAAGTCCCGACCATCGTCTCGATCCGACTTCAAAAGGAGCAAGTTCTACCTTCGCAGGACAGTCTAGCGAAGCAATCCACATCGATCAATCCAGAGCGCGTGCCGTCTCGGGAGCGAAAGGCTCAACTGCCGCCCTGCCATTGCCACACCAAGTACGACAAGTACGACCCTGGTCCAGCCTGCGCCGTTGTAATCCGCGGCGGCCATCCTCGATTTGTATCAGTTGAACTCAAAGGCGCCTTTGTAATCGCGTTTAAGGGACGGATCCTTGATCGACCTTGGCCAAATAGGATCAAAGAGTTGCTGGCGATCGTCGCGCAGGACGATTGGAGAGGATAGTTGCTTGGCTGGATGTGCCTGACAAGACCAATTCAGCCCCACGCATCAAGCATATCCGGCCGCTGCTGGACTAGGGGGCGACTTCCGAAGTGGTCTTGTGTCACGAAGCGTAGCCGGTCCAAACGGCTGCGAGATGAACTGGTCTGGAGCCGGCGGCACGACATTCTGAGTCGACCCGACGGCGAACATGTTCGTGGTCTTCATAGCGCAGACGGTCTCGCAGCGTGGAAGAATCCGGGTGGCTCTGAAAAACGTCGTCTATGGAGCCTTCGAAAAGTAATCTACGTTGGCCGGGCGGTTCACTGAGTTCAAGATCGTATTGCCGCGCGGACGAACCAAGGGTAATCCGCCACACCCATTTCACTCACTGACCAGCGCCAATTTGCTGCGGTGCATGAGTCTCTTCTTGGCAGATATTGTTGCAAAAGTCTTTTTGGGGTGACGACCGAAATTTTTCAGGACCGCTGATGCGTTTTGCGCGCGGCGATATGAGGGACCACGTCATTCCGCACAAAAACGATCACGGAGCTTCGCATCGGCGCTACGGAGTATTGCAGTGGCGGAGTCGGCTAAAAATCAACTTTTGCGAGATTTTCGGCGTCATTGGATTTTCGACTTTTGCAACAATATCGGCACCTTTCGGACATGCCGTGATGTCCGACTAGAGTCCGTTTTCGGGGGCATAGCGGAAGTGGCATTT
>Ga0182024_10023545_pt1 | contig 11015 bp, 14 predicted proteins | sample P32metaG_FD_120480 | JGI IMG/M metagenome (GOLD analysis project Ga0182024, IMG submission 120480) | Permafrost microbial communities from Stordalen Mire, Sweden - P3-2 metaG (Illumina Assembly) | ecosystem: Environmental > Terrestrial > Soil > Wetlands > Permafrost | place: Sweden: Stordalen... | reverse complement strand
CGCAACTCCAATACCGCGGGCACGGCCACCGGCTATGTCGGCACGGTCGTCAACGCATTCAACGCCAAGTGGCGATCGAACCACGGCCAGCCCAGTTTGTCGGTCCAGATCGTCAATCGCGCTTGGTATAACCCGAACCTGGAAACCCGTTGGGCCATGATCCCCAGCCTCATCGGAACGCTCACCATGATGCAGACGCTCCTGCTCACGGCGATGTCCGTTGCCCGAGAGCGCGAGCAGGGAACTTTCGACCAATTGTTGGTGACTCCCTTCCGCCCGGTCGAGATCATGGCCGGCAAAGCAATTCCCTGCATGCTCATCGGCGCGGTGCAGGCGACCAATGTTCTGCTGGTCGCACAGCTGTGGTTTCGCATCCCCTTCGCCGGTTCGTTTGTGACTCTATACGCCGGGTTGATCTTGTTTCTCCTGGCGGCGGTGGGAATCGGGCTGTTCATCTCCTCGATTGCCGCCACCATGCAGCAGGCAACGCTCTATGGATTCGTCGCGATGATGCCGTTCCTCCTGCTCTCCGGTCTGACTACGCCGGTCAGCAGCATGCCCAAGAGCGTCCAATATTTCACTTTGATCAATCCCTTGCGATATGCCATCGAAATCGCCCAGCGGGTATATCTGGAAGGCGCAGGTTTGGGGCGGCTAATGCCGGCCCTATGGCCGATGGCGATCATCGCCACTGTCACGCTGTCGGCCGCCTCGTGGATGTTCCGTCATCGACTCGAATAGGGCCCATCGTCATAGATGCGGGGTTCGTTCATGATTGGAGACATCTGATGGCCGCCTTTCGTTCTGATGCGTTGGTACTTTTTGGTGTGACAGGCGATCTTGCCCACAAGATGATCTTTCCGGCGCTCTATGCGCTGGCAAAACGAGGTCACCTTAAGGTTCCAGTTGTCGGCGTCGCTTTCCCGAAGTGGAGTCTGGCACGTTTACGCACGCGCGTAACGGATAGCATTAAGCTTTCAGGGGGGATCGACAACAAGCACGCGCTGCGGTAGTTTTTATTCCAACTCAGTTACGTCAGCGAAGACTACAACGATCCGCGAACGTTCGCGCAGATAAAGACGGTACTGGGCGGCGCTCGGCGTCCGGCGCACTACCTGGCGATCCCGCCCTCGCTGTTCGAGACTGTGATTAAGGGGCTTGGCGCCGCCAACTTGGCGGAGAACGCGCGCGTTATCGTGGAAAAGCCGTTCGGGCGCGACCTCGCGTCGGCAATAGCGCTCAACCGTGTTGCCAGAGCGGTGTTCCCGGAAAATTCGATCTTCCGCATCGACCACTTTCTGGGGAAAGAGGCGATCATGAATATCTTGTATTTCCGCTTCGCCAATACCTTCCTGGAGCCGATCTGGAATCGAAACTTCGTCGCCAGCGTGCAGGTGACTCTTGCCGAGGATTTTGGCATTGGAGATCGCGGCGCATTTTACGAAACCGCCGGCTGCCTGCGCGACGTGATCCAGAACCATCTCTTCCAAATTGTGGCGCTACTGGCCATGGAGGCGCCTGCCACCCGCGATTTTGGAGCCGTTCATAATGAGAAAGCCAAGGTCTTCCAGGCGATGCGCCCGTTGCAGTCTGACGACGTGGTACGCGGGCAGTACGCCGGCTATCGGAAAGAACCGAATGTGGCCAAGCACTCCGATGTCGAAACCTTCTGTGCGATGCGCCTCTTTATCGATTCATGGCGATGGGCCGGCGTACCGTGGTATCTGCGCTCCGGCAAGTATCTGGCTGAGACTGCCAGTGAGATCCTTGTCGAACTGAAACCGCCACCCCAGCGGCTTTTTGCCGATTCGGCCCCAACCACCGGCCTGACCAACTATCTGCGGTTCCGGCTCTCCCCCTCTTCGGCCATCGCGCTGGCTGCTCGCGTCAAGCGGGCCGGCAAGGAATTCGTGGGCGATCAGCAAGAACTATTCCTGGTCGAAAGACAGACAAAAGGCGAATCACCGTACGAGCGCCTCCTCGGCGACGCGATGGCCGGCGACGGCGCGCTCTTTACGCGTGAGGACGCGGTTGAAGCCGCCTGGACGGTAGTCGATCAAGTACTCAAGAAACATCACCGAGTTCGCCCCCACAGGCGCCACAGCTGGGGACCGAAAGAAGCCGACGCGCTGATCGCTTCAAATGGTCCGTGGCACGATCCCAAATCCGAGGAAATAGCTAAATGTTGAACCGCCATGCTCACCGCGAAATACTTCGATGATCCGCCGCATTGTCAGTTTTCGTGCTGAAGTAGAACTGATACGCTGCGAAAGGACCATTGAGAACCTCGGATGACTAACTGAGGGGTAATCCGGCCATCGGCCGGAGGACCCGTTGACGAGTAAGCCGACGCAATTGAACACCGCGGGTGTTCGGGTGCGTCGGGTTTTTGTTTGATGACCGGACAACTATGAGCGCACATAAGCATCATATCGAACGCAACGGAGCCAACCCTCGTGATCACATTCATAAGCGTCACCACTTTCTGACGCATGCGCATCGAGACTGGCGGGTATGGGCCGCGGTCGTACTCATGCTGGCGATGGTACTCGTCTATGTGATGACAGACAGCCTGTCGTTGCGGCCCGGAAAACACCCGATCCAATCTACGCCCGCGGCGAATGCACCCTAGGAACGCGCGATATGTTAAAGGACAACAAATGGATACCGAACTCTTAGAAAAGACGACTCCGGCAAGCACTGACCGCCCGGCGAAGATTAAGATTGACGGCCCACTTCCACCAGAACTGCTTCGCAAGATGCACGCCTATTGGCGCGCCGCGAACTCGGACAATACGAAAAGTCGGTCGGCGCTCTAGGCGACTACTACCGGACGGTGGAATTGGGATTGCGTGCGTGATTTTGCCAAGGCAATCCCGGCTCATGTGGACATGGTCTACTCCGCCGCACTTCGGCAAGTGAAAGATAGGCACCTGGCTGAGGACGTGACCCAATGCGTCTTTCTGGCGCTCGCCCGCAAGGCCGGGGGCTTGCGGCGGGGCAGAAGCTTAGCCGCTTGGCTGCTGGTCACCACCCGCTACTTGGCTTTGGACGCGTTGGACGCGCGGGCCAGGCGCATGCATCACGAGCGCGAGGCCGCCGCAATGGCCAAAACCCAAACTCCAGTCTGAGCTCAGGGTCGAAGACTGGCTGGGCTGCTGGCTGTGGGAGAGGCTCGATCTATCGTCTTTCTGGACGATGCAACTGATCGATTCCCGCGGCGAGGTTTCCTGGGCCAAGGTCCTGCAACTGCTGGACTTCGGCGAGCGCTCAGTCGAGCCGTGATCAACCGGCTGATCGATCCCGGCAGCGAGCTGCGCATCCATCGTCAGTGGTTTTTACGCAGCGCGATGCACGAGCTGCTGGGCGTGGACAGGGTGACGGCGGTTTTGGGCGGGGCGTTGGAGACAAAGTATTTGATCTCTCGGGTCTGGACGTTACGGGCGACGATCAGCCAGTAGGTGCGCGCGGTCGGCTGGCCGTCACGAGCCAGATACACCTGCGCGGCCTTGATCTCCCACGCCTGGGGCCCGAGGGTTTTGCGCTGGAGGCTGATTTTCCGCCATTTCCTGCCCAGGAAGGGCTTGCCGTGGATGACGGCGTTGTCGACCCGTTTGGGCTGGAAGGGTTTTTGCGTCGAGCGGTACCTGGGCAGACTCGGGAAACACAGCAAGTTCCTGGGCACTTCGCACACGTAGAGCAATCCAATCGCATCCAGGTCGGCGAGGAACGCGGGCTTGGCGCCGTACCATTCATCGAAGGTGAGCCAGTCGAAACGAACCCCGTTGGCGACCGCCCGCCTGATCTGCTGCGGCAGGAACAACTCCGAGTCGAGCATCCTCATGAAACTGCTCGCGCACAAATCGACTCCTATCCTACACTGTGGTATAATGAGATTGACCTTCGTGGAAGCGCCATGGTTCTCGCGGCGGATCAGACTTCGCTTGAATGATGACGTGTACCGAAAGCTTCAGAACGACTTGCTAAATGATCCGCTGAAGGGAGCGATGATGCCAGGTTGCGGCGGACTGCGGAAGATGCGTTTTGCCGATCCGAGCCGCAATATGGGAAAGCGAGGCGGGCTGAGGATCGTTTATTTATATACGCCGCAGGCGTTTCGAATCGATCTGATCGATGTCTACGGGAAAGATGAGAAAGACGACCTGAGTCAAGCCCAGAAGAAGACGCTGGCTCGCTTCGCCGCCGCGGCAAGGCAAGAGGCGATCGACGCATACGTGGCCGGGAGATGAACGCCATGAGTAACGCCGAGAAGGCAAGTTTTTTTGAGCGATTGAAGAGCGGGCTCGAAGCGAGCATCGGCCATTCGCGTGGACAGTTAAATCTTCGGACGACCATTTTGCCGAAGCCGCCGCCTGCTGCTTCTCCGACGCGTTTAGCGGCACTGAGGCGCCGGCTCAAGATGTCGCAGTCGGTATTTGCTGCGACCCTCAACGTATCGCCGAAGCTTGTTCAGAGCTGGGAGCAGGGCTTACGGACGCCGCAGCGAGCGGACTTGCGACTGATTCAAATTATCGAGCGTGATCCAGACATAATCATAAAGCTATTTGCCCCTCCGGCCATGAAAAAATCCTCTCGCCGCGGTTCGGCGGTAGCCTAGAGATACGCATGACGCTGCGCCCTTCTCACCGCATCACCCAAGTTCAATCCCCCATGATCGCCGTGGTCGGCGAGATGGTTCGGCGGCATCCGGGGACGATCTCACTCGGGCAGGGCGTCGTGCATTACGGCTCGCCTCAGGCGGTGCGGGATGCCGCGGCGAAGGCGCTGGCCGATGGGTCTGCCATCGATCGCTATGGGCTGGCGTTTGGCAACGATGCGCTGCTAGATGCGATTCGCGCGAAACTTGTCAGCGAGAATGGCATCGTTGTCGGCGGCGATCGGCGCGTCGTGGTCACCGCCGGCTCGAACATGGGGTTTCAGAGCGCGGTGCTGGCGGTTGGGGATGCGGGGGATGAGATCATCATTTTGTCGCCGTATTACTTCAACCATGAGATGGCGATTCGCATCGCCGGGTGCGAGCCGGTGATCGTAGCGACGGATGCGGAATATCAGCCGGATTTGGCTGCGATTGCGGCGGCGATTTCGTCGCGAACGCGAGCGATTGTCACGATCTCGCCGAACAATCCGACTGGGGCGGTTTATTCGCGGGAGTCGCTGAGCGCGACCAATCAGCTATGCAACGAGCGTGGCATTTATCACATTCACGACGAAGCGTATGAGTGTTTCGCGTATTCGCGGAAGCATTGGTCGCCGGGTTCGAGTGACGCGTCGAAGCCGCATACCATCTCGCTCTTCACGTTTTCCAAAGCCTTCGGCATGGCGGGATGGCGCGTCGGGTACATGCTCATCCCGGCTTCGCTGGAAGCGTCAATCAAGAAGATCCAGGACACGAACCTGATTTGCCCGCCAATGTTGAATCAGATCGCCGCGACGGTGGCGCTCTCGGCGGGAAGCGGTTGGTACGCGCCGCGAATCGCGGAGATTGCCCGCGTACGCGACTTGGTAATCGAGCAATTGCGATCACTCGGCGATCGGATCGATTGCCCGACGCCGCAGGGCGCGTTTTATGCGCTGGCGCGATATCGTTCGAAGATTGCTGAGATGTCGCTCATTGAGCGACTGATCGCTGAGTTTGGCGTTGCGGTGATGCCGGGCAGCACGTTTGGCGCGCCGGGCAGTTTGCGAATTGCGTACGGCGCCCTCGACGGTAAGAGCGTCGCCGAGGGAATGGGTCGGCTGGTGCGTGGACTTAACGCGCTTCTCTGACGGCGCGACTGAGTGGAGTGATTCCGATGATGCACGTGGCGGCGGTTCAACTTGATTGCCAATGGGAGAATCGTGCCGCCAGCCATGCGCGAGTTCGTCGGCTGCTTGACTCTGCGTCGATTCCCGAAGGAACGCTCGTCGTATTGCCCGAGATGTTCGACGTCGGATTCAGCACCAACACCGCCGCGACTAATCCCGGCGAGCCTTCGGACTCAGAACGATTCTGCCAGACGATTGCTGTTGAACGAAATGTCTGTGTGCTCGCCGGCGTCGTGGCCCGCGCGGGCAATGGAAACCTTGCGAACGAAGCCGTCGCATTCGCGCCGGATGGCAAGGAACTGGTTCGCTATCGCAAGATGCAACCATTCACCGTGCCCCGCGAGCACATTCACTATCCCGCCGGTGATCGATTCAAAACCTTCGTATGGCACGGCGTGAAGATTTCGCCATTCATCTGCTATGACCTTCGTTTTCCCGAGCTGTTCCGCAAGCCCGCGATTGACGGGGCCGAGTTGCTCGTCGTCGTAGCCAGCTGGCCCGAAAAGCGCAGCGAGCATTGGGTGCGATTGCTCCAGGCCCGCGCGATCGAGAACCAGGCATTCGTGCTCGGCGTCAACCGCTGCGGAGCCGACCCCGGATTCCGATACGACGGCCGCTCCTGCCTCTTTGATCCGCACGGCATCCAGCTATTTCAGGCCGACGCTGCCGAGCAGGTGTTAATCGGGCATTTCAATCCAATCGACGCCGGCGCCTGGCGAGCAGCTTTCCCCGCTTTGCGCGACGCCAGGCATCTCTAATCGCCCTCTGATTCCAAATTCCCCCATAGTTTTTAATCAGAGCAGAATTGGCGTCGGAGTTGCTCTACAATTCCGACAATCAGTTGAGGCTTACAGGAGATTCATCAAATGTCACAGTTTCCCAATCAATACGGACCGGCGTCACCGTTCGCGGTCGACCAGCCCGATCGCGAGCAGATCGGCACGATCGTCCGGTTTTTTAACTCCGTTTACGCGTGGATGGCGGCCGGGCTTGCCGTCACGGCGCTGGTCGCGTGGTATGTTGCCAGCAATGCAGCGTTGACGCAGCTTGCGCGCGGTCCATTGATCTTCGTCGCGATCATCGCCGAATTGGCGCTCGTCTGGACCGTCAGCGCTTCAGTTCAGCGACTGTCGGCAACGACCGCCACCGTGTTGTTCATGCTCTACGCGGCGCTGAACGGCTTTGTCCTGTCGACGCTGCTCTATGTGTACACCACCGCCGCCATCGGCTCCGCGTTCGCCGTCACGGCGGGCATCTTTGGTGTGATGAGCATCTATGGCATGGTCACCAAGCGCGATCTCACCGGCCTCGGCTCGCTGCTGTTCATGGGCCTGGTTGGCGTGATCATCGCGTCGGTCGTCAGCATCTTCTGGCACCCGACGATCCTGACGGTGATCATCAATTATGTCGCCGCGTTCGTGTTTATCGGACTGACGGCTTACGACACCCAACGCCTGAAGAGCATGGCGCTGGCCACGCAGGGCAACGCGGCGCTGGCCGCTCGGTTGTCGATCGTCGGCGCTTTGTCGCTCTACCTCGATTTCATCAACCTGCTGCTGATCATGCTTCGGCTGCTGGGTGACCGTCGAAGCTAACCCTCATACAATATTCGTTGTCATTTCACGCCGGCCGGGCTAACCCACCCCGACCGGCGTTGTTTTGCGCCCGTGTTATCCTGCGACCGAGTGCAACGCGCGGCGCTTGCCGGTAGATTGCCCCGCGGAACAACCGGATGAAGAAGCCGACGCCAGCAACTGAAGCAATTCGAGAAAATCCCTTCAACCGTCGCGGTGTCGCGTTCGGTGTCGGCGCTGCTGCCTGGTTTATCCTGATCTTCGTCTACGTCGGATCGATGTGGCCGATCGCGCTCTATCGCATCGTCATCGAAGGGATGTGCTGGCTCGCATGGCTCGTAGCCGCGATTGGCACCGGCGCGACGCTGCTGTCACTATTTCGCGTGAAGCGAGATTCGCAGAACGCGTCGCTTCTGGTCGTCACTGCGGCGGGTCTAGGTCTGGGGGCGATAAGTCTTCTGGTGCTTTTGCTGGGACTCGCAGGTTTCCTGAATCGCTTTGTGGCGATCGGCATCATCGCGATTGGTATTCTTCTCTCGATCATCTGGCTGCTGCGATCAAATCTGCAAACGCCGGATATCAAAGCGTGGTTCGCCAGGCCGGCGGGCTGGAACTGGCTCTGGCTGCTGGCGGTTCCGTTCGCGGCGGTCACGACGGTGGGGGCGATGTACCCGCCGTATCTGCTATGGACGCACGATGAGCCGCATGGGTATGACGTGGTCGAGTATCACTTGCAGGTGCCGCGCGAATGGTTTGAAGCCCATCGAATTATCCCCCTGACGCACAACGCGTTTTCATTCTTTCCATTCAACGTCGAGATGCATTATCTGCTGGCGATGCACTTGCGCGGCGGGCCGTGGGCCGGCATGTATCTCGCCCAGTTCATGCACGCCGGGTTCATGCTGCTGCTCATTCTGGCGGCGTGGGCCGGGGCCGACGCGATTTTCCAAACACAATCCGAACGCGGGCCTGCCGCTGGAATCGTCGACCGTCTTGCAGGTGTCTCTGCTCCGCTGATCGCGCGTCCCGATGTCATCAGCTACGCTCGAGCTGACGCGGTCTTCCCCCGACGCGGGCCAACCGCCGGAATCGTCGCGGGCCTTGCGGTCGTCTGCGCTCCACTGACCGCCCAACTTGGCGCGATCGCCTACGACGAAGGCGGCTTCCTTCTCTTCGGAATCCTCTCGCTCATTTGGGCGATGCTCGCGATCCGCGACGTCGAACATCGCACCCGCCGCTTCATCCTCGCCGGCGTCTTCGCCGGATTATCGTGTGGATCAAAGCTCACCGCGTTGCCCGAGATCATGACCGCGATCGGCGTGATCGCGCTGGCCACGCTGCTATTTCAGAAGACGCCAAGCCTGGTGAAGCGATTGACGCCGCTTGTCGCATTCGGCGTCGCCGGGCTGCTCACGTTTTCGCCGTGGCTGATTCGCAATCAGATTTGGGTCGGTAATCCCGTGTTTCCCGAGTTGCCCTCGCTCGGCCACGGTTACTTCAGCCCGGCGCAGATCGAACGCTGGCATCATGCCCACACGCCGCGCCCCGAGCAGCAAAATGTCGGCGCGCGACTCAAAGCCGGCGTCGTCGAAGTCATCGCCAATTGGCAATTTGGTTACGTGCTGATACCCGCCGCGCTAATCGCGATCGCAATCTCGCGATCCAACAAACAAGCCCAATTCCTTATGGCCATCCTCGCGCTGCTCGCGCTCTTCTGGCTCGGCTTCACGCACCTGCAGGGCCGGTTTTTCGTCTTGGGAATTCCGATCTGCGCGCTACTGATCGCGAGCGCGCCAAGGCCGGGCATCGCAGCAGTCATCGTCACGCTACTGATCGGTGTCATAACTTTGAATCTTCAGTTCCTCACGAAAGCCAGGCGAGAGGCCATCGCGTGGCTCGGCACTGATGATCTCAGTGACTTCACTCCAGGCGACGCACTTAAAATCATTCCCGCCAATGCGAAGATCGCCTTAATCGGCGACGCCAAAGCGTTTCTCTATCAGATTCCGATGTCACGCCTGAGCTATCGCACGATCTTTGACGTCAACAGCGGGGCAAATCCGAACTTGATCGACGCCTTCGCCGGCCCGAAGCCCGCCGGCCAGAAACAATGGCTCCTCATCGACCCCGATGAACTCAAACGCTTCGAGAAAACCTATCAACCCTTCCCGCCGCTGCCGGCGGATATCGCCGTGCATGATCAGCCATATGCCATCGAGCGATAGGCACGCCGCAATAAGTTTCGATTCGCTTGCGCCGCATGAAGTGCCTACCGAAACAGCTCAAGCTGATTTCTCGCCGCTGGCGGAACTCGAAACCCGGCGACCGACATTTCCGGAATCGGCTGATCCAGTCCGCACCGGCGAATCGCCAGCTTGAACATGCTGCGCAGATGCGAGGCGTATTCCCCTTCGCCGCGCATGCGCTTTCCAAATTCGGATTCGTTGAGCTTCCCGCCGCGGATTTCGCGAATGCGGCCCAGCACCTTCTGCTTGCGATCGGGATAGTGTCGCTCCAGCCAATTCTCAAACAGCGGCGCGACCGCCATCGGCAAACGAATGGGAACCCATCCAGCGAACTTCGCGCCAGCTTCGGCCGCCGCTTCAAGAATCTTCGGCATCTCGTGATCCGTCAGACCGGGAATGATCGGCGCCACCATCACTCCCACCGGAATGCCGGCGCTGGCGAGCATTTTGATCGCCTCAAGCCGTCGTCGCGGCGCGCTGGTTCGCGGCTCCATTTTGCTCGCGAGGTCGGCGTCCAGCGTCGTGACTGAAAGCATCACGACGGCCTGACGCTTCCGAGCCATCGGAGCCAGGATATCAATGTCGCGCGTGACGGCGTGGTTCTTGGTGATCACGCCGACAGGATTGCCAAACTCCGCGAGCACCTCGATGCACGACCTCGTGAGCCGCAGTTTCCGCTCGACCGGCTGATAGCAATCGGTGACGCCACTCATCGACAATGTCGTCGGCTGCCATTTCTTTGCCGAAAGCTCCGCCCGCAGCAGCTCGGCGGCTTTCTCCTTCACGAAAATCTGCGTCTCAAAATCCAGCCCCGCCGACAGCCCGAAGTATTCATGCGTGGGCCGGGCGTAGCAGTAGATGCAACCGTGCGAGCAGCCGCGATAAGGGTTGATGCTGTGCGTGAACCCGACGTCCGGGCTGTCGTTGGTCGCGATGATCGACCGAGCCGCGTCGCGAATATAAACCGTCTGCGGCGGAAGTTGCTCATCCAGATCGAGATAATCCCCATCAGGCTCGAAATCGATCTTGTCGAACCGATTCGCAGGATTCGCCGCCGCTCCGCGGCCTTTGATGGTGGGGTGGATGGGATTAGGCGGCGACACCCTTTGATTGTACGCTATTTGTTCGGGGCGACCATGATTTGGTACGCTGACCTCAACGAAGCAGATCGTCACTGAAATCCAGATCAACGCGCCAGCCAATCGCGTCTGGGCCGTGCTGACTGACTTCGCCCGCTTCGGCGACTGGAATCCGTTCATCACGAACATCGAGGGCAAGCCCGAACTTGGCGCTCGGCAATTCAAAGATGGCATGTTGGCTGTCGGGTTTAGCCTTCACCGGCTGGCCCGACAACCAACATGCCATCTTT
>Ga0182024_10023544_pt1 | contig 11015 bp, 6 predicted proteins | sample P32metaG_FD_120480 | JGI IMG/M metagenome (GOLD analysis project Ga0182024, IMG submission 120480) | Permafrost microbial communities from Stordalen Mire, Sweden - P3-2 metaG (Illumina Assembly) | ecosystem: Environmental > Terrestrial > Soil > Wetlands > Permafrost | place: Sweden: Stordalen... | reverse complement strand
CTGATCGTCACCGTGTTCCCGGTGGAGGGGTTGAACGTGTACCCGGCCGAGCCCACGATCTGGCTGAACGAGGACCCGTTGGTGGAGCCCAGCACCGAGAGGGTCTCGGTCCGGGTGCTCCAGTCAGTGGCCGGCGGCAGGTCCAGCGTGATCGACCCGATCGACTGCACCGACCCCAGGTTCACCGTGAGCGTCTGCGGGTATCCCGCACCGTCCAGGCTCTCCCAGTAGCTGCTGGTGTTCCCGTCGTTGGCGTTGGTCGCCGGGAAACCAGAGGCAGTGCTGCTCGCCGTGATCGGCTGGTTGAGTGCCAGGTTCGTCGTCGACGTGACGCCGGTACCTGACAGGGCCACGGTGAGCGGGCTCTCCGGGGCACTGCTGGCCACCGACAGCGTGCCGGTGAGGGCACCGCCGCTGGCAGGCGCGAACTTCACGTTCACCGTGCAGGAGCCGTTGGCCGCGATCGAGCTGCCGCAGTTGTTGGTCTGGGTGAAGTTACCCGTGACGCCGATCGAGGAGACCGACGCCGCGGTGGCACCCGTGTTGGTCACCGTTACCGCCTGCGCGGAGCTGGTGGATCCCGAGGTCACATCGCCGAATGTCACGCTGGCCGGCGTTGCGGTGAGCGCACCCGGCGTGGCCGGGTTGGGGAAGGCGGTCAGCTGCGGGGTGGTGCTCCAGCCCGAGTTGCCGCTGCCGAGGTTGAACGTGAACGCGCCCGGTGTGGTGGCGCCGGCGTCGTACTCGTCGTTGTACGTTCCGGCAACTCCGACGCCGCTCGCGGTCACGCCGCTTACGCTCGCCGAACCGTCCGTTTCTGCCTGCATCACGACCGTGCCGAGGTTCTGCACGCTGACGTTGGAAATGTTGACGCCGGCGATGTTGTTGCCGTCACCATCACCGGAGACGAACTCGAACGCGCTATACGGGCTGTCCAGGATCGCGCCTCCGCTGTAGTTGATCGTCACACCGGTGAACGCAGTGTCGTACGCGTCGAACTGGACCGCGCTCATCGGGTGGTCCCAGTTCGGGTTGTACTGGCCGTCCCTGATCAGGTAGTTCCCGGATACCGTGATCGTGCCGGACAGAGGTACGAAGCCGGGCGACAGGAACTGCTCGTTGGAGACCGTCAGGCCGCTGCCCAGCGCGTTGCTGTCGGCGATCACGTTGTTCGAGATGGTGTTGTTGGAGCCGCCGTAGTCGGCGATGCCGTTGGCCAGGGTCGGCGCGACGATGGTGTTGTTGGCGAACGTGATGTTCGAGTCGGCCGTCGGGTAGGACCAGATCGCCAGGCTGTCATCGCCGGTGCCGCGGATAAAGTTGTTCTTCACCGTGCAGCTGGACGCGTTGCCGTTGAAGTTGACGCCGTCCGCGTCGGTGGACTCGATGACGCTGTTCTCCACCGTGCAGTTGCTGTTGCCGAACTGGAGCCAGAAGCCGACATTGGTGTCCTGGATCCACAGCCCGTTCACCGTCCAGCCGCTGCCCAGCGAGCCGTCGATGGCGTTGGAGGTGCTGTCGTCATGCCGGCCGACGGTGCTGCCGAGGATCGCGAAGCCGCTCAGGTTGATCGGGCCCGCGACGGCCGACGTGTTGTCGATCAGCTCGTTGGTCTTGAGCTGCGAGTACCAGTCGCCCGCGCCCTCGATCGTCCCCGCCTGGATCTGCAGGTGCGAGTTGATGAGGAAGGTGCCACTCGGGATCCAGACCGCCTCCCCGGCCGAATTCGCGGCGGTGATCGCCTGGTTGAACGCGGAGGTGGAGTCGTTCACGCCGGTCGGGTCGGCGCCGTAGGTGGTCACCGAGACCGTGTTGGCGGGCTGGGTGGTGGCGGCGGGCACGTTGTAGAAGTCCGCCACGTCGAGCGTGTAAGGCACGGCGCTGTCGGACGAGCCCACCTGGAAGGTCACGGTGGTGCCGGCCGGGTACGTCTGGCCGAACAACATGCGCGCGTCGTCATAGAACTTGTGGGTCATGCTGCCGGTGATGCCCGACGTCGTGATGTAGCTGTAGGCCGAGGTGAGGTTGAGCTCCTGGCTCAGCTTGGTGCCGTTCACGTAGACCGACAGGGTGCCCGACGCGCCCTGGTTCAGCGCGTAGTGCAGGTCGAACGCATTGGCCGGGCTGGTCAGGGTGAACTTCACGTACTGGCCCGTCGCGGTCAGCTGCACCGCCTCCCGCCCGGACGCCTCAGACGGCAGGCTGCCCTGGGCGAAGGACGGGCCGATGATCGTGCCGGTGGTGCTCGCGTTCTCTGCTTCGTACTCGGTGAACGGGACGGTCGCGCCGGTACCGCTGGGGACGCTGAACGGGGACTGCGCCCAGTACGGCGGCGTGCCCGCCTGGGCGAGCGCCGGCGTGGCGAGCGCGACCGCGAACAAGGTTCCGAGCGCGGTGACGACGGCCGCCATCAAGGCGGTCAGCCGCAGCCGGGGCCTGGCCGAGGTGGCCCGGCCGCCCGGCGGTCTTTTCCGAAGGGACATCACGTGCATGGCTTACTCCCTGACGAGGTGGTGCGGCCGCCCTTGTACCAAGGGCGGTGGTGGCCGCCGCCCCCTTGCAAGGGGGCGGCGGCAGGGAGGCTGCCGCGGCGAGCGCTGAGGTCCTGATCAGCACTGATATGTGGTCAAGCGGAACTTAACATTAACAACATCGCAACGCAATAAGTCCACGAAAGAATGCAAGAAGTCGACCGTGAGCTGGGAAAGTACGATTGTTGCAGCATTTTGCGGAAGAAGCTTGCAGTTTGCGCTCATGAGACCGCAGCCATAACGATCGTGCTGCAAGTAATTTCCGTAACTTACGGCCAGCGTGTTCAGTGGTGCGAATGTGTCCACTGTGACCAACGACAGACCAGATAAAGATCGCGGCGCGCTGGAATGAAGAAGCCACCGGCCGTTCCGAATGAAAGATCTTTTCATCGGAACGGCCGGTGGCTTTAACCTGACAGGTCGCGGGAACGCGGTTCCGGCTCAGCCCTTCCGGTTCTCGCGCCCGTTCTCCAACCTGTGGGCGGGAACGGGCGCGAGTTGCGCCGGGTCAGGATTAAGGCAGGTGCCACTGCTGGTTGGAGGAGTCGGCGCAGGACCAGATCTGCAGCTGGGTGCCGGAGCCGCCGAAGCCGGTGTCGTCGAGGCACTTGCCGGAGTTGGGGTTGAGTAGCTCGCCGTTGGACTGCGGGATGAAGACCTGCGCGCCGGTGCCGTTGCAGGTATAGAGGTCAACGGTGGTCCCGTTGGCCGTGCCCGCCCCGTCGACGTCCAGGCACTTGCCGAGCGACTGCAGGGTGCTGCCCGCCTGAACGACGGTCCACTGCTGGGCGTTCGTGCCGTTGCAGGTGTAAACCTGAACGGGTGTCAGGTCGGCGCTGTTCGCTCCCCTGACGTCGACGCACAGTCCCTGGTAGCCGGTGATCGGCCCCGAGCCGGGGGGAGGGGGAGGAGGAGTGCTGCCCCCGCCGCTCGTTGAGTACGCGGCGACGTAGGCCACGCTCATCGTGCCGCCCGACGCCGTCGAGCTAGTCGGCGAGGTGCAGTTGCAGACGCCGTTCGGGTAGGCGCCGCCCATGGCCAGGTCCAAGATGATCGACATGTTATGGTCGAACGCCGCCTGCCAGGTCGACGTGCCCACCTGGGCCTCGGTCACGGTGAAGTACGCGCTGCCGTCCAGGTAGAACGTGATCGACTCGGCCGAGGTATTCGTCCGGTTGAGGATCATCGTGTAGGTGTGGTAGCCGGACTGGCAGCCCGAGCACCCCCTGAGTCCGCTGCCGATGCCGTTCCCCTCGTTGCAGGGACCACCCGGGTCGGTGCCGCAGTGCACGGTCCCGGAGAGCTCGGACAGCGAGTTGACGTCCTCCATGATGTCGATCTCGCCGTTCTCCGGCCACTGCCCCGGGCCGAGCATCCAGAACGCCGGCCAGTAGCCCAGGCCGCCGGAGGGCTGCTCAATCGAGGCGGTGACTTCCAGCTCGCCGCCCGCGGGCGCGCCCACGTTGGCCGAGCTGGTCTGGACGCGGCCCGAGGTCCACGAGCTGCCGCCGCCGAGCGCGGTGATGTCGAGGTTGCCGTTGCCGTCTTGGTGCACGTTGCTGGTCGAGTTCGTCATCGTCTCGATCTCGCCGGTGCCGAAGTTAGAGCCGGGCCCGGTGTCGTAGATCCACTGGGAGTCAATGCCGGATCCCGACCCGCCGCTGAAGTCGTCGCTGAAGACGGTTGACCAACCGGATGGCGCGCCCGGGACGGCGGCCGGCTTCACGATGGCCGGCGCCGCAGGGGCCGCCGGGGCGACGGCAACCGCTGAGGCGGACGGTGCCATGGCCGCCGTCAGCGCGATTACCGGCGCGATGACGACGAGCGCCAGGGCGCCTCTGAAGCGCCATCTGCTGGCGCGCTTCCACGTTCTTACTGCTCGTTGCGATATGCCAGGCATGCCCGGCCTCCTTAACCCCGCTCCAGGGTTAAGAATAGGAAACTTTCCTATTCTTTACCAGAACGTAACGTCGAGGTTTCCTCGCGTCAATCGCAACAACCGTTAATAAAACGTAAATCACCAGGATCAGACGGCGTGCGACCGCCACGTGTCAGGCTCGCGTCGGCCATTCGGCCAGGGTTTCCTGGTAAGACGCCCGGACTTGCTCGATCCGTTCTCGCAGGTTCAGCAGTGTCCATCCCTCAACGCTGACGGGCGGCAGCACAGTGATGTCGACGGTACCCGGATTGAGCTTGGCCGTATTTCGGCCCGCCTTGGTGGGGCCCCACACCACGGGCTGTTCGATCTCGCCGGTCAGCCTGCCCTGCTCGTCGGCCGCGAGCCGGTTGCACACGATGTGCTCGATGCCGAGGTAGCGAGCCACCGGCGCTACCTGGTTGGTCAGCGCGGACGAGCTCAGCACCACCGTATGGCCGCGGCGCTGATGGCCCCGGACCAGCTCGCGCATTTCCGGGTAAATCAGGTCCGCCACGGACTGCCGGAAGATGCGCTCCCCCATCTCGTCGACCTCGCGCTCCGCCCGTCCCCTGACGGTAAGCGCGCTGCCTTCGATCAGGGTCTCGAATGCGCGCCTGCCCAGCCGGAACTGCACCGCGAGCTCCACGATCGTCAAGAACTCGACGACCCGCAGATCCCGATGGCGCAGCCGGTCCCTCGTCTGCGCGGCCGCGGTGTACCCAGCGACCAGCGTCCCGTCCAGGTCGAAGAACGCTCCGACATCCGGGCCCTCCGGACTCGCGTCGACGTCCGCCGCGGGGCTGGAGAGCTGCGGAGGTGGATAAGCATCGCTGCGGCCGCTCACGTGTCAGCCTGACTCTGGTGGCGTCCGCAGCAGCAGGGCGCCGGGCTGGGCCTTGACCGTGAACCGGCGGGTCGATCCCATGACCTCGCCATCCAGCTCCCACGGCTGCTGCCTATCGAGCGTCACCTGCAGCTCGACGAACTGAATGCGGTATACCCCACCCTGGGCCGGGCGCCGCAGCAGGATGCCGGCCGCCACCGCCAGCCACCGGGTCGGGCCCCCGGCGGGCAGCACGACGGCGTCCAGCAGGCCGTCGTCGGTCCGCGCATCCGGCAGCAGCGGGAGCCCGCCCTGCAGCGAGCCCACGTTGCCGACGATCAGCGCGCTAGCACGCATCCGGCGCGGCCGGCCATCATCGGCGCTGACGGTCACCCGCATGGGCCGGTCGCCCAGGTGACGGACCGCCGAGATCGCGTAGGCGAGCCCGCCCAGCCGCTTCTTCAGTGGCTCGCTGGCGTCGTTCAGCATCCGCGCGTCCAGGCCTAGGCCCGCCATCACGACGAACAGATTCCCGTTGACCCGGCCCGCGTCAATTGGCTGCTGCGAACCGCCGAGCGCGACCGCGAGTGCCTCGTCCAGGCCCATCGGCAGGCCGATATTGCGGGCCAGCAGGTTGCCGGTACCCATCGGGATGATCGCCAGCGGCACCCCGGTGCCGGCGGTTCCCTCCGCGCACGCGGTCACCGTACCGTCACCGCCGCACGCGAGCACGACGTCGACCCCGGCCGACGCCGCCGCCTCGGCCTGGCCCCGGCCGGGATCCTCCGGCGTCGTCTCCAGCCACAGCGGCTCGTCCCAGCCGTGATCTTCCATGGCCCGGCGGACAGACTTGCGGAAGGCCTCCTCGTCATCGAGCTTGGTCGGGTTCACGATCACGGCGGCACGGCTCCGCGACGTGTCCGTGCTCATGCGGTGGCCGGCGTGGTCTCTTCGCGGCGGTCGGCGGTCGTCCGGCGGTGCAGGCGCTGCGGCAGGCGGCCGCGGCGGAAGGCATCCTCGTTCGGCTTGATGAAGTATGTGGTGGCGGTCAGCCAGAGCGCGGCGAACAGCAAACTGGCGAGGATGTCGGTCGGGTGATGCTCGCCCCGGTACATGCGGGCGGTGGCGATCATGACCGGCATGACGATCGCCGGGATCAGGAACAGGTAGCGCCACCAGCCGCGGGCGTGGCCGATGACCAGGATCGCGATGGCGACGTAAAGGCACGTGGTCGCGGCCATGTGACCCGACGGGAACGCCGAGGTGGGCAGGCCCGTGTCAAGGTGGGGAACCGCGGGCCGCGGCCGCTTGACGATTTCCTCGACTATCAGGAACGCGCCGAGCTCGCCGAACATGACGACCGCGATGAAGATCACCGGCCGCCAGCGGCGGGTGACGGCGAGGAACACCACGCAGGTGACCACGGCGACGATGAGGATGTCCTGGGTGGCGCCGAGGTTGCTGGCGATCAGGCTCAGGTGGTTGAGCGACGGCGTGCGGCGCGCGGCGAACCACCGCGGGATCGTGCGGTCGCCGAGCAGGTCGCCGTTCCCGTTGTGGTTGATCATGATCAGCTTGCCGATGCCGGTGAGGGCGCCGATGATCAGCACCCAGATCACCACGATGGCGGCCGCGATGCGACCGTACTTTCTCGCGCGGTCATGGCGATCGCCTCGGTCATTAGGCATTGTCGTCTCCGGTTCTGCTGGCTGGAGGTCGGTGCGGGCCTCGGGCTCGAGGCCCTCGGTCACCGGGTTGGTCACCGGTGCCCCGGCGGCCTGACGGGACAGTTCGAAGGCGAAGGCGGTGAGCCCAAGCCAGGTGATGCCGAGCGCCCAGGCGCCAAGCACGTCGGAGAGGTAATGCACGCCGAGCAGCAGCCGGCTGACGCCGATCGCGACGATCAGCGTGAGGATCACCGCGGTGAACACCCGGCGCCAGGTGCCGCGGGTCGCGGGCACGAAAACCAGCAGCAGGGCGCCGTAGCAGACGATCGAGCCGAGCGCGTGCCCGCTGGGGAAGCTGTCGCCGGTCCCGTAGGCGACGGGATGGGCCACCACCGGGCGCAGCCTGCCGACCAGCGACTTCAGCACCGGGTCAAGCGTCAGCACGCCCGCCCCGGTGACGAGCAGGTAGACCGCGAGCCGCCACCGGCGCCTGATCGCGAGCACCACCACCGCCAGCCCGGTCACCGTCCAGAGCACGCCGTTGCTGCCGAGCCAGGTGACCGCCTTGATCACGCTGACCAGCGACGAGTGGCCGGCCACGAGGCTGTTCAGCCAGGCCGCCGCGCTGTGATCGACGGACTCGAGCGGCGCCCAATTCAGCCGGACCAGGACGAGCAGCAGCGCGAATACGAACGCCGCCGCGGTAACGGCGGCGAGCGGTGCGGTGGTGCGTCTGGCAATGGCTGACATGAGGGCATCAACTGCCCGTTGCTAATGGCTTCACACCTTTTCGCTAATGGCTTCTCGCCTTTTCACACCGCACCGCTGGCCCGCCGCTGCCGATGTTTGCGCCCTCGCCAGCGAGGTAGTCATGGGCATGACCTCAGCACGAGCACCAGAAATAACACGTACCGCTAGACGGGCCTCAAACAGCCCCGGGGCACATCTCCTGGCGCGTGCGGGCCTAACCGCGCGTGGCATTATCTACATCCTCGTTGGCTGGGTCGCGGTGCTGGTCGCGCTGGGGCACAGTTCTCGCGAGGCCGATCAGACGGGCGCCCTGCAGATGCTCGCGAGCAAGTCCTACGGGCTGGTCTCGCTCTGGCTGCTCGGCATCGGGTTCGCGGCCTACGCGCTGTGGCGGCTGAGCGAGGCCGCGTTCGGCGTCACTGCCGACCGGCCCGGGGCGGGCCCGCGGCTCAAGTCGCTGGCCCGGGCGATCATTTACGCGGGGCTCTCCTACCTGACGTTCACAGTGATCGCCGGCAAGGCGCACAGCCAGTCCGGCCGGCAGCAGGACATCACGGCCACCGCCATGCAGCACACGACCGGGCGGGTGCTGGTCGGTGTAGTCGGCTTGGTCATTGTCATCTGCGGCATCACCCTGGTCATCGAGGGTGCGCGCAAGAAGTTCATGAAGTATCTGCAGACAGCCCAGATGAGCGCCAGAGTGCGCCGCGTCGTCAAGTGGCTTGGCATAATCGGGACGATCGCCCGAGGGCTGGTCTTCGCCCTCGTCGGCGTGCTGGTGATCGACGCGGCGGTCACCCACAAGGCAGCCGAATCCGGCGGCATCGATAAGGCGCTGCTGACCCTCCGCGATCAGCCATTCGGCGAGTTCCTGATGCTGCTGGCCGCGCTCGGCCTCTTGGTCTTCGGCATCTACGGGCTGTGCGAGGCCCGCTGGCGCAAGGTCTGAGTCCCCTCTCGGTCGCCGCGCATCCTAACGGCGGCGACCCCATCCGGACCCCGGTAAGGAGAAACTGGCATGGCGACTGTCGCGGTGGTGGCTCACTCACGCAAGAGCTTTGGGGGCGGCCTGCCCGAGCTGCGCCGCATCCTGGCTCTCGAAGGCGTGACCGATCCCCTGTGGTATGAGGTGGAGAAGAGCCGCCGCGCTCCCAAGTACGCGCGGCGGGCCGTCGCCAAGGGGGCGGACGTGGTGTTCGTCTGGGGCGGTGACGGTACCGTCCAGCGTTGCATCGACGCGGTCGCGGGGACCGACACGGCGATCGCCATCATGCCCGCGGGGACCGCGAACCTGTTCGCGTCGAACCTGAGCGTGCCGCATGATCTGGCCGAGGCGGTGCTGGTGGGGCTGCACGGCGAGCGACGCCGGCTGGACACCGGCTGGGTGAACGGGATGCGTTTCGCGGTGATGGCGGGCGCGGGTTTCGACGCGCGGATGATCGCCGACACCGACCGCGGCACCAAGGACCGGCTCGGCCGCGCCGCCTACGTCGTCACCGGGATCAAGAACCTCCGCGCGCGCCCGATGCGGGCGACCATAAAGGTAGACGGCAAGCGCTTCTTCAAGGGCAAGGTCTCCTGCGTGCTGGCCGCGAACGTCGGCAAGATACTCGGCGGGGTCGAGGCGTTCCCGCAGGCGCAACCGGATGACGGGCGCCTAGAGCTCGGCGTGGTGACGGCCCGCAATCCCATCGAATGGGCCAGGACGTTCGGCCGGCTCGCCACCGGGCATCCCGACCAGTCTCCCTTCGCGCACGTCACGCAGGGAAAGCGGTTCCGCGTCCGGTTCGATCGGAAGGTCACCTTCGAGCTCGACGGCGGCGCGCGCCCGGCCAGCAGGACGCTGCGGATCAAGGTCCGCCCGCACTCGATCACAGTCTGCGTCCCGCTCCCGGCCGCCTCGTAGCGTGCGGGCGGCGGGGGCCCGCAGCCAAAGTGGTCCGTCCGGGTACCTTGACGGTTATGATCCGCCTATAAGGGACCGCCAGCCACCGGGCGACTCTCATCCCGCTCGCTGTGATCGCCCTGGCCGGTATCCCGCTTTGCGATTCGTGAGCGGAGGTCGGGTGCGATGACGCGCTGGCATCTAACGCGTGCCCTGCTGGCCGGCGGGGTTCTCCCGGTTGCCCTGGTGACGGCGGGTTTCGCGTCGGCCGGGGCCGCCGCGGCGGCTTCCGCGCCGCGCGGCGGGATCCTGTCGGTCGTCGCCGGCGGCCCCGGCGGCCCGGACCCGGCCGCCAACGTGTCCATGGAGCCGTGCGGGGTGAAGTTCACCCGCGGCCAGCTGTACATCGGCGGCACCACCGCGGTGTACCGGGTAAGCCAGGCCGCCGGTCGGCTTGTCTCGGTCGCGGGCGCGGGGCCATGGGAGTCCTCTTCGGCCGGCTCGACCGACGAGGGCGCGCCCGCGGCGGACGCGCAGCTCACGGCCTGCGGCGTCGCGACCGACGCGGCCGGCAACCTGCTGCTGGCGGACGGGTCCCGGGTTCGGGTGGTCGCGGCCACGACCGGCACGTACTACCAGCAGAAGATGACCGCAGGACGCGTCTACACGATCGCCTCCGGCTTCAACGACTCGGTGGACGTGGAACTCGATCCATCGGGGAACCTGGTAGTGGCGGACCACGGAACTTCATGGTCGCAGGATCAGGTCGAAATCGACTCGGTGGTCTGGGTGATCGCCGAGCGGACCGGGACCTTCTACGGCCAGCCGATGACCGTCGGCCACCGGTACATCATCGCCGGGGGCTCGTTCGGCGGCGCGCTGGGCAACGGCGTCCTCGCCTCCACCGCCGATCTCGGGATCGGGATCGGGAGCGTGCGTCCGGACGCCGACGGAAACCTCGTGATCGCGGATGAGGGCGGCGCTGGCGGCAGCCCCTACGGGAACAGCGGCCCCTCGGTACCGCCAGCGGTGCGCGTGGTCGCGGCCAGGTCGGGGACGTTCTACGGGCAGCGGATGAAGGCCGGCTACATCTACACGATCGCGGGCGGGATATTCGGCCAAGTCCGGGGCGGCGGGCCGGCGCTGAAGTCGGCGCTGACGGCCGCGGCCGGGATCGCCCTCGACCATGACGGCAACGTGGTCGTCGCCGACGGCGGCCGGGTCCGCGTGATCGTCGTCAGGCCGGGAACCTTCTACGGGCAGCGGATGAAGGCCGGGTACCTGTACGCCATCGCCGGTAACAGCGACGCCGGAGGTTTCCCCCGCTACTCCGGCGACGGCGGGCCGGCCGCGAAGGCAGGCATCGCCCCCACTTCGGTCGCCGTCGACAGCGCCGGCAACGTGCTGGTCGGCATGCTCGGCCGGGTGCTGGCGGTGGCGG
>Ga0182024_10023543_pt1 | contig 11015 bp, 12 predicted proteins | sample P32metaG_FD_120480 | JGI IMG/M metagenome (GOLD analysis project Ga0182024, IMG submission 120480) | Permafrost microbial communities from Stordalen Mire, Sweden - P3-2 metaG (Illumina Assembly) | ecosystem: Environmental > Terrestrial > Soil > Wetlands > Permafrost | place: Sweden: Stordalen... | reverse complement strand
TTTCGGAGGCCTGCGGGAACTCGGGAGCCGGCCGCCGAGCATCGGATTCTATGGAAGAGACGGCCGGCGCCTCGACTTCTTTACGGGCCGGGTCGCTAACGTTCGTCGAGGTGCTCGCAACCTCGGTTGCCTTGATCGGGCCGAGCATGACGCCGATCCTTATTGCGCCGTACATGTTCGCCAACGCCGGAAACGGGACGTGGCTGGCCTATCTTTTCGGCGCCGGCATGCTCGTCGTGGTGGCCCTCAACCTGAATCAATTCGCGCGCCGTTTCACCGGCGCGGGTTCGATGTACGAGTATGCAGCCGAAAACCTCGGGCCGATTCTCGGCGCGCTCGCCGGATGGAGTCTGCTCTGGGCATACGTCTTCGTGGCGGCGGCGGTCGTCGGTGCGATGTCGCTCTTCGTCAGCTTGCTGCTGCACGACGTAAACCTCGTCAATGCGTCAACCCCGGCGATCTACGTGACCATCGCGATCGTTCTCGGTGCGGTTTGCTGGCAAGCCGCCTATCGCGGCGTGCAAGTTTCGGCGATCGTCATGCTCTTGCTCGAGGCTATCTCGGTTCTGATCATCCTCGTGGTCGTTGCGATCGTTCTTTTGCGACATGGGCCCGCACTCGATCCGAACCAACTGACGATCAAAGGCAGCGTCCCCAACTGGGGCTTGGCGGTCATGACTGCGGTCTTTAGTCTCGTGGGCTTCGAAAGTGCGACGGCTTTTGGTGCCGAAGCCAAACGGCCGCTGGTCACGATTCCTCGAGCAGTGATTGCAAGTGTCGTCTTCGCGAGCGCGTTTTTCATCATCGCGACCTATGCCGAAATCGTCGGACTGGCGCACGCGCCAAAGCCGCTCGACCAGCAAACGTTTCCGTTGGGAACCTTAGTCGGCCTCTATAATATCGGCTATCTGCGCGTTCCGATTGCGATCGGCGCCCTTTTCAGCGCATTCTCGGTCTGTCTGGCGTGCATCACGACCGCCGGTAGAATCGCGTATGCCGTTGCTAAAGCCGGGCTCTTCCCGCCCGCGCTCGGCGCGATCGAACCCCGGCACAATACGCCGCACGTCGCCGTGACGCTGGTTACCGTCGTCGTCGTATCCATTGCGGCGGCGTCGCTGGCGGCCGGCGTTGTTCCGATCGACGTTTTCAATAACTGTGGAACGCTAAGCGCGTTCGGATTCATCGTGATCTACGCCGCGATCTCGATCGCGGCATGTCTGTACGTCAGACGCATCGGCGCGATGCGCTGGACCGACGTCGCGATTTCTGCGCTGGCTGTAGTGTTGCTCGGCGTGCCCGCGGTCTCGCTCATTCATTCGGCTCCCGCGCCGCCGCAGCGCTGGTTCGGTTACTACTTCGCCGGCTTTATGGTCGTCGGGTTGCTGTGGTTCTCTCGCGCTGCGTCAGTGAGAGCGCAGCGAAGTAGATACGACGATCAGTCCTCCGGCGACGCTAAGCGCGAAGAAGACGATAAAAATCCAGACCCCTAGACGCACGAGGAAGTCGCGCCGGGCGCGAGCTGCTTTGGTGGTATGGGTCGGCTTCCGCCTCTTCACGACGCGCTGCTCGCCGCGGCGGGAATAGACCAGAGGCGTTCCAGGTTGTAAAACTCGCGCTGCTCGGGAGTAAAGACGTGAACGATCACGTTGCCGAGATCGATCAGGATCCACGTTCCATCGGAGTACCCTTCGACGCGTGAAACGCCGTAGCCGTTTAAGCGCGCCGCTTCCGTCACGCTATCGGCGATGGCGCGCGTCTGTACTTTCGACCGTCCGGTTACGATCGCGAAGGTGTCGGCCAAAATAGTCCGGCCGCTTACGTCGATTTCCGTGAAACCCTCTCCTTTCTTGTCGAGCGCGCTCTCGCGAACGACGTCGATCAGCTCGCCGATGCGCGCACCTCCGGCGGGACTCCGTCCGCCGCCGTCAGCCCGAGGTTTGCGGCCGCCGCCAGCGTCGCCGGAACGGTCGCAACGCCTTTGCGGGCATTGTGGCGCATCGTCAAGAGGAGTACGCCGCGCATTGCTGCAGCGACATCGTTGAGCGCGAGCCTCCAAAGATCGGCACGCTCTGGAAACGTGCGGTGCGGTTCGAGCGAATCCGCGAGATAGACGATGGAATCCAGCGGCGACATCTCTCCCGCAGCGGTCGTATGTTTCTCAATGGCCGAGAGCACCTGCGCATCGTGTACCCCGAATCGCTCGCGCGCAATCGCGGCGCCGAGCTTGGCGTGCAAGAGCATTGGATGCCGGCGCTCCGCGACGTCGATCGGAAGGCTCCGCGCTTCGCATTCGGCGATGAGCCGCTCGGGCGAATAGAGGCGCGCGAGATCGTGGAGCAGCCCAGCCAAGCGTGCCTTTCGCGGATCGGCGCCATGCCGCTGCGCGAGGAGGTCGGCACAGCGCGCAACGCGCACGCTATGCGCGTACCGGTCCCATTGTCCCAAATCTTCTTCAACGCGCCGTACCAGTTGTGCGAACGAGGGCATCAATCCCCCAAGCTCACGCGCAAGACTCCAAGCCGGTTGCGGTAGAGTTCGCTCTTTAGGCTGCCGGCCCACATGATCAGCGCGCTCTCGTTGTCATCGCTGTAGTATCCGGTGCGCATCGTGACGGTCGTGAACCCATACTTGCGGTAGAGTCGCTGCGCGACCGTGTTGCTCTCGCGAACCTCGAGCGTCATCCATCCGGCGCCGCGTTCGATCGCTTCGTCGATCAGCCGCATGAGCAGCACTTCGCCGAAACGCCGGCCGCGGTAATCGGGATCGACCGCCAGCGTCGTTATGTGGGAGTCCTCTAGGATCACCCAAATGCCGCCGTAGGCGACGATCCGGTCTTCGAAACGCCCAACGAAATAATGCGCCAACTTATTCGTGCTCAGCTCGTTGTAAAAGGCGTCGTTCGGCCAGACCGTGGAAAAAGACGCACGCTCGATGCGCGTGACGGCGCCTATGTCGGGCGTCGTCATCGGTGCGATCGAGAAGCGATCGGGCCGGTGCGCGGGCCGGTGAAGCTCCATCTTCACGCGAGCGGCATCCCTAGGGTTTGGGCGCCTTGGCGGCGGGAAGCTCGCCGTAATCGGCGCGCACCTCGTGCAGGCTTCCCGGCGGCGTGCGCGAGCAGGCTGCCAGAGCGACTGCTGCGGCTGCGGGCGTGACGGCCGGATCGACGGGTCGCACTGGGATTCCGCGTTCGGCAAGCGCGTGTAGCACGTCCTTCGACGCACCCACAACGTCGAGCGCCGTTCGATCGGACTGCCGTGACCAAGCCGAGGGGGGGAGCACCTGGTCGAGCACCTCGGCGATTCTTCCCGAAGCGCGTCCGATCTCGCCGCCGCGCCGATACCGCGCCGAGATGACACCCGGCCGGCCGACGACGACGGTAAGAGCTCGTTCGAAACTGCCGCCGTACTCGAGCAGATCGAACGACGAGATCGGGACGAGCGGGAGTCTCCAGGCGGCCGCGAGCGCCTTTGCATAGGCGATCGCGATGCGCAATCCCGTAAAGCCGCCGGGGCCGGTGCCGACGGCAAGACGGTCGAGTCGTTTGGCCGGCATTTTAGCCCCGTCGAGGACGCTCTGCAGTATCACGAGGCCGCGCTCGAGTGCGACGTTGCCGGTCTCCTGCGCGCTGGCGGCCACTCGATTATCGCAAGCGACCGCGGCCGAGAAGCCGCCCAGCGCTCCCTCTAGGGCAAGAACGTTCAATCCGGTTCGCGAAGGGAAAGAGTGCGAGGATTGTCGCCGGCGCCTTCCAGTTCTATCTCGTACCGGCGCGGCGGGAGAATATGGGGCGCGTTGCGCCACCATTCGACGAGCACGACCGAGTGACCGTCGAGCGCTTCTTCGAGACCTAGCTCGACGACTTCGCGTGGATCGTCGATCCGGAAGAGATCGATGTGGTCGATAGTTGGCTCGCCGTCATAGCGATGCCAAAATATGAAGGTTGGACTGAGGGTTTGCTCGGAACCATGAAGCGCCCGCACGATCGCTCGCACCAGCGTGGTCTTGCCGGAACCCAGCGGCCCCGAAAGTGCGACGACATCGCCGGGCCGCAGGCGCGGCGCAAAGGCGGCCGCAAATGCGTAGGTCGCCTCTTCGGAGTGAAGAGTTAGAGTGGAGTGGGACCCGGAGCCGAGTCGAAGGGCATTATTCATGAATACAGGTAAGTATTGAACAACGATACCATAACGCAGGTCAACGTCGAAGATGAGATGCGAGAGAGCTATCTCTCGTATGCGATGTCGGTCATTGCCTCGCGGGCCTTGCCCGACGTTCGCGACGGTCTCAAGCCGGTCCAGCGCCGGATTCTCTACGCCATGCGCGAGATGGGGCTCGACCCCAGCAAGCAGCACCGCAAAAGCGCCGGCGTCATCGGCGACGTGCTCAAGAGCTATCATCCTCACGGGGACAGCTCCGTTTACGATGCCCTGGTTCGCATGGCGCAAGATTTTACGCTGCGGTATCCGCTGGTCGACGGCCACGGAAACTTTGGGTCGATCGACCCGGATCCGCCCGCTGCCTACCGCTACACCGAAGTGCGCCTGGCCCGAACGGCGCTCGATATCCTCGCCGACATCGACAAAGAGACGGTTCCGTTCGTTGCTAACTTCGACAACCAGGGCGTCGAGCCGAGCGTTTTGCCGGGGCGTTTGCCGCAACTCTTGATCAACGGGTCCAGCGGCATCGCGGTCGGCATGGCGACAAATATTCCGCCGCACAACCTTAACGAGATTTCCGACGCGATCGTCGCGTTGCTCGACGATCCTCAAACGACCGACGACGCCCTCTGCGACATCGTCAAAGGGCCGGATTTTCCAACCGGCGGAACGATCTTAGGCCACGATGCGATCCGCGAGGCCTACAAGACCGGTCGCGGCTCGATCACGATTCGCGGCAAGGCCGAGATCGTCGAGGAGCGCGGCAAGCACAAGATCGTCATCACGGAAATACCGTATCAAGTCTATAAGAGCCGCATCCTGGAGGCCGTTTCCGAAGCCTATTCGGAAAAGCGAATCGCCGGCATCTCCCGGATGGACGACGAGTCGAATCGCAAGGGCATGCGCGTGGTCATCGAGTTATCGAAGAACGCGACGCCCAAAATCGTGCTCAATCAGCTCTTCAAGCACACCCCGCTGCAGGCAACGTTCGGCTTCAACATGCTAGCGCTCGTACCGGTGGGTGTGCCACGTTCCAACGGAGCCGCGGCGATCGAGCCGCAGGTGCTCAGCCTCAAGCAGTTGCTGGAGCATTTCATCGCGCACCGTAAGAACGTCATCGTTGCGCGAACGACGTACGACCTTCGCAAAGCGCAAGAGCGCGCGCATCTGCTCGAAGGCTATCGCATCGCGCTCGACAATATCGATGAGGTCATCGAGATCGTTCGCGGCAGCCAAACGACCGATGAGGCCAAGCAGCGATTGTCGGCACGATTCGAGCTGAGCGAGCTTCAAGCACAAGCGATCGTCGATATGCGCCTGCGCACGCTCGTTGGGCTCGAGCGCCAGAAGATCGAGGATGAATACGCCGAACTGATCAAGACGATCGCGGAGCTGGAAGACATTTTGCGCAGCCCGCGGCGAGTCGCGCAGATCGTCAAGAGCGAGGCGCTCGACGTCAAGAAGCGCTTCGGCGACGAGCGGCGCACCAGCATCGAGCCGGCCGAAGACGAGCTGTCGATCGAACAGATCACCCCGAACATCGATGTCGTCGTCACCTATACGGTCGGCGGTTACATCAAGCGCGTAACCTTAGATACGTTTCGAACGCAGAGCCGCGGGGGGCGCGGGGTGACCGGCATCTCGAACCTCAAGCGCGAAGACGTGGTGAGCAACTTCTTCATCACCAAGACGCACGACCACGTCCTCTTCTTTACCAATAAGGGGCGCGTCTATCGGCTGCGGGGGTACGAGATCCCCGATACGACGCGGCAAGCTCGTGGCACCGCGCTGGTCAATCTGCTGACGCTTCCACCCGGCGAAGAGGTGACTGCGGCATTTCCGATCGACCGGTTCGAGGGCGAGAAGTATCTCGTCATGGTCACGAGGCACGGCGTCATCAAGAAGACGAAGCTCGAAGAGTTCGCCAACGTTCGGCGCAACGGTCTCCTGGCAATCAACCTCGATCCGAGCGACGAGCTTTTGGCCGTCGACCTCTCCAACGGCTCCCGCGACATCATCCTAGCCTCGTCGCGCGGCATGGCCGTCCATTTCAACGAGAAGAACGTCCGGCCGATGGGACGGCCGGCTCGAGGCGTCAAGGCGATGACGATCGACGAAGGCGACACGATCGTCGCGATGGACATCGTAGAAGACGAGCGTAGAGAGGTCTTGCTCGTGACATCCCTCGCCTTCGGTAAACGGACGCCCATCGAAGAGTACCGCCACACGTCACGCGGCGGCAAGGGCGTCAAGGCGTTTGCGCGCCAGCGCGACGACATCGGACAGGTCGTCGACCAGATTCTCGTCGCGCCCGACGACCAAGTTCTGATGATTACGTCCGGCAACCAGGTCATTCGCCTCAAGGTTCGCGACATCCGCAAGACGGGGCGCGATGCCAAGGGCGTGCGACTGCAACGGCTGGGCGGGGGCGAAGAGGTTATCGCTATTACCAATCTTGGAAAGCAAGCCGAGCAGATCACCGAGATCACCGGCGAGCCGCAACAACCCGAGCTGTAGGAGTGTTCAGTAGAGTATGAGTGCATTAGCTGAGGTGTCGCAAACCAACTTTGAGACCGAAGTGCTGCAGAGCAGCCAGCCGGTTCTCGTGGACTTCTGGGCGCCATGGTGCGGTCCGTGCCGCATGCTGGGGCCGATCGTCGAAAAGGTCGCCGCCGCGAACGCCGGCAAGGCAAAGTTCGTCAAGTTGAATACCGACGAGAATCCTACGATCGCCGGGCAGTACCAAGTCTCGGGCATCCCGTGCTTGATTCTGTTCAAGGGTGGTCAGCCGGTCGATCGCATCGTCGGCTACGTCCCCGAAGGCACGGTGACGTCAATGCTCGGCAAACACGTCGCCTAAGAGCGACTTGCGCGCAGCGGGAGCTCGTCCGCCCGCGATGCATCGGATATTGGAAGATGAACGCATCGCAGCCCACGAGGCGGAACTCGGGCGAGAACGGATCAAAGGCGCGGTCGAAGAGGTAATCGGCCGCGCGCGTCTTTCCGGCTACGAATTGGAATTCGATGCGATCGTGGCTGCCGTCGGAAACCGCCTGGACGATCTGCGCGGAAAGTTGCCCGTTCCCGTGATCAATGCGACGGGCGTCATTTTGCATACCAATCTCGGACGCGCGCCTTTGAGTCCCGACGCCGCGATGGCAATCCGGCAGCTGGAAGGCCGGTATTCAAATATCGAGTACGACTTATCAACCGGCGAGCGCGGTTCGCGCAATGCGGCAATCGGTGAGGCGCTGCGCGCGGCTACTGGGGCAGAAGATGCACTGGTCGTCAACAACTGTGCTGCCGCCGTGCTTCTCGTGCTCGATACGCTTGCCAAGGGCCGCGAAGTCATCGTGGCGCGCAATGCGCTTGTGGAAATCGGCGGTGGATTTCGCTTACCCGAAGTGCTGGAACGCAGCGGGGCTAAACTCGTCGAGGTCGGCACGACCAACCGCGTGTACATCGAAGATTTCGAGCGGGCACTCTCGCCGCGGACGGGTCTGCTGCTGCGCTCGCATGCGTCGAACTATCGCATTGAGGGCTGCACGCACGAACCGAGCGCGCGCGATCTGGCAACACTGGGGCAACGTGCCGGAGTTCCCGTCGCCGAAGATCTCGGCAGCGGGGCTCTCTGCGATCTGGCAGAGTATGGAGCCGCTGGGGAGCGTACGGTCCAGGAAGCGATCGGCGACGGCATGGCATTGGTGACGTTCTCGGGCGACAAGCTGCTCGGCGGCCCGCAAGCCGGCATCGTTGCCGGCCGCGCCTATCTGCTGGCGCGGCTTCGCAATAACCCCTTGTTGCGCGCGCTTCGCGTCGGGAAGCTCACGATCGCGGCGCTCGGCGCGACGCTGCGGTGCCACCGCGATCCCAGCTCGCGCGAGCGCTTGCCGCTCTATCGAATGCTCGCAGCAACGCTCGACGATCTGCGCGAGCGAGCGAAAGCGTACATAAGCGACGTACCGGGCGCAGCGGCCTGCGAGAGCGACGCGTATCTTGGCGGCGGCACGCTTCCTGCGGCGCGTATACCTTCGATCGCGATCGCGATTCAGGCGGAGAGACCGCAGGCTCTCGCGGCCAAACTGCGAGCGGGAGACCCGGCTATCGTCGTACGTATCGAGGGCGGGCGGGTGCTGCTGGACCTTCGCACGGTCGCTCCGGAGGAAGACCAACCAGTGATTTCAAGCCTAATTGAGAAGATGGTCTTCTCAATTGGCCCCCCGTGACCGAATTTTCAGCGCCGGCGTGGGGAAATTTTATTCTCAACCCTTTCCTAGCGGTTTCTCATTTGGCTGCTAACCTAGGCGAAGCACGGTGATTTTGCCGAGCATGAAAGGGTAAAAATGAGCGACGAGAAGAAATTTCAGGACGAGGAACTGGACAAGGTTAGTGGCGGCGTAGGAACCCATCCGATTCCGATCGACCCGATCCGTCCAGGCGGCCCCCCGACCCATCCGATCGATCCAAAAGATCCCATCGGCCATCCGAAGAGCAATCCGGTCGGCGGCGCCTAATCCCAAAGAGTAGTCGCGGCATTATTCGCCGCGTCTGCAAGTTCGGCTGAGGGGCCGGGCGTTGCTCTACCGGCTTAGTTCCCGTCCTGCAAGAACCCGCCCCTTTCCCAAACGCCCGTGAGAACTCGCGGGCGTTTGGTTTTTATGTAGGTGCTTTTCTTCCCAACCTTTTCCCACGGGTTTCTCACTTAGTTCGTACACTAGTCCTGCAGCGGTTCTTTTTGCCGCGCGAGAAAGGGCAACTTTAAATGAGCGACGACCAGAAAGAGATGCGCGACGACGAGCTGGACCAGGTCAGCGCCGGCGTATCCTCGCATCCAACGCGATTCGACCCGATCCGTCCAGGCACGCCCCCGACCCATCCCGGCGGCGGGGCGGAGCTTCCGATCCAACGGCCGAGCAACCCCGTCGGAGGTTAAACTCCACGATCCGACCGGACTTTCGACAAAAACGTTTACGCCCGTGATTAATGCACGGGCGTCGTTTTTTGCGTTGCCAAGCTGCGCGCGCAAGTCGTTCCCGATCTTTTCCTAGCGATTTCTTACTCGGCTGATACGCTGCGTTAAGCGTGGTGATTGTGCCGCGCGAGAAAGGCTAAAAATGAGCGACCAGAAGAAAGACGAAGAGCTGGATCAGGTCAGCGGCGGTGTGAGTTCGCACCCGATTCCGATCGATCCGATCCGTCCGCCCGCGCCCCCGACGCATCCGGGCCGCGCACCAGAGACCCCGATCACGCGTCCCACCAACCCCGTCGGCGAATAAAACGCGTGGCGGCATCTCCATTGCCGCTTCAGCCAGAAACGGCGAAGGGGGTCGGAGGGCCGGCCCCCTTTTTTACGTCGCGCGATCAGAGATCGGAAAACCAACCCGACGGCGCCACGTCGAGGTTTACGTTGATCTGCTTGACTTCCGTGTAGGCGTCGTAGCCATACGTGCCGAGCTCACGTCCAATTCCCGATTGTTTGTAACCGCCCCACGGCGCCTCGTTATATGTTGGATGGTACGTGTTGATCCACGTGATTCCGGCGCGGAGTTTGCGAATCACACGATGCGCTTTCGCGACGTCTCCGGTGAAGACGGCTCCGGCTAAACCGTAGACCGTGTCGTTGGCGATGGCGACGGCCTCCGCCTCGTCGTCGAACGTTTGCACTACGAGCACCGGCCCGAAGATCTCTTCCTTCACGATGCGCATGTTGGATGTCGTGCCGTCGAAGATCGTCGGCGCGATGAAGTTTCCGCTCGCGAGCGGACCGCCGAGGCGCTCTCCGCCGCAGAGCAGCTTCGCCCCCTCTTCGATGCCGGCTGCGATGTAGGCTTCAACCCGCTCGCGATGCAGCGGCGAGACGATCGGCCCCATCTCCGTTTGCGGATCGAATCCGTCGCCGACGCGAATCTTTTGGGCGCGCTCGACGAGCCGCTCGACGAAACGATCGCGCAGGGATCGTTCGATGACCAGTCGGGATCCGGCCGAGCAGACTTGCCCGGCGTTGGCGAAGATCCCAAAAAGCGCGTAGTCGATCGCCGTTTCAAAGTCGGCATCCGCGAAGACGATGTTGGGCGACTTGCCGCCCAGCTCGAGCGAGATCTTCTTGAGGTTCGAAGTGGCGGCTTGCATGATGCTCCGGCCGGTCTTGGTGCCGCCGGTAAAGGCGATCTTGTCGACGAGCATGCTTGCCGCGAGCGCGTGGCCGACGGTAGCTCCCGGCCCGGGCACGATGTTGACCACGCCGCGTGGGAACTCGAGATCCTCAAAGATTCGCGCCAAGGCAATCGTCGAGAGCGGCGTCAGCTCCGACGGCTTGAGGATGCAGACGTTGCCCGCAGCCAACGCCGGCGCAAGCTTCCACGCAGCCATGAGCAGTGGGTAGTTCCACGGAACGATCTGTCCGCAGACCCCGATGGGCTCGCGAACGGTAAACGTCTGCGATGGCGCCGAGACGTCGAAGGTCTGACCGTGCGGCTTGGTCGCAAGGCCGGCGTAATAGCGAAAGCAGTTGGCCGCATCGATCGCATCGTACTCGGTTTCCCGCAAGGGTTTGCCGTTGTTGAGCGTATCGATGCGCATGAACTCATCGCGACGGGCGTCGATCGCATCGGCTACCCGAAACAGCAGTGCCGCGCGGTCGGCGGCGCTCAGACCACGCCATGGGCCCTCGTCAAAGGCTTTGCGAGCTGCCGAAATCGCGGCATCGGCGTCAACCTCGGTCGCTTCGGCGATCGTCGCAATCGGGGCTCCGTTTGCCGGGTTGAACAATTCGCGGGTTCCGCCCAGCGCCGCAACGCGCCAGTCGCCGTCGATATACATTGGAATGACGCCGCCGAGGCGCGGGAGATGCGCGAGGAG
>Ga0182024_10023542_pt1 | contig 11016 bp, 10 predicted proteins | sample P32metaG_FD_120480 | JGI IMG/M metagenome (GOLD analysis project Ga0182024, IMG submission 120480) | Permafrost microbial communities from Stordalen Mire, Sweden - P3-2 metaG (Illumina Assembly) | ecosystem: Environmental > Terrestrial > Soil > Wetlands > Permafrost | place: Sweden: Stordalen... | reverse complement strand
TGATCGACAGTGAGAAACTCGACACGAGGTCGCTTCCAAAATTGCACCGGGCGGCACAGGCCGACCCTCCCGAAGCCCTCACTGTCGAAGGTAGCCCGACCCTACACCCTTCCCCGACCAGTTAACGCTGACAATTCGCGCAGCTAATTCGCGCAGCAGTTGAACTCTCTGTGCGCGAATTGTCACGGTTAGGGACCCAACAACTGGATCTGCCACTCGGGTTTTACTACCTCGGCCTACCCGACAAAAGATTCCAAGTGCAGGTCAACGGGGTGTAGGAACCGACCAGCGATACCGAGAGAGAACGGCCGGCGGAGGACGAAATCATTGGAAGCAGCGAGCGCACTGACACGAAGCCCCGTCTACGAGGGCCAGGTGACCGGCTCCGGGCGGTCCCACTAACCAACCGATTCGACGGACCAGCCCGACCCGCTCCGGTCCGGCCATCGTCTTGTGGCCAGCGGAGTAGGGGCGGCGCCTCCAGGGCGTCGAGGCCCACTTCGTCCCGGATTTCCTCAGGGCTGACGAGGCCCTCCCCGGCATCCAGCGGCGGATGGCCGACCCCGGTGGGCCGGTCTCGGGTGGCCCAAGTCGGGGCGGCCCCCACAGCTCTGATCCACAAGCGCTCCGGCCCGTCCTTGAGGCCAACGTCCGCATGGCTGGCCTTTCATGCCCGCCACCCGACCACCCACCACCGGTGTCACACCCCGGGACCACAATGGGTGAGAAGACGAGTTCTGCCTGCACCACGGCTCCAACGCTAGGGCAAAGAACGCAGTTAGAGGGCGCCGGCGGTAGGGCACTGCGTCATGACGACTGGATCATCATAGCAAGTCAGCGGCGGACTTTGGTAGCGTGCCGATAGGGTTCGACTAACGGATATGCCGAGGCCCAGCTCGTTTATGAGCGGAAAGAGGGCACCATGTCGACGCTTGAGTCGTCGGGACCTCAGCAAGCTACGCCAGTACTGCCATCCACGAAGAAATCGGGATGGGTCGTGCCGATGGTCATCGCGGCGTTAGTTGTGGGCCTCGCTGGACTTGGAGTTGGCATCTATGCGGTGGTGGCGACTCCCGCCAAGACCTCGGGCCCGCCGGGACCTGTCGGACCACAAGGACCGGCTGGCGCAGAAGGGAAACAGGGAACCCCGGGAGCAGCTGGCGCCAAAGGTGACCCAGGACCGGCTGGACCGCCAGGCACCATCGCCGCCACCTCGATCTCCAGCGGCACGGTGCTCACCTCTGCCCCCGACCCGCCGGTCGGGACCGTTCTTGTGGCTAAAACAACCTGTCCCAATGGGAAAATCCTCCTCAGTGGCGGCGCCCAGGTTTCGGCACCTGGTGTAGTGCCCGACCGAAATGTGGACCTGCGCTCATCGTTCCCACTCACTACAACCGAATGGCAGACGGTGGCCATTGTCACGGGGCCGCTAGGAGCCGGGGTCTCGATGAGCATGAAGCCTTACGTCGTCTGTGGTATGCCAACGACGAACACCCTTTCGACCACAACTACGACGTAATGCCGGAGGTGCACATGAGAATGCTTCAACGAGTTGGCTTGGCTGGCGCGGTTATCGCAGTGGCTTGCCTCCCTCTGGCGGCCGCCCAGCCCGCTTCGGCGACTACCGTGGCGGTGACAACGCCATATCTCACATCGGTTGCCATTGCGCCGACTCCCAGTGGTCAGGGTTACTGGCTTGCTGGGTTGGACGGCGGCATCTTCGCTTTCGGCGATGCAAAGTTCTTCGGCTCGTTACCGAGCCAGCATGTCAGGGAATCTGACATCGTTGGGATCGCATCCACCCCTGATGGAGGTGGTTACTGGCTTGTCGGTGCCGATGGCGGCGTCTTCTCCTTCGGCGATGCAAAGTTCTTCGGATCCGTGCCGGGCGCGCTCGGGATGCCCGCTCCGAACCCGGTGACGGAAATCGTGGCAACCGCCGACGGTCTGGGCTACTGGCTCGTGGCGACCGACGGTGGTGTCTTTACCTTCGGTGATGCCGGTTACTACGGTTCTCTGCCGTCGGTCAACATCACCCCCAACCCGGCTCGCGTTGCCCAGTCCGAAGTGTATTTCGCCTACGCCGCATCGAGGGACGTCTTTCTGCAGCCGACCCCCGACGGTCGCGGGTACTGGATTGCGGACTCCACCGGTGACGTCTACATCTTCGGGGACGCTTCGTACTACGGCTCGGTGCCTGGAGCCCTTGGGTCGGCGGTCAAGGTTTCCCCGCATGACGTAGTTGTCGGTAACCCCACCACGATTCCGGTGACAGGATTTGCTTCCACCCCCGACGGCCGGGGCTATTGGATGGTCGGCACAGACGGCAGTGTGTACGCCTTTGGCGACGCTCCATTCTTCGCCTCGCTCGCCACGTTCGGCATCGTCCCTCCGCCGGTGACGATTACTGGGTACACCCGACCGTCCACGGTTGACGTCAGCATCCCACTCTCCACCGTGTCGGGCATGGCGCGAAGCCCTGACGGTGGCGGTTATTGGCTCACCTCGCTCGATGGCGGCGTCTTTGGCTTCGGTGACGCCCCGTTCTTCGGGTCGGTTCCGGGGGCACACGCCACAATCGACAGTGTGGCGAGTTCATAAGTCCACAAGATCGCCGGTTTGACACGTTGCTAGGCAGGTTTGAGAATCACCGGTGCGGGTGCGGGTGCGGGTGCGGGTGCGGGTGCGGGCTAAGCGGTGCTGTGCCAGTGCCGATAGGGACGAGGTGATCTCCGGGGTAGCTGCGAGAGCGGCCAACATGCCGAGGAGGGCTTCAGAGAGTCCGAATCGCTCGCCGACTCTCTCGAGCCTCGAAACCAGTACCCAGCTCGTGGCGAGGCTGACGGCCGCCCCGATGACAAACGCAACTGCTGGAACACCCACCCCGGGATCCTTCCGCGATCGGACGACTTGCCGACCAGGCTTCCCGGCTCTCCGAGGACGTGACTAGTTCACGACGTGACCGACTGGGGCGTATCCAGCGCCGCTCCGACCAGGTCAGCGAGTGCCACAGCGACAACCCGGCGCTCATGTGACACCGGCCAACCCGGTGTCGGTGACAAAAGAAATCGGCCCATCACCTGACCCCGCCACTGGACAAGGATCTCGGCCTCTGGTCCCGGGATACCGATTTCATGGACTTGCCACCGAATCCCGGCGTGCACGACCTCGCCATCCTGTCCGATTCGGGCGAGCGGGTGGAAGGACGAGCCGGCCTCGAACCGACAGGCGCTCAGATGGAGGAGTTCGATGAGGGAGCTGGCTGCTCGGGCGATGACCTCAGGGGTTGTGGCTGGTCCGGCGGCCAGATCGGCAAGATCGTGAATGACCGCTACGAAGTCGGACTCTTCGTTGGCTTTGAGATGGTGGTGACGGTTCCGGGCGGCCATCTCAGTCACCACGACCCCGACGACGAGGAGGCAGATCGTCGTCTCGATGTCGGGACGATGACTGATCGCGAGGCGTGCATAGGGCTTGGTGAGGAAGAAGTCGAACCAAAGGGCTGCAGAAAGGCTCGTTATCACTCCGGCGACACGGTTGCCCAGCACCGCGACGCCCACGATCACCGGGACGAAGAGAAGGGCGGCAGCGGTACTGGCGAACAATCCTCGGAACGGTATGAGTACGGCCGCCAGGACAAGCGGAGCAGCGACGGCAGCGAGATACGACCACTGCTCCTGGTACCTACGAAAACTGTCCACTGGCGTCTGTCGTAATCGGTATCCGCTCCGCTGTCAACGAGTCGGGTCCGCATACCACCCCTCTGCGGCGACTGGCGGTCGCATGCGTCAGTGACCCGACGGCCAGGGCGGCCCCGCTCGAGGGCTCGCGTCGGGCGTAGACTTCTCACGGTGCAGATCCCGATTGCGTGCTCTCTCGAAGCCGACGCTGCTCGATCACAAATCGGCGAGTGGCAGGACCTGGTCCGACGGGTTGTCGACGGCTCTACGCGTGTCTCACCAAATCGACTCGAACTCGACCTCCTACCGAATGCCGACATCGAGCCCGTCATCAGCCTTGCCCAACGTGAAGTTGCGTGCTGTTCGTTCTTCACGTTCACCGTTAGAGTCCTCACTCAGCGGCTTGTTCTCGTTGTCGAAGTTCCAGACGGCGCCGAAGGTATTCTCGATCAGCTGGCGTTGGGCGCTCTCTAATCAGTGTCACGGGGTGATCGGGGAAGGACGATTGCCCCTGATGTCCTCACTGTTCATCTGCATTGGCCGACACGTGGGACGCCAGTGTTCTGAAAGCGTCGATGTCGGCTTGTTCACCGATCAGCAACAACTGGTCACTGGCCGCCAGCACGGTGTCACCATTTGGCACCACAAGGTCCCGAGCCCGTTCGATGGTGGTCACGATGATGCTGAGCGGTAAGCCCGACTCTCGAATCGCCTGGCCCACAAGCGGAGAGTCCTGCGCCACCTCCACTTGATCCATCCCGCTGGAGTCGGCAGTGCCGTTGAGCTGGCGGAGGCTCGCCTGCAGCCCGAGTCGGTACCCGCGCACCACGTCCGAGGTCGAGATCGTCCCGATCACCCGACGGTCGTCGTCCAAGACAGAGACCCAATGGCTCGGTGCGGTGAGAAGGGCGTCGAGTGCGACATCGAGGGTCGCCGTATCCGGAACGGAAGGAGCTGACTTGTCCGCAAGCGAGGCAAGCGACTTTTGTCTCGCCTCAGGACTTTCGAAGTCTCCTGCCGAGACGGTGCCGACGAATCGTCCCGCCTCGTCGACCACGGGCACACCCGGCACGTTCGCCTGCTCGATGGCGTGACGCGCAGCAGCGCCGGTGTCCCCGTCGGCCAGGACCAACCGAGGTGCCGACATGGCCAGCCGCACCGCCACGTTCGACAACACCGGCATCCCGGTCAAGAGTCGTTGGACGGGCGCATCGGCGCGGTTCTTCAGCTGGCTCCGATAGATCGTGTCGTCGCTGCGACGGACGATGAACCATGAGAGCCCCACTGCGATCATCGCCGGGGCCAGGATCGAGAGACTCCCGGTCATCTCCGCCACCATGACCATCACGGCCAACGGCGCCCGGGAGATGCCCCCGAAGCAGCACATCATGCCGATGATCACGAAGGGAGCGGGGTTGTGCCCCATGGAAGGCACGATCGGCTCGAAGAGTCGCCAGACGGCGGCCCCGGTGAACGCACCGATCACCATCCCCGGACCGAAGATGCCCCCTGACCCCCCAGAACCAATCGAGAGGCCGGTGGCCACGATGCGGGCGAAGGGCACGATGAGGACGATCCACAACGGCAGGGTGAGGAGACGGGGGCCGAGACCCTGCTGAATCCAGCCGTAGCCGGTGCCCAACACCTCGGGGATCACGAGAGCAATGCAGCCGACGAGCACGCCCCCGACGGCCGGCCTGATCCAGCGAGGCCCACCGAACCGTTCGAAGACCGCGGCGATCCCGTAGAAGCCCTTGGCGTAAATCAGGCCGATGAAGCCCCCCAGGACGCCGATGAGGGCGAACCAGGGCAGGTTCACCGGATTGGCGAAGTGGTAGCCGTTGAAGCCGAACAGCGGCGTGAAGCCGACCACCGAGGCGAAGATGACGTACCCCACGATCGAGGCGATGAAACACGGGAGCAGGGCGGTGCCGTCAAAGTCGTCGCGATAGAGGATCTCGGTTGCCAACACCGCGCCACCGAGGGGGGCGCCAAAAATGGCGCCGATGCCCGAGCCGATGCCGGTGACCACGGCCGTGCGGGCGTCGTTGGGGCTGAGATCAAGTTCTCGGGCTAAGAGGGAGGCGAAGCCGGCGCTGATCTGGCCGGTGGGACCCTCCCGGCCGCCCGATCCCCCCGAGCCGATGGTGAGGGCCGAGGCGACGATCTTGACGATCACGGTGCGAAAGCGGATGCCCCTCGGGTTGTGATGGACGGCGGAGATGGCGGCGTCGGTCCCGTGCCCTTCGGCGTCGGGGGCGAAGCGGTAGACGAGTACCGCACCCAGCAGGGCGCCGAGTCCCACGATCCAAGGCAGTGCCCAGGGTCGGGCGAACCAGCTCGAGGCGTTGTGGCCCCCCTCGATGGCGGGGGTGGGGACGTGATACCCGGCAAGCAAGCCCAAGAAGACGTGGGTGGCGAAGAGGAGGGCTTCGTAGAAGACGATGGCGCCGACCCCGGCCATGACACCGATCAGTGAACCGAGGACAAGCCACTTCTGTAGATACGAGGCGCCGGCAAGCCACCGCGACGCTCGGGCCAGCGTGGCGCGTAGCGAACGGCGACGAAGATCGCTCACTCGTCCCGAACCCAGATCACAGGTCCCACCCGAGGGACCAGTCCTGCTCGGGCACCTCTCCGGCCGCCGCCGCGAGACGCCGCAAGGAATCCACCAGGGCCAGCTTTTGGTTCGCCGGGATCGGCGCCAGCAGGTTCGCTATCTCGCTTCGTCGCCTGGCGGTGACAGCGTCGACGAGAGTCCTTCCCCTTCTTGTCAGGGTCAACCGGATCAGGCGTCGGTCGCCTTGTTCGTGCCGACGGGCGATGAGGCCCTTTCGGACCAGTCGGTCGGCCATGCGGGTGGCCGTGGGAGGAGTCACGTTCACCGCTTCGGCCAAGGTGATCAGACTTTGAGGTCCGCGCGATGCCAGGACGACAAGAGTCCGGTACTGCGTGAGGGTCACCTCCTCGGCGACATCACCCAAGGAGCGGGCGGCCAGGGAAACCAGGACGCGGCTGGCGCTGAGTACCGCATCGACGATGTCGTCCCGACCGACCTTCGTTTTTGATGGGTTCATATGCTAATCATTGTAGTAGCTAATGACTTAGGAGGAGAACGGATCGACGTACCATCGCATCCGTCCCGGTCCCCGAACCCCCCGACACGGGGAAGCCGAATCCGGTTGTTTGCCAGAGGTCCAAGCTGTCGTGGAGATCTGGCCGTGGCACGCTGATGGAGTGAAGACCCTGATTATCGGTGCCGGGATGGCCGGTCTGACATTGGCTGCGCGGCTGTGCCAACAGGGCAGGGATCCGGTGATCATCGAGCGTTCGACGTCGATCGAGGGTGGCTATGCCCTCGGGCTGTATCCGGTCGGCAGTTGCGTGCTCCATGGTCTGGGCACGTACGAACAGCTCGTCGAACAGTCTCTGGCGATTGAGCGCTACGAACTCGCCAACAGCTCAGGACGAGTGCTTCAGTCATTTGATATGTCTGTTCTCACCGCCGCCCTCGGGCCTCTGCTCATGGTCAGCCGTTCGGATCTGGTCCGTTTGCTCGAATCCAGTTGTGCCGGTGCCGACGTGCGTCGGGGTGTGACCGTCTCTTCTCTCAACCAGGAGGCTGAACGCGTTGAGGTGAGATTCGACGACGGTACGGTCGAGCACTTTGACCTCGTCGTCGCCTGCGATGGCATCGATTCATCTACCCGGGAGCTGGTCTTCGGCCCGGCAAGTCAGTACCACTCTGGATGGACGTTGTGGACCTGGTGGGTCGGCCCTGAACAATTCGAGTCGACCGTTGCCCGTGAATGGTGGGGGGCGGGTTGTATCTTCGGGGCGTATCCTGCTCCTGGCCAGGTCATGTGCGCAGCGGGTGGACCCACCAGTGCCTTGGCTGGGAGTGACGCTCGAGCATCTTTGCAGCGTCACCTTGTCAATCTGATCGATCACATACCGGCTGTGGGGGCCGCCATCGGCGACCTGCGCGACGCGTATTCATGGGCCATGCGTGATGTCCGTTCTGACCGTTGGGTTGACCGACGCGTTGTTCTCTGTGGGGACGCTGCTGTCGGATTTATGCCGACGGCTGGCATCGGTGCTTCAAACGCCATGCGGGCCGCAGCAGGACTGGCCGATGAGCTGTCGCGCGCGGACGCTGCGTCCGTTCCATTGGCTCTTGAACTGTACGAGAAGCGGTGCAGAAAAATAATCGAACGCAACCAGACCGACTCGCGCCGTCTGGCTCGGGTGATGTTCGTTCGACCACCGTTGTTGGCCTGGGGCCGTGACCAGCTGGCTGGCCTGTATCCGGCCAAGCGCGCACTCAGAGAAATCATTGACAGCGCGCATCAGCCCTTCTGAATTAGGGCTTGGCCAGCCAGATCAGATGGGCGGACAAGTCTGTGCTCGAGTCCCAACAGCGGTGAATAATGCGATCTGAACGGTGCCACGGCATAGGGATAACAAAAAGAGAGTGATCGTTGGCTTGGAATCGGAGCCCATCCCGATCACCTCTTGCCGGGCAGCCGGAGGAGCTCAATGCGATGCAATGAATGCGCAAGTAGTTTGCGATCGTGGCGAATTGCGAATCCACGCCAGCCGGTGACGGGTCGCGCCGGAGTATCGGACTGGCAAGCGCGGTAGCGATTGGCATCGGCGGAATGGTCGGTGGCGGGATCTTCGCCGTTCTCGGGCTGTCCATCGAACTGGCACGAGGCGCTGCTCCGATCGCCTTCCTCATCGCTGGCGGCGTGGCACTCCTCACCGCCACTTCTTATGCTCGGCTATCGGTTGCGTACCCGAGCCGAGGCGGGACGGTCACGTTCCTCAATGAGACATTCGGACCGGGGGTGTTCGTCGGGGGCCTCAACGTCTTGTTGTGGCTGAGCTATGTGGTCATGATCTCGCTCTACGCCGCCGCCTTCGCCGGATACGCGGCCAGCCTGCTCCCGGGTCGACCGTCCACCGTCGTTTACCACCTCCTCCTCACCGCCATCATCGTGGTCGTCGCCATCCTCAATGTCGCCCGGGCCTCCGTTGTGGGCCGCGCCGAAGAGTGGATTGTGGTCGCCAAACTCGCCATTCTGTGCCTGGTCGTGGCGACCGCCTTTCATGGGGTTGGTTGGACCCGACTCTCACCGAGCAAATGGGCCGACCCGCTGGCCATTGTCGGTGGCGGCATGGTGATCTTCGTCGCCTATGAAGGATTCGAACTCATTTCCAATGCCGCGGAGGATGTACGTGATCCCCGTCGAACCCTGCCACGCGCCCTCTACCTCTCGGTTGGCATCGTTATTGTCCTGTACATACTGGTGGCCGTGGTGACCGTTGGCGTGCTGAGCACGAGCCAAGTGCGGAATGCGAGTTCGTACGTGCTTGCCGAGGCCGCCCGTCCCGGACTCGGAGAGGTCGGGTTCGTTCTGGTGGCTGTCGCAGCCCTTCTCTCTACGACGTCGGCGATCAATGCCACCCTCTATGGCACGGCCCGGTTGTCGTGGACCATTGCAAGATCTGGTGAACTTCCCGAAGCACTCGATAAGAAGATCTGGGGTCGGCCCGTCGAAGGTCTCTTGGTCACGACGGGGCTCACGCTTGTGGTTGCCAACGCGTTCAACCTCAACAGCATCGCCCTGACGGGCAGTGCCGCGTTCCTTATCATCTTCGCCGCGGTGAACACCGCCGCGGCTCGCCTGGCCAAACGCAGGGTGCATCGGATCCTCGCCGTAACAGCAGCGGTGGCGTGCGTTGCCTCGCTGGTAGCCCTGGTCCTCGAAGAGTGGCCTCGAAACCCATGGGGTGTTGTCATCGTTGGCGGATTGGTTGCAGGGTCATTTGCCATTGAGTTCGTTTACCGAAGGTTCACGGGTCGAATCCTCCCCGCACACCTGGCATCGTCATCAACGACATCGAGCGGTGGATCCGGAGGCGTCTCTGACAATGGCAACCATTGAGTCGCCGATGATGATGAAGTGACCACGTTTGAGGAGACTGGATTGAGTCGCCCCCATTGCGCAACTGAGCGAGGGTTACTCAACGTTGGGGTGGTAGTCACTGAAATGACTGGCCTGTTTCCTCTCTGCCTCTCGGTCCCGGGTGAGTGTGAGCGGGTAAGCAATATCGAATGGCGGAGAGCGGCCGGACCGGGGATGCTCGCGTCGTGACCATGCATCCTGGCCAACTCAAGGTGGGCCTCGACACGGTGCGCCAGCTCGTCGATGAGCAGTTCCCTCAATGGCGCTCCTTGCCCATCGAGCAGGTTGCTGTCGCCGGGACCGTGAACGCCCTGTTCCGTATAGGAGAACATCTTGCGGCTCGCTTTCCGCTTGCCCCTGCGGATCTTGAGACGACCCGTCGCCAGCTTGAGTCCGAGGTCCGGGCGGCTCGCGAGCTTCTGGGCCGGACTCGGTTCCCAACTCCTGAGCCAGTCGCCGTGGGCGAGCCCGGTGCCGGCTACCCGCTGCCCTGGTCGGTCCAGACTTGGCTGCCCGGCACGACGGCCAGCCACGCCGACCCAGTTGACTCGGTGGCATTCGGCCACGACTTGGCGGAGTTCATCCGCGGCGTGCGAGCCATCGATACCGACGGCCGTACGTTCTCCGGCTCCGGCCGCGGTGGGAACCTACGAGATCACAACGAGTGGATGGAGATCTGCTTCCGGAACAGCAAGCACCTGCTGGACGTGCCGCGGCTTCGTCGACTGTGGAGAGCGTTTCGGGACCTGCCGCCGTCGCCCTCTGTTGAGGTCATGACCCACGGCGACCTCATTCCCGGCAACGTGCTCGTCTGTAACGGACGCCTTGCCGGAGTCATCGACGTCGGCGGACTGGGGCCAGCCGACCCCGCGCTCGACCTGGTCGGCGCGTGGCACCTCCTTCAAGAGGCGCCGCGACAGTCACTCCGAGACGATCTGGGTAGTGGCCACATCGAATGGGAGCGCGGCAAGGCGTGGGCCTTCGAGCAGTCGATGGGAGCCGTCTGGTACTACGTCCATAGCAACCCACCCATGAGTCAGATGGGGATGCGCACCCTCACACGCATCCTGGCCGACACTTCCGTGTAGGACGACACGAGGACATGCCACCGGCAACGCGATTCGGTTTGTTCGCAAGCCGAACGGTGAATGAAACATTCGGCCGATTCTCGACCCGTAGTCACAAGCGGACCCGACCTCCATCCGGCCGGCGCAATGCCGAGGTCGCACCGGTTTACGGTGCCACCGGTCGTCGGAGATCTCACAGTTGGACCGACTTTGTCCACTCGATTCGGGCACGAAGAACGTCGAGGTGACCCGCGCGGATCCAGGTCGCCTGCGGCTCGACCCCGCGCCGCCCGAGCG
>Ga0182024_10023541_pt1 | contig 11016 bp, 6 predicted proteins | sample P32metaG_FD_120480 | JGI IMG/M metagenome (GOLD analysis project Ga0182024, IMG submission 120480) | Permafrost microbial communities from Stordalen Mire, Sweden - P3-2 metaG (Illumina Assembly) | ecosystem: Environmental > Terrestrial > Soil > Wetlands > Permafrost | place: Sweden: Stordalen... | reverse complement strand
GAGGTCGCCGAGGCGCTGCGCCGAATTGGCGACCTCGAGCGGCTGGCGGGCCGAATCGGAAGCTTGCGCGCCTCGCCGCGCGATTGCCTCAAGCTGGAACAGGCGCTGCGGGCGGTCGGCGCACTGTGTGACGCGCTGCAACGATGCCAAAGCCCGCTGCTCCGCGAGGTTGCCGGGCGGTTGGTGCCGATGCCCGAGATCGCCGGACGTATCGACGCGACGATCGGCGACGAGCCCCCGGTTAATCCGCGCGACGGCAACGTGATTCGCGGCGGCTTGAGCCCCGAGATCGACGAATTGCGCGCGCTCGCCTCCGACGCGCGCGGTGTGATCGCGCGGCTGGAGGCGACCGAACGCACGCGCAGCAACATCCCCTCGCTGAAGGTCCGCTACAACCAAATCTTCGGCTATTACATCGAGGTGACCAAACCCAACCTGGACCGGGTGCCTGCGGATTACGAGCGCAAGCAGACGCTGGTCGGCGCGGAACGCTTCACTACCGCCGCGCTCAAGGAGCTTGAACGCAAGATCCTTGGCGCCGAGTCGGGGCTTAAGGAACTCGAACTCAGGCTTTTCACCACGCTGGTGCGCGACCTCGCGATGCATGCCAGGCCGATCCTCGCGACGGCCGCCGCGGTCGGCGAATTCGATGCGCTGCTGGGATTGGCGGCGGTCGCGCGGCGGCGCGGATACGTGCGGCCGCGGATGAACTCGGGACTCGCGCTCTCGATTCGCGACGGACGCCATCCGGTGCTCGAGGCCGCGATGCGCGCGGGCGAATTCGTGCCCAACGATTTGCAGACCGATCCCGACGAACGCCAGCTCCTGCTGATCACCGGTCCCAACATGGCTGGCAAGTCGACCTATCTGCGCCAGGTGGCGCTGATTGTGATCATGGCGCAGATGGGGAGCTTCGTGCCCGCGACCGAGGCGGCGCTGGGGCTGGTCGACCGCGTGCTGACCCGCATCGGTGCGCGCGACGATCTGCGTCGCGGCGAATCGACCTTCATGGTCGAGATGCGCGAGACCGCGCGCCTGCTGATGGGCCTCGACCAGCGGAGCCTGCTGCTGCTCGACGAGGTCGGCCGCGGCACCAGCACCTTCGACGGGCTCGCGATCGCCTGGGCGTTGGCCGAGCATCTGCACGACAACACGCGCGCCAAGGTGCTCTTCGCCACTCATTTTCACGAACTCACCGATCTTGCGCGCGAGCGCCGGCGTGTAAAGAATCTCAGCATGGCGGTGCGGGAGTGGGACGGAGAGGTGATTTTCCTGAGGCGCGTGGTCGAGCAGCCGGCCAGCCGCAGTTACGGAATCGAAGTCGCGCGGCTCGCGGGGTTGCCCGAAACCATGGTCGCGCGCGCGCGTCAAATCCTGGCCAACCTGGAGATGGGCGAGCTTAACGAAGCGGGACAGGCGCGCCTGGCGCATCGCCCCGATTCTGAGGGCGCCGCCGGGCAGCTTGGACTGTTCACGCCGGCCGAGCGGCGCGTCATCGATGAACTCAGGGCAATTGAGGCCGAACGGCTGACTCCGATCGAGGCGCTCAACGCACTGGCGCGCGCGATCGATAGACTCAAGCAAGGTGGCGGTTAGTAGTAATCAGGCGCATCGGCACTCGCCGGGCGCGAGCAGGGCGGAGAGGTGGCGGCTTGCGGAGGGTTTTGCGTTGCACGCGGCTGGTAGCGGCGCTCGCCGCCGCTAGGCTTGCGTTTGGCGCGGCGAGCGCCGCTGCCGCCGTAATCGACAGCGCGGTGGCGGTTCAGCGCGGCGCAATTGTCGAACTGCATTTTAGGCTGCGCGGCAAGGGGTTTGACTGGGCGCTAAGCGCGCATCGCGGCGAGCTCTGGATCGATCTCAGAAATACCCGAATTGAACTTCCGCCGCGTCCGCTCTATGGCCGTGAGGTCGCGCCGGTGCTGGCCGTGCGCGCGATCGACCCGGGCGGGGCGCGGTCGCGCCTGGTGATACAGGTCGCGGGCAAGACCGACTACGCGGTGGGCAAATTGCCGCACGAACTGGTGATTCGGCTGGCCCCGGCGGGCGTCGCTCAAAACCTGGCTGCGCCGGTGCTGGTACGTAGCGCCCCGCCGGTGCTGATGTCTGGCGAGCGCCGAGGCAAGCCGGCGGCGACCGGCCGCCGGCTTGCCTTAGTGCCGCCCGCCGCCGCCGCGCCGCCATCGGCGGCGCGACAACCCGAAGCGCCTGTGGCGCCGCCGCCGTCCGCGCCCGCCGCGATCGCGGCGGGCGCGGACGGCGGCGCAGTCCAGGCGGCGGCGCTGCGTCCGCCCGCCCTGTTGGGGCGGACGGACGCGGCGCTGGGCGCAGCAGGTACGCAACGTCAGCCGGTGGTCGTCGTCGACCCCGGACATGGCGGTTACGACTCCGGGACCGAGGCCGGCGCACCCCTGATGGAGAAGGATCTCGCGTTGCAAATCGCGCTCCGGCTAAAGAACGAACTCGAGCAGCGTGGAGTCCGCGCAATACTCACTCGCACGGGTGACTATTTCGTCACCCTCGCCGACCGCACGGCGTTTGCCAACAAGGCCGGCGCCGACCTGTTCGTCTCGATTCACCTCAACTCAAGCCCTGAGCCTGCCACCACCGGGATCGAGACCTACTATCTCAACAACACCACGGATCGGGCGACAATTCGGCTGGCCGAGATGGAGAACACGAGCGGCGAGGCCTATGGCACGGCGGCGGGGGGCGACCTAAACTACATCCTTAGCGATATGCGTCAGCAATATAAAGCCAACGAGTCGGTCGCGCTGGCCTCGATGATCGAAGCGCAGACCGCGGCCGACCTCGACTCGTCGTTGGGACTGCAAGTCAGCGCCCTCGGTGCGATGCGCGGGCCGTTCTACGTGCTGGTGGGAGCGCAAATGCCGGCGGTGCTGGTCGAGTGCGGGTTTCTCTCGAATCCGCAGGAGGCGGCGCGCCTGGCTTCCGCGCAGTACCAGCAGCTGCTGGCGGAGGGCGTCGCCGAAGCGGTAATCCATTATTTCAATGCTGACGCCGCGGTGGGCAATCTGTGAGCCAAGCGCCGGTCTCAGCGGCCAGCGCCGCCACGATTATCGCGGCGCCCGCGGTCGCGCGCGATGAGGCCTCGCTCTACGCTGAGTTCGAGAGCGGCGAACGGCCCGGAGAGGTCGCGCGCGCCTGGCTCAAGGCGGTGCGCGAGGAACTCGCGCACCGCCATTTCGCGGGCGCTAGCGGGATGGAGATCGTTCGCGAGTACACCGGATGCGTCGACCGCATGGTGCGAGCGCTCTATCGTTACGCTGACCGCCATCATTCGACGCGCTTCTCGCGCTTAAACCAACGCCTCGCGGTTGTCGCACGCGGCGGCTATGGCCGCGGCGAGCTCAATCCGCAGTCCGACATCGATCTCCTTTTCCTGCACGACTACAAGCCCGGCCCCTACGCCGAGGTGGTGACCGAAATAATTTTGCACGCGCTGTGGGACGCCGGGCTGACGGTCGGCCAGGTGGTGCGCAACGTGCGTGAATGCGTGCGGGCGGCCAACGACGATCTGAAGGAGAAGACCGCGATCCTTGACCTCCGTTTTCTCGCGGGTGACGAGAAGCTGTGGACGGCGCTCGACCAGGCGCTTTGCGACGAGGTCCTCAATCGCAACCAGCAGAAGTTTTTTCAGGCCAAGCTCAAGGAAAGCCGCGACCGCCATCGCCACTACGGCGATACGATCTATCTGCTCGAGCCGCAGATCAAGGAGGGCGAGGGCGGCCTGCGTGACCTGCATACGGCGCTGTGGTTGGCCAAGATCAAGTACAAGGTGCACTCGCTGCCGGAGCTGGTACAAAAGGCGATTGTCAGCGAATCCGAACTCGAGGAGGTGGAGCGGGCGGAGGATTTTCTGTACCGCGTGCGCAATTCGCTGCATTTCCTAAGCGGCCGCCATCACGACCAGCTCACTTTCGAGTACCAGGAGCAGATCGCTCCGTTGCTTGGATTTACCATCCCCGACGCCTCGGGCAGTGCGTCTTCCGCGCTGATGCGCTTCTACTACGCGCAGGCCGCGGCCATTCATCGATTTTCCGAGGGACTAATTGCGCGGGTCACCGAAGATTTTGCCGCCGGACGTTTCATGCGTCGCACCGGCGGGCGCAAGATTCGTCCTGGGGTTCTGATCCTGGGCCGCCTGCTGGCCATCGCCGAGAAGGATTTCTTCGCCCGCGCGCCGATCAATCTCATCACCATCTTTGCCGATTGCCAGGCGCACGGCGTGGAGCTTTCGGGCAGCGCCTACCAGCAGGTGCGCGACAACCTGGGACTAATCGACGACGCTTTGCGATGCGATCCCCGCACCGGGATGGCGCTGATGGGAATTTTGTCGGGGCGCCAGCGCGTGGCCGAGACGCTCGAGGCGATGCATCGGGCGGGCGTGCTGGGCGCGGTGATCCCTGAATTCGGCAACCTCTATGCGCGCGTGCTGCACGACCTCTACCACATTTATACCGTCGATCGGCATTCGCTAGCCGCGGTGCGCGAACTCGAACGTTTGCGCGCGGGCGAGTTCAAGAACAGCAATCCGCTGCTGACCGAGGTCGCGCGCGAGATCACCGCACTGCCGTTTATTTTTCTCGCCCTGGTTCTGCACGATATCGGCAAAGGCCACGGCCACGACCATCACGAACGCGGCGCGCTGCTCACCGCCGAGGTCTCGCGCCGCCTGGGACTGGACGGCGAAGAGACCGACCTGGTGGTGTTCCTGGTGCGCAACCATCTGATGATGTCGCAGGTGGCGCAGAAGGGCGACGTCGACGACGTACGCACGGTCCAGGAGTTCGCGCGCGCGGTCGGCTCCATCGACCGGCTCAAGGCGCTTTACCTGATGACCTTCGCCGACATGCGCGCGGTCGGCCCCAACGTCTACAACAATTGGCGCGACATGCTGCTGAGCGATCTTTACATGCGCGCGCTTAAGATTCTCGAGCAGGGCGATCGCGAGGCAGTCGATCCCGCGCGCCGGCTCGCCCTGGTCAAAGCCGCTGTGCACGAGCGGCTCGGTGCGCTGGGCGCGACTCCTGAGGAGCTCGCGGCTTTTCTCGACCTGATGCCGGATCGCTACTTCCTCACTGTTCCCGAGGACGACATCCCGATCCACTTCGAGCTGATGCGAGGGCTGAGCGAGCGAGGTCTGGTGTGCCGCCACCGGCATTTCCCCGACCTCGAGTTCAGCGAGTTTCTCGTAGCCACGCGCGGTCGGCCGGGCCTGTTCTCCAAGATTGCCGGCGTACTCACCGCCAACAATCTCAACATCCTCTCGGCCCGCATCACGACCCGCGTCGACGACGCGGCGCTCGACGTGTTTCGCGTCTCGCATGGAACCGGCGGGATGGCGCTCGAAGAGGAGCGATGGCTGCGGGTTGAGCGCGATCTCGAAGCGGTGCTGGCTGGCGATCGCGACCTTGAGGCGATGGTGGCCGAGGCGCAGCGCTCGCGGGTCGCCGGGCGCAAGTTCACGCGCCGCGTGGCGACCGAGGTAACGGTCGACAATCGCAGCTCGGAGCAATACACCGTAGTTGACGTCTTCACCCAGGATCGGGTCGGGCTGCTGTTCGCGATTACGCACACACTGTTCAAGCTTGGGATGGTGATCCATCTCGCGCGCATTTCGACCAACGCCGACCAGGCGCTCGACGTTTTCTACATCAGCGATTCGACCGGCGGGAAAGTCGTCGAGCTCGACGCGATGCGGCGTTTGCGTGCTTCGCTGACCGAGCGGCTTGACGACATCCCGGCGGAGAGCGGTGCCGCGTGAAAGCCAGGTTCAATCCCCAGCCCTCCAATCCCAAACCGGCGTCGGGCGCGGACGCTCCGGGGCGGACGGCGGCGCACCCGTGGGATCAGACGTGGGACCGGATCATCGAGCGTCATCTCGACCGGCTGCGCGTGGAGCGCGGGTTGGGAAACAATTCCGTGCAGGCCTACGCGCACGATCTCCGCGAGTTCCAGCAGCACTGTCGCGAACTTCAAGTCGAGCCCCGCGCGCTACAAGCGCGTATTGTCAGCGGCTACCTGGAGGTGATGGCGCAGCGCGGGATGGCGGTGGCGAGCCAGCGGCGTCATCTGGCGAGCATTCGCGGTCTCGCGCGTGAAATGGTGGAGCAGAAGATCATCGAGCACGACCCGGCTGCCGCAATCAAGCTCCGGCCGCATCCACGGGCGCTCCCGCGCACGCTCGGCCGGCGCGACCTCGAAATGCTGCTCGAGGCGATCGACACGACCATACTTCGCGGCAAACGCGACCGCGCGATGCTCGAGCTGGCGTACGGATGCGGGCTGCGGGTTTCGGAGCTGGTCGGCCTCAGAGCGGGCCAGGTCAACGTCGCGGAGCGAATCGTGATCGTGTCGGGCAAGGGCGGTAAGGAGCGGATCGTGCCGATCGGATCCGCTGCGGTGCGCGCGCTTAAGAATTATCTGGTGGCCCGCGAAGCGGAGCCGCGAAAGAAAACCCGCGCGATGCGGCCGTCGCCGGCGCTCTTCACCAGCCGGCTGGGACGCGCGATGACCCGCCAGGGGTTTTTTAAGGCGCTCAAGGGATGGACCATCGCGGAGCCGCGACTTTCCTGGATCAGCCCGCACACCCTGCGTCATTGTTTCGCAACTCATCTGCTGGAGGGCGGCGCCGATCTGCGTGCGGTTCAGGAGATGCTCGGTCACAGCGACATTTCGACCACCCAGATTTATACCCATCTGTCGAAAAGCCATCTGCGCCAAGTCCATCGCACGCATCATCCTCGTGCCGCGCGCATCGCGCGCGCCGCGATTTCCTGAAAGCGAGACCCGGTTTGTCCAACTTCAGCGAGTTCATCGTCACACTCTCCATCTGGGCAGTGCCCACAGTGTTCGCGATCGTGCTCCACGAAGTGATGCACGGTTATGTAGCGAACTTGCTGGGCGACGACACCGCGGCGCGTGCCGGACGGCTCACGCTCAATCCGCTTAGCCACGTCGATCCGATCGGCACGGTTATCATGCCCGCGATCCTTCTGTTTTTGCATCTGCCGGTCTTTGGCTATGCCAGGCCGGTGCCGGTAGATTTTCGCCGCCTGAGCCCGCGGCGCGCCGGGATGATCGCGGTGGCGGCGGCCGGTCCGCTGACCAACCTTGCGCTGGCGATTGCGAGCGCGTTGGTGGCCCGGATGCTTGTGCCGTATGTCGACGCGCCGTGGGGCGCGGCGGTTGCGCTGCCGATCGTCTACATGATGCAGGCCTCGGTCATGATCAATGTGCTGCTGGCGGTGTTCAACCTGCTGCCGCTGTTGCCACTCGACGGCGGCCGGGTGCTGGTGGGACTTTTGCCGCCGTCCGCGGCGCACGCGTTCGCGCGTCTTGAACCGTATGGACTTCTGATATTATTCGCATTGTTGTATACGAACGCGGTGAACGTAGTGATCAATCCGCTCATCAACGCGATCGCGCGAGTTCTGCTGTGAGCGATGGTTCTCAGGACGCGGCGGCGCGCGTCGAAGCGGCTATCGGGCCGCGCTTTCGTCTGCCGATATACGAAGGGCCGCTCGACCTGCTGCTCCACCTGATCAAGCGCGCCGAACTCGACGCGCGCGACATCACCGCCAGCGTTATCACCGAGCAATATCTCGCCTATCTGGAGTTGCTCGACTCACTCAATCTCGACGTGGCCGGCGAATACCTGGTCATGGCGGCGACGCTGCTGCTGATCAAGTCGTTCTCGCTGCTGCCTCACGCGGCGACCGAGGAGTTGGAGGAGGCGGAGGAACTCAAGCGCGATTTGCTGGCGCGCCTGCTGGAGTACCAGCGCTACCGCGAGGCCGCCGAGAAGCTTGGCGCGCGCGCGCTTTTGGGCCGCGACGTCTTTGCCGCGCCGGGCGAGAAGCTGCCCGAGCAGCCGCCCGAAGAGGACGGCCAGGCGCCGTCGCTCGACGTGTCGCTGTTCGACCTGGTCGAGGCGATGGCGGCGGTGTTGAAGCGGCTGACCGACACCACGCCGCGGCAGATCGCGCTGCGCGACATTCCGGTCGCCGAATGCATTCCGCGCATCATGGCGGCGCTCGAGCAAGCCGGCGGCGCGTTGGAGTTCGCGGCGCTGTTCGAGGATTTTCACGATCCGCGCGATCTGATCGATCGCCCGCTACTGATCGCGACCTTCATGGCGCTGCTGGAGCTGATCCGGCAAGGCAAGGTGCGTGCCCGTCAAGAGCGGCGCTTCGGTCCGATCCTGCTCGAACGACGCGAACCGGCGGCTCCCGACGAAACCCCGCCGGCGGACCCCGGCGAGCAGCAGTAAACGAGCCCCATCCGATCGATTAGCGTTTTATGCGGCCTCTAACGATCAATCTTCGTCAGGTAAAAAACGCGACGGTCCGCGGTTGAGCGGCGGGCGGGAGTGGGATGGAAGAGGAACGGCTGAAGGCGATCCTGGAAAGCCTGCTGTTTGCCGCGGGCGAACCGGTGCCGCTCACGCGGCTGGCGGCGGTCCTCGACAACGTCGCGCGCGACGCGATCAAAAAGGCGCTGGGCGAGATGATGTCGCGCTACGGCGCGGGCGGGCACGGCCTGATGCTCGAAGAGGTTGCGGGCGGTTACCAGTTGCGCACGCCCAAGGAGCACGCGCTCTACGTGCGCAAGCTGCTTGCCGCCAAGCCGCCGCGGCTCAGCCGTCCGTTGCTTGAGACGCTCGCGATCATCGCCTACCGCCAGCCGGTAACCCGGCCCGAGATCGAGCAGTTGCGAGGCGTCGATTCGGGCGGTGTGCTCGAGACGCTGCTTGAACGCCGCCTGGTGCGAATCGCCGGGCGCAAGGAAGCGCCCGGGCGTCCGATCATGTACGCGACCTCGGCAGAATTTCTGGAGGTCTTCGGATTGCGCGACCTCGACGGCTTACCCGACCTCCAGGAGTTCAAGGAGCTGGAGGAGCGCGCTGCGCAGGAATCGTCGGCCCCGCAGGAAGCATCCGATCCGCAGGGAGCATTCGATATGTCCGCGGGGGCGGAGGCGTCGCCCGGCGCGACCGTTTCGGTCGCGCCGGGCGACGCCTCCGCGATGCTCGCGGCTGGCGGCGCGCTGGAGAGCGCGGGCAGCGATACGCCGCCCGCGCTTTCCAGCGGCGAGCAGGCATCGGCACCGCGAAGCGGCGCCGATGCCCAAGATCCGGCGGCGGGGTCAAACGCCGCGCGTAGCGCGTCGCCTGACCCCGCGCCGGCAAAGCCGGCAGTACCCGCGGGCGAAGACGAGCCGGAGTAATCGCCGTTACGCGGATGACCTAACCTCACTCCCCTTCCCTGAAGGGGAAGGGGAGTGAGGTTTAGTTCTTGCGATATTCCTTGCTAGACGCGCCGCGGCGTCGGATGCAGGCGCATTCGCGCGTCGACTACTATCGCCCCCTTGCCGGGCGGCAGCACTTTCAGCGGATTCAGATCCATTTCGGTCAATTCGGGAATCGCCTCGATCAGCGCGGAGACGCGCTGCAACACCGCGACCAGAGCCTCGCGGTCGCCCGGCGCGGCGCCGCGATAGCCGTCGAGCACCCGGGCGGTCCTGAGCGAGGCCAGCATATCGCGCGCGTCCAGATCGGTGACGGGACTCAACCGGAACGCAACGTCGTGTATCAGCTCAACGATCACGCCCCCCAAGCCGCATACGAGCAGAGGACCAAAGGTCGGATCGGTGGTGACGCCAACCAGCACCTCGATTCCGCCCCGCACCTCGCGCTGCAGAAGCACGCCCTCGAGCACGACGCGGGCGGCGCGCGTACGCTCGGCCAAGGTGACCACGGCTTCGGCCACGGCGAGTGGCGAATGCAACCCAATGATCACCCCGCCGATATCGCTCTTGTGAGTGACGCCGGGCGCGATCACCTTGGCGACCAGCGGGTAGCCCATGGAATCGGCGACTCGCGGCGCGTCGGCGACTGAGGCGCGCTCGGCTTGGGCGACTTCGATTCCGGCGGCGCGCAGGATGGTCGCGATGTCCTCCGGCCCAAGCCAGATCGGGCCGCCGGCCTCCTTGAGAGCGCGATCGACCACCGCGCGCACCGCTCCCATCGCGAATGGGCTGAGTTCCAGCGCCGTGCCGCGCGGGCGCTCGCGCCATCGCGCATACCGATGCGCGGCCGCCAGCGCCATCGCGGCATTTTCCGGAAACGCATATGAAGGAAGTTGGCCGCGCACGCCGGCGTCAACCACCGCCGGCGGCCATTTCGAGGAGAGGAATACGGTCAGCACCGGTTTATGCGCCGGCACCTGTGATGCACCGCGCGCGATTGCGTCGGCGATGATGCTGCGCGGCGCCTCGGTCGCCGGAATATAGAGCGCCACCACCGAATCGACGTTGGGGTCGGCGCCGACCGCGGCGATCGCGCGCTCGTACTCAGCGGGTCCGGCGGTCGCGGTCAGGTCGACCGGATTAATCAACGACGCGCGCGCCGGCAGGAGCGAGCGCAGCGTCTCAATCGTGATCTCGGCAGGGCGCGGCAGAACGAGGCCCTGCGCTTCGCAAGCGTCGGCGAACAGGATTTCCGGGCCGCCGGCGTTGGTTACCACGCCGACGCGCGGACCGGCCGGGAGCGGCTGGGTCGAGAGCATCGCTACCACGTCGAACAATTCCATTAGCGTATTGGTGCGGATGACACCGGCCTGTTCGAACAGCGCCTCGACCGCGACGTCGAGATTGGCTAGCGCGGCGCTATGGCTGGAGGCGGCGCGCCGGCCGGCCGCCGAGCGTCCGGACTTGACCGCGACGATCGGGCGGCGGCGCGCGACTTCGGGCGCGAGGCGCGCGAACTTGCGCGGATTGCCGACGCTTTCGAGATAGAGCACGACCACCGCGGTGCGCGCGTCGTCAAGCCAGTAGGCGAGGAGATCGTTGTTGGAGACGTCGGAGCGGTTGCCGGCGGAGACGAAGGTCGAAACTCCCAGGCCGCGGCTCTTCATGTAATCGAGGATCGCGATGCCCAGCGCGCCGCTTTGCGAATACATCCCGATATTACCGGACGGCGGCTCGGTCGGCGCG